>Ga0187879_10002887_pt1 | contig 11602 bp, 8 predicted proteins | sample June2016WEW_19_1_FD_132423 | JGI IMG/M metagenome (GOLD analysis project Ga0187879, IMG submission 132423) | Peatland microbial communities from SPRUCE experiment site at the Marcell Experimental Forest, Minnesota, USA - June2016WEW_19_10 | ecosystem: Environmental > Terrestrial > Soil >... | reverse complement strand
TCGCCCAGCCGCTCGTCGATTCGCGAAAACAGTTTCGACGCCAGCATCCCCTGCCCCAGGCAATGCCACGTGCCGTAAAAGCGGCATCGCCGGCAGATATTGCTGGTCGCCTCGAACCACAACGCGCCCAGCAACAAGAGTCCGAAGATCGCGGCGCCCGCGCTGTGCCCGGATGCGATTGAGAGCGCGAGAATACTGAACAGGATCAGCCCGCCCAGGCCGACGACGCGAAACATCGCCGGCGTCTGCAGGAGGTAAATGAATGGCTCGAAGGGGCCGGGGTTGCGTCGCATATGAGGTGAGTACGAACGACCAATCTACTCGTTACCGGAAAGCGCGCAAGCGGACGCCTACCTCCGGCACCCAAGCCGGGCAACCGCCGACCACCCGTCGCGCGCGAGCTTGAGCGCAGTCGAAGGGCTCAGGGGTTGGGTTTTCCCGCGGAACCCGAAGCGGTGTTGGTGTGCTGCTTCTCCAATTGCTTGAACATCTGCCGTGCTTGCTGCACCGCGGCCGCGCGAACGTATGCAGCGCTCACTTCCAGATCCTTCAGATCTGAAGTGTCGCATCCGGGATGTTTGTAGCGGAACGTATAACGCACGATATTTCCGGCCGCGTCTTTCCAATCGCCAAGCCATTGGTGAACACACAGCTTGGGGTCCTTAATTCCGTGCGAGAATTCCTGCCAACCGCTCACTTGCGATGACGGCAAAGCGGGGTCGAGGAAATCATACTTCAAAGGTTCCCAGCCGGCCTTTTGCAGCTTGTGGGAAATCGAATCGACAACCTCAGCGGCTGGAAACTTCGCATCGACATGGTAGGTAAGCTGATCGCTCCAGCCCACCCTGCCAGTCCATACGTTCGTGGCATTGGGGGACGTGAGCAAGGCGTCGGAGGGTTCAGCCGCGATGACGAGACCGCCGCGCAAGCTTGCGCAAATCGCAATGAAGAGAAGGAAAGCGGTGTGTACCGGTCGAAGAAGCATTGCTCCAGTAGTCTCCCTGCGGCTTGATTTCACAATTGTCCGGAGGATAGTCGCCCGTCAATGGCGCCTGCATCCGAGGTTACGGCGTCCCGCGCGCCGCCGACACTATCGCCCGTCTGTTTGCTGTCCGTGGAACGCATCGCTAGCGCTGTCCAGCCCAATCACGCGACGCGACCGCGCGCCATCGAGCGCGAATCGCTTCGTACTGCGCAGCCGGCAGCGGCCCGGCGTTGGCGTGCGCGATATTTTGCGCGATGCGCTCGGGCCGCGTCGTGCCGACGATCGCGGTGGTCACGCCGGCGGTGCCGAGCGTGAATCTCAGCGCGATCGCGACCGAATCCTCGACGCCGCCGCGGAGAAAATCGTAGTCGAGCGCCTGGATGCGATCCCAATACGGCCGCGCGTACCAATCGCCCGGCGGCTGTTTACCGCTGCGCCAGGCCGCGTTGGCGATCGGCCGCTTGACGATCACTCCCATCCCACGCGCGGCGGCCTTGGGCAGCACGCGATCGATCGCTTCCTGGTCCGCGATATTCAACGAGATCTGCACAGTGTCGAACGCGCCGCTTTCGACCGCATACACCGCTTCATCGGAGTCGGCGCTGCATCCTGCGAAGCGCGCCTGTCCGCGCTCGCAGGCCTTGCGGATAACCTCGATCACGCGGCCGTCTCTCAGAGTCGCCAGCGGCGGGCTGTGGAACTGGATCACATCGACGTGGTCGGTGCGCAAGTTCTTGAGACTGCGCTCGATGCTCCGCGCGAGCATCGCGGGTTCCCAATCCGGCTGCGCGTAACCGGCGGCGCGCTCGGACGCGGACCCAAGCGGCGCGTGCCCGCATTTGGTCATCAGGACAACTTCGCCGCGCCGCCCGGCAATCGCCTTGCCGATCAGCGCCTCGCCGTCGGCGTAGCACTCGGCGGTATCGATCACGTTGATGCCGGCGTCGAGCGCGGTGTTGAGGATTTTATCGACGGCCTTCTGCGCGACCGCCTGGTAGCCGATTTCGGAGCCGCCGAAGCCAAGCGTGCTGACGCGAAGTCCGGTCTTTCCCAGTGCGCGATATTCGATTGCCATCGGGATGAACCGCGAAGATACGGAAAATCGGGAAACGAAGCAAAAAGAAAAGGGCCGGACGACGATGCGTCCGGCCCTTCAAGCAATGCGAGCTGTGAAATCCGCTCAGGCGGCCCGCTTGGTCTCGATAGCCAGGCTCTCTTCCGCGATCGAACCGCGCTTGGAGAAAGTGACCGCGATCGAAAGCGCGATGATCGCCGTCACCACCACCGCGACGCGCAGTGAAGTCACGTGGCCGAGCGCAACCGTGGTGAACGGCGCCGCTAAAATCGCGACCAGGTTCATCACCTTGATCATCGGGTTCAGCGCAGGGCCCGCCGTATCTTTGAACGGATCGCCGACCGTGTCCCCCACCACCGAGGCTTTGTGCACGTCGGTGCCCTTGCCGCCCAGGAATCCGTCCTCGATCTTTTTCTTGGCGTTGTCCCAGTTCGCGCCCGCGTTCGACATGAAGACCGCCATCAGCTGGCCGGTCAGGATCGTGCCGCCGAGGAACCCGCCGAGTGCGCCCGCACCGAGGCCGAAACCGACCAGCAGCGGCGAGAAGATCGCCAGGATTCCCGGCCCCAGCAGCTCTTTCTGCGAAGCGGCCGTGACGATATCCACGCACGCGCCGTAGTCGGGCAGCTCTTTGCCCTCCATGATCCCCGGATGCGTGCGAAGCTGGCGGCGGACCTCGAATACGATCTGATAGGCCGCGCGGCTGACCGCCTTAATCGCGAATGAACTGAACAGGAACGGCACCGCACCGCCGATCATCAGGCCCACGAACACGGTGGGCATATTGATCTGCACGCCGATCGCGCCGAGATGAGCCTCATCTATAAATGACCGGAACAGCGAGACCGCCGCCAGCACCGCGGTCGCAATCGCCAGGCCCTTGGTGAGAGCCTTGGTGGTGTTGCCGATCGCGTCCATCCAGGACAGCGTCTTGGACGCCTCCTCCTGATGGATTCCGCCCATCTCGAAGATGCCGTGGGCGTTGTCGGTGATCGGTCCGTAGGTGTCCATCGCGAGGATGAAGCCCGTGGTCGTGAGCAAGCCCAGCCCGGTCAGCGCGATTCCGTAAAACTGGAGCGCGAGCGACTCGTGGAAAATCGCCATCGCGCCGATGATCGCGGCCGCGATCACCAGCAGCGCCCATACCGACGACTCGAGACCCTCGGCCATGCCCGACAGGATCAAAGTCGCCGGGCCGGTGCGCGCCGCCATCGCGGTTTCGGTAACCGGGCCCTTGTCCGGATGCGTGAAATAGTTGGTGAGCCACAGCGTCACGACCGCGAGAATGATTCCGAGCGACGCGCAGCAGGCGAAGCGCCAATCGGTCGCGCCGGTGCGCGGGTCGTCGAGGTAAAAATAATTCACGACGAAGAATCCGATCACGGATGCGATCGCCGAGGTCATGTAGCCGATTGTGATCGGGCGCATCGGATCGAGCATTTTGCCCGCCGGCACGCGCACCGCAATGATTCCTATGATCGAGGAAAACACGCCGACGCCGCGCAGGATGAGCGCGAACATGATCAGTTTGACCGCGAACGCGCCCGCGTTCTGGCCATAAATGGCGATAAAGTCCGACTCCTGCAGCGCGTAGGCCGCCAGGATGATCGCGGCGACCAGTGTCACCTCGTAGGACTCGAAGACGTCGGCCGCCATGCCGGCGCAGTCGCCGACGTTGTCGCCGACGTTGTCGGCAATCGTAGCGGGATTGCGCGGGTCGTCTTCGGGGAGATCCTGCTCGATTTTGCCGACCAGGTCGCCGCCGACGTCAGCCGCCTTGGTGTAGATTCCGCCGCCCACGCGCATGAACAGTGCCGCCAGCGAGCCGCCGAAGCCGAATCCGACGAGCACCTTCATCGCGTTTTCGCGGAACACCAGGAAGATGATCGTCGCGCCGAGCAAGCCCAGGCCGACCGTGAACATCCCCGAGACTCCGCCCGCCTTGAATGCCAGTTCCATCGCGCCCTTGAAGCTGGTCAGCGCGGCGTTGGCGCTGCGGACGTTGGCCTTGACCGCCAGCCACATACCGACGTAACCGGCGCTGTAGGAGGCGGTGACGCCCATCAGGAAGGCGATCGAGATGCCCAGCGGCAGGTACAGGCCCTGATAGACGTTGCGGTACATGAGGAACAACGCGATGAAGATGGCGGCGACGAACCAGATCATCGTTCTGACCTGACGTCCGAGGTACGCCATCGCGCCGAGTTCGATCGCGTCGGACACGTCGGTCATTGATTTTGGTCCGGGGTCCGCCGCCAGCACTACGCGTATCAGCACAACTCCGTAGGCCAGCGCGACCAGCGCCGAGACCAGCACCAGCCACAGGATCATGACCTGTCCGCTGGTTAAAGTGGGCAGAACTATATTCGCTTCGCTCATCGCAATCCGAGTCTCCTGAAAAGGTCGAGGTTTGTTTTAGGGCGCCGCCCGCTGTGCAATTGAATCGCGCCGTTCATAAGCCGGGCGAATACGCTCTGGGTATCTGGCGCAGTCTAGGTTTTCCTGAATACGAAGTCCAGTTATTCGCGGGGTGTTTGAGCGGCACTGGATGCGGGCTTCTTTCGGCGCTTTTTGTGTCATCCCGAGCCAAGCCGAAGGAATCCGGATCCGGGATTCTCCCCTTCGGCCGCACCCAGGACTTCGGCTCAAACGCTGCCGAAAAGAAAGAGGCCCCGGCGCGATGGCCAGGGCCCCGGAGATCATGGCGCGACGAAACTTGGGATCACGGCGCCTTCAGGTCCACGTTCGCGCACGGTCCGCCCACGACCGTCTGCACCAGGTTGCCAGACGAGTTGCCTTGCGCCGTCAGCGATGCGGTGCTGCCCCAGCATTCCATCCTCACCCCGGTGACGTTTTTGTTCGCTTGCACGCCCGAGATAATGGCAAACTTTCCGACGCTATTAACTCCGTTACCGGCATTTCCGGTGGATTTGCTCTCAGTGACCATGTTGTCGCCGGCCGTCGGGAACGTGATGCCGTCGCCGCCGTTGTTTGCGATGGTCGATTTGATCACGCCATTGTCGCCGCTGGCCAGTTCGATGCCGACGCTCGAATTTTTCTGGATTTTGCTGCTGATCACGAAATTGCAGCATGCGTCCATTTCCACACCTATGCCGGTGTTGTTGGATACGGTGCTTCCAACCAGGAGGTTGTCGTCGGAGTTGATGTAGATTCCGCCATCGCTGTTACCGTTGGCCTGTATTTTCGTCAAGCTGCTGTCGTCCGATTCGATTTCGATGCCAGCACTACCGTTGTTGTTCGCCTTGACCGCATTCAACGTATCGCAGCACCTGTCGATGTAGATCCCGTCGCCCGTATTCTTCGACGAATCGACGTTGGATATTATCGCCAGGCCCGAGTCCTCCAGGTCGATGCCGTTGTCGAAGTTGCGGATTTTGCCGTTGGCGATAATCGCGTAATCGCGTTCGGAGCCGTCGTCGACTATCCCCTCGCCGGTTCCGCTGCCGGTAATCGTTTTCCCCTTCATGTCGATCGCGACATTGGGCGCAGCAATCACCAGGCAGTCGCCCATGGCAGTCAGGTTGCTTGTCAGGTAATAATCCCCAGCCGACGACAGCGTTCCGCACGCTGAAATTGCAGTAGCGGCGCCCGCGCGCCCGCACAATCCTCCAATCAGCACCGTCGCAAATAGCGCGGCCGTAAGGCTGCGCGCCGACAATTTGATATTCATCGTAACCTCCCATCGAAGATCCCGATCGATGCGTGGTCGCGCGCCGGGATTAAATCTGGACATCTGGGGTATTGGTTCGAATCCATCGGGCTCAAGCCGTCTTGCTACAGCGTGTTGTTCAACTGCGTGCATGTGCCGCCGCTGGTCGTAAGTGAACCGCCCGTGTTGCCCTTGGCCGTCAGGCCCGTGATCGCTCCCGGACATCCCACGTTGGCGCCCGCGTCATGGTTTCCGTCCGCTTGGCTGTTCGTGATCTGGTTGTTAGTGGTGCGCAGGAAAATCCCGTCTTTGCCATTGCCGCTGGCGTTGGTGCTGGTGACAAGATTGTAGTCATCGATGAGATTCACACCGTAGCCCAAATTAGTCGCCACCGTGCTTTCGATGACGAAGTTGCAACAGTCGTTCATATCGACGCCGTCACCACCGTTGTGCTCCACCTTGCTCGAAACCAGGAAGCTGCAGCATCCATCCTCCACGACCCCAGGCCCGCTGTTGCCGGAAATAGTGCTGTTGGCGACCGTTGTGCAGCAATCGGTTTCGACTATGCCGCCGCCCGCGCCGTTGTTGTTGGCCTGGACGTTGTTGATCGTGTAGCAGCAATTCAGGGCGTCGATCCCGATGGTGCCGTTGTTGTTCGCCGTTACGGAATCGAGCGTGCTGCAGCAGCCTCCGATCAGGACTCCGGCGTCGGCGTTATTCGACGAGTTAACGTTGCGAATCACCACGCAGCACGAGGTGTCGAGTCCGATGCCGACGTCGAAGTTGCTGATCTTGCCGTTTGCAATCGCCATCGACGAGAAGCCCCCGCCGCCGTCGGAGATTCCATCGCCGGTCCCGTTACCGGTGATGGTGTGGCCCTTCATGTCGAGCGAGACGCCTTCGCTGCCGACGACGATGCAGGTACCGGTCGAGGTCAGATTTTTCGTCAGATAGTAGTTTCCCGCCGACGACAGCGTCCCGCACGCTGATACTGCCGTGTCGGCGCGCGACGGCGATGCGGCCAAAAGCAGCGCCAACGCGCCCAGCGCTCCCAGCGCATATCCCTTAAAACGCCTCTCAAACGACATATTTCCTCCCCGACCGCACTGCTGGGACTGCGCTAAATCGGATCGAACGCGCCGCACCCGGTGCGCGCGGATTTCGAAGGCGCTACAGGCGGTTGCAAAACCATTTACCCGCCGGGTCGAGGATATTGCAATAAGGGTGCGTCATTTCGGCTTGGTCGGTTGATTCCGGCAATCGCGGTGTGTTTATCTGTAAAGGTTGAACCGCCATGAATGTAAATATCGAAGAACCCAATAGTCTCCGGCGCAAACTTACGATTGAAGTCGAGCCCGACGAAATCAAGCATGAGCTGGATCGCGCATTCAACGAACTCAAACGCGGCGTTGTGCTCAAGGGCTTCCGCCCCGGCCATGCCCCGCGCAATCTGCTCGAGCGATTTTTCGGCGAGCAGGTCCGCGGCGAGGTAATTCAGAAACTCGTCAAGGAATACACCGACAAGGCGCTCGAGGAGCACGACCTCAAGCCCGTGGTGGCGCCCGAAATCGTCACCGAACAGACCGACCTGCAAAAAGACCTGTCGCTCAAGTTCAGCGCGACGTTCGATCTGCGCCCCAAGATCGAGGTCAAGGACTACGAAGGCCTCAAGGTGCCCGAGTCCAAGGTCGAAGTCACCGACACGGAAGTCGAAGAAGCGATCGAGCGGTTTCGCGAGCGGCAGGCGACCCTCAAGAAGATTGAGGATCGCACCGTCGTCGAGGACGGCGATTACGCACTCGCCCTGGTCGAGGCCTTCGAGGACGGCAAGCCGGTCTCGCCCACCAAGCCCGAGGATCGGCTGGTCGAGGTTTCCGAGCGCGCGCTCGCCCACGGCGTGTTCGAAGTGCTCAAGGGCGCGGAGCTGGGAATGCAGACGAAGGCCTCGAAGACCTACCCGGCCGACTACAGCCACAAAGATCTCGCCGGCAAAACGATCGAATGGCGGGCGACGCCCAAAGAGATCTATCGGCGCGAGTTACCGACCGTCGATGATGACTTCGCCAAGGATCTCGGCGACGAGAACCTCGCGGCGTTCCGCATCCGCGTTCGCGCCGATCTGCTCGCGCACGCCCAGCAGGAGGCCAATGCCCGCGCGCGGCAGGGACTGCTCGATATCGTGATCGAGCGCAATCCGGTCGAGCTGCCCGAATCGCTGGTCGCGCGCGAGCTGAGCGCGATGGAGGCCGAATTGCATCAGACGCTCGAAGCGGGCGGCCTGTCGCATGAGGAAGCCGGCGAGCGGGTCAAGCAGAATGCCGACGATTTGAAGACGCGGGCCGAGAAGCGCGCACGCACCGGGCTTATCGTGGACGCGCTCGCGGAGCAGGAAAAGATCGCGATCAATGACGAGGAGCTCGGTGAGCGGGTGGCGACCATCGTGACGCAAAGCGGGCGCAATCGCGACCGCGCCGCCGAGTTTTACCGCAGCCCGGAGAATCGCGAGGCGCTGCGCCAATCGATGCGCCGCGAGAAGGCGCTCGACTTTATTTTGAGCCGCGCCAAGCGTGAAGATGCCGCATCCGAGCCGAAGTAGCGTCGATGCCACTTCGCTCGGAGCCAATCACGGTTGCTCCCCCATTTCCCAGACGTTACAATTTGAAGGCGTCGGCGGCCTGCTCTCGACTGTCGCGACCTGGCTGTGGCGCGGACCGGACTTATGAGCAACCTGGTACCGATTGTCGTCGAACAGACCGGCCGCGGAGAGCGGGCCTATGACATTTACTCTCGCCTGCTGAAAGACCGCATCGTTTTTCTCGGCACCGAAGTCAACGACGACGTCGCCAACCTGGTTACGGCTCAATTTCTGTTCCTCGAATCCGAAGATCCCGAAAAAGAGATCAACTTTTACATCAATTCGCCCGGCGGGTCGGTGACGGCCGGGATGGCGATTTACGACACGATGGAGTTCATCCGGCCTCCCGTATCGACGCTGTGCCTGGGTCAGGCGGGCAGCATGGGCGCAATCCTGCTGCTCGCGGGTGCCAAGGGCCGGCGCTACGCGCTACCGCATTCGCGAATCATCCTGCATCAGCCGCTGGGCGGGATGCAGGGACAGGCGAGCGACCTGGAAATACACGCCAAGGAAATTTTGCACGCGCGGGAGGACATCAACAACATCATAATGAAGCATACCGGACAGAATCTGCGTAAGATCGAGAAGGATACGGATCGCGATTATTTCATGTCGCCGCAACAGGCGGTTGAATACGGACTGATCGATGAGGTAATCGTTAGCCGAAGGCCCTCCAAGTGAGCCACGGGAGGCAGTATGGCCAAGCATGACGACCGCTCGGGCAACCTGGTTTGCTCATTTTGCGGGAAGAGCCAGGACGAAGTTCGAAAGCTGATTGCCGGCCCGACGGTTTATATTTGCGACGAATGCATCGACCTTTGTAACGACATAATCGCCGAGGAGACTGACAGCGAGGAAGCCTTCAGCCAAAGCTCCGCGGTGCCCAAGCCCGCCGAAATCAAGCGGGTGCTCGATCAGTACGTGATCGGTCAGGAGCGCGCCAAGAAAATCCTCTCGGTCGCGGTCCACAATCACTACAAACGAATCGACTCGCAGATGGTGACCGGCGACGTCGAGCTGCAGAAATCCAACATCCTGCTGATTGGCCCGACCGGAGTCGGCAAGACCCTCCTGGCGCAAACCCTCGCCCGCTTCCTGCAGGTGCCGTTCACCATCGCCGACGCGACTTCGCTGACCGAGGCCGGCTACGTCGGCGAGGACGTCGAGAACATCATACTGTCGCTGCTCCAGAACGCCGACTACGACATCGAGCGATGCCAGCGCGGCATCGTGTACATAGATGAGATCGACAAGATTGCGCGCAAGGGCGACAACCCGTCGATCACGCGCGACGTGTCGGGCGAAGGCGTTCAGCAGGCGCTGCTCAAGATAATCGAGGGCACGATGGCGTCGGTGCCGCCCAAGGGCGGCCGCAAGCATCCGCAACAGGAGTTCCTGCAGGTCGACACGACCAACATCCTGTTCATCTGCGGCGGCGCGTTCGTTGGACTCGACGACATCATCCGCCGTCGCATCTCGGGCAAGACGATGGGTTTTCGGGCCGACCTGACGCATCGCGACCCCAAAACGGTCTCCGAGCTTTTATATGAAGTGCAGCCGGAGGACTTGCTCAAGTTCGGATTGATTCCGGAGTTCGTCGGCCGCCTGCCCGTGATCGCGACGCTCGGCGAATTGGACGAGGAAGCGCTGGTGCGAATCCTGACCGAGCCGAAGAACGCGCTGGTGCGCCAATATCAGAAGCTCTTCGACATGGAGAACGTTCACCTGAAATTCACCCAGGGTGCGCTGCGCGCGATCGCGCGCGAGGCGCTCAAGCGCAAGTCGGGCGCTCGCGGACTGCGCGCCATCATGGAAGCAATCATGGTGGACCTGATGTACGAAATCCCCTCACAACCGAACATCAAGGAGGTGCTAATCTCGGAGGAAGTGGTTACTCAGAAGGAGCAGCCGCTGCTGGTCTATCAAAAGACCGCCGAAACCGCATAGCCCGGGAGACTCGAGAACTACAAGATGCTTTTTCGCAATGACAAGAAAGATAATCGCGATGCAACGACGAACGTGGTGCCATTGTTCCCGTTGCGCGAACTGATCGTTTTCCCACATGAAGTCTATCCCATCTTCGTCGGACGCCAGAAGTCGATTAAGGCTCTGGAAGCCGCCGAGGCCAAGAAGACCCCGATTCTGCTGGTGACGCAGAAAGACCCCAAGGTGGCCGAGCCCGCGCCCAAGGACTTGTACGCGGTCGGCACGCTCGGCGTGGTGGTGCAGCTGTTGCGCCTGCCCGACGGGACCGTCAAGGCGCTGGTCGAGGGCAAGAAGCGCGCGCGCGTGATCCGCTACGTCGCCGACGAGGAATATTTCCAGGTCGAGGCGGAGGAGATCGAGGAGGTCAGCGAACGTACCACCGAGGTCGAGGCGCTGATGCGCTCGGTGGTCTCCACCTTCGACAACTACGCGCGGCTCAACAAGAAGATTCCGCCGGAGATGGTGACCTCGATCGCGGCCGTCGACGATCCGGCGTTCCTGGCCGACAAGCTGGTCGGACATCTCGGGATCAAGCTCGAAGACAAGCAGGCGTTGCTCGAATCGACCATCCCGGCCGAGCGGCTGGAGAAGATCCTCGGCTACATGCGCTCGGAGCTGGAAATCCTCGAGGTCGAAAAACGCATCCGCTCGCGCGTCAAGAAACAGATGGAGAAGACGTCCAAGGAGTACTACCTCAACGAGCAGATGCGCGCGATTCAGAAGGAGCTCGGCGAGAAGGACGAATTCAAGAACGAGATTCAGGAATTGGAAGAGAAGCTTCGGCAGAAGAAGATGCCCGCCGAGGCGCGCGAGAAGTGCGAGCGCGAGATCAAGAAGCTCAAGATGATGTCGCCGATGTCCGCCGAGGCGACCGTCGTGCGCAACTACCTCGATTGGTTTCTTGCGCTGCCGTGGTTCGAGTACACCGAAGACAAACTCGACATCAAGGAAGCCGAGCGCGTGCTCGAGGAAGATCATTACGGCCTGGAGAAAGTCAAACAGCGGATCCTGGAATACCTGGCGGTCGAGACCCTGGTCGGCCAGATGAAGGGGCCCATCCTGTGCCTGGTCGGGCCTCCGGGCGTCGGCAAGACCTCGCTGGGCAAGTCGGTGGCGCGCGCGACCGGACGCAAATTCGTGCGCGTGTCGCTTGGCGGCGTGCGCGACGAAGCCGAAATACGCGGCCATCGCCGGACCTACATCGGCGCGCTGCCGGGCAAGGTGATCCAGTCGATTCGCAAGGCCGGATCC
>Ga0187879_10002886_pt1 | contig 11602 bp, 10 predicted proteins | sample June2016WEW_19_1_FD_132423 | JGI IMG/M metagenome (GOLD analysis project Ga0187879, IMG submission 132423) | Peatland microbial communities from SPRUCE experiment site at the Marcell Experimental Forest, Minnesota, USA - June2016WEW_19_10 | ecosystem: Environmental > Terrestrial > Soil >... | reverse complement strand
CCCCGCGCCACGCTGAACCTGGAGTGCTACGACACCGACAAACTGGGAACGTTCACCCGATGAACCCTGCGGCCATCTCGGGCCTGACCGACGCCGAGGTGGCGCGGCGGGTAGCCGAGGGCCACAGCAACGCCCGCCCGGTACGCGCCGCCCGCAGCGTCTCAGACATCGTCCGAGCCAACGTTTTCACCCGGATCAATGCGATCCTGGGCGTGCTGCTGGTGATCGTGCTGGCGACGGGTTCGGTCATCAACGGGCTGTTCGGTCTGCTCATCATCGCCAACAGTGTGATCGGGATAGTCCAGGAGATCCGGGCAAAACAGACCCTGGACAAGTTGGCGATCGTCGGACAGGCGAAACCGTTGGTGCGCAGGCAATCCGGGACTCGGCTGCTGATGCCCAGCGAGGTGGTCCTTGACGACATCATCGAGCTCGGCCCCGGGGACCAGATCGTCGTCGACGGCGAGATCCTCGAAGAGGAGAACTTGGAGGTCGACGAATCGCTGCTGACCGGCGAGGCGGACCCGATCGGCAAGGACACCGGCGATGCGGTGATGTCGGGCAGTTTCGTCGTCGCCGGCACCGGCGCCTACCGCGCGACCAAGGTCGGTCCGGAGGCCTATGCCAGCAAGCTGGCCGAGGAGGCCAGCAAGTTCACCCTGGTGAAATCCGAACTGCGCAACGGCATCAACCGAATCCTGCAGTTCATCACCTACCTGCTGGTGCCGGCCGGTCTGCTGACGATCTACACGCAGTTGTTCACCACGCACGCCGGCTGGCGGCAGTCCGTGTTGCGGACGGTGGGTGCGCTGGTGCCGATGGTGCCCGAGGGCCTGGTGCTGCTCACCTCGGTCGCGTTCGCGGTCGGCGTCGTCCGGCTCGGACAACGCCGGTGTTTGGTGCAGGAGTTGCCCGCCATCGAGGGATTGGCCCGCGTCGACGTGGTCTGCGCCGATAAGACGGGCACCCTCACCGAAAGCGGGATGCGCGTCGCGGACGTCGTCGAACTCGGGGCGACCGGCCGACAATCGCTCGCCGAGGTGCTGGCCGCGCTCGCCGCAGCCGACCCGCGTCCCAATGCCAGCATGCAGGCGATCGCCGAGACCTATGATCAACCGCCCGGCTGGATCGTCACGGCGAGTGCGCCTTTCAAGTCGGCCACCAAATGGAGCGGGGTGTCCTACCGCGATCACGGTGACTGGGTGATCGGGGCACCCGATGTGCTGCTCGATCCGGCTTCGGCGCCCGCGCAACAAGCCGAGCAGATCGGTGCTCAGGGGTTACGCGTCCTGTTATTGGGCGTCGCCGACATGGCGGTGGATCACCCCAGCGCGCCTGGACGTGTTACCCCGGCGGCACTGGTCGTACTCGAGCAGAAGGTGCGTCCCGACGCCCGCGAAACCATGGAATTCTTTGCAAAAGAGGGTGTTTCGGTCAAAGTCATCTCCGGCGATAATGCCGTATCGGTCGGTGCGGTCGCAGCCAAGCTTGGCCTGCACGGCGAGACGATGGATGCCCGCCAACTTCCGGAGGATCCCGGCGAATTGGCCGATGCGCTGGATACCCACAGCACCTTCGGTCGGGTGCGGCCCGACCAGAAACGCGCCATCGTGCATGCTCTGCAATCGCGTCGGCACACCGTGGCGATGACCGGCGACGGCGTCAACGACGTCCTGGCTCTCAAGGACGCCGACATCGGGGTTGCGATGGGCGCTGGCAGCTCGGCATCGCGCGCGGTGGCGCAGATCGTGTTGTTGGACAATAGATTTGCGACACTTCCTTATGTCGTCGGTGAGGGCAGGCGGGTGATCGGCAACATCGAGCGGGTCGCCAGCTTGTTTCTGACCAAGACGGTGTATTCGGTGCTGCTGGCGTTGTTGGTGGGTATCGAGTGTTTGTTGTCCAAACCGCTGGGCGCGGACCCGCTGTTGTACCCGTTCCAGCCGATCCACGTCACGATCGCGGCGTGGTTCACGATCGGGATCCCGTCGTTCATTCTTTCGCTGGCACCCAACAACGAACGCGCGCATCCCGGCTTCGTCCGACGGGTGCTGACCTCGGCGCTGCCATCCGGGCTTATCGTCGGCACCGCGACGTTCGTCTCCTACCTGATCGCCTACAAGGGACGCCACGCCACGTTCGCCGAACAGGATCAGGCGTCGACCGCTGCACTCATCACGCTGCTGGTGTCGGCGGTGTGGGTACTCGCGGTGGCCGCGCGCCCGTACCAGTGGTGGCGGGTCGCGCTGGTAACCGCTTGCGGCGTGGCGTATTTGGTGATCTTCAGCATCCCGTGGGCCCAGGAGAAGTTTTTGCTCGACCCGTCTAATCCGACGGTGACGTTCACTGCGCTGGGGATTGGGGTGCTGGGCGCAGCGGCGATCGAGGCAACGTGGTGGATCCGGGCCGGCATGCTCGGCGTCCAACCGCGGCTGTGGCGCTAGCTCAGCCGACGATGATCGCGATGAGTAGCCGGGCGAAGCGCTGAAGGCCGCGCGCGCCGAGGTATTCCGACAACCACTGATATTGACCGGGCTGTCGCCACCACTGCCCGATCCACTTCGTTGGACCCCGAACAATCCGTTGGCGCCGATGAAGCGCAAAACCATGGTGGTCCGCGGCATTGCGGGCCGGGGCACGATGCTACCCGTTGCGCTGGCGGACGGCGCGCCTTCGGGAAATTGCCCGAGTGGCCGGCAGGTAGGGTTTTACCAGCCAAATACGAGGGGAAGGGACGGCGCATGGGATTGCTGGACAAGGCCAAGGATCTGTTAGTGCAGAACGCTGAGAAGGTGGAGACGGTGATCGACAAGGCGGCCGAGTTCGTCGACGACAAGACCCAAGGCAAGTACTCCGACACCATCCACACGGTGCAGGAACGGGCGAAGAAAGCCGCCGGCACTGACGGTTTCGACGACAAGCAGAACTGAGCGCATGGCGAAGCTTTCCGGATCCATCGACGTACCATTGCCGCCCGAAGATGCGTGGCAACACGCCTCCGATCTGTCGCGCTACAGGGACTGGCTGAGCATCCACCGGGTGTGGCGCAGCAAGTTGCCCGACGACCTGCAAAAGGGCACGGTGATCGAATCGATCGTCGAGGTCAAGGGCATGCTGAACCGGATCAAATGGACGATCGTGCACTACAAGCCACCGGAAGCCATGACGCTCGACGGCGAAGGCGTCGGTGGGGTCAAGGTCAAGCTGATGGCCAAGGTCAAACCGAAAGACGACGGCTCGGTCGTCAGTTTCGACGTTCATCTCGGGGGACCGGCTCTGTTCGGGCCGATCGGCATGATTGTCGCGGCCGCGCTGAAAGGCGATATCCGCCAATCGCTGGAAACGTTCGTCACGGTGTTCACGAGTCCCGATCCGGGCCTGAACGGGGACCGTGGCCCGCGTCGCTGACCGCCTAGAAGACCTGCTTCGAACCGCCGTTGGTCTCGAACTGCCGGTCCGGCTGCGGGCCTGGGATGGAAGCGAGGCCGGGCCGGCAGATGGCCCGGTACTGGTCGTTCGCTCCAGTCGCGCATTGCGCCGATTGCTCTGGCGCCCAGGTGAACTCGGCCTGGCGCGCGCCTACGTGACTGGTGACATCGACGTCGACGGTGACCTGACCGACGGTCTGAGACGGGCCTGGCGGCTGGCGCAGTCCCACCCGGTCGCCCCGATCTCGCTGCGGCACAGGTCGGCGGCGGCGCTGCGCGCGGCGCGGCTGGGGGCGATCGGACTACCGCCGCGAACCCCGGCCAGCGAGGTGCGGATGTCTGGCCGGCTGCACACCCGTCGCCGCGACCGGGCGGCCATTGCCCATCACTATGACCTGTCCAACGATTTCTACCGGCTGCTGCTCGATGACCACATGGCCTACTCCTCGGCGTATTTCACCCACGCGGGCCAGTCCCTGCATGATGCGCAGACCGCAAAGCTGGATCTGATCTGCGGCAAGCTTGGCGTCGAACCGGGCATGCGTCTGCTCGATGTCGGGTGCGGCTGGGGATCGCTGATCCTGCATGCGGCAGACCGCTACGGCGTGCGCGCCACCGGTATCACGCTGTCGGCCCAACAGCACCAGTTCATCGCTGCGCGCGCCGCCGAGCGCGGTCTGACCGACAGAGTCGAAGTTCGTCTGCAGGATTACCGCGACTTCGGCAGCCAGCCACAAACAACCGCAGCCTTCGACGCGGTGAGTTCCATCGAGATGGGCGAGCACGTCGGAGAGCAGTATTATTCGTCCTACGCACGCATCCTTTACGGCGCGCTGAAGCCGGGCGGCAGGCTGCTGCTGCAGCAGATGTCACGGCGAGCCGATGCAGCGCCGGGCGGCGGCGCATTCATCGAGGCCTATATCGCTCCAGATATGCATATGCGACCGCTCTGGCAGACCTTGCGATACCTGCAGGATGCGGATTTTGAGATCGTCTCCGTAGAGGCGATGCGCGAGCACTACGCGCGGACCGCTGAGCACTGGATCGCGACGCTGGAAGATCGCTTCAACGAGTTCGTTGCGCTGCTGGGCGAAGAAGTCGCCCGGGTATGGCGGCTCTATCTGGCCGGCGGCAGGCTCGCGTTTGAAGAGGGCAGGATGGGCGTGGATCAGATCCTGGCCGGGAAGCCGGCTGTCAGCCGGCGATGAGTTTCTCCCTCGGCGGCAGTCGATAGGTGTGAGCCCGGCTGACCGGGGCAGGACACTACGAGGAGGACATCGTGCCCATCCGTGACGGGGCGCCGCTGGGCGCTCCCTGCTGGATCGATTTGACGACATCGGACGTCGCGCGTGCTCAGGATTTCTACGGCACCGTATTCGGGTGGACGTTCGAATCCGCCGGGCCGGAGTACGGCGGATACATCAACGCCGCCAAAGACGGGCGCCCGGTCGCCGGCCTGATGGCCAACCGGCCGGAGCTTCAGTCCCCGGACAATTGGGCCACCTACTTCCACACTCATGACATCGCGGCGACGATGTCCGCGGTGACCGGGGCGGGTGGGTCGACGTGCCTGGACATCATGGAAGTACCGGCCAAGGGTTACATGAGTCTGGCGACCGACCCGTCGAGTGCGTTCTTCGGCTTGTGGCAGCCGCTGGAGCACCACGGATTCGAAGTCATCGGGGAGGCCGGCTCGCCGGTCTGGCACCAACTGACCACCCGTGACTTCGCCGCCGCCGTCGACTTCTATCGGGAGGTTCTGGGGTGGCGAACGGAGCAGATATCTGACACCGACGAATTCCGTTACACCACAGCGTGGTTCGGTGAGCAGCAGTTACTCGGCGTGATGGATGGCGCGGCCTTCCTGCCGGACGGCGTGCCGTCGAGCTGGACCACCTTCTTCGGTGCCGAGGATGTCGACCGCACGCTGCGGGTGATCACTGACAACGGCGGCGCCGTGGTGCGAGGAGCTGAGGACACCCCATATGGTCGGCTGGCCGCCGCGACCGACCCGACGGGTGTTGCGTTCAACCTGTCGTCGCTGCCGACCTAGCCTAAGCCGCGCGTGGCGAGCGGCGAGGTATCCAACACCCTACTAATCTCGCAACCATGACCCGCCGCGTGCGCCCCGGTTGGCTGGTGGCGTTGTTCGCCCTGGTCGTTTCCATCAGTGCCTGGCTGCCATGGCTGACGACGACGATCGGTGGCGGCGGGTGGGCCAGCGCCATCGGGGGAAAGCACGGCAGCCTCGAACTTCCGCCCGGGTTCGGCGCGGGTCAGCTGATTGTGCTGCTGTCCTCGACACTGTTGGTGGCCGGTGCGATGGTGGCTCGTGGCCTGTCCGTGAAGTTCGCTTCCATTGCCGCGCTGGTCATTTCGCTGCTGATCGTGGCGCTGGTGGCGTGGTACTACAAACTCAACGTCAACCCGCCGGTGTCGGCCGAGTACGGGTTGTATGTCGGTGGGATCGCAGCGCTGTGCGCGGTGGCATGTTCGATTTCGTCGGTGATCGCTGCGGTGGCCGCGGCTCGGTCGCGCAGGTCGGGTGCTTAGTCCGACGGGAACTCGTGCTTGCCTGACGTGGAGCTTTCGCCAGGCTCGTTGACTCCGTACACGAAGGGCGCGAAGACGACTTCGCGACCGTCCGGGTCACGGTAGGTGACTGCACCCGTCGCTTCCCAGTACGGATGCTGCTCGACGGGTTGATGCCCCGCTCGTTGTAAGCGCGCGACGGCGGCCTGCTGTGCTTGCCGGTCGGGGAAGTACAGGCACAGCTGCTCATGGTGATCGACCGCGACGGCATCGACGGCCTCCACGATCTCCATCGTCAGCGGTGAGCTGGGCAGTCCGAAGATGGCGCCGTTGCTGCCATAGCTCTCCCCGAAAGTCTCGTACAGCGGCAGCCCTACCAGCTCCCGGTAAAACCGCACTGTTTCGTCGAAGTTCGACGAGCGACGAGCGAAGCGGATCGCTCCGAGGGTCGCCAACTCGTTGGGCCAGTGCGTTGTCCGACGGGGTTTCTCAGTGTCCATTCTTAGCTATATCTGAACGGGTTACAGCCCGACCGCGTCCGCGGGCGAGTCCGCGGTATCCCAGCGCCGCAATTGCGCCCCCGGCGCCCACGTCGAATGCGTGCCGCCGGAAATGCGTTCCGGCAGTTGAAGTTTGCACACCGGGCCGTCGGCCAGCCGGGCGGCGTCGAAGATCACGCAGTAGGAAGCGTCGGCGTTCATGTCGGTGGTCAAGGTGACCAGGTAGCCGTCGTCCTCGCCAGTGGCGCCTACCCGCGGCGCCATAGCGGTCTCACTGCCGTAGACGCCGTCGCCGAATGCGAACCCTTCCTGCCCTCCGGTGAGCAGGTCGTGTTTAACCAGTCCGTCGAACAGGAACCAGCCCGGCTTCCCGGTCGCAGCATAGGCGTAGCGGTAGTTGCCGGCCGCGTAATCGGAGTTGATGGTGCCGAACTCGGTGATGGATTCCGACAGCTGCTCTTCTCTCACGGCGCCGGTGACCAGGTTGAAGCGCCAGCGGTGTAATCGGGCCTGCAGGCGGTCCAGCGCTAGGAAGCGAAAGAGCTTCTCCCACTTGGTTCCTCCGGTGTCCAGCGGCTGCGGATCACCTTCGAAGAAGCCGTCGAGCACGATCTCGTCGCCCTCTTCATAGGCGTTGACGAAGTGCAGCACGAAAGTCGGGTCGGCCTCGAACCATCGAATGTCATCGGTTGAGCCGCGGCGGGGAAGCACCGCGAAGCGGGACGGAATGTCGGGATAGAAGCGTGGCAGATGCACATCGTGCTCGAGCAACCGCGGATCCCAGAACAACGGGAAATCGTTGAGGATCACATAGTTTTCGGTGAATGCCATGTCGTGGGGGAGCCGCGGCCCGGGTAGCGGGATGTCGACGTAGTGGACCAGCTCGTTGTTGTTGTCGACGACCCCGTAGTGCATGTACGGGGCCTGCTTGCTGTAGTTGAAGAACAGCATTTCGCCAGTCTTGTTGTCCACCTTCGGATGTGCGGACACGCCCCAGTCGATCGGGAAGCGGCCGTTCCAGCTCTCCTTGCCCAGTGTGTCGGCCGAGAACGGATCAACGCGGTACAGATCACCGCACTGGTAGAAGCTGGTCAGCGCGATACCCCGGTGGACGATGACGTCGGTGCTCGACGCGTCCTTCATCCGGGTTCGAGCACCCCAGCCCTGCTCACGCTTGGCCAGTTGCACCGGCTCGGCCAACCCCGGCCACAACGGCTCGCCCGCGTCGTTCTCGGCCACAAAACCGTCGGTGCGGATAAAGCGGTTGCGGTAGAAGGCTTTTCCATCGCGGAAGCCAACCACGTGCATCATGCCGTCGCCGTCGAAGGGGTGATATGTTTTGAGCGCCGGGTGTAGCGGGTTCTCCGTGTTGCGCAGGTAAACACCGTCCAGGTCGTGCGGGATTTCGCCCTCGACAGCGATGAGGTCGTCGGCGTCCCACTCGGTGGTCTGTGGTCGCCACGGGCCGGTCCGGTAAGGGTGGTCGTCATCTTCGGGCAGGGTCGACAGGAACTTGCCGACGATTTCAACATCCATGGTCACGCACCCTTGGTCGTGCTGACGACGAAGCTGACCGTGGTGGCGGTGCTGCCACCGAAATTCAGGGTGCCAAAGGTTTTCGCATTCTCAACCTGATACTCGCCGGCCGCGCCGCTGACCTGTTTGGCCGCGTCGAGCAGCATGCGCACGCCGGACGCCCCTACGGGGTGTCCGCCGCCGATCAGCCCTCCGCTCGGATTGATCGGGAGACGGCCGCCGATTTCGATCTCGCCATTTTCGATGGCCTTCCACGATTCGCCGGGGCCGGTCAGCCCGATGTGGTCGATGGCCAGATACTCGCTGGGAGTAAAGCAGTCGTGCACCTCGAACCCGTCGACGTCGTCGAGCGTCTGCTGCGCGCGGCGCAACGCGTCGAGGACCGCGGCCCGTACGTGCGGCATCACGTATGGTTCGTCGGCTGCGCGGTCCAGTTTCTGTCGCAGACCCAGCCCGACGGTGCGATGGCCCCAGCCGTCGATGCGGCCGATCGGGCGCGCGCCGGGATTGTCGCGCAGATAGCTATCGTTGACCAGAACCAATCCCGCACCGCCATCGGTCATTTGGCTGCAATCGAACCGGCGCAGCCTGCCTTCGGTGATCGGGTTGGTGGCATCGTCATCGGTGATCGGGTCGGGGACCGTCCACGACCGGGTCTGTGCGTTGGGGTTGCGCCGCGCGTTGGCGAAGTTCAGCTGGGCGATGGCACGCAGGTGTTGGTTGTCCAGGCCGTAGCGCCGGTCGTATTCGTCGGCGACTTCGTCGAACATCGACGGCCACAGGTAGCGAGCACCGGCCCCCTCGTGTCCGGTCCAGGCGGCGGCGCCGAGATGCTGGGCGGCGATGTCGCCCGACACGGTTTTCTCCAACTCGATACCCAGCACCAGCGCGGCGTCGTAGGCACCCGACCGCAGATCGGCCATCGCCGACAGTGCTGCCACACTGCCTGAGGCGCACGCGGCTTCATGCCGCGAAGCCGGGGTGTCCCAGAGGCCGTCGCAGACCGTGGCCGGCATGGCTCCGAGGTGGCCCTGGCTGGCGAACATCTCGCCGAAGGCGTTGGCGACGTGGACGACCCCGATGCCGGCCGCGTCCACACCGGCCGCAGCGAGGGTGCGTTCGACGACTTCGGCGGTCAACGCCGCGTAGTCGCGATCCTCTTTGCTGAGGTTGCGGGCGAAATCACTCTGGTAGCCGCCCAGAATCCAGACACCTGTGGAGCCATCCATAAGCCGCACGCTACTCCTGGATGGCGGCCCCTCGGTCGGATCCGGTGGCCCATTTTCACCGCCCAGACATGGCGGACCCGTCGGCTCTCGGGCTGAACCGACGGGACCTAAGTGGGCGCATAGGCCGGCCCACGCGCCCACCCCTTTGGGGCATACCACTCCCAGCGCCGCACAAACATTACGTTTCAACTTCGGTTAGATTCGCCAAACCGGCTCTGAGCTGCTCGAATAAAGGATCAGTGCTGGTCGAGGCTAGAAACGCCTTCGACAAGCTCGGTCGGCTCGGGTCCGTCCGAATGCCGGATGGCCGGGTGGTGGTGATCGGCCGCAGCGCCGGAGTCGGCGAGGTCGATGTCGGCGAGGTCGATGCCTTTCGTCTCGCGGGCGGCCAGGGCGGACACCGCGCTCACCGCCGCGGCGCCCGCCAGATACCAGGCAATCGGCACCGCGGACTTGTAGGTTTCGAGCAGCCGGACGGCGATGATCGGTGCCAGCGATCCGGCCACGATCGCGGTGACCTGATAGCCCAGCGAGACTCCCGAATACCGCATCCGGGTCGGAAACATCTCCGCCATGGTGGCCGGTTGGACCGCATACATCAGTCCGTGGATCACCAGCCCGATGACGATCGCAGACAGGATGATCGCGCTGCGTCCGCTGTTCATCATTGGAAAGGCGAAGAACCCCCAGGTGCCGGCCAACGCAGCTCCGACGAAATAGACTGGGCGCCTGCCGAATCGGTCACTGAGATGGCCAAACCAGGGGATGACCGCGAAATGCGCGGCATGCGCCACCAATAGCCACCACAAGATGGCTTTGGTATCGGCGTGGACATGCACTTTGAGATAGGTGATGGAGAAGGTGACCACCAAGTAATACATGATGTTCTCGCCCACTCGGAGGCCCATGGCAGTGAAAACGCCACGCGGATAACGCTTTAACACCTCTAGAACGCCGACGCGAGCTTGCTTCGAATGCTGCGCTTGTCGTTGGACTTCGAGAAAGATCGGTGCGTCGGTGACCTTGGTGCGGATGTAGTAGCCGATCAGAACCACGACCGCGGACAGCCAGAAGGCCACCCGCCAACCCCAACTGAGAAACGCCGCATCCGAGAGTGTGGACGTCAGCACCAGCAGCACCGCTGTGGCCAGCATGTTCCCACCCGGCACACCGGCCTGCGGCCAGCTCGCCCAGAAGCCACGGCTCGGGTTGGGGCTGTGCTCGGCGACGAGCAGAACGGCGCCGCCCCACTCGCCCCCAACGGCGAAGCCCTGGATGAATCGCAGCGTCACCAGCAGGGCCGGGGCCCAATATCCGATCTGGCCGAACGTCGGCAGGCAACCCATCAGGAAGGTGGACGTACCCACCAGGACCAGGCTGAGTTGCAACAGCTTCTTTCGCCCGTACCGATCGCCGAGTTGGCCGAACACGACGCCGCCGACCGGGCGGGCGGCGAAACCGACGGCGTACGTCACGAACGCGGCAAGGATGGCGTCGAGATCGGTGCCGCCTTTGGCGAAGAACACCTTGCCGAACACCAGCGTGGCCGCGGTGCCGTAGAGGAAGAATTCGTACCATTCCACGACCGTGCCGGCCATCGACGCGGCGACCACTCGACGCAGGTAGGCATTCGCGCCTCCGAATCGTCTGGGCTGCAAGTCGTTACCCACACTCATCGGTCGTCCTCCTCGGCGGACTGCCCCCGAACAACTCTGACGCTGGCGGATGGCAGCGTACCTGGTCGGTCGCAGATCGGCAGGGGTGAGCCGGCTTGTTCTACCGCCCCGGTGGACCTGGCGGGGCCGGGATTGAGGGTGTCGCGGTCGCGACCCCGTCCGAGCTGTGGCCGACTCACACTGCCGCTGCGAAAGTGACGCCGCAAGCAGGCAGGAGAGCTGTTTGCCGGATGGTCGAACGTTTCATGTCAGGGCCTACCGACTCCTTGATCGGTGGTCCGCATAGTGGCTCTTGGAAATCCGTCAAATGGATTCTGCGGGGCGCTATTAACACCACGACCAGCGCGAACTGGAGGAGTAAGCAAAATTCGTGCATTACCAATGGCGGACGTGAGATGTAGCTGCGCGATGGTCGTCAGCGCCGCCGGCTGATTATCAGATTCGCTGTGGGATGGCCCGGAACCTCGATTGCGACGCGGTCACGGATGAATACCTATTGACAGCTCACTGGTCACAACAGCCTCAGAGATCACTATCGTCACATGAGCCCACTGCAAACGTCAATGCGACGGTTTGCCCCCTTGGAAAGGTGTGACATTGTCGGCGATTCTTCGAGGCGCTTCGCTATCGGTGGCGTCGATGGCGACTGTCGCAATGGTCTTTGCGATAGGCCCCGCGCCGATAGCATCCGCCACACCTTG
>Ga0187879_10002883_pt1 | contig 11606 bp, 10 predicted proteins | sample June2016WEW_19_1_FD_132423 | JGI IMG/M metagenome (GOLD analysis project Ga0187879, IMG submission 132423) | Peatland microbial communities from SPRUCE experiment site at the Marcell Experimental Forest, Minnesota, USA - June2016WEW_19_10 | ecosystem: Environmental > Terrestrial > Soil >... | reverse complement strand
GCCCTAAAGTTCGATTGGAAGGCAAACTCGCACGATTTGTCGCGTGCCTGGCAGGATGGAGGCGTCCTCAAGATCTCCAAGATTTATCCCGATCCGGCGACCGGAAAATACGACTATCTCGGCACCAAGGGTCAGAAGATCGAGTGGGAAATGGTGCCGATGGGCGAGCTCTTCGTCGAGGAAGGTACCTTGCCGGGCGACGATCCTTTTGGTCTGACAGGCGCCGACGGCACCATCTGGCATCCAAGCGGGCGCTGGGCGGCAACGGTTGTGCGCCTGTGCGGCGGCATTGCTATTCTCGACGCGGAGCACAATTTCGAGCCGGCCGCTTTCCTGCAATTCAATGCAAGCTCACAGGATCAATACGAGGTCATCAAAACGGCAGAAGATCATTGGGAAGTCACCTTCGACAAGATCCACTCGCCGGGCCATGAGATCGGCTTTTCGCCCGACGGCCGCTTTCTCTGCATGATGAACAATCTCAGGGAGAACAACTGTTCTGTGTTCTCGGCGGAAGATCCAGATCCGCGCAATTGGAAGAAGATCGCGCATGTCGAGGACCCGTTGTGGAGGGGCAAATACCCCAATCCGTTCCACATGGTCTTTTCTCTCGATTCCGAGAAGCTCTACCTGTCGGTGCTGCATCCAGCGCCCACCGCCAGCGGGGTCATGGTCGTCGATACCAGCACCTGGACCATCTTGAAGGAAATCCAAGGCATCGGCCCGGATCTGCAAACCCCGGCAACTACTTATGACGGCAAATATGTCTTGGTGCCGTTCAGCGGCTTCCAGCGCCTGTCGAGCGGAATCGCGGTAATTGAGACGGCGACCGACACTTTGATCGGCATCCTGCCGAGTACGGGCGGCCACCACGATTGTGTGATCGTCCCCACAGAACTTGCGCATATGAAACACACCCGCTCGTGCACGCTCTGACTCTAAGAACACGACCGGTGACGACTGCGTTCGCGATCGCGGAAGCGTTCCGTGCGATGGACAAGGCCTGACGCGCTGTGCTCCAACACTGGCTGCTCGGCAGCCTCGCGCTGCAGAATATTGGTCGCCGTAAGGCGCGCGCGAGCCTGCTCATCGCAGCGGTGGCAATCAGCAGCGCCATCGTGTTCACGGGTGTTGTCATGATGCGCAGCATCGAAACCAGCATGGCCGTCGGTTTCAGCCGGCTCGGTGCCGATCTGATGGTCGTGTCGCAGAATGCGCTCACCAACATCACGGTCGCCCTGTTGACGGCGGAACCGACCGGCGAGGTGCTTGACGCGGATCTGCTTGACCAGGCGCACATCACCGGCATTGGCCGGGCGGCGCCCCAGCGTGTTTTCCGCACCGAGCAATCGGAATTCGGCGGCCAAGGCGAAAGCGTCGATCTGATCGGTTACGATCCCGGACACGACTTCACCATCCAGCCTTGGATCAGCGAGCGTCTTGGCCGCCCGATGCAGCCTGGCGACGTCATCCTCGGGGCGGCTCGCGACGCGCCGCTCGGGTCGGAGATCGCACTTTTTGGAAAGCCGTTCCGAGTCTATGCAAAGCTCGGTCAAACCGGTGCCGGAACCCATGAGCGCGGCACCTTCATGCCCTCGGCTGAGCTGCTGGCGCTTGTCCCGGCGATCAGAAAGCAAACAGGGAAGACGCCGCCCATGCTCGAGCCACGGAAAGTCTCGGGCTTCCTCATCGAGCTCACGCCAGGCGTCACGGAATTGCAGGTTCGGTTCGCACTTCTCTCGCACCTTTCCGGCACCAAGGTGGTGGGTGGAGGCTCGCTCCTGACCGGCATCCGTCAAGGCGTCACGGCGCTGCTTGGCGGCGCCATCTCTCTCGTTTCGATGATGTTTGCAAGCACTGCATTGATGGTGAGCGTGCTGTTCTCAGCAATCGTTACCGAGCGTCGCAGTGAGCTTGGTCTGCTCAAGGCGATCGGTGCAAAACGCTCGCAAATCATCGGCATGGTGCTGATCGAAGCTATCGTTGCGACCGGTAGCGGCGGCCTGTGCGGTGTTGTGTTTGGAATGTTGCTGCTGCGTCTGTTCGAGCGTTCACTTGTCTATTACCTGACAGAGATCGGCGTTCCTTTCCTCTGGCTCGATCGGACGGAAACGGTCCTCGTCGCCGTCGCCTGCATCCTCGGCGCGGGCCTGATTGGCGCGATCGGCGCTCTGACGCCGGCTTGGCGAGCGAGCCGCCACGATCCTTATGACCTGATCCGTGGCGAGGGTTGAGCAATGCTGAGCTGCCGCGGGCTGCGAAAAACCTATCAAACGGACCGTGGCCCGGTCGATGCTGTGCGCGGCGTCGATCTCGATGTGGCCGCCCGACGCTATGTTGCGGTGATCGGCCGATCGGGCTCGGGCAAATCCTCTTTAATGGCGATGATCGGCGGCCTCAGCCAGCCGAGCGCAGGGTCTATCCTTATCGATGGCGCCGACATATGGTCATTCAACGATAACGCTATGGCGCAGTTCCGCAATCGGCGCATCGGCTACATCTTCCAGTTTGCGAGCCTGCTGCCGACGCTGCGGGCGATCGACAATGTGGCGCTTCCCGCTCTCCTCGACCGCCATAGCGGAACCGCCGATACCTATAACCGGGCTGCGCAGCTTTTGACGGAGGTGGGCCTGGGATCCCATTTTGACGCCTATCCATCGGAGATGTCGGCCGGCGAGCAGCGACGTACCGTGATTGCGCGGGCGCTCATGAATGATCCTATTCTGCTGCTTGCGGACGAGCCGACCTCGGATCTCGATGTTGAGACCGAGAGCGAGATCATGGCGCTGCTTCTGAACGTCAACCACGAACGTGGAACGACACTAATCCTTGTCACGCATAATCTCGCACTTGCCAGTGAGGCGGAACAGATGGTGCAAATCGCCGACGGAGCAATCGTCCCATGACGCCAGCATTATGGGACGCGCAACCATGAGGCGGCCGCCTCCGCTCCCGGACCTCGGCACACTCACCGAAGCACAGAAAGACGAACTGATTGTCAGTCTTTGGCAGACGCTGGTTGCCATCGAAGGCACTGACGGCGCATCTCGGCCGGCCGGGGCCGTGCCGGTCAATCAAGGCCCCCTGAGCACAGCGCCGCCGCCCTCAACCGATTGCCTGCGCGAGCGCATCCGGCAGACCCCGCCATCGCGCCGCGCGCAAAGGCGGACGGAAGCCCACGTCCGGTTCCGCAGCGGCTTCGGGTTTCTGGAGTCCAAGGTGCTGCTCGTTCTGCTCATGGCGGTTGGTTTCGGCTTCCTCGCCGACTTTGGCGTCGGCTGGTATCAGCGACGCCTCCTCAGCCAGCGCGAAAAGGCGGCTCTGGAGCTTCAGAATGCCGCCTTCGGTGGGCTTTATGTCGAGCTCGTCCATATCACCTATGAACCGGACGGAAAGTCGTATCGGGCGACACTGAACATGCAGAATTCGAACCCGGATGCCCCCCTTTATGTGATGCTCATTCCGGCGCGGGTGTTCGAGCAGACCGGGATGACCTGGCGGGAGGTGCCGTCTAACGCTCGGAGGGAGCCGGATTCGAACGTCGTGAAACTCGATGGTGCCCGCCAATATTCAGTGGTGTTTCAGGCCGATGTTAAAGATTGGGCGGAACTGATCCCCGGCTACATGCACATCCGCATTCAAAGTGACATGCTGATCAGCAGCAGCAGCGAACCGAAGGACGATATCGTCGAACGCAACAATCGCTTCTATGTCTATCTGAAGCCCCAAGGGTCCGACGACGCCGCGATCAAGCGCCGCTCCAACTTTCCCGGCATCCCGCCGGTCTTCATTCCGATGCCGCCCCATTGAACGGCCGACTGGACTTCGCCAAGTTCTGGCCCTGATCGCGCTAAATGTGAACCTGGGCCATTTGTAGGTTCCATAATCTATTATGCGAAACCGCTTAATTATATGATTACAATGCTCCCCACTAATAACATTCCATAATCTTGTGACGATACATTCAGGCGCGAGCGCGTCTAGCGCGCGTCTTCGGCAGCATCCATTTGCCGCCGCCGTTCTTGACCGTGCCGCGCTTTTTCATCGCCTGAAGCGTATTGGAAAGCGTCCCGCCGCTCACCTCCCGCCCGGCCGTTCTAATGTGCTCGGCAAGTTCGGCCAGCGGAAGAGCGCCGTTCCGGCTCAAGACGTCAGTGATGGCGGCACCCACAGTCTGTGGCGCTATCGCCGCATCGTCCGTTTTCGGCTTCCGTTTCGCCTTTGCCTTTAATTTCCCCCGAGGGGCGGGCGTGGTGTCGAGAGCCTCGAGCTCACGCTCGGCAATGCGAAGATCGGTGATCCTCGCCTCTAGGTCCGCAATTTTCGCGCGGATGCGATCAATGGAATTTTTCATGGCTAGTTGCTTACTTCGAGAAAGACGAGATGTCACTTGCCTTTTTACGCTCCGGCTCAACTTAATCTCTAGGCCCATTTTTGTTTTGCACCGATATTCTCGGTTGTCGCGGTAGTCCCGACGGCTCGGATGCATCCCATGAGTGAATAGCTGTTGAAGAGTGATCTCCCACGTCAATTAGATCAATAGTCTATCGCGCCGATTGGCATCAATACCCTGCGTGCCTCAAATACTTATGCGGGCCCACTCTAGCTTTTGCATTCATTCTGCGATTGCAATCGCAACAAGGATCGAGATTTGATCCGCCGGGTCGGGGTCACGGATGACCCGCTGAAGCGCTCTGCTATTTTCCGGTAGAGTCATGCCGAAAAGCGACGTCCGGTTCTCGGGATACGCTGGTCGTCAAATGCATGGTGCGGAGCTGGCGTTGCTGCGACAAACCGCTGAGAGCCGGGGATACAACCGATGTCGATTTACTTCACGAGCGACCATCACTTTGGCCATGCGGGGGCACTGGGCCTTTACCGCCGTCCGTTTGCATCAGTTGCCGAGATGGATCGCCAGATGATCGATCGGTGGAATTCGGTGATTGGATCTGACGATGAGGTCTGGTACCTGGGCGACTTCGCCATTCGCCAACGGCCGGACCGCGTAGCATCACTAGTCAAGGCGCTGCATGGTCGCAAACACCTTATCACCGGCAACAATGACGATGCCGCGGTCAAGGGCTGCGATGGCTGGGAAAGCATCCAGGCATATGCCGAGGTGAGTGTCGATGGCATGCACCTCGTCTTGTGCCACTATCCCTTCCGGACCTGGCGGAATATGAGCAAAGGTTGGGCCAACCTGCATGGCCATAGTCACGGCCGCCTGAAGCCGCTGCCGCGTCAGTTTGACGTAGGAGTCGAGGTTTGGAATTTCCGGCCTGTGCAGCTCGCAGAAGTACTCGGCGGCATAAAAGCCGTCCTGCGGGGGCCAACTTGAATGCCTCTATCTCAGATGACTGCGCACATCCTTCCAGACGTACTCTGCCCGGGGTTGCGGGTAGTGTTCTGTGGTACCGCGGCGAGCGTCGTATCTGCGGCACGCGGAGCCTATTACGCTGGTCCCGGGAACCGTTTCTGGAGCATCCTCGCTGAGATCAAGCTCACCCCTCACCAGCTGAAACCTGATGAGTTTCGGCTGCTTCCCACCTTCGGCATCGGCCTGACCGATATCGCAAAGACCGTCTCCGGTGTTGACTCAGAGTTGCCAGTCGACTCATTCGATGTCCCGAGGTTTGCTAACTGTATTCGTGCAGTGCGACCAAGACTCGTAGCTTTCAACGGGAAGCGTGCTGCCGGCGCGTTCCTCGGTATTCGCCGAACTGCCGATCTGGCCTATGGCCCTTATTCGTCGCCAAATCCTGATTTTCCTCCGGTCATTGTGCTGCCCTCAACTTCCGGCGCGGCATCAGGATCGTGGAGAGTCGAGCCATGGCATGAGCTAGCTACACTCATTCGTTTGGCATGAGTGATTGATAAGTAAAACCCACGTACGTGACAAAGCCGCCACGAGCCTAGCCGATGGCGCAACAGCTAAAGCCGAAAATTCTTACATTTTGAAGGCGATCCATAATCCTACCAATGCTCCGATACCGCTGAGTAGCAGTGACAGGTATGAGAACATTCCAGCACCCCACAGTTCGGGAATAATCCCTCCAATCGTGGAGCCGATAATAATTGATACCCAAATCAAAAGACGTGACGGCATGAGAACGACTCCGCCTGGCGTTGTCACTTTCGGCCCTTGCCGGGCTAGACCCCTGGCGATTATATCAACCAACCTTCGTCACCGCTCTGCTTAATCGCCGACTGACTGATAACGAATCGCATTGAGCGAAATAAAAACGCTAGTCAGCATACACCTCCACGACCTGCATCATGCCGAGCTCCTCATGGTTCATCATGTGGCAGTGGAGCATGTATTTGCCAGTGAAATCGAGGAAGCGCGAGCGAAAGGTCATGCTGCCATTACGTGGGACAATCATTGTGTCCACCCATATGGGCTCAGGCAATGGTTCGCCATTGACCTTGGTCACTTGCATATCATTGATGTGAATATGGAAGACATGATCGTCCTTATGCTCATTGATGATCGTCCATTCTTCCACCGCGCCGAGGCGCACTCGTTGATCAACCCTATTCGGATCGAAAACCTTGCCGTCAATCTGGAACCTGAATTCCTGCCAATGCTCCGTCGCTTCGACCTCGGGATGCGTCGCTGAGAACCTTAACACGCGTGTTCCTGTGATTTCCTGGTCGCTGATGGTCTTCTCTGGCGACGGCGGCAGTTTGGCCGGGAGATTCGTCGACAGCCGATCGCCTGCCACTACGATGCGCGCGAGGGGGCCGGTTGGAGAAGAATAACCCTGATTGTAGGGGATCGCGCGAAACACATAGCTGCCGGGCGCCCCCGCCTTAACCAGCACGTCAATTCGTTGACCCGGCGCTATGAGTAAGGCTTTCGGATTGTCGCTGGCGTGTTCCGGCGTGCGCGGAAGGGATAGGTCCATCCGTGAGAGGGGGGTGCCGTCGCGGGCGATCGGATGCAACGTGTGCCCCTGGAACTCGAGGAAGAGATCATCCTGCCAGCCGGCATGGAGAATGCGCCAGCGCTGCACTTCGCCAGGCCGCATGGTGATGGTCGGCTCTCGTATGCCGTTGACAGCCAAGAACCGAGCGGCAGTCTCCGGAAAGAGCGTCTCGAAACTCTCGATTGTTCCAAACGAGTCGAACACCGCCTCGGTCAGCACGAGCAACCGCTCCTGCGCGGCCGCGATCTCGGGGACATCCTCAAAATCACCTTCGATGATTAGGGCTCCCACCGCACCGCTGGCGATCTGCACGTCGGCCGATCCATGCGCGTGGGGGTGATACCAATTGGTTCCGCGGATGTGGTCGGCGGGAATGGCGATCTCTATGTCGTAGCTCTTTCCCGGCTCCATGATGCGCATAACGTTGTCGGAGATCCCGCTCGGACTCACGTGCAGCCCGTGCGCATGGAAATTGGTCGTGTTGAACTGATGTGGAAGCGAGTGGATCACCGGCACAGGATCGCGGTTGGGCGGAAGGTCGTTGATCAGCTTTATCCGCAGCACGTCGCCTGGCTTCACGCGCAAGGTCGGGCCGGGGATGGCACCCTCATAACTTCGCACGAAGAGCCGGTAGCCGCCGATATCCTTGTAGGCATATTGCAGCCGCAAAGTGGTAAGCAGCTCTCCGTTCACGGAGCGACGGACCTCTGGCTCGATGAAGGGCGCGCCGGGGACAAAATCCTTCCAGGCATCGTACGCGTCGTCCAAGCCCTCGTGCAAGTGCTCGGCGGCTTGCGCTTCTCCGCTTCCTGGCGCAGTCGCGGGAAAGCTTCGCACCAGCAGCGACGTCCCGATACTGCTGCCGGCAGCCAAAAAAAGGCGCCGAGAGAGGAGCGGGGAGAGACCACGTTTTCGCCGCGACCTGGCATCCCAGTATTCACATTGGGCCGGCTTCTCCTCAGACATGGCTTGCTCCCAGGCTTCCGTTCCGAACTCCATATTGAGATGCAACAATCTCGAAACTACGGAGTTTGCGCTACTCAGGGTGGACCGATCACCTACGGTCATTGACCATCGACAGGGCTCGCTCAGGCGTTCCTTGCAGCCAGATATGGGACGCCATTTCACCTTTGCTTAGGCAAGTTCAATTTAAGGTTGGACATAAGGGCTCGGTTGACTTTTAATTATCAACTATTAGTTGACATTCAACAAATGCAACAGCAGAGACGAAGCCCCATGGCGACTCTCCTCGCTAAAAATGCAGACGTGGTCGTGACCATGGACGGGCAGCGCCGCGAACTGAAGAACGCGGGCCTTTTCGCGCGCGATGGTGTCATCGAGCAAGTTGGCTTCACGGCCGAGTTGCCCGTCACCGCCGATAGGGTGCTCGACCTCAGCGGTCACATTCTGCTCCCAGGTTTGATCAATTGTCACCACCACCTCGATCAGGTGCTGACCCGGAATCTACCCGCCGGCCAGAACACGAACCTCTTCCCTTGGCTGAAGGCACATTACGGGATTTGGGCCGCCCGCACCCCGGAAGACACCCGCACCGCTGTGATTGTCGGCTGCGCAGAGCTCGCACGCTCCGGCTGCACGACGGTCTTCGACCACGCCTATGTTTTCAAGAATGGCTGCAAGGTCGATGATCAAATCCATGCGGCGGCGGAAATCGGCGTTCGCTTCGTCGTTTCACGGGGCAGTATGTCGCTCGGCCAATCCAAAGGCGGCCTGCCGCCGGACGATTGCGTAGAGGACGAAAAGGAAATTTTGTCGGATTCGGTCCGCGTCATCGAGCAGTATCACAACCCGAAGCCTGGCTCGATGCTGCAGATCGTGCTCGCGCCGTGTTCACCCTTCTCCGTGACTGCGAATCTGATGCGCGAGTCGGCGAAGATCGCGAGGCAGTACGGCGTCAAGCTGCACACGCATCTTTGTGAGACATTGGACGAGGAGCGCTACACGCTGCAAAATGTCGGCTTGCGCCCCGTCGCCTACATGGAGTCGCTCGATTGGGTAGGGAAGGATGTCTGGTATGCCCACGCCGTGCATGTGAACGACGATGAGGTGCGTTTGTTCGCAGCCAAAGGTGCAGGCGTCTGTCATTGTCCATCCTCCAATATGCGGCTCGCCTCCGGCATCGCGCCCATCAAGAAGTATATCGACGCTGGTGTCAGGACCGGCCTCGGTGTCGACGGATCGGCAAGCAATGATGGCTCAAATCTGCTGGTGGAAGTGCGCGAGGCAATGCTGCTCGCGCGGCTGAAAATAGGGCTTCTCCCGCCCGCGGGTCCCGAGACGGTGCTTTCCACTTCCGACCCGCTGAGGGCGAAGGAATGGATGACCGCTCGGCAAGCCTTGGAGATCGCCACGATTGGTGGCGCAGCCCTGCTTGGACGGAGCGACATCGGCTCGCTCGAAAAGGGCAAATGCGCCGACTTCTTCACCCTCGATCTCAATGCCATTGCCTATAGCGGAGGCTTGAGCGATCCGGTCGCAGCCATTGTCTTTTGCGCACCGACGTCCGCTCGCCATACCGTGGTCGGCGGCCGGCTGATCGTCGATAACGGCGAGGTGGTGACCATCGATATGGGCCCCATTATGCGGGAGAACAATCGCAATGCAGGCCGCTTGGCCGCGCAATTTGTCTGACCACGATGCATGGTGTGTCCCCTCTTTGATATTGCCGTTCCACCGGAAGGGAGACGGTCATGAACCTGAACACCATTACCGAGATCAAGCGGCCTTCCTCGGCTAACGACATTTATGGGTGGCGGGAGGGATATGCGTGGCTTGCCGGCGGGACCTGGCTGTTTTCGACGCCGCAAATCGGCACCGATACGCTCATCGATCTTGAGTCTCTGCGCTGGCCTGCGCTGCAAGTTTCCAGCGACGGCCTCGAAATTGCGGCTACCTGCACGATTGCCGAGTTGGATCGCTTCAAGGCGCCGGCAGATTGGGCCGCGACACCGCTGATACGCCTTTGCTGCCATTCCCTGCTGATGTCGTTCAAGATCTGCAACGCGGCCACGGTGGGCGGCAATATTTGCATGTCGTTGCCCGCCGGATCGATGATCTCTCTCACTGTTGCGCTCGAAGGCGTCTATACGCTCTGGCCGCGTGATGCAAAGCCGCGCAACGTTGCGGCGATTGACTTTGTGACCGGAAACCACACCAACGTGCTTAGCCCCGGTGAGTTGCTGCGGAGCATCCATCTTCCCGCGAGCGCACTCTCAAAACGCTTCGCTTTCCGCCGCTTTTCGCTCACCCATCTCGGACGGTCGGCGGTGCTCTTGATCGGCACCCAGGCTGTACACAACGAGGATCTCCTTCTGACTATTACGGCGGCGACGGCCCGGCCCATGCAACTTCATTTCGATCGAGTTCCAGCCGCCACCGAGCTACGAGACACCATCCAGGCGCATATCTCAGATGCCGACTATTTCAACGATGTGCATGGCTCGGCAGCCTATAAGCGTCACCTCACCTATTATTACGCCGAGCAGATCCGTGCCGAGCTCCAACATGGACCGCCGGCATGAATTACACTGTCAACGGGAAGAAAATCTCGGCGGAACCGTTTCCGGGCCAGTGCCTGCGCACCTTTTTGCGCGGACTTGGATTTTTCGGCGTCAAGAAGGGCTGCGACCAGGGCGATTGTGGCGCTTGCACCGTCCATATCGATGGTAAGCCCTTCCACTCTTGCCTGACTCCGGCCTTCCGCGCCGCAGGGCACGAGATCACTACCATCGAGGGGCTGGCGCGCGACGGCAAGCTGCACACCGTGCAGCAGGCATTTATCGATGCGCAAGCCTTTCAATGCGGCTTCTGCGCCGCCGGCATGATCATGACCGCCGCGACCTTCGATGCGCAAGCGCGCGAGGACTTGCCGCGCCTCCTCAAGGGCAATCTTTGCCGCTGCACCGGTTATCACAGCATTGACGACGCGCTGCATGGCGTCGTCAATGCCGAGGAGGACATAGCAGGAAGAGCCTGCGGCGCGAGCCTGCGCAGCCCCTTCGGCGAATCGATCGTCACCGGCCAAGCGCGCTATACGCTCGACGTGGCGATGCCCGGTATGCTGCATCTGAAAGTGCTCCGGTCGCCGCATCCGCATGCACGCATCAAAGCCATCAAATGCGATAAGGCTATGGGCGTCTCCGGCGTTGTCGACGTTTTCACCTGGGAGGATGTACCGCGCAAGCTCTACTCAACGGCAACCCATGAGGATCACCTTGTGGACCCTGACGACACCTACATCCTCGACAATATCGTCCGCTTCGTTGGCCAGCGGGTCGCGGCCGTCGTCGCCGAAACCGAGGGTGCCGCGGAAGAAGCGTGCCGGTTGCTGGAGGTCGACTATGAGCCACTGCCAACGGTGTTTGATCCTGAGCAAGCGATGGAGCCCGGCGCACCGGTTCTGCACGAAAGTGGTGTCGCGACCCGTGGCAACATCTATGTCGATATCCATGGCGAAATTGGCAGCGTCGAGCAGGGCTTCAGGGAGGCCGACGCCATCCATGAGAGAACTTATTCGACTTCCCGAGTGCAGCACGTGCATCTGGAGACGCACGGCTCCCTTGCCTGGCGGGGCGCGGATGGGCGCCTGCATGTCCGAACCAGCTCGCAGGCGCCGTTCATCGCCAAGCAAAAGCTCTGTTACTTGTTCGGACTGTT
>Ga0187879_10002876_pt1 | contig 11617 bp, 4 predicted proteins | sample June2016WEW_19_1_FD_132423 | JGI IMG/M metagenome (GOLD analysis project Ga0187879, IMG submission 132423) | Peatland microbial communities from SPRUCE experiment site at the Marcell Experimental Forest, Minnesota, USA - June2016WEW_19_10 | ecosystem: Environmental > Terrestrial > Soil >... | reverse complement strand
GGAGGGTCTGGCTAGAACCGCCGGCCTGATTACGAGCGCTGCCGCGATCATGATCGTGGTATTTGCGGCATTCACCTTCGGAAGTTTCCTGGTGGTCAAGATGATCGGATTTACGTTGGCGGTTGCCGTGTTGATTGACGCCACGCTCGTTCGTATTGTGATCGGTCCCGCACTCCTTCGAATTGCGGGCGATTGGAACTGGTGGCCTGGCGGGCTCGCAAAAGCGCGAGGGGCGGCGCGCCCGTGACGGCGAGTCGCGGAATACGTCAGCGCGGTTTTCTGGAATGAGAACATTCCGAAAGCGTTACTCCCGCCTCGGGAGCAACTCCGCCCTTACAGGTCTTTTCTGGAAGCATGTCTAGAAATATGGATCGCGGCATTCAGCGCGTCCAGAAACTGATGCGGCGTAGCGTAAATATGATCGACCGAAGCGAGCTTTTTCTGCAGCTTACTTGATGGATGATCTGGCATGTCTTTGTCCCTGCGCGGCACCCACACCGTTTGCATGCCTGCTTTCTTAGCACCCTGCAGGTTGCCGATCGTATCTTCTGCCATGATCGTCTCGATCGGCTTAATCGGGTCCGCCGAGTCGCGCATGTTGTTAATGGCTGCAAGCGCTTTCTCAAAAACCTCCGGGTTCGTGCCCTTTCTATAGGGAGAAATCTCTTCTAACCCAAAAATATTATGCTCAGGAATCAACCCACTGAGGCCAAGCTTTTCCAGCTTTTCCATCGCCTCTCCCTCTCCCTGCTTGAAGGAATGCGTGAGGACTGCGACCTTAACCCCAGCGTCCGTTAGCCGCTGTATCTTGCTTACCAGTCCGGCATCGGGACGGATGTACCCGGTGCCCATATGCCTATGCCACAGCCGCGTAGCCCCCTTGTCTCCTTCTACGATCTTTTCCCGCAGTTCGTTGCGCGTGAGTCCTGCTTTTTTTCCGCTCTTGCGGTCCTGCAGCAGCCTCAGATTAAAAGCCATGGCGATCATGTCTTTGTAAGGCGGGTCAAGCGCCGGACCAGGCCGAATGTCTTCTTCCTCCTCGCCCGACCGCGCTGCCTTCCGCCTGCGATAATAGACTTCCAGCATGCCGATCACGGAGGCGCCGGGGAGGCCCTTGCTTTCCAGGCGTTCCGCCATCTCGCTGATGTACCGGCATAATGCGTCCTCTGGATTCTTGTTCACTTCTTCCTTAGCCTCTTCAATCAATTTTTGCGCTATTTTCCTCCGGAATATGGGAAGGCCGTATTCCTTTTCTATCTCCCGCCAAGCCCGCAGGACGGCGTTTCGGTATGTCTTGTCGTAAGGGTAGAGAAAGCAGTCAAGGTCTAAAATAACGAGCCTCGCTTTCTCGCGAAAAGGCTTAGGGTCGGGGTACGCTTTAGTAGTCATGGACTCAGGCGCGCAGGCCTAAGATTGTGCACAGCATGGTGATTCCTCAGTCCCCAGCTATTCTAAGGGGAGCAGATCTCTTCGATGGGTCAGTACGTACCAGCCTCATTTCGCGGCCATTCTGCCAGTTTCACACAGACCCGTGAAGGGATTGCCAGTTAGCAGGCCGTCCGGCCGTCCTAAGAATGGACCTCGCTACTCACTTCGATGCGGCCATGATGTTGTTCAGCAATAAACGCGGCGGATTCCACATCGGTTAGATCGAAGGGCACTCATCTAATTCGGTGGTTCAAATCCACCCGGCGTGGCGATCCAACTGTTTGCGGTGCTCACCCGATCTCTTGCCAGTGCCAAGGCCGACTAAACGCTGGTGAAGGGCACCGAACCTTCTGCACCGCATTGAACGGGATCCTCGGCTCGCCCGGCATCCGGGCCACGTAGCGCAGCTGTTCCCTGACTCCCGCTCTTCAGATCGGGTGAAACTCGGAAACGCCAAGAGACCATCCGTCAAAGTCGAAAGCGGAAAAAATCCGGGATGCCTTGCGATGGCTTAGTGGATGATGATGGCTGAGGCATCTAAAGCCATCATTGATTGAGATTGTACTCATATAACAAGCCGTAAGACTTCATGCCTATGCCTCACTCATAGTCTGCGGAGAGGCCATCGCTTCAAGACGGTCCTCCGCTTCCGCCCAGAGCTTTTCCACCTTTGCGAGCCGCCGCTCCATCCTATCCGTTATCTCCGTTATCTCGATCGCGCTCAGTTGCAGCTTCAGAAGGGCGCCAGAACCGCCGCAACCCTGGGGTCAAGCTTGCCTGCAAATACATCCGCGATCAACCGAGCCACCGTCTCCCGCACGGCACGGGCCCTTACAAGGCCCCGGGGCCGCGGTATGGCCTTACATAGGGACACTTTCTTTCTGGAGAACTGAACGCATGCGAGCTAGCTAAGAGGTTGAGTGGAGCTAGCGGCAGGCAGTGTCAGGCATGCCAGATTTCTCCCAGCACTCGGCGCCAGTTCTGGCCGAGAAGCAGGCGAAGGTGCTCGTCGGTGTATCCGCGCCTGACGAAAGCAGCGGTGAGATCGTAGACTCGTTTCTGTCCTTCGAGGCCGGCCACCACCTCGTGCGTTCCATGAACGTGGTAGCGCGGGTCAGCCTTCGCCAGCATCTCCTCGAGTATCTGAGGAGCTCCCAGATCATTGCTCTCGACCCCGGCGTCTGACCCGATTCCCACGTGCTCAATTCCCACCAGGTCGCGCACGTGATCGAAGTGGCTCACAACGTCGTCTACGGTCACCGGCTCCGTGCCCTTGACCATGAATGCAATACACGTAATTCCCATGACTCCGCCCCGCTTGGCCAGCTTCCGAATTGCTTCATCCGTCGAAGTTCGAGGGGCATCCGGATTCAGTGCGCGGCAGTTCCCGTGCGACAGAATCACCGGCGCTTTGGACATCTCGCAGGCGTCAAGCTTGGTGCGATCGCTCGCGTGTCCCAGGTCCACGGCCATTCCAACCTGGTTCATACGCTCAATCACCTGCTGGCCATACTCGCTTACTCCGCCATCGTGTGGCTCGAACGCGCCATCCGCGACCAGGGAGCGGAAATTGTAGCTGAGCTGTGAAATCCGCTGGCCATAGCCGTAGCAGGTATTGACGGCATCCACAGTTTCGAACTGCGCGCTGGATTGCAGTCCAAAAATGACGCCGTACCGACCCTGGCTCTTCACCTTTTCAAAGTCATCGGCGGAATTGATCCGCGCCAGCCATTGCGGGTAGTCGAGGAGAAAGCTGTTCCACTTTGCGAAGAGCTTTTCTGCATCATCCAGGGTTGATGCGTCAAGACCAAAGTTGATTGCATTCACTCCCGAGTTCATAAAGAATTCAAAGTCGGACCGTTTGAAAGCACCCGGCTGGGACAGCCATTCATTCAGCACTCTCTCCTTATCCTTGCGGTACAGGAACTGATTGAGCATGTCAATCACCAGCCCCTCGCGGATCAGGCGCACTACGCGCTCCGGATATTCTTCATTACTTTCGGCAAAAAGCCGGTAGCGGCTCCGGAGGACAAATGGTGCAGCCACTGCCGCAGAACTGGCACGGCGAAGGAATTCACGACGCGAAATCGACGATCGTTTTATAGGCATCTCATTGGCCTGTAGATGGGGGAACAGATGCCGCGAGCGGCAGGATTAATTGACTCGCATGTTCGGCATCGTGGAAGACCTTGATGTGCGCAACCCGAATGTCTTCCGGCTTCTCGTAGCCGATCCTGCCACCGGTGTTGTAGTTCTTTTGAAAGTTCGGCGAATTGAGCGGAGCGATGGTGAGCCGTAACCGCGCGCCCGCTGGTATCCTTCGCGCCATCCAGTAGAACTCGAAGGGTATCTCCACGATTTGATTCGGCATCAACAGTTCCTGTTTGAACGCACTGTTACGGAATCGGGCGCGCCGGATGTCTTCGCCAAGCCTGAGCGTGGAACCGTCCGGCAGAACCATCAATACCTGAGCCCACAGGTCAAAATCGGGCGCGTCCGCCTCTACCAGCAACTTCAGGCGCGTCTGACCTGCTACTTCAGTATCCCGTTCGAAGGGTTCGGAGTGAAAGCTGATAGCTCGCTTCTGGAAACCGCGAAACTGGCTCTTTAGATCCTCGTTTTCAGCGTACTTGGCGACTTCGAGTTCGGGTAGCTCGTGTGGATCATCCACAATAATGGCGGGTGGTTCCTGGCCAGTCGGGCTTTGCGAAAGCGAGCCAGACTGGAATAGGTCCCTCGGCGTTCCCTCCGGGGAGGACAAATACAAGTTCAAAACCTTTCCCGAGGATGCGGCTTCCAGGGTCTTGGCGTATCGCCACTCGTCTGCACCCATCATGAAATATGCAACTCGGTCATGCAGAAATGCAGGTTTGGGTCCACGCCCCAGCACCCAGTCGTACCAGTCGGCGTGCAGCGCGTCCATGTCAATGACGGCGGTGTCGGGTATGGCTAAACCTTCGATCTCCTTAGTCGGTTTCTGCGTGCCACCATGGTCCCAGGGACCGATCACGAGATAATGCTGGCTCTCGGCTGCTGCCGGAGCATTATTGACGTGGCCTCGATGGTAGCGCAGCGCTCCGGGCTGGTCGTCATCGAAATAGCCGGTTGCCGTTAGCACCGGGAAACCCATGCGAGCATAGTCTTGGGCTTTGGGTTCCGCCGCAAGATTGAAGGCTTCGTCGCCTACATGGTCGAGCCACATTTTCATGAACGAGACCTTTTGGCCGCGATCGTCCGTCATCCACCAGTCGTCCTGAGCAATCCCGATGGCATCGTCCAGTTCGCGGAAGGGACGATAGGCAGCGTACTGTTCGAGCATCTTTCCCGCCCAGTAGCTTTGGTTTGCAATGAACCCCGTATTCAGCGAGCGGCCCGATGTGTAGCCCAGGATCACCGCCGACCACGCCTGCGGAATTCCGTTAGTGTTGGGCACATCCCATCCCGGATAGATCGGCACGTAAGGCGCGATGGCGGCAAGGTGGGGCGGGTGCTGGGCGGCGGTGCGCCATTGCGTCATGCCGACGAACGAACCGCCAAACATCACGACATGTCCATCGCTCCAGGGCTGGGCCGCGATCCACTCCACCACGTCATAGCCGTCGCGCCCAACCTGCAGGCCCAGATTGTCGCTCTTTACGCCACCCGAGCGGCCGCGGCCGCGCACGTACACCTGCACGAAAACATAACCGCGCCGGGTGTAAGCGGCGGGGCCGTTGCCACGGCGGCCACCATCAATGTCGTACTGAGTCAGCGTCAGCACTGCCGGCGCTTTGGCTTTTAGGTGGGAGGGTTTGAAAATCCAGGCCTCGAGCTGGACGCCGTCTCGCATCGGAATCATGCGGCTCATTTCGATGTCGTACCCTGGTCCGACCTCTTCCGCTCCAGCCGACGCGGCAGCCAGCAAGACCGTCACCGCAATCAGTACGTTCAGGACCGATCTCCTGACCATTCTTCCTCCGTTTGCTCATTGGCTACGTTTGTTTATGCCTCAAATGGAATCGTGCAAAGACAGCGCCGAGTATTGATAGCAGCCAGGACCTGGTAATAGTAATCCGAATTGAATGGCGCGAGGAGATTGATCCCATTTTGTTCGCATTCAAGCCATCTGGGACGCTGCTTCGGCTTTAATCGCCAATTGAAAATGCTAGATGAGTGAGTACAGACGCTTTTTAGGCCAGCCACCGATGCGGGACATCAAAGCGCGTCGGCTCCCCTGCGCTGCAGTGGTTGGCGACTGACGATCGTGCAGAACCTCACTGTGTCCGGATCGTCGGCAATGCGGAAGTTATCCTGCAACCTTTCAGCATTCGCCTCACGGTCCAGAAACGGGCTTGGGGGAAATCGATGGCGATTTCCTCGAAGAGGACTTCTGGCCCGCGTCGTTGAAAGTTTGTTCTGGGGGCATAACTTCCGGGTAGCCCGTCAACCGAACGGGGGAGTTGGCCATCCTTGTGCATTCTGCAAGCGCAAGGATGGGATTCACAATCGCCTAAACGGACCTGCATCAGGACATAAATACCCTAAAGTCTCATCCTCTCTTGTATCCTTATGGACTGTCTTCAAAGCAGATAACCGCCCGTGACCGGGCCCGGGGGAACGTCCTGAAATACTCTACTGCTCTTCTGTCCGCCACAGCTTTGTTTGTCGCCACATCCTTTGCTCAAGACATCAACACCGCCGATCTCGGAGCCATGCGATGGCGCCTCATCGGTTCCTTCCGCGGAGGCCGCGTCACCGCCGTCGCCGGCGTTTCTGACAATCCCAACGTCTATTATTTCGGCACACCGGGCGGTGGCATCTGGAAGACCACCGACGCCAGCCAGGTGTGGAAGCCAATCTTCGATCAGGAACGCGTCGCCTCAATCGGAGCCCTTGCCGTCGCTCCCTCGGATTCCAAAACCATCTATGCGGGCACCGGCGAACAGATTCCCGGCAACGGCGTTTATAAATCTCGCGACGAAGGCACGACTTGGACCCACGTTGGTCTCGAAAACACGCGCTTTATCCAGGCCGTCATTGTCGATCCGCGGAATCCGGACATCGTCATCGCCGGAGCCAATTCCATCGGAGTGTCCGTTTTTTCCCGCCCCTCGCCAACCAATGTCTTTTCCCTTGCGCGCGGCATCTTCAAAACGACTGACGGCGGCAAGACGTGGAAGCAAACCCTCAGCAACAACGAAACCGCCGGTGTCTTCGACCTCGCCGTCGATCCCGATAACCCGCGCGTCCTCTATGCCTCGCTCTACATTCCCGCTTCCGGCCCGGTTCCCTCGGCCACGGAAGAAGGCGGCAAAAAAGCCAATTCCCTGATCTACAAATCAATCGACGAAGGCAACAGTTGGAATCTTCTTGTCTCCAAAGGACTACCCGAGGATGGCCGGGGACGCCTCGGCATCAGCGTCGCTCCCAACACCCGCGGACAACGCCTTTACGCCATCATGGAGCAGGGTTTCTACCGCTCCGACGATTCCGGCGCAACCTGGACGCAGTCGACGAAAGATCCTCGTATCGAGGGCAACGGATACTTCAGCCGCGTCTTCATAGACACAAAAAATCCTGACATCCTTTATGTAGCGCAAACTTCGCTCTATCGTTCCATCGATGGCGGCCACACCTTCGCAGCGTTTGTAGGAGCACCCTCGGGCGACGATTTCCACGTTCTCTGGATTGACCCCAAAAATCCCAGCCGCATGTTGCTTGGCGTCGATCAGGGCGCAATTCTAACCGTGGACGCAGGCAAGACCTGGAGCTCCTGGTACAACCAGCCCACCGGCCAGTATTACCACGTCATCACCGACAACGCCTTCCCCTATCGTGTCTACGCGCCACAGCAGGATAGCGGCACGCAGTCCGTGCCCAGTCGCAGCGATAATGGCGAGATCACTCCGCAGGATGTGACTTCCATCGCCGGCTTCGAATTCTGCTACATCGCTCCCGATCCTCTGCACCCCGATTGGATTTATTCCGGTGGCTGGTATGGTTCGGTCGTGCGCTACGACCGCGCGGACGGCCAAGTCGCAACCGTGTTCGAGAAAGGAGATAGGTACCGGGTGGTTCAGATGCCGCCGCTACTTTTCTCCTCGCACGATCCGAACAAGCTCTACCTCGGTACGCAGTACGTCTTGCAGACTACGGACCAGGGGCAGAGTTGGCACCCCGTCAGCCCCGATCTCACCGAGTGGGACAACGTCGATCTGTCTGAAAAAGATCCCGACAAACCACGTCCACCAGCGATTGAGGCCTTGGCCGTTTCGCCCATCGACGCGAACGAAATGTGGGTAGCAACCAGCAATCGTCTCGTTCAACTCACCAAAGACGGCGGCGATCATTGGCAAAAAATCACGCCGCCCGGACTAGCCGTTCCCTACCAACTTCTTTACGTGGAGCCTTCCCACCATGACCCAGCCACGGCGTTCCTGACCGTGGGCCCCGGCCGCGAAAGCGTTCCACCGCAGATTCTTCGCACCCGCGATCTCGGCGCAACCTGGCAATCCATCATCAATGGCTTGCCCGCGGATCAAAGCGTTCGCGTGGTGCGCGAAGACACCGTCCGCAGAGGCCTCCTGTTCGCGGGAACCGACTCCACCGTTTTCCTCTCGTTCGACGATGGAGATCATTGGCGTCCGCTCACTCTAAACCTGCCCGCCACCCCCGTCACCGACATTGAAATCCACGGCGACGATTTGGTCATCTCCACCTTCGGTCGCAGCCTTTGGATCCTCGACAACATCCGTCCGATCCGCCAACTAACGCCAGAAGTGTTGGCTGACGCGGTCCACCTTTTTGCACCCGCCACCGCGCTCCGTGTTCACTGGGACACTTTTCAGGACACGCCGCTTCCCATCGAAACACCCACCGGACAAAATCCTCCCGATGGTATCGGTCTCGATTACTACCTGAACACCGCGCTGACGGATGAGCCCTCCATTACGATTCGCGATGCCAGCGGCAACATCGTCCGAAAATTCACAGGCACCGGACACGATCCCGACCTCCCTCTGCCCAACGTTCCCGAATATTGGTTTGCCGCTCCTCCATCGGTAGAAAAGACACCGGGCCTGCACCGCTTCGTCTGGGATTTACGCTACCCGCCGCCCCATACTCTGCCCGCTTCCTATTGGGGACCGATTATCAAGTACACCGAATACACCCTGGCTGACCATGCGATCCCCTACGAAACGCCGCGCCAGCAACCGCAGGGCCCGCTAGTGGTCCCCGGCACATACACAGCCGAATTCAGCGCTGGTGGCCGTACCGTAAAGCAGTCGCTGACGGTGAAGCTCGACCCTCGCGTCCAGGCCACGCAAGCGGACCTCGAGGCTCAACTGGCGCTATCCCGCAGAATCATCGGCGGCATGGAAGTTTCCTACCAGGAATTTCAAAAATTGAAACCTTTGACGGACGCGGTAGAAGCGAGGAAGAAAAAACAACGGCCCAAAACAAACGACAAAACACCCGGCAACGCAACAGACAAAACAGCCGAAAACAAGACCGATAGCACAACCGACGACACGAAGGATATCGAAAAGCAAATCAAAGCCATTGAGGACGGCAGCAAAACCGCTCCCGGCTTGGGACGCATCAACCGCGACCTGACCCGTCTCCTCGACGGCGTAGTAGCCGCCGACCAGCGCCCCACCGATCCGCAGATCGCGGCCGTCAATCAGGTTTGCGATTCGTTTGCCAAAGTCATAACTCTCTGGCAAGCGCTCAACGAAAATCTTAAAAAACAGAACCCGCTGAACTTGCCAATCGCAACCGACGTACCCACAGCAGGCTGCCCTCAATGAATCAGCTTTAGCGCAAAACTCAGTGCGAAATTAAACATTAAAGAGACGCCCCCCAATCACTGCGTTGACGACATTGTGAAACTTGTCGACAGCGCATTGAAAGCAAATCTCCCACATGACACCCGCCTGGATCCTGACTGTTGAGGGTGCAGACTCGGATTTTGGGAACCCCCATAGAGGGTGTGATCGGAATCCGTAGAGAGGTGATTTTTTGGTCACTTTGCAAGAAATTGCCTTAGAGAAATACGTGCAGAATCCTGGGCGGATTGTCGCAATACGAAAGCTATCCAAAACGGGCTTCGGGGAGATCTCTGGATGATGTCCTCGAAGACGACTTCCGGACAACTTCACGTCTCGCCAGCCGAAAACCACCAATGATCCGGTGTCCGCCTTTCGGATAACTTCAGGTTTGCCCGTCAGTCGGGACTCACTGCAACCCTTCCGCCACGTACAACGTCCCGAGAACTCGAACGGTGGCGTAAGCGTAGGTTTTGCTTCGCTCCGCGTATGCCAGCCTTATGGGTATCATCGACCCCGCTTTATCGCGCGGTTCAACGGTCTGAAGCAAAGTACGCTTGCCCGTCTCCGCTTCCACTCGGTAGATTCGTGCTTCCCGGGTTGTCGCCGAGTACACCAACAGTGCCTTTCCGTCTTCCGTCCATTTTGACAAAATTTCTCCGGGCTCAATGCCGGGAATTGCTTGCAGCTTCTGCGTCTCCAGATCGAATACTGCAGCCTCTCCGGAGGCGTGCCGTCCCGCGATTCGCTTTTCATCGGGGGACACGGCAACCCCGATGAAATCGGCAGGGCCTAACGGTTGCGGCTTTCCCCCGTCCAGATCCATCTCGTAGGTGCGCAGCGGCTGACCCTCGGCTGCTCCAATGAGCAACAGATGCTTGCCATCCGGAAACCAGAACACATACCTCAGACTGGTGATTTCTCCTGCCGGTAAACGGCGGCTTTCACCGGTTCCGATTGGGTTGAGGATAACTTGCGGCGGCCTCGTCAGCAGCGCTCCGGCAACGAAGGTTCCATCCGGCGAGAATCTGGGTTGCGCTCCGGGCCCGAGTGCCACCGGTGTAGAGCCGTCCAGTTTCCGATAAACCTGGAGGTAAAGCGGTCCGGCTGGCCCTCCCCACTCCAGGAATGTAATCGCTTTGCCGTCCGGCAAGATGTCGCCCATGATGGAAGCATCGAACCATTCCAGGCCGCGCAGTTCCTTACCGGTTTCCGGGTCGATCCCGGTGATTTCCGGCTGTTGCCGTTCAACGGAAAGAAGCACGCGGCCGTCGGCCGCGATGTCGAGCAGACGTGCTCCCTGAGGCATCGTAAGGATCGGGCGCTGTTTTCCAGACAGGCTCACGCCAAACAGATGCCGATCCGTCGTTACATCGGCGGCCGTAAACCAGATTTCCGAGCCGGCCCGCGACCATGCCAAGCCCTGCACAGTTCCGAATTCCTGCGTTAACTGCTTGTGTGTTCCGGTCTCGTCGACGACTGACACCCAGCCTCGGTCATCGCCGTACACTGGATGCTCGGCAAATGCGACTTCCTTGCCGGACGGAGACACCCTTACGTAGTCGAGGTAGCCCGCGGTTGTATAAATGACTTTTCCTTCCGGGTATTCCAGCTGGACTTTCCGGTTGGCTCGGCGCGCTACCGCGAGGGTTTTGCCATCGGGCGCATAATCCGCGGCGATTACCTCCCTTTCCTGTGCCCGCGGCGTACCTCCCGTCATTTGCGCCTGCCCCATGGTTCCGTACATGAACCAGGATTCGGACACGGGATCCACAGCGACTTCCATATCTCCGCTGGAGGAAAGCGCAAGCAGCGCAGCACTCGGAAGATCAACTTTCGTGGATTGCGGGAATTCGGTGCGGACGGAGTAGATCTGAAGCGGATCGTTGTTCCATTGCGCGCTGTAAACGACGGTTTGCCCGTCTCTCGCAAACCGCCCATTCGAAGGATAGCCTTGCTGATAGGTCAGGCGGGTGAATTTTGGCTGTGGTTGCGCCGCGGAGCGCCGACCGACTATCCACGCGGCAGCGATTAGCGCCAATGCGCCCAGAGCCGCCGCTGCCCACGGCAGCCAAGTTCGCGTCGCCTTCGGCTCGACGACCTGCGGGATAGGACCTGCCGACGTTACGGACGAGGTTGCGCTGAGTGCCTCAATGGCAAAGGCGAGATCGCTCGCCGACTGGAAGCGGCGTTCTGGCTTCTTTTCGACACAACGACGGATGATGCGGTCCAGGCCGGGAGACACCTGAGCGCTTGGTCCCGACAACTCCGGCACATCTTCTTTCAGGATGGCGTTCATCGTCTCAACGGACGAGTCGCCACGAAATGCCCGCTTGCCGGAGACCATCTCGTAGAGCACAGCGCCGAAACTGAAGATGTCG
>Ga0187879_10002873_pt1 | contig 11626 bp, 12 predicted proteins | sample June2016WEW_19_1_FD_132423 | JGI IMG/M metagenome (GOLD analysis project Ga0187879, IMG submission 132423) | Peatland microbial communities from SPRUCE experiment site at the Marcell Experimental Forest, Minnesota, USA - June2016WEW_19_10 | ecosystem: Environmental > Terrestrial > Soil >... | reverse complement strand
TACCGCGCGGAATGGTGTCCTGAGCGAGGCGAATACGTGGTTCGATGTGTTGAATTGCCATGGTTGTCGCAATGGGCGCCGACCCTTCAGGGGGCTACTGCGGCTGCCGAGGAATCGGTCAACGAGTTCATCACCGAGCGGCAAGCAGATGGTGCACAAGTGCCGCCGCCCCTTACCGAACGCGGATACAGCGGCAAGTTTGTGGTCAGGACGTCGCCGGCGCTACACGCGCGGCTCGTGATCGAAGCCGCTGAGCAGAACGTGTCGATGAATCAGTGGGTGGTGCAGAAACTCTCGGGCAGGGTCGACCAGCGACTGGGCGACCTCTTCGATTTCGATTAGCGGGATGCTGATATCACATGTGCCATCGGTTTCCGGGCCGTGTCATGGGCCGGTCGCCGGTGCTGATGTGACTGCTGGGACAACGATCGGGCTACGCCGGCACCAACTCGACGCCGCTGAGCACCACGGCGTTGTCGCGCGCCGGCGCGGTAACGCTGGCCAGGAAGCGGTTGTCTTCCTTCCAGATGCCCACCTTGAGCGTCTCACCGGGATACGCCACACCGGCAAAGCGTGCGCCGTAGGCGGATACGGCCGTCGCGTCGCCGTCCAGCAGCGCGTCGACGATGGCCTTGCACGTCATGCCGTAGGTGCAAAGTCCGTGCAGAATCGGCCGCGGAAAGCCTGCGGCAGCGGCGAATTCGGGGTCGGAGTGCAACGGATTGCGATCGCCGCATAGCCGGTACAGCAACGCCTGCTGCGGCAGAATCGGCACGTCGACCTCCAGGTCGGCAGCCCGGTCCGGCGCCCCGTCCGACGATGACGGCCCGCGATCGCCGCCGAAGCCGCCTTCACCGCGGGCGAAGATCGACCGCTTCTGCGTCCACAGCAGGGTGCCGTCCGGCGCGCTGACCGTCGTCTCGCTCCAGATCACCGCGGCCTTGCCCTTGTCCCAGATTTCGGTGAACCGGGTGACGGCCTTGGCTGAACCCGACGGCGGCAGCGGCGCGGGCACCTCGACCCGCTCGCTGGCGTGCAGCACCTTGCTCAACTCGATATCGATACCCGGAAATTGCACCGTCGGCGGCTTGGTCATATGGAAGCTCGCGGCGACGTTGCCGAATGTCGGTAGCACCTGGGGGGTTTCGTCGATCAGGTAGCGCAACTCGCGAGGATCCATCGGATCCTTACCAGCGCCCAGCCCTAGGTGGTAGAGCTGGATATCGCTGCTCTCCCAGGAGAATTCGAGCGGTTCGAGCTCGGCGGCCAGTGCGACGTCTACGTCGATCGGCATGTCAGTTCTCTCCTGCGATGTGTAATGCGGCCAAGTACCCGAAGGTCATCGCCGGTCCAATGGTGCCGCCCGGTCCCTGATACGTGTGTCCCATCACCGGAGCGCTGGCATTGCCTGCGGCGTAGAGACCTTCGATGATGCTGCCGTCGTCGCGCAGCGCACGCCCGTGGACGTCGGTGCGGATACCGCCCTTGGTCCCCAGGTCTCCGGGCACCATCTTGGCGGCGTAATACGGCGCGTGGGTGAGTTCGCCGAGGTTGGGATTGGGCTTGTTGGTGGGATCGCCGTAGTACTTGTCGTAGGCGCTCTCCCCGCGGTGGTAGTCCTCGTCGACACCCGACCGGGCAAAGCCGTTGAATCGCGCCACCGTCGCGGTGAAGTCCGCAGCGGGTAGGCCGGCCTTCTCGGCCAGCTCCTCGAGCGTGTCGGCCTTGATGACGACACCCGATTCCAGCCATTTACGCGGAATGCGTTGTCCGGGCTGCAGTCCGGCGAAGATGTAGCGGTCGCGGTACTGCTGGTCAAATACCAGCCACGCGGGAATGTTCTCGCCCGGGCCCGGCCCCTGGCCGTGTTCGCCGCCGTACATGTGGTGGCAGGCTTCCACATAGGGCATCGACTCGTTCATGAACCGCTTGCCGGACATGTTGACGATGATCGAGCCCGGGGAGTTGCGCTCCGACAACGCGAACCACGGTGCACCCACCAGTGGCACCGTCGGACCCCACCAAGCGTCCTCCATCACATCCAGTGCGGCACCGAGCTTTTCGCCCGCGACGATGCCGTCACCGGTGTTGGCCTTCGCGCCGACGGTCCACTCGGTGGTGATCGGCGCGCGCTGGTATTTCACCCGCATCTGCTCGTTGTGCTCAAAACCTCCCGAAGCGAGGATCACGCCGCGGCGAGCACGGATGAGTTGCGGCTCAGCCGATTCCGATGCACCGGCATTGCGCACGTAGACACCCCGGACCGCGCCGTCCTCCACGTACAGGTCGGTAAGCGCGGTGTTCAGCGTGACCGGAACGCCGGCCTGCTGTAGCCCGATGCGTAACGGCCCGATGAGGGCCCGGCCCATGCCGACGAGGTTCTTACCGGTGGCCTTGGCCCACATGGTGCGGGCGCCGACCTTCAAGCTGCGCAGCACTCCCCGCGGGTGCCGCTTCAGCATGTTCAGTCGCACGTAGTCCTGCTGCATCACAACCACATTGAGCGGCACTTTGCCGTAGGCGGGCTCCAGCCCGGACTCGTCGGGGCCGAGCTTGCGGGCATTGAACGGTTTGGGTTCGATCGAACGCCCCTCCGCGCGACCACCCGGCGCTTCCGGGTAGTAGTCGGAATAACGCGGCACCCAACACATCTTCAACGGAGTGTGCTTGAGCACGAACGACAGCATCTCCGGACCTCGAATGAGGTACGTGTCGATGCGCTCGGGCTCGACGACGTCGCCGACGATGCCATGCAGGTACGTGCGGGCCGCGTCAGGGGTGTCCTTCACGCCATCGCGCTTGAGCACCTCGTTGTTCGGAATCCAAACGCCGCCGCCGGACCGCGCAGTAGAGCCGCCGAAGTGGGGCGCTTTTTCGATGACTACTGTCGAAAGGCCTCGGTGCGCGGCGGCGAGGGCAGCCACCATGCCGGCTCCGCCGCTGCCGACCACGACGACGTCGTACTCCTGCGCTGTCATGTAGAACACGTTATAGAATTGCCCGGGCCGGGCGCTACCGGCCCGGTCAAACGGACGAGGGGACTTCGGTCAATGCTCAGTGTTGCTACCCGCGACGAGCTGGCTGCCGACCTGGCGCAAGCCGAACGGAGCCGCGAGCCGATCGCCCCGCTGACGTCTGCACACCCGGATATTGACGTCGTCGACGCTTACGAGATTCAGCTGATCAACATCCGTCAGCGGGTTGCTGAAGGAGCCCGGATACTGGGCCACAAAGTGGGACTGTCGTCATTGGCAATGCAGCAGATGATGGGCGTCGACGAGCCCGACTACGGGCACCTACTGGACGAAATGCAGGTGTTCGAAGATGTCCCGGTCAAGGCGGGGCGATACCTGTATCCACGGGTGGAGGTCGAGGTGGGTTTCATCTTGTCCGCCGATCTGCCCGGAGCCGACTGCACCGAGGACGATGTGCTGGCTGCTACCGAAGCTCTGGTTCCGTCTATCGAGCTGATCGACACCAGGATCACCGATTGGAAGATCGCCCTCTGCGACACCATCGCCGACAACGCCTCTTCGGCGGGTTTCGTGCTGGGCGAGGCCCGGGTGTTGCCGGCCGATATCGACGTCAAAGCAATCGACGCGGTGCTGACCCGCAACGGCGAGGTGATCGCCGAGGGCCGCAGCGATGCAGTGCTGGGTAACCCGGTGACCGCGGTGGCCTGGCTGGCCCGCAAGGTGGAGAGCTTCGGGGTACGGCTGCGGAAGGGCGACGTGGTGCTTCCCGGATCCTGCACGAAGGCGATCGATGCCCGCTCCGGTGACCAGTTCGTCGCCGACTTCACGGGGCTGGGTTCAGTGCATTTGTCGTTTGAATAGGCTCGGATTACTTTTGAATCAGTCGATTTAAAGCTTCGAAAAGGAGCATCATGCCGTCGAAGGCAAGCGTGGCCATTGTCGGGTCGGGAAACATCAGCACCGACCTGCTGTACAAACTGCTGCGATCAGACTGGCTAGAGCCGCGCTGGATGGTGGGGATCGACCCGGAAAGTGAGGGCTTGGCCCGGGCCCGCAAGCTGGGTTTGGAGACCACTCATGAAGGCGTCGACTGGCTGCTGGCACAGTCCGACAAGCCTGACCTGGTGTTCGAGGCGACCAGCGCCTACGTGCACCGCGACGCGGCGCCGAAGTATGAGGCCGCCGGGATCCGGGCCATCGACCTGACGCCGGCTGCCGTAGGTCCGGCGGTGATTCCGCCGGCCAACCTGCGCCAGCACCTGGATGCGCCCAACGTCAACATGATCACCTGCGGGGGCCAGGCGACCATTCCGATCGTGTATGCCGTGTCGCGGGTGGTCGAGGTGCCTTATGCCGAAATCGTCGCCTCAGTCGCTTCGGTTTCCGCGGGACCAGGCACCAGGGCCAACATCGACGAGTTCACCAAGACCACTAGCAAGGGCGTCCAAACCATCGGGGGCGCCAAGCGGGGCAAGGCGATCATCATCCTGAACCCGGCCGATCCGCCGATGATCATGCGCGACACCATCTTCTGCGCCATCCCCGAGGACGCCGACCACGACGCTATCGCCCAGTCCATCCGCGATGTGGTGGCCGAGGTGCAGACCTACGTGCCGGGATACCGGCTACTCAACGAGCCGCAATTCGACGAGCCCTCGATGCACTCCGGCGGCCAGGCTCTGGTAACGACGTTCGTCGAAGTCGAGGGCGCCGGCGATTACCTACCGCCCTATGCGGGAAATCTCGACATCATGACGGCGGCGGCCACCAAGGTCGGCGAGGAGATCGCCAAGGAAACGCTCGCGGTCACAGGAGGCACGCGATGACGACCGACATCTTCTTCAACCCGGTCTGGGACGTCCGGATCACCGACACTTCGCTGCGGGACGGTTCGCACCACAAACGTCACCAATTCACCAAAGACGAGGTCCACGCGATCGTGTCGGCCCTCGATGCCGCCGGGGTCCCGGTGATCGAGGTGACCCATGGTGACGGTCTGGGCGGCTCCTCGTTCAACTATGGCTTTTCCAAAACGCCCGAGCAGGAACTGATCAAGCTCGCCGCCGAAACGGCAAAAGACGCCAAGATCGCATTCTTGATGCTGCCCGGCGTGGGCACCAAGGAAGACATCAAAGAGGCCCAGGACAATGGCGGGTCGATCTGCCGGATCGCCACGCATTGCACCGAGGCCGACGTGTCGATCCAGCACTTCGGGCTGGCCCGCGAGCTGGGTCTGGAAACCGTCGGATTCCTGATGATGGCCCACACCATCCCGCCGGAGAAACTGGCCGCCCAGGCCCGGATCATGGCCGACGCCGGCTGCCAGTGCGTCTACGTCGTCGACTCCGCGGGCGCCCTGGTGCTCGACGGCGTGGCCGACCGGGTTGCGGCTTTGGTTGCCGAACTCGGCGAGGACGCCCAGGTGGGCTTCCACGGCCACGAGAACCTCGGCCTGGGAGTGGCAAACTCCGTGGAAGCGGTACGCGCGGGCGCCAAGCAGATCGACGGCAGTGTGCGGCGCTTCGGTGCGGGCGCGGGCAACGCGCCGGTCGAGGCCCTAATCGGCGTGTTCGACAAGATCGGCGTCAAGACCGGCATCGACTTCTTCGACATTGCCGACGCCGCCGAAGACGTCGTCCGTCCGGCCATGCCGGCCGAATGCCTGCTTGACCGCAACGCGCTGGTCATGGGGTATTCCGGCGTCTACTCCAGCTTCCTCAAACACGCCGTCCGTCAGGGCGAGCGCTACGGCGTCCCGGCGCACGAGCTGTTGCACCGGGCCGGTCAGCGCAAGCTCATTGGCGGCCAGGAAGACCAGCTCATCGACATCGCGCTGGAGATCAAGCGCGAACGCGACAGCGCGGTTGCCACAAAACCCTAATCTCGGGCACAGCCCGGGCATAGCTACCGCCGGTAATCTCGGCCGTATGACTGTGACATTCGCCGACTCCGTTCGGCGCGGACTGTACGGCGTGGTTGCCGGGGGGCTGCTCACTGCTACCGCTGCGACGATGATCGCACTGCCGATCGCCAACGCGGATACCCCGTGCAATCAGACAGTGGGTCAGTCCATCAACTCGTACCTAACCCGGCATCCCGACGTTAAGCAGCAGCTCTCCGCCAAGTCTCAGGCGGAGGGTGGCGGCCCCAACGTCATCGACTACCTGAATCGGCATCCGGATGTGCGGCAGCATCTGATCGACCTGTCCCAGCAGTGCACCCCTTAGCGAGCGGGCCTCGTTCCTAAAGGGCGGCGACGACACGCGGGAATGTTCGCCATTGACGAAAAAGTAGAACACGTTCTAGCGTCTAGGCGTGTTCTCTGATCCCCTTACCGATGCGATCGCAGAGGCCGAGAAATTGGTGGCCGCCGCACCGCACATCGAGACCGAAGCCGACCTGCTCGAAGGATTGCAATATCTGGCCGGTGGTATCTCGGCCTGCATCCATCTGGCCTTCGACTATGACCGCGACCATCCCTTCCTGCAGTCGGGAACCGGGCCGTTCACCAAGATGGGCCTGGATAACCCCGACACCCTGTACTTCGGTACCCGGGTGCACGCCGGCCACGACTATGTCGTCACTGGCAGGCGCGGCACCACCACCGACCTGAGTTTCCAGCTGCTGGGCGGCGAGTACACCGACGACAACGTGCCGGCCAGTCAGGCGGCGTTCGACGACCGCGAACTCGACATCGCCGAGGACGGCAGCTTCGAGTGGCGGGTGCGCCCGACGAGCAACGGCCAACTGGTGATCCGCGAGGTCTACGGCGACTGGGCGGCACAACGCGGCACCCTCGCGATCTCGCGGCTGGACACCGCCGGCACCGCGCCGCCGCCGCTGACTCGCGATACCATCGAAAAGCGCTTTGCCACAGCGGCAAAGCAACTTGTGAATCGAATCAAAACCTGGCTGCAGTTCCCGCAGTGGTTTTATCTCGACCTCCCCGTCAACACCATGGTTGCACCGCGGTTGACGCCGGGCGGGCTGGCCACCCAATACTCATCGGTGGGGCACTTCGACCTGCGGCCCGATCAGGCGCTGGTGATCACGATCCCGGTCTCTGATGCCCCTTACCTCGGGTTCCAGCTGGGCAGCTTGTGGTACATCTCGCTGGACTACATCAACCACCAGACCTCGCTGAATAACACGCAGGCCCAAGCCGATCCGGACGGCAAGGTCCGCATCGTCGTGGCCGACCAGAACCCGGGAGTGACTAACTGGGCCGAAACACTGGGCCATCGACGCGGTTTTCTGCAGTTCCGCTGGCAACGAGTGTCGCGTCAGCTCGACGATGCCGACGGGCCCACCGTCGAGCTGCTCGACTTCGACGCGGTGCCGAGTGCACTGCCCCATTTTGAGCACAACAAGATCTCCGAGGAAGCATGGCGGGCACGAATTGCGCTGCGCCACCAACAGGTTCAGGCGAGGATGCTGGGATGACGAAGTTGCTTCACGGCAAGGTAGTGGTGATCAGCGGGGTCGGGCCCGGGTTGGGCACCACACTGGCGTATCGGTGTACCCGAGAGGGCGCCGACCTGGTGCTGGCGGCACGCACCCCCGAACGTCTGGACGATGTCGCCAAGCAGATCGCCGACGCCGGAGGCCGGGCGGTGACGGTGCGCACCGACATCACCGAGGACGACCAGGTGAACAACCTCGTCGATTCCGCACTGGAGGCCTACGGCAAGGTTGATGTGTTGGTCAACAACGCGTTCCGGGTGCCGTCCATGAAGCCGTTGGCCGGCACCACATTTCAACATATCCGCGATGCGATCGAACTCAGCGCGCTCGGCGCGCTGCGGCTCATCCAGGGCTTCACCCCGGCGCTGGCGAAGTCGCACGGTTCGGTCGTCAACGTCAACTCCATGGTGATCCGGCATTCGCAGGCCAAATACGGCGCCTACAAGATGGCCAAATCCGCGTTGCTGTCCATGTCGCAGTCACTGGCCACCGAGCTAGGGGAGCAGGGAATTCGCGTTAATTCCGTTGCGCCCGGCTACATCTGGGGCGAGACGCTGCAGAGCTACTTCAACCATCAGGCCGGCAAGTACGGCACCTCGGCCGACCAGATCTATGCGGCGACCGCGGCGAACGCCGACCTCAAACGGCTGCCCACCGAAGACGAGGTGGCATCGGCGATTCTGTTCATGGCCAGCGACCTGTCCAGCGGCATCACCGGGCAGACCCTGGACGTCAACTGCGGGGAGTACCACACCTGATGACCGAACGGACCGACGTCGCCACCGTCGAAGAACTGCAAGCGTCGGCCACCAAGCTGATCGGGCTGGATGATTTCGGCAGCAACGACGACAACTACCTCGAAGCGTTAGAGGTGTTGTTGGACTCCTACCGACGCGACGCGAACCTGACCGGGTTGGGCAGCAAGATGAATCGGTTCTTCCTGCGCGGCGCGCTGGTGGCCAGGCTGCTGTCCGAATCAGCTTGGAAGCAATACCCGCAACACACTGACGTCGCTGTCGAACGGCCCATCTTCGTCACCGGTCTGGTGCGCACCGGCACCACGGCGCTGCACCGCCTGCTCGGCGCTGACCCGGCGCATCAGGGTCTGCACTTGTGGCTGGCCGAGTTTCCGCAGCCGCGTCCGCCCCGCGACACCTGGGAATCCAACCCGTTTTATCGCCAGCTCGATGAGCAGTTCACCCGGCATCACAACGAGAATCCGGACTACACCGGCCTGCATTTCATGGCCGCCTACGAACTAGAGGAGTGCTGGCAGCTGCTGCGGCAGTCGCTGCATTCGGTGTCTTACGAGACACTGGCACACCTGCCCGGCTACTCGCAGTGGTTGGCACAGCAAGACTGGACGCCGTCGTATCAGCGGCACCGCAAGAACCTGCAGTTGATCGGGCTCAACGACCCCGGCAAGCGGTGGGTGTTGAAGAACCCCAGCCACCTTTTCGCGCTGGACGCATTGATGGCGACCTATCCCGATGCGCTGGTGATACAGACCCACCGGCCGGTCGAGACGATCATGGCCTCGATGTGCTCGTTAGCCCAGCACACCGCCGACGGTTGGTCGACGACATACGTCGGTGCCCAGATCGGTGCTGATTCCATGGAGACCTGGTCGCGTGGGCTGGAGCGGTTCAATACCGCACGCGCAAAATACGATTCGGCGCAGTTCTACGACGTCAACTACAAAGATCTGATCGCCGATCCGTTGGGCACGGTGGCCGACATCTATCAGCACTTCGATCTGACGTTGACCGACGAGGCCCGAAAAGCCATGGAAGACAGCCACGCTGAGAGCCAGACCGGTGCGCGGGCGCCAAAACACACGTATTCGCTGGCCGACTACGGGCTGACCGTTGAGACGGTTAAGGAGCGCTTCGCCGGGCTGTGATCAGCCGACGTCGGGCTCCGCGTCTAGATACCCTTCCGCGACGGCGTGTTCGATGCTGTCTGATAGCCGGGGACAGGACTTGACGCGTGCGGTATCCCCACCGGTTTCCCGCACCTGGCTGAAGTGCGCGCAACGTTGCCACGCTTCGGTATTCCATTGCACGGCGGTATGACCGGGCCCCAGTCTCTTGACGGTCACCGAGACATGGCAGAACCGGCAATCCACCGGGAGCAGCCCCGACGTGAGGTAGCGCTCGCGGTCGGCGCGGCTGGCCTCGGCAACCGCGGCGGCACGCTGTGGGTCGTTAGTGAAATCCCTTGACTTCGACCAAGATCCAGACCCGCCGTTTCGCGCCGGTGCTTCGTCGTGGTCGTGATGATCACCATGCAGCAGCAACATCGACCGGGCGAGCCGGTCGACGTCGGGGACCGCCGGCTGTTCGTCAGACATGTTGTCAGCTTTGTTGGGCTGGAACTTCTTCGGCCGCAGTGGCTTCGGCCGCAGGGGCTTCGGCATCCAGTGCCTTGAGGTTCTCTTCGACCTCGGTGTTCCAGTACTCGTTGGCGCGGGTGGTGTCCACCTCGATCTCGAAGCGTTCCACCATTTCCGGTTCGATGTCGGCGACGTCGACGTAGAACTGCTGGTACCAGCGACGCAGCTGATAAACCGCGCCGTCCTCCTCGACCAGCAGTGGGTTGTCGATGCGGGTCTTGTGCTTCCAGATCTCGACGTCCTGCAGGAAGCCCTTGCTGACGCCTTCGGTGAACACCCTCGAGAGCTTGTCGGTCATCTTTTCGTCCATGCCCTTGGGCTTTTCGACGATGACGCCCCACTGCAGGACGAACGAGTTCTGGGTCACCGGGTAATGGCAGTTGATCAGAATCGACTCGGCCTTGTAGCCGCCATAGCTGTTGTGCAGCCAGTTGATCATGAACGACGGCCCGAAATAGGACGCTTCGGAATCCAGGTGCGCCTCACCGTACGACGTTCCTAGGTCGTTGACGTCGGGCCGACCCACGTTGTGCAGATACTGCGAGGCGATGTGGCCCTCGAAGACGTTCTTGAAGTACGTCGGCAAACCGAAATGGATGTAGAAGAAGTGCGCCATATCGGTGACGTTGTCGATGATGTCGCGGCAGTTGGACCCCTCGATGAGGATGCGGTTCCAGCGCCAGTCGGTCCACTCGTCGCTGGCGGCTTCTGGAATCTCGGGGATCTGGACGGCGGGGTCCGGCGGATTGTTCTCGTGGTCGTGCCAGACGAACAGCAGCCCGCCGCGTACGTCGGTCGTCCAGGACCGGGTGCGCGCCGTCTTGGGTGTGCGCTTGGCGTAGGGCACTAGCTTGCAGCGTCCGTCGCCGCCCCAGCGCCAGTCGTGGAAGGGGCAGGCGACCTCGCCACCCTTGATGGTGCCCTCCGACAGATCACCGCCCATGTGGCGGCAGTAGCCGTCGAGGACCTTGACATCACCGTGCGAATCGGCGAACACCACCAGCTTGGTGCCGAACGCCTCAACTGAATGCGGTTTGCCGTCCAGGAAGTCCTGTGCAACCCCCAGGCAGTGCCAGCCCCGGGCGTACCTCGTCGGCAAGGCGCCGGGATCGATTTCCCGGATGCCGACCGCTTTAGTGTCGGTACTCACCTGTTACCTCCAACTTGCTAGCCCTCTAACTAGAACACGTTACAGTTTTACAACCGCTTAGCGCAATGACAGCGGCTCTGGCCACGGGATATTCATGCTGGGGTATATCTAGACGATGCCGCTGTTCGCTTTCGAGGGTCGGGCGCCGCGCATCGATCCCACCGCTTTTGTGGCGCCAACCGCGACCCTGATCGGCGACGTCACCGTGGAGGCTGGGGCGTCGGTGTGGTTCAACGCCGTGCTACGCGGCGATTATGGGCCGATCGTGGTGCGAGAAGGCGCCAATGTGCAGGACGGGTCGGTGCTGCATGCCCCACCGGGTCTCCCGGTCGACATCGGTCCCGGTGCGACGGTGGCCCATATGTGCGTCATTCACGGGGCTCACGTCGGATCCGAGGCGTTGATCGCCAACCATGCCACGGTGCTCGACGGCGCCGTCATCGGCGCGCGCAGCCTGATCGCGGCGCATTCTCTCGTAACGGCCGGCACCCAGATTCCGGCCGGGGTGCTGGTCGTCGGGGCGCCGGCGCAGATCAAGGGCCCGATTGCCGGCACCGGTGCGGAAATGTGGGTCAACCTGAACCCGCAGGCGTACCGCGACCTCGCGCAGCGCCATCTGGCCGGACTCGAGCCGATCTAGCC
>Ga0187879_10002872_pt1 | contig 11627 bp, 10 predicted proteins | sample June2016WEW_19_1_FD_132423 | JGI IMG/M metagenome (GOLD analysis project Ga0187879, IMG submission 132423) | Peatland microbial communities from SPRUCE experiment site at the Marcell Experimental Forest, Minnesota, USA - June2016WEW_19_10 | ecosystem: Environmental > Terrestrial > Soil >... | reverse complement strand
TGCTCGGCACCGTTTCCGGCGCGACCTGGCAGTCGGCGGGAAGCCACTCGACCATGGCCTACGGGGCCGCCGGTGCAGGCGGGCTGCTGTTCTTCGGCCCGCTGCTGATGATCTTGTTCAGGCAAAAGTACCCCCGGTGGTGGTTCGACTGGAACCTGGAGCTGCAGCGCTTTATCAACCGGGTGTGGACCTACCTGGCCCTGATGAACGACAGGTATCCGTCCACCGATGACCACCAGTGGGTCCAGCTTGATTACGCCTATCCGGACGCGGCCACGGACCTCAACCGGTGGCTGCCGCTGGTCAAATGGCTGCTGGCCATCCCGCACTACATCGTGCTTTTCTTCCTGGAGATCGCCGCGTTCTTCGCGGTGATCGTGACCTGGTTCGCGATCTTGTTCACCGGCCGTTATCCGCGCGGGGTATTCAGCTTCATCGAAGGTGTATTCCGCTGGCATAACCGGGTCGCCGCCTACGCGTTCGTACTGGTCACCGACCGGTATCCGCCGTTCAGGCTGTCGCCGTGACCCCCACCGTGGCCGGGCCGCCTGGCGGGTGACTCCGAGACGGGCTGCAATCTCGGTCGAGGAGTAACCGGCCGTGTGCAGGCCGAGGACTGCTTGGCTGATCGCCTCATCCAGTTCGGCGGCCAGGCCGGTCATGTCGGCTCGGAGCGGCCGAGATGGGCGCTGCCGTAAAGTGGCGGCCGTGATTGGTGCGGTCGTCTTTGATGTGGGCGAGTGCTTGGTGGACGAGTCCCGCGAGTACGGGACTTGGGCTGACTGGCTGGGCGTGCCGCGTCACACGTTTTCGGCTGTGTTCGGCGCGGTGATCGCGAAGGGCCTGGACTACCGGGAGACGTTCCAGGTGTTCCGGCAGGGGTTTGACCTGGCCAAGGCCCGGCAGCAACGAGTCGACGAGGGCAAGCCCGAGTGGTTCGGTGAGGATGATCTGTACCCGGACGGAATACTGCGAAAGCTGGGCCTGCCAGCGGACATGATCGCTACGTCGGATGACTGGGGGGTGTCCAAGCCGGACCCAGGATTCTTCCGGCAGATGCTGGAAGTTACCCTGGGCAGCGCGGATGAGATCTTGTACGTCGGTGATCGGCTGGATAAACGACATCCGGCCCGCGGCCGGTCTTGGGCTGCGGACAGCGCTGATCCGGCGCGGCCCGTGGGGGATCATCCAGCTGGACGACCCGGACGGGGACCGGGTGCCGACGATGCGGATTGATTCGCTGGCTGAGCTGCCGGGCAGGATCGCGGCGTTTAACGCTGGAGGGTGCTGAGGGTGGCCTGCCAGCCGTAGAGCTGGTCATCGAGGGCTTGAACGCAGTCTTGTTCGGCCCAGGGCTGGAGGGCTTTGCGGACTTCGAGTATCCGGTGCATGCCGGTGGCGTACCAGGTGACGGCGAGCTGCTGGAGCGCTTGTTCGGCGTAGCTGCAGGCGGTCTCGGGATGGTGCTGGGCGGCTGCGACGGCACCCAGGTCGCCAAGGATGACGGTGCGCTGCTTGTCATCGGCGGTCGTCGCGTTAGTGAGCGCGCCGGTCAGCGTCTCCTGGGCTTGGGGGAGGTGCCCGGCCTTGAGCTCGGTGTTGCCTTTGAAGGCGGCCAGACGTACCGGGGAGAACCAGGTGAACCAGTCTGGGGAGGCATGCTCGTTGCCTGTGGCCAGGACTGATTCTGCGTGCTCGATCATCTGCAGGGCCTCGCGGGGGTGGCCGCTGATCGTCTCGCATTCGGCCTCGACGGCATCCAGCCAGGCCAGGAACTCTGCTGAGGCGGGAGCACGGCGGGCATAGGTCCGGGCGGCGCGCGTCCGGTCGGCGCACTCGTCGCCACGTCCGGCCCAGCCGGGAACGAACGCCGCGTGCGCCAGGATGGCTGAGCCGAGCAGGGCGTCGTCGGCCTCACCGGCCGCCTGCAGGGCTCGGACGAACGTGGCGTCGGCGTCGTCGGGCTGGCGCAGGTCGAAGAATTCGATGCGCCCGGCGAGCAAGAGAGCCTCGGCCAGGGTGGTGGCGACGATGGTGTGGCTTACCCCTTCGGTTTCGCCGAGCAGGTGGGCGCCGAGGCGGGCGTGCTCGATGACCGGGGAGTGCAGGTGGATAGGTAGCACGCTGGCGTAGAGGCGGCGATAGGAGACGGTGATGGCCGCATAGTCACCGGCCACGGTCGATGGCTGGATGACACCCCGGGCCCTGGCGATCGGGAGCGGGGCCCGGCTGATGTTCCTCGGCATCGGGGCCTGGGCGGCGGCTGCGGCATCGGGACCAGCCACGGACACGCCCCACGGCGGGGTGAAGCCGAGTTCTTCGATCGGGAGCTGGAGCACGTGGACCAGGAGCCGCTGATGGTCGGCTCGCGGCCATGGGGGGGTGGCGGACTCCCATCGCCGTATCTGCCGGTCGCTGATCTCGAGGTGCCCCAGGCCGAGCTGCGGCGCGGCGCGGGTGAGAGCGTCCGCCAGTGCTTGCTGTGACGCATACCCGGCGTGCTGGCGAGCGGCCTTGAGCCGGACGTTGCCAACGGGATGAGCCATGGGGACCTCCGCGCCTTGCGCCCTGATACAACATCGCAGGACTCTAAGAGGACGAACATATCTCTATTAGAGGTATATATCCTCCTAAAGACCTTTTAATATCCTATACGTGTCCTACCTGAGTCCGGCCTCTCTTGGCATCCTGTAGGTGACGGCAGGGAGGCGACCGTTCTCATGAGGGACAGCGGTGGGGAGTTGCTCCAGTACCGATTGGTGATGGAGCCGCGGGCCGCCCAGCGGGCGCGGCACGTCGTCCGGTCGCTGCTGGAGTGCTGGCGGCTCGGTGGGCTGGCCGATGATGTGGTGAGCTGCGTTTCTGAGCTGGTGGCCAATGTCTACGAGCATGCCGCCAAGTCAGCGACCGCCGACCTGTCCGTCTCCTGGGTGCCTGGTAACTCCCTGACCGTCGAAGTCCGGGATCAGGACTCGCGGCTGCCGCGCCGTCGCAGGACCGCCGAGCTGGGGGTGTTGCCGCTTGCCTTAACCGACTCCGACGCCGACAACTGGCGGATCATGCAGCTCACCGAGGCGGGCCGAGGGCTCGCGCTGGTGGACGCGTTGTGCGACCGGCTTACCTGGCAGCCGAACACCGACGGCGGCAAGGTGGTCCGCTGCCACTGGCGGCTCAAGACCGCCACCGACACCGCCCGCAGCCACCCTCAGTCCTTGGGCCACCTAGAGGGCTGACCTCTCCTCGTACCTCGCCATCGTCGCCTCAGCGCTGGCAGCTCGAACGGCCCTGCCGTGAGCTGGAACCGCGCTGCGCCATCCATTCCTCTTGAAGGAGATTGAGTTGGACGTGAGCGGCGCACCCGGGCCGAACGGCTGGCCGTGCCGCTCGCCCGCGATGTCGTGGCCAATCCAGTACGCGGGCCGCGCTGATCTACTTGCACGCCACCCGTGAGCGGGACCACGCCATCGCCGCGGGCATGGGCAAGCTGTTCAGCGACGCGCGGAAGACGGGCAGGGGGCCCAATCGATCGGGCACGCGACGGGCACGCGGCCGGAAACACGTCTCCTAGCGGGCCGCAGTGGGACGGCTGATCATGCCTCTGACCTGCGCGGGGACCAACGGAGCGGGCGACCGGGATCGAACCGGCATGACCAGCTTGGAAGATCGGTCCCGCGCTTAGCCGGTGACCTGCGCGGATAACGGTGCAGGCCACCGGCGGGTGAGTGCCCGTGATGAGTGACCGTGAACACCCGCCGGGCACCCTGGCGTATGGCACGTGCGTGGCACGCGGCGGACCGGCCCATCTCTAGTGACGCATTGCGTTAATAACGCATCCCGTTATCATTGATGTGTGCTGAGATCCTTCCGCGACAAGGAGACTGAGGCCGTATGGCTCCGGCAGAGATCGCGGCGTCTGGACGGGCCGGTGCAACGGGTCGCCTGGCGCAAGCTGGCGATGCTCGATGCCGCCGAGACGTTAGCGGACCTGATGGTCCCGCCGGGCAATCGCTTGGAGAAACTGACCGGCGACCGGGGCGGGCAGGGCAGCATCCGGATCAACCAGCAGTGGAGGATCTGCTTCCGCTGGTCCGACGCAGGGCCGGAAGATATCGAAATCGTTGACTACCACTGAGAGGAGGAAGCATGGTGACTGAAACGATCATGCCACCGGTGCATCCGGGCGAGATCCTGCTCGAGGAGTTCCTCAATCCTCTTAACGTGAGCCAGTACCAGCTGGCGAAGGAGATCGGCGTCCCGGCCCGGCGGATCAACGAGATCGTGCACGGTCAGCGCCGCATCAGTGCCGACACCGCGCTGCGTCTGGCCCGGTACTTCGGGACGTCGGAACGGTTCTGGATGAACCTGCAGACTCGCTACGATCTGGAGATCGAGAAGGACCGGCTTGGGGCGGTCCTTGATGAGATACATCCGCTCAGCGCCGCAAGCTGACCAGCGGGCACCGTGCCCGCTGTGGCGCAGGCCCGGCTGGTTATGCTGCCTCGGCAGTATAGGACGTGGACCGGGCAACACGCTGACGTTCACCGGGACCATGAGAGCGGGCGACCGGGATCGAACCGGCATGACCAGCTTGGAAGATCGGTTCGTGGCCCGACGGCTGGCCTGCCTGGATGCAGTTCCAGGTCATCGCGGGGAGTGCTCGTGAGTGACCGTACCTGACCGCCAGCCGCCGGGGCGTGTGGCACGTGTGTGGCACACGGCGGACCCGCCATCGCTAGTAACGCATTGCGTTAATAACGCATTGCGTTATCAGCGGTTCTGGATGAACCTGCAGACTCGCTACGACCTGGAGATCGAGAAGGACCGGCTTGGGACGGTCCTTGATGAGATACACCCGCTGAGCGCCGCAAGCTGACCAGAGGGCACCGCCCCTGCTGTCGCGCAGCCCCCGGCTGGTTGTGCTCCGTCGCACTCGGGACGAGGGATCTTGTCGGGCGAGCCGCCAGCCCTTCACTCGAGTGCTTCCCGACGCTGGCTCAGCCGCGGCCCCTGCCGTCCATCGTGCCGCTCTGGGCCGAGGCGACGGAGCGGGTCTACGCGAACGGTGCACGGGGGACAGGCACCAGCCGTCGTGCGCGGCTGCGGGACTCCGCCTCGCTAGGCTAGGGGCCGCTATCGTCGGCGTCGTAATTGACCACTGCGACCGCCACCTATGCGCCGACGCCCCGACTCGACCTAAGCGGCCCAGGCCTCACCCTGGCGCAACGCCTCCGCCGCGCCGATGGCACCCTTCGCGGTCCAGGAGAGAAGCAGGCAGCTATGACTGAACCCTCTGGTGTCCGGGTGACGAGCCCGCTGGCGGCGGATCCGCGCGGGTTCTGCGAGCGGCTGCCTGCGCTGGGGCGCTTCTGATGCCGGATCCATCCGGCGAACAGCTCCAGAAGACGGGGCGAGCACGCCGTTACCGGCGGCTCATGGAGGCCTTCTCCTCGCCGGACAGCTATGGCCTGGTGCTCCTTCTCATCCTCGTGACCTATGCCTTGTCGGCAGTGCTGGCGGCGTCATGGGCGGCGTCTTTGGTGCTGGCTGTGCAGATCGCTACGGTGTGGGTGACGCTGCGGGCGTCCCGGGCGCGCCGGTCGGTCCGGGCGATCGCCAACATCGCCCTTGGCGCGGCGGCCCTGGCGGCGGTCGCGAACCTCCTCTTCCATGATCAGATCCACGGCGGCACTGTTGCCGCCTGGACCAGCTGCCTGCTGTACCTGATTGCGCCGGTTTCGATCATCCGCCACCTCGTGGTCAGGCGAACCGTGGACAGCGAGACGGTCCTGGGGGCGATCGCGGCGTACCTGATGGCCGGGATGTTCTTCGCATTCCTCTACCATGCGCTGGGACTCAGTCAAACGCAGCCGCCGTTCTTCGGGTCCCAGGGCCGCGGCACGCTCTCCCAGGACCTGTTCTTCTCGTTCACCACGCTTACCACCACGGGGTACGGCAACCTTGTCCCCGCCGGGAACCCGGGCCAGACCTTCGCCGTGCTCGAGATGCTGAACGGTCAGCTTTTCCTGGTCACGGCGGTGGCCAAGGTCGTCAGTGCCTGGCGACCGGGTCAAGGAAGGGGAGGACTGCGAGGGAACTCCGGCGACGAATGACGGCGCGCATGTGGTCGGCCCCTGTACCGAGATGAATGGTCTTGGGTTGTGACCGTTTGGAGGGCGTGGGGTGCAGGCCGGTTGGGAACGATTGAGGTACAGGCAATCAAGCTTTAGCCATATCGCGCGGGTCCCGCAACGCCTCGTTTCATACGCCTGAACACGAGCGTTACTTTCCCGGCATGCTATTTTGTCCCCTCGCGGTTTCCCGTCCAGGTTAGCCATCAGACCCAGAAACCTCCCTCTGAGTTCCTCCCGGCTTTACCGGCATATGACAAGGCGCTTTCGTGGCGCAGCGAAGTTGAACAAGTCATCGAACCGGCAGCCCGAATCCCAGATGAGAGCCTGGGAAGCCCAGGTCGTTGAAGGCAACCGAGAGTACCTCGACCGCCCGGCCCGGGGACTTTGTGCCCTGTTGTTGAGTGGGCAAGCGGCACGAGTATGAAGGTGCCAGCGGTCACGTCCCCACCCGCGCATACGGCAAGGGCCGCGAAACAGCGGGTGTTCGCGAGCACCGGGGTTGGAAGCGCCCTACGGATGTTATGCGTGGCTAGGAGAGCGTGATGAGCCAGCAAGTTGAAGAGAAACAGGCGGGTCGGCGACTCGGCGCCGGGGCAATCGCCTCGCTTTGCGGGCTGGCGGTATTGCTCATCTTCGTCATCCAGAACCGGGAGGACCTCAAGGTCCACTTCCTCGCCTGGAGCTTTATCTGGCCGTTGTGGCTCTACACCATCGTGATGGCGGTATTCGGCGCATTGGTGTGGTTCGGGTTGAGTGTGATACGTCGTCATAGACGTCGCAAGGAACGCCGCGAAAACCGGCGGTACTGACCGTTGGCGCAGGGCAGGAGTACTCCCAAGAGCGGCCGGTCGTGCCCGTCGGGACGTTCGTCAAGCTGATCGATGAAATTCCGCCCCGCTACCGGGCGCGGCTCCTGCTGGCACACCTTCGCCAACCTGCGGTTCGGGGAGCTCGCTGGGCTTCGGCGAGATCAGCTCGACCTCAATACGAGATCAGCTCGACCTCAATAAGTGCCTTGTCCGCGTCGCCGTATCGACCGCGGAAATGGACGACGGACGCCTCATAGACGCCGGTCCCAAGTCGCGGGCCGGGATCCGCACGGTCGCGTTCCCACGAGAGATCGTGCCGGAGCTGCGCTGGCACCTGGAGTGCTTCGCCCAGGGTGAGAAAGACGGCGGCCTGGTGTTCGTCGGCCCGCTCGGCGGTCGGCTGCGCCGGTCCAATTTCCGGAGATTCTGGCACAAGGCCAGGGATGCGATCGGCCTCCCGGAGCTGCATTTTCACGACTTGCGGCACACCGGAAACACGATGGCGGCGGCCCAGGGCGCGAGCCTGCGGGAGCTGATGGAGCGGATGGGCCACTCCAGCACGCGGGCCGCGCTGATCTACCTGCACGCCACCAGAGAGCGGGACCAGGCCATCGCCGCGGGCATGGGCAAGCTGCTCGGCGACGCGCGGAAGACGGGCAAGCGGCCCAATCGATCGGGCACGCAACGGGCACGCGGCCGCAGAAGCGCGTCCTAAAGGCCGGCGAGAAGGCGACTGATCATGCCTCTGACCTGCATAGGAACCATAAGAGCGGGCGACCGGGATCGAACCGGCATGACCAGCTTGGAAGATCGGTCGCCTCGCTCAGCGAGTGAGCTGCAACAACAGCGGTCCAGATAGACGGCGGGCGAGTGCCCGTGAGCGACCCCGGCTAACCGCCGGATGCTGTCGTTCATGGCACGTGCGTGGCACAAGGACCGCAGACCCGACCGCCCCGGCAACGCCGCTATCACTCGGTTCCGGGCGCGGCCAGGTGCCGGGGATGCGGTGGCAAGCCGACCCGGACCGCAAAGGAGCGCCAGCGACCGAGGACCGGAAGCGGCGCGGCAGTATGAGCTATTGCTTGGAAGGCGACGGCCACGGTGCAGGTTGCCGTGGACCTGATCACGCACAACCTAGACTGGGCGGAGCAGCGTCAAGCGGAGGGGAGTGGCACGTGAGCGCCGAAGCATCCGAGATGGTGACGATCTCCCGCGCTGAGCTGGACTCGCTGCGGGCTGAGGTTCGCCGCCTGCGGCGTGAGGTCGGCCGAGTGGTGGCTAAGGCGCGCATCCAGAGTGATCCAGGTCCCGGTGATGACGCGCCGACGTTCTCGCGTAGTCAGCTCGCGGAGGCGTGGGGCATCAACGATTGAGCGATCGTCTCGTCCGCTTTCCCGGCGCCTCGTGGCAGGAGATCGAGGCCCTGCCCGAACCATTGCGATGGGCAGTCCAGCGCGCGGTCTTCCACCTGCTGGATGAACCCGTTCCAACCCTGGCGGACCCATTTCCGGCGGACGACCCGCTGCCAGGTGCGTACGAATTGCACTTGCCCGCGGACGGCGTGACCATCTGGTACACCGTCGCCACGTACGAAGGTCAAGAGGCCATCAGCGTTCAGCACGTCAGAGTAGATACCTGACGCCTTCGGCTATTCCGGGAGCGGGCGACCGGGATCGAACTGGCATGACCAGCTTGGAAGGTGTACCGCACCGAGCGGTCACGGTCCCTGGCCTGCGAATTTCGGTTACCGAAGGTACCCCTTATCGACCGGTGCTGACCCTGGCTAATGGCACACCAATGGCACGGTGATCTTGAGAGGACCCGCAGATTAAGAGACAGGCTTGTCCATGCCCTGAGTCGTCCAAGTCCGTCCGTGCCTTTGCGCTGGCCTGGGTCCTCGCGCTCGCCGTGGTGCACCGAGATCCGGCGCCGTCCGATGGCGTTGCTGCTCCTGCATCGATGCCCGCGAGTCCCAACCGCATTAGCAGCTGGGGTCGTCGCCGTTCGGCTCGGTTCAGGCTGAACCAACGTCCCTGACCGGTCTGCCCTGGACGCTGCGGGACGGTATGGAACTGCAACCTGAATTGCAACCCGGAAGATCGCTGGGTGTGGTTGCCGCCGTGTGCGTATTTTCACAGCGTGGATGCGTTCGCCTGGGAAGTGGTGGGCTCGGTGGCTGGTGTGGTGGCCGCCGTCGCGGCGATCATCGCGCTCATCCCCCGGCGGCGAGGCCGCAAAGAGGTGCCGCCAACACCGGGCGAGGTCAGGGATGAAGCGTTGCCTTCTGGTGCCGGTGCGGTTGTCCGGGTTGTGGCCGGGGAGATCCCGCAGCAGCCGCTGGGGTTTCAGCCCAGGGGTGACCTGCTGGCATTGCTGGACGCGCCCGGGTCGGGCTCCCGGGTCGTGGTGGTGCGCGCGGTGACCGGGATGCGGGGTGTGGGCAAGACGCACCTAGCCGCGGCGTACGCCCGGGCCAAGCTGGCGCAGCAATGGCGGCTGGTGGCGTGGATCAACGCCGAAGACCTGGGCGGGGTGCTGGCGGGCCTGGCCGCGGTGGCCGCCGGTCTGGGCCTAGCCGCAGGCGAGGGGGAGGCGCAGGCGGCAGGCCGGGCAGTACGGCACTGGCTGGAGACCGGCGGGGACCGCTGCCTGCTGGTATTCGACAACGCCACCGACCCGGCCCTGCTGCAGCCGTTCCTGCCCGCGATCGGGGACGCCCGAGTGATCATCACCAGCAACCAGCAGTCGGTGGCGAACCTGGGCGCAAGCCTGCCGGTGGATGTGTTCTCCGAGGATGAGGCGCTGGCGTTCCTGGCTGAGCGGACCGGCCTGGCTGACGCTGAGGGGGCCCGGGCGGTGGCCGCCGAGCTGGGGTATCTGCCGCTGGGGCTGGCGCAGGCCGCGGCGGTGATCGCCGGTCAGCACCTGGCCTATGGTACCTACCTCGATCGGCTGCGAGCCCTGCCGGTGGGCGAGCTGCTCAGGCCGGTGGAGGCGGGCCAGTATCCGCACGGCATGGCGGCGGCGGTGCTCTTGTCGTTGGAGGCTGTCCGGGCGGGTGATGATACCGGGGTCTGTACGGCGGTGATGGAGCTGCTGGCCGTGCTGTCGCCCGCCGGGGTCCGCCGGGTCCTGCTGCAGGAAGCCGGACGTCAGGGTGTCCTGGGCAGGGGCGGGCCGGGTGGTGAGCTGCCTGCTGAGGTGGTGGACCGGGCGCTGGGGCGGCTGGCCGGGGCGTCGCTGCTGACCTTTAGCGTGGATGGCTCCGCGGTGAGCGCGCACCGCCTTGTGATGCGGGTGATCCGGGAGCAGCTGGCCGCCGGGAACTCCCTAACGGCCGTCTGCACCGCGGCCGCGCGGCTGCTTGACAGGCTGCGAGAATCACTCCTTGATGCTCAGCATGAGGACCGGGCCGCCGTCCGGGACCTGGTTGAGCAGATGACGGCCCTGAGCGAGTCGTCCGCTGGCTGTCGATCTGACAACAGCCTGGTCCGCCGCATACTCCGGCTCAGATCGTGGGCAGTCGCGTTCCTGGCTTATCTAGGTGACAGCACCGCACAATCCATCCTGATCGCAGAGCCGCTGCTGGCCGACATGGTACGGGTGCTGGGCGCCGACCACCCCGACACCCTCATCACGCGCAATAACCTCGCCAGGGCCTACTATGTAGCGGGCCGCACGGCCGAGGCGATCACCCTGCACGAGCAGAACCTGGCCGACCGGGAGCGGGTGCTGGGCGCCGACCACCCCGAGACCCTCAACACGCGCGGTAACCTCGCCAACGCCTACCGGGCGGCGGGCCGCACGGCCGAGGCGATCACCCTGCTCGAGCAGAACCTGGCCGACTGGGAGCGGGTGCTGGGCGCCGACCACCCCGACACCCTGCGCGCGCGCGGTAACCTCGCCAACGCCTACCAGGCGGCGGGCCGCACGGCCGAGGCGATCACCCTGCATGAGCAGAACCTGGCCGATATGGAGCGGGTGCTGGGCGCCGACCACCCCGACACCCTCAGCACCCGCGATAACCTCGCCATCGCCTACCGGGCGGCGGGCCGCACGGCCGAGGCGATCACCCTGCATGAGCAGAACCTGGCCGATATGGAGCGGGTGCTGGGCGCCGACCACCCCGACAGCCTCAGAACGCGCGATAACCTCGCCGTCGCCTACCGGGCGGCGGGCCGTACCGCCGAGGCGATCGAACTGCAGCCTCCTGATCCGTAGGAGTGGGCAAGTGGTCCAAGGCCGTCCGTCACCGGTCGTGGGCTGGGCCGATATTCCAGAGTTGTCCACGTGCGTCGGGCGCCGTCCAGCAGCTTGGCTACAGTGTTGGCTACAGTCGCGGCAGGACGGCGCTGATCCTCGACTGTCTGCTTTTCAGGCGTGGCATATCCCAAGTTGGCAAGAATCGTGCGAGCGTCCTTGGGTGCTGCTGTCCGTTGACGCTTGCCGTTGGCTGCTGCTGTTGCTGTCACCGTTGCTGTCAGGCGCCGCCGGGGAACCGGGTGTCCGGCCGTGACGCGGGTGTGTGCGCGGTGTGAGGGCCCGAGGTAGCTCGCCTGATAGCGGCCGGACGGCTGTCTGTTCCCGCTGGAGGCGGCCCGGTGACGGCGTGCACCGTGCAGGGGATGGCCCGCGTCCGGTCCGGGCAGGCTTGCCCCTGCCCCGTGGTTTCTGGCCGGAGTGTCCG
>Ga0187879_10002867_pt1 | contig 11634 bp, 11 predicted proteins | sample June2016WEW_19_1_FD_132423 | JGI IMG/M metagenome (GOLD analysis project Ga0187879, IMG submission 132423) | Peatland microbial communities from SPRUCE experiment site at the Marcell Experimental Forest, Minnesota, USA - June2016WEW_19_10 | ecosystem: Environmental > Terrestrial > Soil >... | reverse complement strand
TTATCGCCGCCGCTGGGATTGCTTCCCGTCGCAAAGCCGAGGAACTGATCACCGCCGGCCACGTGAAGGTGAACGGGACGGTGGTGACCGAACTCGGAACCAAGGCCGATCCGGACATCGATCACATTCGCGTGGATGGAAAGCTGCTGCAAGGTGCGCAACTGCACGTCTACCTGCTGCTGAACAAACCCAAAGGCTACGTCACCACGGTGAGCGATCCGGAAAAGCGGCCCACGGTGATGCAGCTGATCCGCGGCGTGAAGAAGCGCGTCTATCCAGTGGGGCGTCTCGACTATGCCAGCGAGGGACTTCTGCTTCTAACCAACGACGGCGCACTGGCCAACAAGTTGATGAAAGCGGCTTCTCAAGTACCAAAAACCTACGTCGTGAAAATTGCGGGCGCCCCAAGCGCCGAGGCGCTGGAGAAGCTGCGCGGCGGAGTTTCGATTCAAACCGAAGATGGCCGCCGGGTGCGGACTGCGCCGGCCGGCATCCGCCTGATTAAAGAAGCCACCAATCCCTGGTACGAGGTCACCCTGATCGAAGGCCGCAATCGCGAGATCCGGCGCATGTTTGAGAAAGTCGGACACCACGTGGAAAAGATTAAGCGCGTCCGCTACGGCCCGCTCACCCTCGACGTTCCACCCGGGCAATTCCGCGCCCTTACTCCACAAGAAGTTGATCGCCTGCGTACCGCCTGCAACAAACCGATAGCGGGAACGAAGCCTTCCGTGGCATGATGAGCGGCAAGTATGAGCCGCTTCTTCGACTTGGTCTCTACCTCGGCCCGTAACATGGGCTCAGTGGGCGTTTCCAACCCAACCCCAGCCGCGCTGGAGAGCCGCTCGCAGCTCATCAAGCTCGATTCCAACGAGAGTCCCTTTGGACCTTCGGTGCGTGTCGTCGATGCCATGAGGCGAGCACTGAGCGCGGTGAACTCCTATCCTGACGACGACTGCGGCGAACTGCGCCGTAAACTGGCCACGCATCACAAGTTGCCACCGGAACAAGTGCTGGTCACCGCGGGCTCGACTGCGATGCTGAGCCTGCTCTGCCAGACGCTGCTCGCGCCGGGTTTGAACGCCGTGACCGGCGAGCGCTCGTTCATCGTATATTCGCTGGCCGTGCAGGCGGCGGGTGCACACCTCGTCGAAGCGCCGATGCGCTCTGGAGAAGACATTTTCGACCTGGAAGCCATTCTTGCCGCCATCGACGCGAACACGCGGATCGTGTTTCTGGCGAACCCCAATAACCCAACCGGCACGATGTTGGAAGCGGCAGTGGTGGAGCGCTTTCTGGAGCGAGTTCCCGGCCATGTGGTAGTGGTGCTGGATGAGGCTTATTACGAGTTCGCGCTGCACTTCGCTGCGCTGCGGAAGATTAGATATTCGAACTCGCTGGAATATGTTCGCCAAGGTTCGAGCGTGGTAGTGCTGCGAACATTTTCTAAGGCGCACGGACTCGCCGGCCTGCGCGTGGGCTATGGCCTGGGCCCCGCGGAATTGCTGGGCTATTGCGCCCGCATGCGCAACACGTTTTCCGTTTCGTCGGTGGCGCAAGCGGCGGCATTGGCAGCGCTCGACGACTACCACCATATTCAGCGTGTGGTGGAGAATAATGCAGTGCAGTCCCGAGTTCTCACCCAGGGATTGTCCGGGCTGGGATATCGCGTCGTCCCCAGCTCGGCGAATTTTCTCTTCTGCGATCTGGGAGAAGACGCATCCTCCTTCGCCAACCGCCTGCTGGAGCAAGGTGTGGCCGTGCGTCCGCTGGGGCCTTGGGGCGCGCCGCATTGCATCCGAGTAACGATTGGGACGGCGGAGCAGAATCAGGCGTTTCTGCAGGCGGCGCGGCGACTCGGAGAGCGTCGGACACCATCAACGATCAGGTCGGTGGTGTAATCAGCGGGCGCCGATGCTTAGGAATCGGACTCCCGCCACGACCGTTCCGTCTGCGTGTCGCTCCTCTAACAATCAAGAACGCGACTGGTCGACTCTCGGCGTCCTTACCCACCCACCACCGCCACTCGCGCCGCTCCATACAGTCCAGCATCGCTTCCCAGCAATGCGCGCGTAATGATGGTCTTCCGTTCGCTACGGCTTTGAGCGTGTGCCGAGGCGACTTCGTTTTTTCCCGAGGACTCGCTCTTCAGCGGACCGGTGGGAGCAGTGCCTGCGTAGACCACCGACCGCTGGCGCAATTCGTCGAACATGCTCTGAGCAAAAGCATCCCACGCGCTGGAAGCGCCTCCGCCGACAACGTACATCTCGAGATTCAATACGTTGACCAGGCCGGCTAGCAGCAGACCGAGATAGCGTCCAAAACTCTGAAAGATACGGCGGGCCGGCTCGTCTCCTTGCATCGCGAGGTTGTAGATCGACTTCGCGCCGAACTCAACATCCGATGACGCGGCCTTGGCCAGCGATGGCGCCTGACCGCTGGCGATGGCCTCGCGGGCCATGCGAACGATTGCGCTGGCCGAGGCATACTGTTCGGCGCACCCGCGGTTGCCGCAGCCGCAGGCATGGCCTTCCGGTTCAATGGTGACATGCCCGAACTCGCCCGCCATGCCATTCATGCCGTGCCAGATTTTTCCTCCGAGGACGATGCCGCCGCCGATTCCGGTTCCCAACGTGAGCACCGCCATATTGTCGACCCCGCGGGCAGCACCCAGCCACTGCTCCCCGAGCGCGGCAACGCGGGCGTCGTTTTCGAGGACCACGCGCGCGTCGTTTTTCGCCAACCCCAGGCGGCGTTCGATTTCCGCGCGCACTGGATAGTCTTCCCAGCCCGGAAGGTTCACCGCCTTCCGCATCATTCCGGTTTGCAGGTCGATGAGGCCGGGAACGCCGATGCCCGCGCCAAGAAACTTTCCTGCCGCTTTGTACTTGCCGGATAGACCTTGAATCGCATCGCACATTTCATTGATGACATGGTCGCGGCCGAGAGCGAGTTTAGTGCCCAGGGTGACTTTCTCGAGAAGCTGCCCCTCGCCGCTCACGGCGGCGATGCGCAGGTTGGTACCGCCGAGATCGACTCCGATGGAGAAATCAGGCATGGCTGAGAAGATTACCAGAACCGCGACGGAGCGTCCTCATTTCTGGCACGTCTGGCAGTAGTGGCTGCTGCGTCCCGCAATCACGATGCGCTTGATGGGCGTCTTGCAAACCAGGCAGAGCTCGCCTTCTCTTCCATAAACTCGGTGCTGCAATTGGAAGAAGCCTTCTTCGCCGTCCGCGTCCACATAATCTGAGATCGACGAGCCGCCAAGAGCAATCGCCTCCCGAAGAACCTCTTTCACCGACACGTGCAGTTTGGCCAGTCGGTCACGGGTAATCGTTGAGGCGCGGCGGCGCGGTCGAATTCCAGCGCGGAACAAAGATTCATCGGCGTAAATGTTCCCCACCCCGCGCAGCAGTTTCTGATTGAGAAGCGCGCTCTTGATGGGAGTCTTGCGTCCACGAAACAAAGCGACGAAGGAATCGAGGTCGGCGTCCAGCGGCTCCATGCCGCCCGCATCGAATCCACCGGCGACGGCGACGCTCAACCGTCCAAAGCGGCGGGGATCGACAAACCGCAGTTCCCTGCCCGACGCCAGCTTCAGAATCGCGTGCGTGTGCTTCAGAACTTCCGACTGCGGTTCGCAGACTTGCAAACGCCCGGTCATCCCCAAATGGACGATCCATTGCGCTTGCGTGGTATTAGATCGTGTTGGGCGAACGCCCTTGTTCGCCCCCGCCTGCGTCGCCGATGGAAGCCCTGTGGAAGGAACTACAGATCCCGGACGCATCGCTTTAGGCTTCCTGACCTTCCCCGGCGAGGGAGAGCCATTCTCTCGCTCAAGGTCGAACACAATGTGCTTGCCCATGCGCCGTACGTTGGCGATGCGGCTATGCTCGAGCGCCGCGGCAATTTCTTGCGCCGTGGACTTCAGCGGCTCTGGCTTCTGCCCCAGCCAGACCGATTCGATCACATCGCCCGACACGCGTCTGGCCAAGCCGCGCGCGATAGTTTCAACTTCGGGAAGTTCCGGCATTCTTCAATCAGTGTAACAAGGCAACTTCCGGCAGACATGTGCCGCTGGCGAGGATGATGCAGAGATCGGGACAGGGCAAACAAAAGTAAGCGGATTTCAGCGGGTTGGGACCGTCATCTAATCCTTCAACGGCACCACTGCTCGGCCGTCACGGCAGAATGTAGCGACTTTCTGCAGGTCGCCGTTGGCTTGGGGCAGGGTCATCACCGGTCCATAGCAGTAAACGGCGTGGCCGCTGGCGGCAAAGTACCAGCGTCCGGTGGTGGCGCGCCGCTCCACAGTGCCCGACGGACGGCGCACCGGCTGCGCCGGCCGCGCTACCGTCAGACTGAACATCAAGGCTAGGGTCAGGGCCTTCATTACTTCCAAACTTTCAGGGAACAATCGCACAACGTTGACTGCTGAAACCTGGGACTCAAATCGTAATCAAAACACGACGTTGATCGGTCAAATCCGAAGCCGGCATGGGCGGAACCTGGGTCTTGGGTTTCGCGGTCTTTCCTGCCCGGCTTGGGACATGGTGCTGCGGTACGGTCTGGGTTGACGGAGTCTGGGTTGACGGGGCTTGGAGTGATGGAATCCGGGTAGACGGAGTCTGAACTGACGGAGATTGTCCCTGGGTCAACGGGGTTTGGGATGAAGGTGCTTGGGTTGAAGGAACCTGGGTCGAGGAACCTTGGGCGCGGCTCTGCGCTCCTGCCTGAGCCGACTTCTGACCGATGGCCTTTGCTTTCATGGCCCACAGCTCCCGGCTGTCGCCGAGCAAGACATGAATCAGATTGCTCTGCGCTTGGATGGTTGTGTTCTGCTCAACGATGAGCATCGTCATCAAGCCATAAGAAGCCAGGAACACCACCGTGAGCAAGGGCAGGAGGCTCCGCTTCTTCTTCGGAGCCGCCATCGGAATCACCGCTGTGTTACCGAACAAAGTCGTCAAGTGCCACCCCGGTCTTGCCTCGCAACGGCAGGCACATAAGGAGATTGCAGCTTGTCCGCCAATGACCGAAGCGGCCGGAAAACATTGAATTTACTTGAGTTAGCAGCGATTGGACGCCACTCCACGCCGGCTCCAAGTGCAACTCAATGCACATATTGAGCATGAGAACTAACCATAGAACGCTTGGTCAAGACAGAACGCTCGCCAGTCGCGGCTTCTGGACAGACAGAGACTCAAACCCGGAGGCGAAGAACAGCAGCTCTATTTCCCACTCAGCAGGAGTTTGGCTATGGTCGCCAGCTGCATGTTGGACGTGCCTTCGTAGATTTTGCCGATCTTAGCGTCGCGCCAGTATTTCTCCACCGGATAATCTTTGGTAAACCCGTAGCCACCGTAGATCTCGATGGCCAGCGAAGTCACCCGCTCGGCTACCTGCGAGGCGAACAGCTTGGTCATCGCGGCTTCTTTCACGAAGTTCACGCCCGCATCCTTCATGCGAGCCGCGTTGTAGACCATCAGCCGTGCCGCTTCGATCTCGGTCGCCATTTGCGCAATCTGGAACTGGATCCCTTGAAAGTCCGCAATAGCCTTGCCGAACTGTTTGCGCTCGACGGCATACTTGGCGGCAAACTCCCAAGCCCCGCGCGCCACGCCAAGCATCTGCGCTCCAATGCCGATGCGGCCTTCGTTCAACGTCTCGATCGCGATCTTGTATCCCTTGCCGGGCTCGCCCAGCACATTGTCTTTGGAAACGCGGCAGTCTTCAAGAATCAGTTCGCAGGTGGAAGAGGCGCGAATGCCCAGCTTGTCTTCCTTCTTGCCCACGCTGAATCCGGGAAACTCTTTTTCGACCAGGAACGCGGTGATGCCTTTGTATCCCGCTGCGGGATCGAGCGTAGCAAAGAGCACGAACAACCCAGCTTCCTTGGCGTTGGTAATCCATAGCTTGCGGCCGTTGAGAACATACTCGCTGCCCTTGAGCTCGGCGCGCGTCTGCAGCGCAAACGCATCGGACCCGGAACCGGCCTCGCTCAGAGCATAAGCCCCAAGTGTCTCCGCCGCCATCTTCGGCAGATAGCGCTTCTTCTGTTCCGCGTTGCCCCAGCGCAGCAGAGCATTGTTGACCAGCGTGTTCTGCACATCCACCACCACGCCCGCCGATGCATCAACGCGCGACAATTCCTCCACCGCCAGGATCGCCTCAAAGAACTTCGCGCCGCCTCCACCGTATTCCTCTGGGATTTCGATCCCCATCAGCCCGAGCTGGAAGAATTCGTGAAGAAGGTCCTTCTCGAATACGCCTTTCTCATCCATTTCTTTCACCAGCGGCCGTATCTTATCGTCGGCAAACTGGCGAATGTTGTCGCGGAAAAGAATTTCGTCTTCGGTGAGCGTGGTCAGGGGCGTGGGAAAAGGAGTTTGCAAAGTCTCGGGCATGAATATCCCTTCACGTGAAGAATGGTAAACCAGAGATTTTAGCACCGTTAAGAATCCTCGGAAGGATGCCGTCGAGAGCAACCTGCGGCCTGTTTTAAAATCCAGAGGGTCTGTACTGGGTCGTCCTTGCTTGAGTGTCTAGGCAAGGGCATAATATGTACCGCCGCTCGAAAGAATGCCCCAAAACGAGCACATGAGATAGTGATTTATTAGAATTGCGGCCTCCGTAGGATATGAAATGGCAGCCGTTTCTCCACCAGGACACCGCTTACGATTTGTCGCACCTGCACCCGACAAGCCTTACCTACGAGCAGCCCGCAAAGGAAGACAAGCCAGCCCTCAGATACACCGTTGAAGTGCGCTTTAGCTTGCACTGCTTCACTCGGGGAATCGGGGACGGCGAGCACCCCGACCCAGCACTCCTTTACTCGGATTCGCGGGAGACACGCATATTTGATTTCCGGCGCTACGAGTTGTCGAAACAGCTTCCAGGCATCGTGCAGAACCTATCGAGGCGAAAGTGCTACAACACAGGAAAGGGAAATTTCTTCACCGTGGTCGTGATAGGAGCTCAGGGACAACCGATCGACTATGATATTTTCTTCGAGGCGTCGCGCTCAACAAGAAAAGGCCTCGTCTTGTTCGTTCAAAGCGCATACGCACGGGATGCCCAACACGGCTCCAGACCTCGGGCCAAACCGATAGGGTTTTATGTAATCCTGTATAACACGCTAAACAATAAACCGATAAGAATGCCACAATAGCAAAGGACCCTCTTTCGAGGGTCCTCGCGAGAATCTAGACAGCTAACCGGAACTCTTGGGTATATCCACGCTTGGGTGGAAACCATCGCTGGCGGTATCAGCACACGATCCCTGCGGACCGCTCCGTTTATATGCTGACAATCACTATGCTACAGCTTAAGCCGCCAAGAATCAAGCGCTTTATTCGCACAGGATAGGCCAATAAGTCGTTTATTCGCAATGAGATGCAACTGTACCTTAGCGCCGGGAATGCACCAGCTTCAGCCCATCCGCTTGCAGAATGCGCTGAATCTGATTCCGCGCATGCACGGACCACGGCCCCGTGGTATCGAGCCTGACATAAGCCTGCCAGTGTTTCAGCGCCTTGCGGGGCTCGCGGGTTTTCTCGTAGGCGAGCGCGAGGTTGTAGTGCGCATCGGCGTAGGTGGGAGCCAGTTGGATCGCCATCTTGTAGGTTTGGATGGCTTCCTGCACGCGCCCGGTTTCGTCCAGAACATTGCCCAGGTCGAAATAGGCCAGCGCGTAGCGAGCGTCGGCTTCCAGCGCGGCACGATAGTGTTTTTCCGCCAAGGTGAAATCCTGGCGGTTGTAGTAAAGCGTTCCCAGGTTGATGTGCGCGGCCGCGTGGTCGGACTGAAACTCGAGCACCTTCTGGTAGGACGCCAGCGCTTCGGTCTGTGTCGCCGGATCTTCCTCCAGCGCAATGCCGCGCGCAAACCAAGCCGCAGCCTCGTTTTCCTGCGGCCCCGGCTCAGGAGTAGGAATCGGCGTGCTGGTCACAACTTTCTCCCGCGTTGCGAAGTCCATCACAAACTGCCCCGCGATCGGCTCCAGCAGCCTGCCTTCGTGCCGGAACGCCACGCGATGCTTATTCGTATAGGAGGTTCCCGCATCGAGCAAAGGATTTCCCATCCCCGACGCCTGCTGCTGCATGGCCTCGAGCGACTGCCGGATCACCGCCGGCCTCACCCTCATCGCACACAGATCGCGAACTTTCTTGATCTTCAGCAGGTCGGAAAAAGAATAGGTCGTTGAAGCGGCAATCAACTCCGCCCGCTCCCAGTTGGCCAACTGGCGCGGCGTGAGGTGGAGAATTCTAAGTAAATCGGCTCGGCTGTACACGACTATGGCAACTTCCCGCGCCAGTCTTGGCACAAGGACATTACGCGCCATTATCCGCAACTTGCGGCTCTAAACGCAACAGCAAACGCCTGTGGAAATCTGTGGAGAACCTGGATGATTTACATGCAACAGAAATGGTGCAAACGAGCGGCCCCCTGACGTCTGACCGCGGACCTCGGCACCGGATTCCACGGTCTTTGGTCCTGGGCCTTAAGTCTTTGGCGGAAGTCTGAGGTCTGAAGTCCAACGTCTTGAATCACACCGCAACCGCGGCCTGGTACTCCTCGTACGTTCCCTTGAAGTCCGTCAGCTTGTGGTCGCTTTCGAAGTGCCAAATGCGCGTGGCCACCTCATCGATCAGGTCGTGGTCGTGGCTAACCAGAAACACCGTCCCCTGATACCGCTGCAACGAGATGTTCAGCGCGTTAATGGCCTCCAGATCCAGGTGGTTGGTAGGCTCATCGAGCACCAGCACGTTCGGCTTCTGCAGCATCAGCTTGCAGAAGAGCAGCCGCGCCGCTTCCCCGCCGGAAAGAACGTTAGTGGATTTCGTCGCTTCCTCACGCTGAAAAAGCATTTGCCCCAGCAGTCCGCGGATTTCTTCGCCGACCGCCGCCGGATTCCACTGGTGCAGCCATTCCAGCACAGTCGTGCCGCCTTCGATCAGGCTGCGATGGTCCTGCGCAAAATATCCAATCGACGCCTCATGCCCCCAAATCACCTTTCCCGCGTCCACAAATGGCCCGTCGTAGCCGCTGGTCTTACGCAACTCAGCTTCCGGCGTGGTCGGCGAATTCGCCAGCAGCGCATTTACCAAGGTCGTCTTCCCCGCTCCATTGCGCCCCATCAGCGCGATTCTCTCTCCGCGCGTAATGCTCGCCGTAAAGTCGCGTATGACGGTCTTGTCCCCGTAAGTCTTGCCCAGATGCTCGATTTCGAGAATGTGCTTTCCCGAAGGCCGCTTTTGCTCAAACTTGATGTAAGGCCGCTGGATATTCGACCTGGCCAGTTCCGTCACCTGCAGCCGTTCCACTTCCTTGCGCCGCGACTGCACCTGGCTCGACCGCGTACCGGCTGAGAATCGCGCAATAAATTCGTTCAATTGCGAGATCTTCTTTTCCCGCTGCGCATTCTGCGATTCAATCTGCGACCGCACCTGCGTTTTTGCCAGCACCATCTCGTCGTACGACCCGGTGTAAGTGATGATGGTCTCGTAATCGATGTCGGCGATGTGCGTGCAAATGCTGTTCAGAAAGTGCCGGTCGTGCGAGATCGCAATCACTACACCGTCATACACATTCAGAAATCCCTGCAGCCAGTGGATCGAATCCAAGTCCAGGTTGTTCGTAGGTTCATCCAGCAACAACGCCTGCGGATGCCCAAACAGCGCCTGCGCCAGCAGCACGCGAACTTTCTGTCCCCCCTGCAGTTCGGACATCTTTCTGGCGTGAAGTTCTTCCGGAATATCCAAGCCGTCGAGCAGGATCGCGGCATCGCTCTCCGCCGTGTAGCCGTCTTCCTCGCCGACAATGCCTTCTAGCTCGCCGAGCTTCATGCCGTCTTCGTCGGTCATGTCGTGCTTTTCGTAGATGGCGTCGCGCTCTTGCATCGCCGCCCACAACCTTTTGTTGCCCATGATGACGGTGTCGATCGCAGTATAGGCATCGAAGGCAAACTGATCCTGGCTCAAAACTCCCAGCTTCCGCGGACGCACCACCGTCCCCTTCTGCGGATCGAGTTCGCCGCTCAGCAGCTTCATAAACGTGGATTTACCCGAGCCATTGGGCCCGGTCAGGCCATACCGCTTCCCCGGCGTAAACGCCGTGGAGACTTCATCGAACAAAATTTTGGCGCCGTAGCGCATCGACACATTACTGACTGAAAGCATGATTTGTTGTTTCTCTTCTTCCGGGCTTCAACTGGGAAGCTTCTTCAGGAAGCGTTTTTCTGAAACTGCGGGGGAATTTCCGCCAAAACGGTACGCAGCTGGAGTCAATAGAATATCATGCGCTCCGTAGATGTTTCTCTATTAGGCAGTCCATGGATTGACGACTGGCGCTGACAGGTCGTCGAAGTGTGCCACGTTTCGCGTTGCCAGAGTGGCATGACGAGCTAGAACGATGCCCGCGATCATGGTGTCGCGATCTTCGCGTGGACGGCCTTGCAATTTCCGGGAAGCCATTAAGGCGCTTGCGCACTCTGCGGCTTCGACATCGAAGGCTGCGATCCGGCGGTCGATGCTATCTAGCATCTTTTCCAAGTCTCGCATTAGGGCGGCTTGCCGTTTACCTGCAGGCATGCTCTCGAGGCCGAAACGAATTTCAAAGATCGTTACGGAAGTCGTCCAGACCGACAATCGAGGTTGTCGGTCAAGCCACATTAGCGCCCTCTTGTCAGGAGCACGCAGCATAAGCTCCGAGAGCACGTTTGTGTCGAGGATGATCATTCCTCAAAAGAAGGAGGCTTTATCTCGAAGTGCAATTCTGGAATCGGGGAATCAAGCCCGTGTCCAGCGAAGATCTTCGAAATCTCGGTTCCCAATCCGCCCTGGGACGCATGCTCTTCCTTTTGGACGGCAGCGCGCAGGATGTCGCGGACCTCTTCTTCCATGCTGCGGCCATGACGCTTGGCGCGGCGCTGCAGGCGTGCCTTCACTTCATTTTCGATGTTGCGAACGAGAAGCTGGGCCATGATTTAACCTCCGAACTGTTTGATATCATGATAGCACAAACGATGATATCATGATAGCACAAACGATGATATCATGATAGCACAAACGATGATATCATGATAGCACGAACTTGGCAGGTTAGTGTCCCCCGCTCAGCTCCCTTACAATCGCGCCCACAAACTGCTTGGCGTCACCAAACAGCATCAGGGTGTTCGGGAGGTAGTACAGCGGGTTGTCGATGCCGGCAAAGCCTGGGCTCATGCTGCGCTTGATCACCATGACGGTGTGAGCTTTGTCGACGTCGAGGATGGGCATGCCGAAAATCGGGCTGGTCGTGTCGGTTCGAGCGGCCGGATTGGTAACGTCGTTGGCGCCGATCACCAGGGCCACGTCGGTCTGCGGAAAGTCGCCGTTGATCTCGTCCATTTCGATGAGCCGGTCGTAAGGGATATCGGCTTCGGCCAGAAGTACGTTCATGTGTCCGGGCATGCGTCCTGCGACTGGATGGATGGCGAAGCGAACATCGACTCCCTTCTTGCTGAGAATGTCATAAAGCTCGCGCACCTTGTGCTGCGCCTGCGCCACCGCCATGCCGTATCCGGGGACGATCACCACTTTATTGGCGGCAGAAAGAATCGCAGCCGCTTCCTCGGCCGTCGCGCTGTGC
>Ga0187879_10002863_pt1 | contig 11645 bp, 8 predicted proteins | sample June2016WEW_19_1_FD_132423 | JGI IMG/M metagenome (GOLD analysis project Ga0187879, IMG submission 132423) | Peatland microbial communities from SPRUCE experiment site at the Marcell Experimental Forest, Minnesota, USA - June2016WEW_19_10 | ecosystem: Environmental > Terrestrial > Soil >... | reverse complement strand
CGGAAGATGTGGATTTCTGTCGCCAGCTAGCGATTTATGGCAGAATTGTCGAAAACGCGCGGATGACAGGCGTTCATCTTGGCGTCAAAGGGGGCCGCACATCGGGGATTCGGTTTGGCTATTCGCAAATCGCCAACCCCTATTACCTTTGGCGCAAGGGCACTACGCGACCGGGCGGCGCCCTGCGCCAAGTCGTTCGCAACGTCGGGTCGAATGTCCTGAAATCGATTTGGCCGGAGCCGTGGATCGACCGGCGCGGCCGTGCGTTCGGCAATGCTTTGGGCTTTGCCGATCTCCTTCGCGGACGCCTTCATCCAAAACGCATCCTCGAGCTTAAATGACGGACTGGGGAGACGGCCTGTCAATAGCGCCTCACCTGTGGCGCCACTGCACTTTCAAAGCTCGACGCAAAACTAGTTACCTTTGGGTTAGTTACATGAGGGCCGGGGATTGCAGGGCACTCTGAAAACATTTGGAACGTGGACGCAACGGCATTGACGAAAACGCGAGCGGAGCGACGGATTTTGTCCTGGCAATCGGACGGATGGTGATTGGGTAGTTCCACTTGCCAGCCTTCCCCAAATGCGGCAGGACATCTCACGCAAAACCCATTTGGGAGAAGCGATGAACGCCATTTCTGACTACATGAGACCCCGAGGTTGGCGGCGCCGCTATATTCCGGGCAACAAATTTCAGCCGTAATCGACCGGTCGACCGGCCACCCGTGCGTGGCGGCAGTGCGATGTACTACTCGACATAATATTATCATATTCAACGTTTAACACTTAATACTAGACTCACTATTTTGTTGCTTATTGGAATCTAACATACGTAGCTTACTGTGGGATCAGTCAAAATGTTCATAGAGAGAGGACGTTCAAGCTTTGCAGCGGGGATGACTTCTCTGGCTTAGGGTCACGCGCGACTATCCTCGATATCCGCTCCGCGCTCTAAACACGAGCACGTAATTGAAACAAGTCCACGTGATTTGAACATGAGTGGAAGCGGTGCTTTGATCAACAAAGAAGTATTAATTTCACTTGTTATTTCGACTCTCGGACGGACGACGCCTCTCGAAAGGCTTTTTGAAAGTCTGCTGACCCAAGAGCACAAGAATTTCGAAGTGATCGTGGTGGATCAGAACCGCGACAATCGTCTCGACCCGCTTTTCGGGGAAGGGCGATGGTCATTCCCGTTGCGGCGCCAGCGAACCCCTGGAGAAACGGGTCTTAGCCGGGGCCGCAATACTGGCTGGGAAATTGCGGAAGGCTCGATCATCGTTTTTCCCGACGACGACTGTTGGTATCCGTCCTGGTTCCTCGCACGGGGGTTGTTCCTAATGGCCGCGACCGGCGCGGACTTTCTCTCCGGCCGGGCGGCCGACGAAGACGGGCGCAGCATCAATGGAAGATATGAATTAACCGCTCAACCAATCAATCGAGCCAATGTTTGGACGACCGGGATAGAATGGACTATCTTTTTCAAGAGGACCGCGCTTATGGCAGTCAGCGGATTCGATCCCGAGATCGGCATCGGGGCTTCAACACCTTGGCAATCTTGCGAAGGGCAGGACCTTATGCTCCGCGCGTTGGCTAATCGACTGAAAGGCTATTACGATCCATCGATTTATGGATATCATGCAACATTCGATATTGAAGCGGAAGCTGGTATTCAGGGAAAAGGCCGGAAGTATGGACGGGGGATCGGTTACGTCTTGCGTGTCCACCAGTATGGTCTTTGGTCAGCCCTAAAATGGATAGGGCGTCCGGTGATCGGCTTGATCGTGTTTTTTGTTCGCGGCAAATTCAAGCATGTCGAATATTATCGAAACGTCGCCATTGGGCGTTTCGAGGGATGGAGCGGCCGGCTCATCGGATCGCCTGGAGGACCGTCGGATAAAGGACCTTTCTTCTGGCACTCGCAAGGAAGCTCTTCTGGCACCCAGAACGAGGCGGCAGGCAGTAAAGATCAGGTGTTACAGATAGCGACTCCAAAGCCGGAGGCGTTCGTCAGTCCGAGACCGAGCGCGCCCGCCCGTACCTCTCACGGGGAGAGTTTCGGTCACACTGAAGAGTCAGCCTCGACCGCAAGTTTACCGCGCGTGCGACAGCGCTTGACGATCAACGGCCGCTTTCTCACACAGAACCTCACCGGTGTGCAAAGATATTGCCGCGAGATTGTTTCGTCGTTGGATAATCTCCTCCAAGACGAGCAGTGGCGTGCTGCCCTAACGGCCAAGATCATCGTCCCTTCCGCGGGCGCTCACTGCCTTGATCTCCATGCGATCGGTGTTCAACCAACTCTCGGCCGCGTGGGTGGTCCGGCATGGACACAGTGCGTCTTGCCAATTTTGTCGCGGGGTGTTTTGCTGAGCCTCGGGAATATTGGACCCGTAGTATCCTCCAACCATGTCATATGTATCCACGACCTGAATACTTACCTAGCGCCGGAAAGCTATAGTACCGCCTTTCGCATTTATTACCGGACCATCCTACCTATCTTGGCGAAAAGAGCGGCTCGTGTCGTTACGGTCTCGAATTTTTCGGCTCGAATGTTAGACGAATTCAAGCTTTGCCCGCTCGACAAGATAACGGTTATTCCCAATGGTCACGAGCATGTGCAGCGCTGGCGTCCGGACCGTTCAGTCTATGCGTCGAGCCTCTCCGGCAACCGTCCTTTCGTTTTTGTGCTCGGTAGCCGCGCGTGGCACAAGAACGTCCAGATCCTGTTTGATATCGCAAGGGAACTCGATTCCTTAGGCCTCGATCTTCTGGTGGCGGGGGCACCCAATCGGCATTTTTCTCCCGTTGAACAGTCCGCCGCGCCCAATGTTCGCATGCTCGGTTTTGTCACCGACGACGATCTTGCAGCTCTTTATCGGAACGCATTATGTTTTGCCTTTCCCTCGCTGACAGAGGGTTTCGGATTACCAGCACTCGAAGCCATGGCTCTCGGTTGTCCGGTGATCGCTTCGAACTGCGCGAGCATGCCGGAAGTTTGCGGTAGCGCCGCGCTTTATGCGGACCCTAAATCGCCGCGTGCCTGGCTCGATCAAATCAAACGTCTGCATGCGGATCAAGACCTAGCCGCCTCCTTGCGCGCCGAAGGATGCCGCCAAGCCGCTCGTTTCTCATGGACGAAAAGCGCGCAGCTCTACCTTAATTTGATCATGTCGCTAGTTCCCGGGGCCGCCGATTGAGTACGTGCGGCAAAAAATAACCGCGACACGCTGAAAACTCTAGTAACCCGAAGATCTATAATATATATTCTCAATCAAATATCATGGAACCATAGGGGTCGATCCAGTGAATGGCCTCTTGAGTCCGAGCCAGCAGTTGTTTGACTTCTTACATATGACGCCGAAACTGGTTTCAGAACCGGATCATATGTTAGCGAAGCATGCCAACTATAAGGTGAGCGTGATTTTTTGTGCATTACGGCCGTATCCTACGGCGATCCATAAAGCTACCGTTGGGAGCAACCAATCGAGCGAATGGAATGCTGGCCAGGGGGGCATCCGCAGGATGCCTTGTGTACGGCCGGTTTATTGTGCACCTTCTCGCCGAGACTGACGGTGGGCGGCAACACGGAAGTTTGCGGCAACACGGAAGTTTGAAGAGTGACATGAATCGGATGCTTAAAGTTGATAAGAGTCTCCTCTCGGATGAAGTGAACCCAAGGGCCATGGGTCCTTTGGAGTCGGGGCCGCGCAATTTTTATATGCGCGTCATTCGCCATCAATTACCGATTATGATTGTGTTCATGGTTTTGAGCATGGCGCTCACCTTCCTTTATCTGTTCACCACAGTGCCAACCTTTGTTGCCACTGCCTCCATGGTGATCGACGCCCGCAAACTGCAAACGCTTAATCCGCAAACTGCGGCCAGCGGCGCAGTCAATGTCGACACCTCTATGGTGCAAACTGAAATGGAGCTTCTGAAATCGGATAATGTGAGCCGTGCCGTCATCAATAAGCTGCATTTGACCGAGGATCCGGAATTCGTCGGAGAACCCCCTGGATTTATTGGTGCTCTTATTAACCGCGTGCGCGGTTTATTTGCATCCCCGTCGGTGGTGGATGAGGATCAGAAACGGTCGCAGCTGGCCAAAAGCGTGCTTTCATCCTTCTCCGGCAAGCGGTTGGTGAACCGGGTCGGTCAGAGCTATGTGATGGAGATCAATGTTCAATCGGTCAACCCCGAGAAAGCCGCCAAGATCGCGAATGCGATTGCGGAAGCCTATATCGATGACGAGCTCAATTCTAAATACGAAGAGACGCGGCGGGCGAGCATCTGGCTGCAGGATCGCTTGAAAGAACTGCGCTCTCAAGCCGCCGCCCAACAACAAGCTGTGGTTGATTTCCGCCAGAAACACAACATTGTCGATACTGGTACGAACGGCCAATTGATGAATGACCAGCAGCTCTCGCAGGTCAACAGCCAGCTCATCCTCGCGCAAGCCGCGACGGCGGAAGCCAAAGCCCGCTACGATCGAATTCAAGAAGTTATGAAACAAGACGTTCCCGACGCTTCGATCACGGATGCGCTAAATAACCAAATCATCGTCAAATTGCGGGGTGAGTACCTCAGCCTAGCGGGCCGCATGGCCATCTACTCTCAAAAATATGGGTCCGACCATCTGGCGGTTATCGCTCTGCGCACGCAAATGCGTGAGCTCCAGCATTCGATCAAGGATGAAATGTCCAAGATCGAACAAAGCTACAAGAGCGATTACGAAATCGCTCTTGCACGGGAACAGAGCCTCCGTAACAGCCTCGGCAGTGCCGTTTCCCAAACGCAGGTCACGAATCAAGCACAAGTCCAGTTGCGAGAATTGGAAAGCGCCGCCCAAACCTCGAAGGCGCTCCACGATAATTTCCTCCAGCGCTACATGGAGGGAGTTCAACAGCAATCCTTCCCAATCACCGAGGCGCGTCTTGTTGGGACCGCCGATGCGCCCTTATCGAAAAGTTATCCGAAAACATCACTTGTGCTGCTGATCGCTGTGGTTGGCGGCGCGATGCTCAGCTTCGGGATTGGAGCGTTGCGTGAGATGTTCGACCGAGTTTTCCGTTCAAGCGAACAAGTCGAAGAGGAATTGCAAGTCCACTGCCTCGCATTGCTGCCGCTTATAAAGACGGCGGCGGGTTCTAGCCCTAGCGTCGCAAACTTGAAGGTCACAGAAACCGCGCTGGCGCACTCAGCCCCGTCGTTACTCATGCGGCCACAAGCGATGTTCGACCTCGTCCTAGACCAACCGTTCTCGAATTTTAGCGAAGCCTTACGCACCGTCAAAGTAACGAGCGATCTAAGTGGGATTTTGAAGGCCAAAAAAGCCATGGGGATTCTTTCCACCCTCCCCAACGAAGGCAAGTCAACAATCTCCGCCAATTATGCGCAACTCATTGCGCATGGTGGAAGCCGTGCGCTCTTGATTGACGCCGACCTCCGTAATCCTACCCTATCGCGCAAGCTCGGTTATGATGGGCCTGGGTTGATCGACGTCCTAGCTGGCTGGAAATCGCTCGAAGACATCCTTCTGCTCGATCCGCGAAGCGGTCTGCGGTTCCTTCCGGCAGGGCCAAAATCGAACATGCCCCATACCAACGAATTGCTCGCTTCCGACGCTATGAAGAAACTGATCTCAGGGTTGCTGGAGACTTATGATTATCTCATCGTCGACTTGCCGCCGCTTATCCCCGTGATCGACGCGCGCGCGTCGACAAACTTTATCGATGCTTATCTTTGTGTCGTCGAATGGGGTTCCACCAAGGTTGACCTGGTCAGACATGGTCTATCGAACGCGCCAGAGATTTACGAACGCCTTCTTGGCGTCGTCCTAAACAAAGTCGATATGACCACGATTGGTCGTTATGAACGCCATCGCAGCAATTATTATTATGAAAAATATCGCTCTCGTTATGGCAATTTAGACCAATCCGCCTCTGTGACCACGAGGAACACAAAGGAGCGGCGCGCGAATCTCTGACCTCGGAGAAGGCGTCGGCATATGAATGTGCCGCGCCCGGCGATCGGTTAATCGCAAAGAGAGGCGATTTCGACCCATCTCGAACGAGCTGCTCATATTTTATAAGAATCCGCTCTAGTCCATGATCGGTTTAAATTCGATCGTTCATGGTCTTTTTCGATTTGTTTTCTCGCATATGCCCATCCAGAAACTCTGCAACAGCGCCAAAGATCATGCTCTAGATCACGATGATTTTGGATTGAACCAATCCAAAATCATGAATGTCATCGATTCTTAGAGTTTAGAGCAGGATATGGGCGGGAAACCGGTTTCCAATTTTCCTCGGCCCGCTCTACAGCGCGTCTCGATCAAATGGAATCCTTTGCTCGATAAGGACACAGTTTAAAACCAAAGAACTGGAGCATGCTGGAATCGAGAAAGTCGAGCAATTCTTTCGGGACATGCTCTCATTGCTTAGCGGCGCCGCACCAGTTACATATTCGGAGAGTCCGGCCGTCCACCTGACACCACGATCAGACAAGGGAAACAGAGAGTAAGCGCGATGAGCTGCGCCAAGATTATGCTGATCCGTCATGCGGAAAGGCCAAGCGCGGACAAGTCGATCCGCGGCGTGACCCAAGAAGGCATAAAGAACAAGGAAGAGCTCACGGTGCGTGGCTGGCAGCGGGCCGGCGCGCTTGTGCGTTTTTTTGCTCCGCGTGACAACCACTTTGTTGACGCCGCCCTTGAACGGCCGGACATCTTGTTTGCTTGCAAGGCCGGACCAACCGCACCAAGTCTTCGGCCGCAGCATAGTTTGATGCCGCTTGCCGAGCTGATCCAAGTCGATCTGAATTGCGACTATTTTGAAGGCGAGGAGGAGGCGCTCGTCCAAAAAGCGCTCATGGCGAAGGGCACGGTTCTGATTGCATGGAAACACCGAAATATGCATGTCATCGCTAATGCCATTCTTGGAAACAAGACAACTGCACCGCAATATTGGCCGTTTAACCGCGTCGATCTCGTCTGGATCTTTGAGCGGAAAGGGGAAAGCTGGACATTCACGCAAGTTCCTCAACTTCTTCTTGCCGGCGACCAGCCGGATGTGATCGATTAAGCGATGTCTTTACAGCAGGTGCGGCTCGCAGCTATGACAATGATCCGCGGCCGGAGCAACACCGCATGCAGCTAAGCATGAGCGCAAAACATCGCTTCGAGCGAATTGCTTTCTTGTCCTCCGGAACGCCAGAGGCAAATACGGCACAGGCTGGCCTCATCGAGCGCTACGGAACGGTAGATCCCGAAACGGCTGATGTCGTCGTAGCACTTGGCGGCGATGGGCTCATGCTGCAGACGCTGCACCGCTTCATGGGCAAAAACAAACCGATCTACGGCATGAAGCAAGGCTCGGTCGGCTTTCTCATGAATGAATTTCATGGCCCCGATCTCGAACAGCGTCTCGACCAAGCGGAAGCGTCCATCGTGCATCCTTTGTTGATGGAAGCAACCACCATGCAGGGCGAAAGCGTCAAAGCGCGGGCAATCAACGAAGTCTCGATCCTTCGCCAGTCTTATCAAGCAGCGAAGATGCAGATTTCGATAGACGGAAAGGAGAGGCTCGCGGAACTCATCGCCGATGGGCTGCTTGTCGCCACGCCAGTCGGTTCGACTGCCTATAATCTGTCGGCACACGGACCGATTTTGCCGCTTGACGCGACGTTGATGCCGCTGACGCCGATTGCCGCGTTCCGGCCGCGCCGCTGGCGTGGCGCTCTACTGCCCGATACGGCACATGTTACAATCAATATTCTCGAGGCGGATAAGCGCCCCGTTGCCGCCGTCGCCGATCATTTCGAGGTGAAAAACGTCGTCAAGATTGTGGTCGCTATGGACCATGCAACCAATCTCGTTCTTCTCCACGATCCTGGTCATTCCCTCAACGAACGTATTTTACGCGAGCAGTTTGGGTATTGAGGCGATGAACGGCACTATTCGCATACTCGGGCGGCACATCCTTTCGCGCGGGAACGGATTGCTGGAAAGATTCGATGTCGCACGCAAGCGTTTCGATGGACGCCTCCAAAGCATCATCCGCGAGATCTATGATACCGGCGATGGCGCCGCGATTTTGCTCTATGACCCAAGCCGCTCAAAGGTCGTCCTCGTGCGGCAGTTTCGCCTGACCGCATTTTTAAGAGACGGCCGGGAAAGTCTGATCGAAGTCTGCGCGGGCAGGCTCGACGGGGAGGATGCCGAAAACCGGATCATCAAAGAGGCCGAGGAAGAAACTGGTTTTACCGTGCGAAACCCGCGCCGCCTTTTTGAGGCCTATACGAGCCCCGGAGTTTTTGCTGAAAAGCTTACCTTCTTCGCCGCGCAATACGCGGCGGGAGACCGGAACAGCAAGGGTGGCGGGCTTGCAGACGAAGGCGAGGATATTGAAGTCCTGGAGCTAACGCTCGACGAGGCGCTGGCCATGATCGACAAAGGCGAGATTGTCGACGCAAAAACAATTCTGCTTTTGCAATATGCCAAACGCGCCGGTCTCATGCGTGGCGATGATGCTTCAAGTCAAAGTCAAGCCGTAGCCCGGTGAAGCCTCGACAAGTCTCAGGCTGCCGCGAGTTCCGCCGCAAAAGCCGCCAGATCGATCGTGAAGCCTTCGGCTATCGCTAGCGTCTTCGGTTTTTCCAGCGCTCCGGATTCGGCAAGCGCGGGGGAGATTTTTGCCACAGAGAGCAAGCGGGGACCATCGAAGCCCTGCTTCGCCGGAGACTGATGATGCCACCGCGCGACAAAAATCGCGGGCCTCGTCCCTGGCGGCTTCGGCTTCCAGACGGCGCAAACTTGTAATCAACGGGTCCAATTCCCCGCGATTGACAGATTCGCACGCCTCTAGGACGGATGTGACAAGACGCAGCTGCAGCCGCGCGTTCATCGGGCCGCCGCAACGGGATTTCGCGACCGCCTCCAAGCCTGCGACAAAAGCTGGCAGCAAGCGCTCCGGCATTTGGGCCTTGCTATAAAGCGCCGCGAATCCGGCGCTCTTGTACTCGGCCACGAAGCCCGCCACACGGGCCATCGGCACCCCAGTTAACTCACAAAGGGCTGCCTCTAAGAGATGCATATTGCCGCAGAGCAATCCTCGCAGCAGAAGTCCGGCCGTCAATTGGCCGGACCTGCGCAGATGCGCAACGAAGCTCAAGGCGCCATTTGCTTCGCACGCGCTCTCGGCGGCGATCTGGACATTGGCTCTTTCACAGGCTTCGCGCGTCAGGCTCATGGCTTTTTCGTTCACGATCCGGCCGTAACCAGTCATGATGGCAGAAAGCGCCTTTGCCGCCGCGCCGGCGAGGTCCGAACGAAGCGCCGCCGACAAATTTGGCCGCGCCAAGAGCGCCGCGCGCAGACCGGCATGGTGGCCATGGCGCTCGATCATCCGGCGGATGGAAAACTCCAACAGTTCCGCGCCTGGATTGACGGCAAGCGAAATCAAGGCTTCACAAGCACCGACTTCGGCGAGCGCGGCGGCCACCGGAGCCGACACCGAAGGCCGGAGAGCGATGGCCGATTGCGCGAAGGCATCGGCGGTGGCGGCGCAGTCGACGAGTTCCGCATCGGACAACAACGGCGAACGCGCGAGCACGATCGCGGCAATGTCCGGATGGTCGCCGGCAAGCGTGAGCACTATATAATGCGGCACATTGACGGCACCCGCGAAATTCTCGGCCATGGCGCGGCGAACAAGGGGCGAGGAATCATCAAGCAGCGCGGTCAGCACAAGCCTTGCTTCCTCGCGCTCCGCTTCTGCGAGATCATTGTAAAGAAAGGCATGCGCAAACAAACCTGCGCCCTCTGCCCGTTCCACCGGAGAAGCACTCTTTGCCCAATCCAGGAATTTTTGAGCCACCATGGTTTTTGAATCCAGAATCAGTTTGCAAAATCAGTTTCCGTGAACATGGTAAATAGAGGCTTACGGCCCCCTGCCCCGGCACCGCCGTCAGACCCTGCAAATATGGGGTGCACCCAATGAGCGATCCCTTGCCTATCGAGCGTCACAAACGCGGCGGCATTTATTTCGAGGATTTTGTCACGGGCACATTGATCGAGCACCGGCTGACAAGGACCGTCACGCAAATGGACAATATGCTATTTTCCAACATGACGCTCAATCCGCAGCCGCTCCATATCGACGCTCATTATTGCGCGACGGAAACCGAATGGGGACGGCCTCTCATCAATTCCCTCTTCACCCTCGGTCTGATGATTGGGATTTCCGTCAACGATCTTACACTCGGCACCACCATCGCCAATCTGGGGATGACCGAGGTGAAATTTCCAGCACCCTTGTTTGAGGGCGACACTTTGCATGTCACAACCGAAATTTTGAGCAAGCGCCTGTCGAAATCGCGCTCCGATGCCGGCATTGTCGAATTCCTCCACCGCGCCTACAGCCAAGAGGACAAGCTTGTCGCGGAGTGCCGCCGCCAGGCGCTTATGAAAACGCGGACCATCGAAGTCTAAAGGTATCCCATGCGCTCGCTGCTCTTTATTCCCGCCGACAGTGAAAAAAAACTCGCGAAAGGTTTGGCGAGCGGCGCCGATTGCCTCATCCTCGACCTCGAAGATTCGGTCGCGCCCGAAGCCAAACAAAAGGCCCGCGAACTTGCCCATGGCTTCCTTGCTTCAGCCTTGCGCGAGCCATTACGCCCGCGTCTTTACGTGCGCGTCAATGGGCTCAAGTCAGGGCTGACCGAAGCCGATCTCGCCGCTGTGATGCAGGAGCCGCCGGACGGAATTCTTCTGCCCAAAAGCATCAATGGCGCGTCGCTCCAACATCTTGGCGCGCTGCTCGCGGTTAAGGAGGCGAAGCAGGATCTCGCCGATGGCACGACGAAAATCATGGCGATCGTCACCGAGACACCGGCTGCCATCTTCAACCTGGGCTCTTACGCAGGCGCGAGCCAGCGGCTCGAGGGGCTGACCTGGGGCGCCGAGGATCTCGCCGCTGCGCTCGGCGCCGAGACAAATCGCGGCGCCGATCGTGCCTATACATTTCCCTATGTGATGGCGCGAAGCCTGACCCTTTTCGCGGCGGCGTCCGCGGGCGTCCTGCCGATCGACGCAGTGCATGGGAATTTTCGGGATCTGGCGCGTTTGCGCCTCGAATGCGAAGAGGCCAAGCGCGATGGGTTTGCTGGAAAAATGGCGATCCATCCGGCGCAGATTGCGATCATCAACGAGATTTTTTCACCCTCGCAGGAATCCATAGCGAAGGCGCGCGCGATCGTCGCCGCCTTCGAGGCCGAGCCCCATGCGGGCGTCATCAGTTTCGAGGGCGAGATGCTCGATGTGCCGCATCTCACCAAGGCGCGGCGGCTGCTGGCGAGCGTCCAGAAGCACTAAGGTTACGACACGTCATGCCAGGCCTTGAGCCGGGCATCCATACAACAGAAGGCAGGTGCTTGGATGGCCGGGTCAATCCCGGCCATAGACACTATGACTACTTCATGCGGAATTTGTTGCGGATGCCGAGGCCGAAGAGAAAGAGAAGTATGATCCGCCCCCATTGAACTGGTCCACCCTGAGGTATGTCTTTGGACATGAAGAGGAGGACCGCAATGCCGAGAAAGCGCCACAAGCCTGAGGAGATCGTCGCCAAACTGCGACGGGTAGAT
>Ga0187879_10002858_pt1 | contig 11656 bp, 8 predicted proteins | sample June2016WEW_19_1_FD_132423 | JGI IMG/M metagenome (GOLD analysis project Ga0187879, IMG submission 132423) | Peatland microbial communities from SPRUCE experiment site at the Marcell Experimental Forest, Minnesota, USA - June2016WEW_19_10 | ecosystem: Environmental > Terrestrial > Soil >... | reverse complement strand
TTCGTTGAGAGCACGCGCGATGGCGGTGGCCCGGTCCGGTTCCACAACCAGCGGTTTGTCCACGCGGCGAACGCCCACCAGCGCGTCGTTCATGATCGCCAGCGGATCTTCCGAGCGCGGGTTGTCGCTGGTCAGCACCACGAAATCGCTCAGTTCCGCGGCTGCCTGGCCCATTAGCGGCCGCTTGGTGCGGTCGCGGTCGCCGCCGCAACCGAACAGGGTGATCACGCGCTTGGGATTCAACCCGCGAGCCACCGCGATCACGTTCTGCAAGGCATCCGGCGTGTGGGCATAATCCACCACCACCACGAACGGCTGCCCCTCATCCACTCGCTCGAACCGCCCCGGCACGGCCTTCAACGCGGCAATGCCGCGCGCGATCACTTCCGGCGCCAGGCCGTACGAAATCCCCGCGCCGCACGCGGCCAGAATGTTATATACGTTGATCTTACCGATCAGCGGCGATTCCACCGCGAACCGCTGCTTGGCATACTGCACGTCGAAGCGCAGGCGCTGGCCTCCGGAGACGATGTGCAGCGCGCGCAGGTCGGAGTCCGGGCCGATCCCGTACCAGAAGACGCGCGTTTCGGGCGCGATCTCGAGCGCGCGCGCGAAGCTGTCGTCGCGATTCAGCACGGCGAAAGCCGGCGGCCCGCCACCCGCGCCCGCGAACAGCTTTTGCTTGGCCGCGCCATAAGCCTCCATGGTGACGTGAAAATCCAGATGATCGCGCGTCAGGTTGGTGAACACCGCGGTGTGGAACCGCAGCCCGTAGACCCGTCCTAGTTCGAGCGCGTGCGAGGAAACTTCCATGGTGGCGTGCGTGCCGCCGGCGGCGCGCAATTCGGCCAGCAGCTTGATCAGGTCCAGCGATTCCGGCGTGGTGTTCACCGCCGGCAGCACGCGTCCCGCCAGGCGATATTCGATGGTGCCCACCAGGGCGGTGGTGAGGCCCGCCGCGCGCAGCACCGAATCGATCAGAAATCCAGTGGTGGTTTTCCCGTTGGTGCCGGTGATGCCCGTCAGCGCCACCTGCTCGTCCGGCTTGCCGTAGAACAGCCGGGCCGCCTGCGCCAGCGCGTGCCGTCCGTGATCCACCTGGATCCAGCGCGCTTCCAGTCCCGCCGGCGCCGCCGATTCGCTCGCCACCGCGACGGCGCCCCGTTCGATCGCCGCCTTTGCGAATTCGCGGCCATCGGCCCGGCTGCCCGGAAAAGCAAAAAACAGATAGCCCTCCCGCACCCGGCGCGAATCGTATTCGAGCCCGGCTATATCGACGCTCGCCAGCCCTTCCGGCGCCGGATGGCGCAACCGGATTCCCGAGAGTATCTCACACAGTTTCATCGCGAGAACCGCACCCGAATCCGCTCTCCCTGCCGCAGCGGGCTGCCGGCCGGCGGACGCTGCAAACGCGCTACGCCGCTGCCGTCCGGGATCACCGGCAATCCTCTTTCGGCCGCTTCCGCCAGCACCGCGCGCATGGTCATGCCTGTGAAATCCGGAACTGTCGGGCCGGTCAGAACGGTTGCCGGCGTTACCGCCGCATCCTCTTCGCTTTCTTCCAGGATATTCGGTCCGTGCGACCCCAGGTCGGCGATCGCCAGATCGTCCTTGTCCGCGGCGTTGTCGGCCGCCTGAGCCTGCGGCGGCGCCTCCGGCAGATCCTTGGGGACATCCAGCACTCGCAACGCTTCGGCCGCCACGGCATGGAAGACCGGGGCCGCCGCCCTGCCGCCGAATCCGAGGTTGCCGTGCGTCCCGTTCAGTGTCACTACCACCACGATAGCGGGATTGTTGAGCGGCGCGAAGCCGATGAACGAGCCGTTATAGTAATGCGTGTAACGCTTGGCGGCGACGTCGTAGATTTGCGCCGACCCGGTTTTCCCCGCCGCGGAATATCCTTCCAGCCGCGCCTCCGGGTACCCGGTCCCTCCCGGCAACACCACGCCCTCCATCATTTGCCGCATGGTAACCGCCGTTTCGGACTTGATCGCCCGCACCGGCGCCGGCGCCGGAACGGTCTGGTTGCCTTTCTTCAGCACCAGCCGCGGCCTCACCAGCAGGCCGCCGTTGGCTATGATCGAGGCCGCTTGCGCCAGTTGCAGCGCGGTGACCGAAACTTCCTGCCCGATCGAGATGGAAGGCAGCGACGCCTTGCTCCACCGATCCAAATTGCGCAGCCGGCCGCGCGATTCCGCCGGCAGCGGCACGCCGGTCCTTTCGCCAAAGCCGAAGCGGCGAACGTATTCGTGCATGTGCGCTTCGCCCACCGTCATGCCGATCCGGATGGCGCCCACATTGCTCGAATGCTTCAGCACGTCCGCCATCGAGATGACGCCGTATCCGCCATGCGCTTCGTGAACCGTCCGCCCGAACAGAGTGATCGAACCACGCCCGCAATCGATCATGCTCTCGGGCCGCAACTGGGTGGTCTCGAGAGCCGCCGCCAGGGTGACCACCTTAAATACCGAACCTGGTTCGAAGGGAACCGAGCTCGAGTGGTTCAATCGCGCTTCTGGGTTCTCCGTGACGTCGGGCGGCCGGTTAGGATCGTAAGGAGGGTAGCTCGCCAGTGCCAGTATTTCACCGGTTTGCGGGTTCATCACCACCACGCTCCCGCTGTGCGCGCCCTTCACTTCGGCCTGCGCCGCGAGTTCGCGCTCCGCCACGAACTGGAGCCGTTCGTCGATGGTCAGGGTCAGCGTGATGCCGGGCTTCGGTTCCCATTCGAGCAGTGCATCGAGGCGCCGCCCCCTGACGTCGGTCAACGCGAGCTCTTCGCCGGCCGCCCCTTCCAGTTCCGTTTCCAGCGCCTTTTCGATCCCGGAGTTGCCCTTCTCCGCGAAATCCACGCCGCCGAGGATGTGCGCGGCCAGCGACCCGTTGGGGTAATGCCGCTCGCTCCCGCTGTCGATCTGGATCCAGTCGAATCCCATCCCGCGCAAACGCTGTGCCTCTTCCCAGGCCGCTTTCTTCTTCACTACGAAATAGCCGCGCCCGTCGTCGCGCGCGGCCTGCAACCGTGCGTAAAGGTCCGCGCGGTCCATCCGCAGAACCATCGAGAGGATGTCGGCCGCCACGCCCAGGTCGGGCACTTTTAGAGGATTGACGAAAATCGATTGGGTGGGGACGCTCATCGCCAGCGGCGCGCCCGTGCGGTCAAGGATGGCGCCCCGGGGAGCCAGAATCTTGACGACCTGCTCCTGGCGCGCCCGCGCCAACCCGGCGTATTGCCGGTGATGCAATACCTGGAGGGAGATCAGCTTGCAGAGTATCGCTCCGCCCCAGACCAGGATAATTCCCGCGAGCCATTTCAGACGACGATCCAGCATGCCGCGCCGCGCGATCCAATCACGCCCCCCGTTTCCACTACTTGACTAGCGCAAAGCCTTCACTAGCGCAAAAGAACTGTCCGGCTTGTTGCCGTCCAGGTGCACCACCTGGCCCGCCTTCGGCGTCACCAGGTTCTGTTTCTCGGCCACTTGTTGGAGGCGGTCCGGGCTCAGCAGCTCGGCTTCCTGCAACTCGAGCGTGCGGCGCTCGTCCAGCAGTTGCCGCTCCTCGCCCTTCAGCGCTTCCAGCCTGTATCCTTCCAGGCGCCCGGCCAAGGTAGGCGCCAGCGTGCCGGTGAGCAGCACCAGCAGCAGACTGGCCGCTCCCACCGCGCTCCAGCATGCGCCACGCGCACGGGGGTCCGCGGCTCTCTCCAGTCGCGAGTTGTCGATCCGCTTCGAAAAGAAGAGAACGTCATCCAGCGGCAACGCCCGCAGCCCATCGAAATTCTTTCCCGGACGCGCGGCGCGCGATGCGGCACTGGCTGCGCCTGCACCCGTGTTGGCTGTCCTATCGAAAAATGCCGGCATGGTCGCCATGACGATTTCCCTCTCCTTCAACAATCTCGATGGCGCGCAGCTTGGCGCTGCGCGAGGCCGCATTCTCCGCCGTTTCCCGATCGCCCGGCACCAGCGGATGCTTGGTCAGGAGCCTGGCACGCCCTTGGTGCGCCAGTTCCCGGAATCGCACTTTCACCTTGCGGTCGTCGATGCTCATGAAGCTGATCACGACCATCCGCCCGCCTTCGCGCAGAATCTCCGGCCCCGTCTCCAGCAGCCGGTCCAACTCCCCAGGCTCGTCGTTCACCGCCATCCGCAGGGCCATGAATGTTCTCGTGGCCGGATGCAGACGGCCCGTCCGGTGCACGGCCCGCTCCACTACATTGGCTAGATGCAGTGTGCTCCGTATGGGCCGTGCGCGGACGATTGCTCTGGCTACCTTCCGCGCCCCCCTTTCTTCGCCCATCTGATAGATCAGATCGGCGAGCGCCTTCTCGGCGTTGTAATTGACCAGATCGGCCGCCGTCATGCCCTGGGTCGGGTCCATGCGCATGTCCAGCGGCCCGTCCGTCAAGAACGAAAAACCTCTCTCGGGCGCCGTCAACTGATACCGGCTGACGCCCAGGTCGGCCAGCAGGCCGTCCACTTTCTCGAAACCCTCGCTGCGCACCGTTTCGGCCAGCATCCCGAACGTGGCATGGCGAAACCGGATGCGCTCCGCCAACTCGAGCGTGTTCTGCCGCGCCATCTCGAGCGACTGCGCGTCGCGGTCGTTGGCGATTACAAACCCTCGTTCCAGCCGCGCCGCAATCAGCGCCGTGTGCCCGCCCAGCCCGGTGGTCGCGTCCAGGTAGATTCCGTCCGGCCGGACCGCCAGCAACTCGAGCGACTCGGCGGCCATCACGGAAAAATGCATACGCCATCAGATCAGACCAGTCCTGCTGCCTCGAGCTTCGCCACATCTTCGGGCGCCGTCGCGGAAGCCTCCCGCTTGCGATCTTCGTACAGCTTCTCGCTCAGCACTTCGATCCTGCCGCGATATGCGAACAGACGCACCGGCGCGTTCTCAATTCCCAATTCGCGCCGCAGCTCCGGCGAAAACAGAATTCGCCCCTGCGCGTCCATCTCCGCTTCCGCGCCCAGGTCCGCCGCGTTGAAAGCCACGTTCCGCGCCAGCCGCGGATCGTCCCGATAATTGTCGAAGAATCGTTCGTTTTGACGCCAAACAGCCATCGGATAAATCTGGGCTACGCGCCGGTCCAGGCTCGTCACAAAAAGCTTCTTCTCGCGCAGCGCGGCAAAGAACTGCTGGAACGTCACCGGCATTTTCGCCCGGCCTTTGTCGTCCAGCCGACTGGAGTACATCCCCCGCGGGGGTTCCACCATCAGCAGTTCTTGAATTTCGCTACCCACATTCTATCCAGGAAAGGTCCCTAACACAACTTATAGTGCCATGAGGCTAAGGCCTTTGCAAGTGGTTTTTGCGGGAAGTGTTTGATTATTACGGAGTTACTGTGGTACCACCCAATCTACACAGAGTTCAGCTCACACTACATATAGATTTGATGGCGAACAAAAAACGAAGCTGAGGGGATTGAGGAAAGCTTTGGGCCGGGAATCAGCTCCCGGCCCCAAAAGCAAGGAGGTTTACTGAATCGGAATCTTGCTGTTAGCGCTGTAATACGTCTGGGTCGCACCAACCGGTATCAGGCCGACCGAGAACGCCACGCTATTGTTCTGCGGCGCATCGTTAGGCACCTGGAACTGGATGTAATATACGCCGATTATGTCGGGCGATAATTCCGCCAACGTCACCGGCGCGCCCTCGTTGTTGACGCCGACAACCACCTGGCCGTTAACGAACGACGGCGTGTTCCAAATGGGCAGCGAGTTGGTCGGGATCTGCGGGCTCACCGGTCCCAGGCCGGTCACGAAAGCGGTGACGGTTTCCCCGCGCCGAGCCGGGTTGGAGGGACCCGCAAAAGTGCCGTCCGGCCGCTCGATCACGGCGCGCACCACCCCATCGGACTGGGCCGTCTGGAAAATGCCCGGGCTGGCCGGCAGCACGTTAACGTTGAGGGTCTGGCTGCCGCCGTTCACGGTCACGGTTACCGGCACCGTTCCCGGTGTCACTTCGCATGGCACCAGGATCAAAATCTGTTGCTGACCGCTGATGTTCGAGACGGAAAAGATAGGCGCCGAAATCGCCGCCGAGCCGGTACCGAAGCTCACCATGTCGGTCGCCACTTCATACGGCAACGGCCCTACCACCGGCGGCAGGCCCGACCCGCCCAGGGCCACTCCCGTGCCGGCAATCGCCGCAATGCTGCAAGGCGAAATCGAACCAACCTGGCCATCGGCTCCGTTCATGAAGCCGGCCAGCGTGAGGTTCGGCCCCGGCGCCACCACGGTCAGGCTGAAGACCTGGATGTAGGTGCTGATCGAGGCGGTTACGGTGGCCGCGCCGGGCGTAATCCCCGCCGTCGCCGTTACCAGCGCCACCCCGTTCGAGTTGGTGGTTGTCGAGGTCGCGGAAAGCGTGACCGGCCCGCTCACCGAGAACACAACCGGGACGCCGGCCAACGGTTCCCCGTTGCTGCCAGTCACCATCACTGCCAGCAGATTGGTGAATGCCACGCCTTCCACGGCGGTCTGGTTGTTGCCGCTTTCCATGGTGAGACCGCTCACCGTCACCGGTTGCACGGCGGTGATGGCGAACCGGGCCACGGCGCTCAAGTTGGTATTCGAAGTAACCGTGACGCTGATGGCGCCGGACGCCAAGGCGCTCAGCACCGGGTTCTGAACCGTAACCAATCCATTGGAATCGGAGACCGACGTAACATTGTTGAGCTGGATGGCGCTGGCTGGGGTTGCGGACCACGTAACAGCCTGGCCCACCAGCGGTTTCGAGCTAGCATCGACCACTTCGGCCACCAGCGGCTGGAGCGTCGCGCCCGCCAGAGCGGCGGGTTGGTTGTTGCCGCTGACCACCGTGAGGGCGCCCACCGTCGGCGCCGTGACGCTAAGACTCAGAGCGCCGCTTTCGAAGTTGGTATCGGGCGGGTTCCCCGCCGTCTGCGGCACGGCTCCTCCGGTGACGATCTTATACGTTCCCGCGCCCGCCACCGGGCCGAACTCCACGTTGCAGGTTGCAATGCCCTGGGTGTTGGTCAGCGCAGTATAATTGCCAGCTCCGGACTGCGTCTGGCAGTATGCCGAAGGTTGATTGTCCGTCGGTCCAATGGTGCCGTTGGCGTTCAACAGCATCAAGGAAACGTTGGGAACGCCCGTTCCAGTGTTGGTGAAAACGCCCATCTGAAAGGATGGTCCCGCCGAACCCGCCACTCCGGTAATCGTCGTATATATGGGTGCGTTCCCGTAGCTCACGTAGACATCATTCACGGCCTGCTGTTGATTCAACGCGGGCGCCGACTGCGACTCGAAAAACGTGGCCGTAGCGTTGCCCGCAGTCGCGGTAACCGTGCTCTGGGCCCCGAACTGAGGGCCGGATTGCTGGGCTGCCTGCTGTGCAATCGAAGCCGATGTATACCCGTTGCTATCGGTGTTCGTGATAATGCTATTGACGCCGAAGCTGCCCTGTTGGCCAAAAAAAGCGCTGCCGCTGGTCACCGCCCAGGTCACCTGTGTATTGATCACCGGGCTCCCGTTGGCGGTGGTGACTTGGACCACCAGAGGATCGAAATACTGGAAGGGAGAGCTGAGGCAAAGCTGGCAGGTCAATTGCCCGTTCCCCGAAATGACTGTGACTGCGGCCGGCTGGGCCTCAAGTGCAGCCGTGCAAAGCACGCCACACAGCACCGCAAAAACGAGAATGCGCATTTTATTCAAAGAAAACCTCCAGTTCAGCAGGTCAACACGGTTGGAATTATGGACGGACGCGGAAGAATTCCAGTGTACCATGTCCCGGCCGCAACTCCGCGAATGATTTTACATTCGGGCCAGGACAGGAAAATGGCGGAGTTTCGGGTGCTGAAGGAATCTGGCTGTACGCGAGCGCACAGGCTACCTACCCCGCCAGCTTCACGAGCAGCTCGGCGTTCAACGCTCCCGCGGCCGTGTCTTCGTGCTTGAACATCAGGTACAGGTCCCGGCCGGCGGCGAGCAGTTCCTTCGATCGCGCGGCCATCGCGTTCACGTCGGCATCGGTATACTCCGGCTTGCGCAGCCGGTAGTAAACGAAATCCGCCGTGATCACCTCCGGCACTTCCAGCTTCTCCGATTCGGCCAGACACAGCGAAACATTATGGCGCCGCAGTTCGGCATACACTTCCTCGACCAGCCACGATGGGTGCCGGAACTCGAACGCATAGCGCAGATCCCTGGGCAGCGTTTCCAGGTAAGCCGCCAGCAGGGCGTCATCGCGTTTCATCTGCGGTGGCAATTGAAACAGGATCGGCCCCAGCCGCCGCGCCGACCGCAGCGGGTCGATCGCCTTGAAAAAGATCTGCGTCGCCTGGTCTGCGTTCTTCAGCCGCAGGATGTGCGTGATGCGCATGTTCGCCTTCACCGCGAACACGAACCCCGGCGGCGTCGCTTCCACCCAGGCCGCCAGGGTGGCCGCCGCCGGCAAACGGCGGAACGTGTAATTGATTTCCACCGCGCGCAGCCGCGTGGCATAGTGCTTCAGAAACTGCTTGGCCGGCAATTTGGCCGGATAGAAGTCCGGCTTCCAGGCCGGATACGCGAAGCCGGACGTGCCGGCATATAGACTTGCCATGGCTTATCATTATCTTCTAGCCGGGCCCGAAAGTGTTTGGCCCGGCGTCTGCGCCGGTTTCGAACGGCATGTTGCATACCCCGGAGACCCACGACGATCTTGCCGAAGCGCTCAGCCGCGCCGCGCGCCACCTGCGCACGATCTGCCTGCAGGGCAACGGCAGCAAGAGCATGATGGCGGGCCCGGTCGCGTGCGCCGACGAAAACATCACCACCACCGCGCTTCGCCGCGTGCTCGAATACGAACCCCGCGACCTCACCATCAGCGTGGAGGCGGGCCTCCCCTGGCACGAGTTCACCGCCCTGCTCCGCCAGAACCGCCAGATGGTGCCGCTCGATCCGCCATTCGCCGGGCGAGCCACGGTGGGCGGCGTGGTTGCCTCCAACTCGAGCGGCCCGCGCCGCCGCCTTTACGGCACCGCGCGCGACATGGTCATCGGCATGCGCTTCGTCACGCTCGCCGGCAAGCTCGTGCAGTCCGGCGGCATGGTGGTCAAGAATGTGGCCGGCCTCGATATGGCCAAGCTCCTGATCGGCTCCTTTGGCACGCTGGCCGCCATCGCAGTGGTCAATTTCAAACTCCAGCCCATGCCCGAAGTCGAGCGCACCGTACTGGTTTCCTTCGCCGATTCGAAAACCGCTTTTGCGGCCCGCGCCCGTCTGCTCGCAAGCGTGCTGCAGCCCGCCGCCATCGACCTGTTCAATCCGCCCGCCGCCGTTCACGGCAAGGCGGCCTGGATTCTGGCCGTGCGCGCCGCCGGCAACCAGACCGCCGTGGACCGCTATCAGCGTGAGCTGGCCTCTTTCGGCGACACCGTCGCACTCGATGGCGCGCCCCACGAGGAGTTCTGGCGCCAGACGGAAGATTTCACGCCCTGCTTTCTCGCCGCCCACCCCGATGGCGCCGTGGTGCGCGTCTCCTCTACTTTGACGGATCTTGAAAAGTGTATGGCGCCGCTGGCTGTCCCGGCCATGGCTCGCACCGGCTCGGGCGTCTGCTATATATATTTCGATGAAACCGGCTCCGCCGCCCGATACCTGGCGGACGCGGCCGGGTCAGGCTGGAAAGCGGTCATCGAGTTCGCGCCCGAGGCGCGCAAATCCGAGCTCGAATTGTGGCCCGCTCCCGGCGCCGATTTCGAAACCATGGGGCGGCTCAAAGCTCTGTTTGATCCGTCCAACCTGTTGAACCGTGGCCGACTCTACCATCGCCTCTGAACCTCGCGCCGCCGGGCCCACCCAGTTCGATCTGGATAAGTGTGTCCACTGTGGTCTCTGCCTGAACGCCTGCCCCACCTACCGCGAGTTAGGCCTGGAGATGGATTCGCCCCGCGGCCGCGTCTATCAAATGGTGCAGGTCTCCGAGGGCGCGCCGATCACCCCGGCTTACCTCGAACACATCGGCCTCTGCCTGGCCTGCCGCGGCTGCGAATCCGCATGCCCTTCCGGCGTGCCCTACGGCCGCATGGTGGAGCAGGCCCGCGCCGAAATCGAAGCCCGCATTCCGCGCGGCCGCTTGGCTCGCTGGCTGCGCGCGTTCCTGTTCGGCCAGCTCCTCCAGTCGCGCGCCCTGCTCTCGATCGCCGGCACCCTGCTCTACTTGTATGAAGTCAGCGGCCTGAAGACGCTGGCGCGCGGTCTGGGCCTGATGAGGATGCTCGGCCGACTCGGCAACGTGGCACAGCTCGCGCCTTCGGCCGACCCGCCGTTCTTCTTTTCCCAGATCGGCAAAACATTTCCCGCCGACGGTGTTCGCCGCCACCGCGTGGCCTTCCTCTCCGGCTGCGTGGCCAACATTTCTTTCGCCCGCCTGCATGAGGCCAGCGTGCGCGTGCTCCAGCGCAACGGTTGCGAAGTGGTAGTGCCCGCCGGGCAAGGCTGCTGCGGCGCGCTGCATCTCCATTCCGGGCTCCCCGATGACGCGCGCGGGCTGGCGCGCCGCAATATCGATGCCCTCCGCGGCGGCGCGTTCGACGCGATCGTCAGCAACTCCGCCGGCTGTGGCGCGATGCTCAAGGAATATGGCGAGCTGCTCGCCGGCGATCCTGCTTACGCAACCGCCGCACAACAGTTCGCGGACCAGGTCCGCGACATCACCGAATTCCTCGCATCCATCGAGCTGAATCGGCAAATGGGCGCGGTGGATCGAGTGGTCACATACCAGGACGCCTGCCATCTCGCCCACGGCCAGCGTATCCGCGGCGCACCTCGCAAGCTGCTCGCCGCCATTCCCGGCATCCTCTTCGAGGAAATGCGCGGCGCCGATATCTGCTGCGGCAGCGCCGGCTCCTACAACATCGTGCAAAACGAAATGTCGTTGCAGATTCTGGCACATAAGATGGAGGCGGTGAACCGCACAGGCGCGACCATCATCGCCACCGCCAACCCCGGCTGCGAACTGCAACTCGAAGCCGGCGTCCGCCTCCACGGCAACCATCAGCGCGTCATGCACGTAGTCGAGTTGCTCGACCTGGCATACCGCAACTACGGCAAGTGATCGCATCCGCGCCCGCCCAGCGTCGGCAGGGGGACGTAAATCGCCCTTCCCGGCAACATGCTATGCTGCCCATTCGAGGCGGTCGGTCCATGTCTTTCATTCACGACGATTTTCTGTTGAGCAACGAAACGGCGCGGCGGCTCTATCACGAGTACGCCGAGGGGCAGCCGATCCTGGATTATCATTGCCACCTGCCGCCGGCCGACCTGGCAGGCAACCGGCAGTTCCAAAACCTGTGCGAGATCTGGTTGGAGGGCGACCACTACAAGTGGCGCGCCATGCGGGCCAATGGCGTAGACGAGCAGTTCTGCACTGGAGCAGTGGACCCGTACCAGAAGTTCCTGGCCTGGGCGCGCACCGTGCCTAACACGCTGCGCAACCCCCTATATCACTGGACGCATCTGGAGCTAAAGCGCTATTTCGGTATCGATGAGCTGCTCGACGAATCGAGCGCCCAGCGCATCTGGGACCGCGCCAACGAACTGCTGGCCACCGAGGAACTGCGCGCCCAGGGCATCCTCGGCAAGTTCCACGTGGCCGCCCTCTGCACCACCGACGATGCCACCGACGACCTGGCTTGCCACAAGGC
>Ga0187879_10002855_pt1 | contig 11659 bp, 13 predicted proteins | sample June2016WEW_19_1_FD_132423 | JGI IMG/M metagenome (GOLD analysis project Ga0187879, IMG submission 132423) | Peatland microbial communities from SPRUCE experiment site at the Marcell Experimental Forest, Minnesota, USA - June2016WEW_19_10 | ecosystem: Environmental > Terrestrial > Soil >... | reverse complement strand
CGATCCCCGACGCGATCGCGCGTTTCGTGCTATGCGCCGCGCTGTGGGTCGTCGCGATCATCGACTATGACTGGCGGCTGATTCCGAACATTATTACCTGGCCCGGAACGCTGGTGGGATTCATCGCCGCGTCGCTGATGACGCCGGAGGTCGGCTGGAAGAGTTCGTTGATCGGAATCGCGCTTGGCGGCGGCGTCCTGTATGGCACCGGCTATTTCTACCAGCTCGTCCGTGGGCGCGAGGGCGTCGGCCTGGGTGACGTGTGGCTGCTGGGGATGGTCGGCGGATTTCTCGGCTGGCCGGGAGTTCTCTTCACTTTGTTTTTCGGTTCGGTAATCGGCGCGATCGGCGGAATCGCGTTCGCGCTCAGTGGCGGCGGCGCGACTTCACCCGCTCCGCTCGGCGACCCCGTGACCGATCCGGAGGAAGCAGACGTCTCGATTCTGCGCACCGAAGTTCCGTTCGGTCCGTATCTGGCGCTGGCCGCCGGCGTTTTCGCTCTCTTTCAGCCGCAAGTGACGCGCTGGTATCTTGGCGGATAAGGACGCGCAACGTTCCCATCCAGCTAATCGATGGCAGCCGGTGTATTCATCACGCTCGAAGGCGTCGAAGGAAGTGGCAAGACCACCCAGGCCGCAATCCTGGGCGACGTGCTGCGCAAAGCCAGCTGCCGCGTAACGGTCACCCATGAGCCGGGCGGTACGCGCGCCGGCGAAACGATTCGCGCGATCTTTCTCGATCCCGCGGTTTCGCTCGACGTAGCCGCGGAACTGCTGTTGGTCCTTGCCGATCGCGCGCAGCACGTTCGCGAAAAACTCCGGCCCGCGCTCGCCGCCGGCGAAATCGTGATTTCCGATCGCTATTCGGATTCGACCACTGCCTACCAGGGCTACGGCCGCGGCTTCGATCTCAAACTGCTCGGCGAGCTGAACCAGCTCGCCAGCGACAACGTGACGCCCGACCTGACTATCGTCCTCGACCTGCCCGTCGAGACCGGTCTCGAGCGCACCCGCGCACGAGCAATGGGCACCGGCCGCGGCTCCGACCGCTTCGAGGGCGAGCGCGCCGAGTTTCATCGCAGAGTGCGCGACGGTTTTCTCGCGATTGCGAAGGCCGAGCCATTGCGGATCGTCGTGATTGACGCCGACCGTCCGGTTGCCGCCGTCACCGCCGACATCCGCCACGCCGTGGACGAGCTGCTCGCCCGCCGATGACTCAATCCCCATGCCCATAGCTTCGATCCGCGGGCATCGCGAAGTCGCAAGCCGGCTGCTCGCCGAATTGCGCAGCCGCCCCTCGCACGCCTACCTCTTCTCGGGCCCGCGCGGCGTCGGTAAAGCGCTCGTCGCGACCAGCCTCGTCCACGCCCTGATGTGCGAGCGATCGCCCGGCGAGAATTTCTGCTGCACTCCCGCGCGATGCCCCGTCCGCATCGCGCCGCAGACCGAGCGCACCCGCGCGCGCGCCGCTGATACGGACGCTGCGCGATGCGATTGCTGCTCTGCCTGCGTGCAAATCGCGACCGGCGTGCATCCGGACTTCACCTCCGTGTCGCGCCCGGTCGGCCGTACCGACGTTCTGATCGAGCAGGTCCGCGAATTGATTGCGCGGCTTGGAATCCGGCCGTCGCGCTCATCGATTCGGCTGGCGATTATCGACGACGCCGAGACTCTCAATATCCCCGCGCAGAACGCGCTCCTGAAGACGCTCGAAGAGCCACCCGGCCACGCAATCATCATCATGGTATCCGCCAGCGAGCGCGCCCTGCTCGACACCGTCCGCTCGCGCACGCGCACGGTCAGATTTCCTGCGCTCCAGGTCGCCGATCTCGAGGCTATCCTTGCCGCGCATGGCGTCGGCGATAAAGCTCGCGCCAGTGCGCTTGCGTTGCTGGCTCGCGGCAGCGCTGCAAATGCGATCGCACTCGCCGACGGTGATGAACCGCCGATGAAGGAGCTCCTCGACGCCCTCGGCACCGCAAAATCGATCGATTTCGCCCGCGCACAGTCTCTCGCCCAGGAGTTCTTCGCCAACCGCGATGCCGCCGCCGGCAATTTCGAGCTGCTCGCAAGGCTGCTCGAAGAAGTACTATGCTACAAACTGCTCAAGACCGATTTCGTGGCGTTTCCGCCCGACTCCAGGTCGAAATTGGCGAGTCTGGCGGATAGTATCGGGGTCGATGCGGTGGTGAAATGTATCGACGCCGCCGTGCGTGCCACCGAAGCGGTCGAAGCGAACGCCAATCCGCGCCTGCAGGCCGAGAATTGGTGGACTATCGCCGGCCATGCGATGCGGGGTGAGTAGAAGATAGTGGCTGACATCGATCCATTTGAAGGCTCGCAACCGCTGCCGAAAATCGTCGCCGTCAGTCTCCAGCAGACCGGCCATCTGTATAATTTCCTGGCCGGCGACCGGACGTTGCGCCGCGGCGAACGCGTGCTGGTCGAAAGCGAGAATGGCAGCCGCCTCGGCACCGTCGAGATCGAGCCGCACGAACCGGCGCATACGATCGATCTTTCCTCGCTGCGTCCGGTTATCCGTATTGCTTCCGACAGCGACTTCCACGTCGAGCGGGAAACCCTCTCGCGTGAGGCATACGCGCGCCGCTTGTGCGTCGAGCGCATTCGCGAGGGCCGCATCCAGATGAAGCTCGTCAGCGCCGACTACACCTTCGACGCGCGCAAGGTCGTGTTCTATTTCGTCGCCGAGGGCCGCGTCGATTTCCGCGACCTGGTCCGCGATCTCGCCAACACGCTGCGCGTTCGCGTCGAGATGAAACAGATTGGCGCCCGCGATGAGACCAAAGTCACGGGCGGGATCGGTCCCTGCGGACGCGAGCTGTGCTGCTCCAGTTGGTTGCGCGACTTCGAGGCGGTCACGGTCAAGATGGCGCGCGAGCAGGGCCTCGCTCTCAACCCCTCGCGGCTGGCCGGGATGTGCGGGCGGCTCAAATGCTGCCTGCGCTACGAATACGCCAGCTACGTCGAACTCAAGCGCGCGCTGCCCAACATCGGCAAGCGCGTGGAATCCGTCAAGGGCGACGGCAGAGTGGTTCGCCATAACACTCTCAAGCAGACCGTGCTGATTCAGCGCTACGAAGACGGCGGCGTCGTCGAAGTTACGCTCGAGGATTTGGTCGCCTCGCGCCCGCAGTAGAGCAAGCGTTCTTGCCGCCTCGATAGCGTCTCGGCAGTCGCGCGGCGCCGGGTCTCCCGCTATTGTTGATCTCCTGATGGCGAAAAACCGCATTCACATCACGGCCGCGATCAGCTACAGCAACGGCCCGCCCCATGTCGGCCATGCCTACGAAATGCTGGCGACCGACGCGTTCGCGCGATTTCAGCGCCGCAAGCTCGGCCCCGCCAACGTCACCTTTGTCACCGGCACCGACGAGCACGGCGACAAAAACAAGCGCGCCGCCATCGCGATGGGACTCCATCCGAAGGCATTCGCCGACAAAATCAGCGCGCTCTTTCGACAAGCATGGGCCGGGCTGGACATCAGCTGCGATTTCTTCGTCCGCACCACCGACCCCGTGCATGAGGCGTTCGTGCAGAAGATGCTCGCGCGCACCTACGAATCCGGCGGCATCCATTTCAAGGACTACGAAGGCCTCTACTGCGTCGGATGCGAGCGGTTTTATACTGAGAAAGAACTGCTGCCCGGCAACATCTGTCCGGTGCACAACACGCCCGTCGAGCCTATCAAGGAAGGCAACTATTTCCTGAAGCTCGAGAAATACCGCGAGACTATCCGCCGGAACATCGAGAAAAATCCCGATTTCATCCGCCCCGAGCGCTATCGCAACGAGGCGCTCCGGATGCTCGACGAACCGCTCGAGGATCTTTGCATCTCGCGTCCCAAGGCGCGCCTCGATTGGGGCATCACGTTGCCGTTTGACGACAAGTACGTCACCTACGTCTGGTACGATGCGCTCTGGGCCTACATGAGCGAGCTGCCTAGCACGGACGACGTGTCATTGACCGCAATCCTGCCGGTCACCGAACACTTCATCGGCAAGGACATCCTCAAGACGCACGCGGTGTACTGGCCCGCGATACTGCTGGCGGCCGGCTTGCCGATCTATCGTCATCTGAACGTCCACGGATTTATGAATTTCGGCGGCGCGCGGCTGTCGAAGAGCTCGGGCAACACGCAGGACCCCGTCGCCTATCAGAAAAACATCGGCCCCGACGTTTTGCGGTTCTTCATCTTGCGGGAATTCACCTACGGCCTCGACGGCGATTTCAGCGAAGAGCGCGTGATCGATCGTTACAACTCGGACCTGGCCAACGACCTCGGCAATCTGACCAGCCGCGTGCTCTCGATGGCGGCGCGATACTTCGAGGGCGAGATCACGGCAGTGCCGGTCGGCACCGCCGCGAGCGCAGGCAACGACCCGCTCGACATTGCGCTCGCCGAGACGTTCGCCTCGATACCGTCGCGGGTCGCGCCCCTGGTCGAGGAGCTCGCGTTCAATCGCGCTCTGGAAGCCATCTGGCAAGCGCTCGATGCGGCCAACAAATATATAGTTGAAACCTCGCCGTTCACGCTCGCCAAAGATCCCGCCAATCTGCCGCGCGTCGCGCAAATCCTCGCCAACCTGGTCGAGGGATTGCGCGTCGTCGCCGACACGCTCGAGCCGTTCATGCCGGTAGCGTCGAAAAAGATTCTCGGCCTGCTTAACGTCGATGAGAAACTCGCGCGCGCGCCGTACGGGGATGGCATCAAGCCGGGGCATCGCGTAAATCCGACCACGCCGCTGTTCCCCCGCATCGACAAGAAAGCCCGCAGCTGACCCCCGCGCGCGCTCCGGAATCCACGCTCAATTTCAATGACAACGATTATCGATACGCATTGCCATCTCGCCGACGCAAAGTTCCGGGGCGACGTCGAAGCCGTGATCGCTCGCGCGTCCGGCGCCGGCGTGGCTCAGATCATCTCGGTCGGCGCGATCGGACCGATCGACAACGATCGATTGACCGTTGCAATCGCCGAACGTCACCAGAATGTCTTCGCCGCCGTCGGGGTGCATCCCCACGACGCTCGGGATTGCACGCCCGAACGAATCGCACAGTTGCGCGACCTTGCGGCGTCGAAAAAAGTTGTCGCGATCGGCGAGAGCGGACTCGATTTCCACTATATGCACTCGCCGCCCGAAGCGCAGGAAGCGTCATTGCGTGCGCATCTTGCGCTCGCCGCCGAACTCGAGCTGCCAATCGTGATTCATTGCCGCGACGCGGAGCGCCGGCTCGTCGAGATCGTGCGCGAGAGCGGAATTCCACCGCGCGGCGGCGTGATCCATTGCTTCACCGGCGATTCCAACGCGGCGCGCGAGTTCCTCGCGCTCGGACTGTGCATCTCGTTCTCGGGCATCATCACGTTCAAAAATTCCGCATCGGTTCGCGAGGCCGCGTCGATCGTTCCCGATGATCGCGTGATGGTGGAGACGGACGCGCCTTATCTCGCGCCCGAGCCGTATCGCGGGATGCGCAACGAGCCGGCCTACGTCAGTCGCACGCTCGAAACACTCGCAAATCTTCGACGCGTTGACGCCGCTGCGCTCGGCGCGCAGGTAATTGCGAACGCCGGCCGCCTGTTCGGGCTTCCGCCACCAGCAAGAACGCCGGCGCAACCGGCCTAACCAAGCGGATGGCCGCCGAAGATCATCGGATGCAGCGCGACGATCGCAACGGTCAGCACTACGCCCACGCCAATCACCGCCCACGGCATGTCATTGCCGGCCCATCGAACGCGCCCGCCGATTAGCGCCGCGAACGGCACGAACGACGTCTTCGCGACGAACTCGCGATAGCGATCGCCAAGTTCGCGAATCTTGCGCCGGTCCTGATGCATCCCGCCGATGATTCCGAGCGCGGGAAACAGCCCGAAGAAAATCACGTCGCCGGCCCGTCCGTTCATCAACAGGTGCGCTATTCCAAACAGGCTGAATCCAACAAGACCCGGATGCCGCGTGATCTTCAGGAGTCCGCGCGGTTCACTCCCGCCCTTCGGCGCGCCGATTACGCCTGGATTCGGAGTGATGAAACTACCGACTAACAGGATCAGCGCTGTCAACATTAGCAACCACGCAAGCCCTCGAATCGGGGCCACCGCGCGCAGAGCCCAAAGCAAGGGGCCGGCGTGCTTGTTGCGCGCGAATTCGTAGATCAGCGGTCCCAGCGTCGCGAACGCGATCAGCGAATAGATGCCGCGATACGGCTGCTCGCCGACCGCACCGATCAACCGAGATCGAACTGCGGACGACGATATGATCAGATGGCTGGCCAGGAACAACACTGCCCACAGCGCGATCCAGACAGTCGCATCCATAGAGACCTCCGCGCGATCGCTCAGTAGTCGAGGCTCCGCGCCAGCATGATGATCGCAGGATCGCGGCCCGCGTCAAATGCAGCGAACCGGTTGCAGACCGGCGGCACCGGCGCGCCCGGGCTCAATTCACGAATCGGCTCGAGCGGGGTTGTAGTCATCAGGAGCATAAAACCATGATACCGATTATCCAGGTTGATGAGGCGCGGTTCACCAAAGTTGCGGCGCGCGGTGCGGAGCGCGAGATCGGCGACGGCGCCAGCCTCAAGCAGGCGCGCATCCTCGAAGAGATCGTCGGAGCGGTTTTCGGATCGATCACGCTGTGGTACTTGGTGACTTCGCTGGCCGGCCTGGCCTGACAAACACGATGCCCACGTTCAGCCTCAAGTTGCCGCCGCCGTTCGAAGAAGCGGTGAAAAGCATGGAACGCGAGATCATGCGCTTCCTGATGCGCTCGACCGGCGATCGCGAGGATGCGATGGACCTGTTCCAGGAGACGTGGCTGCGCGCCTATCGCGCCTACCCGACGCTGCAATCGGAAGACGGGCTGCGGCCATGGATTTTTCGAATCGCATCGAACCTGTGCCGCAATCGCGCGCGGGACAGGATGCGCCGCGGGCGCGTGATCGCGAATGAGACTGCGGATGGCGCAGCGCCGGCCTATAACGCGCCGAATCACCTCAACGGCGGACCCGAGGGCGCGCTTCATTTGAAGAGAGCCATCTCGCGGCTGCCCGGCAAGCAGGGTCAGGCATTGATGATGCGCAAGTTCGCGGGGCTTGAATATAGGGAGATCGGCACGGCGCTGAATTGCTCGGCCGAGAGCGCGCGGGCAAGCGTCTATCAGGCGCTGAAGAAACTGAGGCTGGACGAGTAATCAAGATGAAGACCAATCCAATGGCGACGCAAGCGAAGGAGAGTGCGCCGATCGACGACCGGGTGCTCGACGCAATGATCGGACAGACGCGGCCCCGCATCGAGCGCGCGATGAAGATTCTGCGGCGACCGCAAGCGCGGGTCGGGACGATTTTGTCGCCACTTGGGCGTCTGCTGATCGCGGAGAGCGACCGCGGCCTCGCGGCGATTCACTTTCTTTTCATAAGTGGGGGCGAGCGAACGCTCGCGATGCTGCGCAAGAAGTTCGATCTGATCGAGAATGAGGCGAGTGTCCGCCGGATCGGCGCGGAAATCGATCGGGTGTTCGAGGGCGACTTCAGCGCGATGGCGCATCCGGTGGATTTGAGCCTGGTCGAGAGCGACTTCCAGCGCCGCGCGTACACATCGCTTCGGAAAGTCCCGGCCGGCGCGGTGATCACTTATCACGGGCTGGCCGCGACGGTTGGACAGCCCGACAGCCAGCGCGCGATCGGCAACACGATGGCGTCGAATCCGATCCCGATCTTCGTGCCATGTCATCGCGTGATTCGCTCCGACGGAACGATCGGCAATTACGGCGGCGGCGTCGACAACAAGATTAAGCTGCTGCGCGCGGAGGGATTCGAAGTCGGGCGCGACCTGCGATTGCCGTCGCGCGCCGTGATGGGGCATCGACGCACCGGAATCTTCTGCCGACCCGACTGCTCGGCGGCGCGGCGCGCGGATCCGACAAAGATGCTGATCTTCGCGGATGCCAAGTGCGCGGGACACGCCGGGCTGAGAGCATGCAAGCTCTGCAAGCCTGCGTGAATCAGGCCGGCTGAGAAAGAAAAAGAGCGACGCCGAATGCGGCGCCGCCCTTTTCAGCCGATCTCGCTGTCCGACTACTCGGTTTCCGACTGCGATTTGAGCTGTTGAATCTGCTGGCGTTGATTCTCGATCTCTTGCTGTTGCTGCTGCACCTGCTGCTGGGTCTGTGCGTTGGCGTTTTCCTGATTCTGCATCGAATTGCCGACTACATAGCCGGTACCACCGCCCAGAAGACCACCGATCGCGGCACCCGCCAGAGGATGCCCTACGGCCGCCCCGATAATCGCACCGCCGCCGGCGCCCAAAGCCGTGCCGCCGAGGGTGCCTTCTTCACGAGTCGAGAGCGGCTGCCCCGAGCATCCTGCAAGAACGAGCGTTCCCGCCAGCGCCAGAGTCATGATTATTCCAATACTTTTGCGCATAATGAGAACCTCCATCTTCCAATGTTTATACGTCAGCCGAGCTATTCGGTTTCCTGCTGTGCCTTCAATTGCTGAATCTGCTGGCGCTGTTGTTCCAATTCCTGTTGCTGTTGCTGGATCTGAGCCTGGGTCTGCTGGTCGGCGTTCTGAGTGTTCTGCATCGCGTTACCCGCCGCGAAGCCTGTAACTCCTCCCAGTCCGGCGCCGATTGCAGCGCCTGCCAGCGGTGCGCCGACCGCGGCGCCAATAATCGCGCCGGTAGCAGCGCCGATGCCCGCACCGCCCAGAGTGCCCTCCTCACGGGTGGACATTGGCGACCCGGAGCATCCGGCAGCAAGGAAAAGCGCGGCAACCGCGAATGTAGCTGTCGCAATTGCATGCATTGCGCATAATCCTTCTCGGCCTGCTAGTCGGTTTCGCTCTGACTCTTCAATTGTTGAATCTGCTGTTGCTGATTTTCGATCTGCTTTTGCTGCGATTGAATTTGCGCGTGAGTCTGAGCGCTGGCGTTTTCCTGATTCTGCATTTCGTTGCCGACCACGTATCCGCCAAGAGCCCCGATGCCGCCGCCGATTGCCGCACCTGCCAACGGGTTACCGACAGCGGCACCTATAATCGCGCCGGTTGCGGCTCCGATTCCCGTGCCGATGAACGTGCCCTTCTCACGTGTCGAGAGTGGCTGTCCCGAGCATCCCATGACCGCCACGATCGCAATCGCCACGAGCAGACCTTTAATTTTCGACGCCACATTTATCCGCACGAGCTTCCTCCTTCCACAGGGAGCAGTTTTCATGCCTGCCAACGGCTGCGACATTCCCCTAAGCAACAGCAGGCGAGTTCATTTGGCCGCCGCTAGTTTTCTACGTTCTGCGTGGGCGATCAACCACTTCCGACATGGAGCTTAGCATGGAATTCTTACTCATGTCCGAAATTGTCCGCGCATCATAAACGAATATTCATCTTCTCCGGTTGCCGCAAGGGTTACGGCATCATGGCGAAAATCCGGGTCGGCCCGCCGGTCCCGCTGCCGATTTTCATAGGGATGCAGAATATCGTCGCGCCCCTGGCCGGCAATTTTTCCGCGTTGGCCAGGTTTTCGAAGCCGGGCTTGTTCGCGCCGAGCCAGATTCGATGCACCGGGAAATCCTTCGAGTTGCCGGGATCCATGCTCGCGGTATCGATCGCGATTGCCACGACCTGTCGATTCTTCAAAATGAAATCCACGGCCTCGGCCGAATAGCCTGGAAAGCGCAGGCCCGCAACGTCGCCGGGCTTGTCGGTGCCCATGTAGCGTTTTTTGTCGGGCCAATATTTGCCCCATCCCGAGCGCGCGACGACGATCGCACCGTCGGGAATCCGGCCGTTGGCGGTTTCGTACGCCTTGATGTCATCGACGCTGAGCATCGCGTCGGGGTCCCTGGCGGCGCGCGCGGAAAAATCGATCACCGCGGCGGGCCCGATACAATCGGTGAGCGGAACCTGGTCGAGTGTAATCCCGCGGCGGTTGAAATGGCGCGGCGCATCGGTATGCGTGCCGCCGTGTTCGGGAGCCGCGTAATTTGCCGACGCGTAAAAGTAGTGCTCAGGAGTATCGCCGTTTTTCTCGAACTGATGGACGAAGCCCTTTTCGGTCGGCCAGTAAATAGTCCGGGCGTCGAAGCTGTAGGTAAGGTCGATAATTTTTGCAGTGTCGATTTTCACCGGACTATTCGCTTCGGCCGTGAAGCCCGCTCGCGCGATGCCGAGCGCGACCAGCACAATTGCGATCGTGGCACTTTTCACGATTCCGATCATGGCTTTTTCACGGGGAAATCACCTACTCTCCCTTGTGGTGTGGTGGCGGGCCATACACCACCGGTAGCTTTGTTCCGTCAAAATTATTTTTCGGGTTTATGACGTTGCGCGCGAAGAAACCGTGCCTGAGCGCGTTGAGACGCGCCACGGCGTTGCCGTCGGGTGGGCGCTTGGCGCTAGATTTCACGGCGCACCGCAAGCTGGCGCGGCGAAAGGGCGGAGGGTCCGCATCCGGCCGAGTCGGGCAAGTTTGGAGCACCCCGAGTGTTGTCCATTCGGTACAGGTAGCACGCTTGGCGCGCCGGCGTCAGGCTGAATAGATCATCCCTGAACTTGGACTTGGTGTTGAGGGTCAATCTCCAACTCGCGCGCGCCGCCCGCGATACGTTTGCCGGCATCCGCGCAGGCGACGTTCCCGGCTTCATCGCCGCTAAGATGCTCGGCGCGATTGCGGCGGCGTGGCGGAGATTCATACCCGTGAGTTAGCAGACTGCCGCGCGACCGACAATTAGTGGACGGGCCGCCCGCCATGATAGTCGAACACTGTGAGCGGTATCAGGAAAGCGCACGCGCACAAGGGCAAATCCGGGTCCGGGGTCCCTCGGCTTCGCTCGGGATGACACAAAAAATTGCTCCTGCTCAGAATGGCAACAAGAATCTGACCCCGCTCGGGATGACACAAAAAAAACAGCATCCAGTCGGGGTGACACAAAAAAATGACGGGCGCGGCACCCTCACCTACCGACCGCCGAGCGGTCGGCCTCCTCTCCCGTTGAAATAACGGGCGAGGCTAGGATCCGGGATCCTTCGCCTCACTCTAGAATGACACAAAAAATTGCTCCTGCTCAGAATGGCAACAAGAATCTGACCCCGCTCAGGATGACACAAAAAGCAAAGGCAGCCCGCGTTCGCCTTACCCGGGTGCAGAGGCCCGCGCCGGTGGCGATGGCCCTCTGCTACCAGCCGATCACTTGGGCGGGCATTACGGGCGCGGCCTGACCGCGCGGATCGGCGCCGCCGGCGAGCACGCCGGTTTTCGTGTCGATCTGCACCGCGAGCACATGGCCCTCGGACCATGGCGGCCGGACTTCGATCTTATGGCCGCGCGCGGCGAGCGCGTCGCGCACAATTGCGGGGACTCGATCCTCGATGCGCAACAGCCCGGGGTAACTGTCGTGGGGATAGAACGTCGAGGGGAAATGCGGCGTCGAAAACTTGGGCGCCTCGATGGCGGCCTGCAGGTCCATTCCGAATTCAACCACGTTCAGAAAAAATTGCAGCGTCCATTGATCCTGCTGATCGCCGCCGGGCGTGCCGAATGCCAGGTACGGCTTGCCTTTCACCATCGCGAGCGACGGCGACAGCGTGGTGCGGGGGCGCTTGCCGGGTTCGAGCGCGTTGGGATGGCGCGCGTCGAGATAAAAAGT
>Ga0187879_10002854_pt1 | contig 11661 bp, 11 predicted proteins | sample June2016WEW_19_1_FD_132423 | JGI IMG/M metagenome (GOLD analysis project Ga0187879, IMG submission 132423) | Peatland microbial communities from SPRUCE experiment site at the Marcell Experimental Forest, Minnesota, USA - June2016WEW_19_10 | ecosystem: Environmental > Terrestrial > Soil >... | reverse complement strand
CCACACGACGGTGGAGAAGTTCGGAGTGAAGCCGTCGAGCCAGGCGTCGACGAGTTCACTCGTGGTCCCGGTCTTGGCGGCCGTCGGGCAGTCGATCGCCGAGCGCGTGGCGGTGCCGCCCTCGACGTTTTCGTGCAGGATGCTCGTCTCCACGGCGGTGGCGGCTTCGCTGAGCACTTTCACGCGGTGGGGCTTACCCCAGTTTTCATCGACGCGGCCGTCGGGGAAGACGACCTTGGTGATCGCGATCGGGGCGTTGCGATAGCCGCCGTCGGCGAGCGTCGCGTAGACGTCGGCCATTTCCAGCGGCGTGACCCCGAGCGTAAGCCCGCCGAGCGCTTCCGCGGGAAAGCTGGAGAGATGCGTTTTGACGCCCATCTCATACGCGGTGTGCGTGACCGTTTCCTCGCCGAGGTCGGCGGCGAGCTGGGCGTAGACGGTGTTGTCGGATTTGAGCGTCGCGGTGACGAGGTTCATCGACCTGTTTTCCGAGACCCCCTCGAACGTCTGCACTTTGTACCTCGGTTCAGCGGCCAGCCAGCCCGGCTCGAGCGTGTGCGAGAAGTAGTAGGTCGTGTACGGGTCGATCCCGCGCGAGAGCGCGTCGGCGAGGTCGATCGCCTTGAACGTCGAGCCGGGCTGGCGGTGCCCGTCGGCGGCGAGGTTGTACTGCGACTGCTCGTAGCTCTCGGACTCGGCCATCGCCTCGATGTCGCCGTTGTGCGGGTTGATCGTCACGATCGCCGAGGCGGGGTCGCCGGGCTCGTCGAGCACTTCGGCGATCGCCTTGCGCGCGAGCCGCTGCATGTTCAGGTCGATCGTCGTGTACACCTTCAGCCCGCCCTGTTCGACGGTCTTCGCGCCGTAGCGTTCGATCAGCTGCTGGCGGACGTATTCGAAGAAGAACTGCTCTTTGCGTTCGGAGTAGTAGTGGCCGGGGTGGGTCTCCAGCGGCGCCCGCTCGGTGGCCCTCGCCTGCGCCGTGCTGATGTAGTGGAGTTCCGCCATCTTCGCCAGAACCTCGTTGCGACGTTCCCTGGCGGCCGCGGGATTCAGCAGCGGGTTGTACTGCGAGGGCGCCTGCGGCAGGCCGGCGAGCAGCGCGCACTGCTCGAGATCCAGCTGCGAGACGGGCTTGTCGAAGAAGATGCGCGCCGCCGCCTGCACGCCGAGCGTCGTCTGCCCGCCGATGGTCCCGTAGTCGACGTCGTTGAGATAGCTGTTCAGGATCGAGCGCTTGCTGTGGTGTTCGTTGTATTCGATCGCGAGCTTCGCCTCGGCGATCTTCTGCTTGAACGTGCGCTCGTCGCCGCCGAGGTAGAGGTTGCGCACGAGCTGCATCGTGATCGTGGAGGCCCCTTGCAGGGCCTGCCCGCGGACGAGGTCCTTGATGGCGGCGCGGAAGATCCCGGTCACGTCGATGCCGTCGTCCTTGTAGAAGCGCTGGTCCTCGATCGCCACGGTCGCGTTCTTGAGGTCGGAGGGGATTTCGCTCCAGCCGACGGGCGTGCGCAGTTCGTCGGACTGGATGGCGCCCAGGCGCGCGCCGTCGGCGGCGTACACCTCCGAGGTGCCTCCGCCGATGCGCGCGTGGCGCGAGGTCAGACCGCGAGTGCCGTGGGCGACGTGCAGGACGTAGCCGACGGCCGCGATCGCGCCGACGACGAGCGAGACGGCGGCGACGGTGAGCCCGACGAACAGGATCCGCGAGCTCCCGTGGCGGTTGTGGCGGCGCTTTCGTGCTTGTCGGGACATCTCGGGAATTCGAGATTACCGTGCCCGGTGTGATTTCCTGCCGCTTGCGACGGAGTGGATCTCTAGGCTCCGATGCCAAGCGCCATGAACTCCGACACCGCCGAACTGGTCCTGAGCGACAACGGGCGCGAGCTGGTCGCCGCCGTCGACCGGACTCAGATCGGCCGGCTGGAGGCCGCGCCCGCGTCTGTGGCTCCCGTGCCGTCCTGGCTCGCGCGCCTGCGCGCGGACCCGGTGCGGATGCTCGCCGTGCGCGACAGCTGGCGGGCGCTGTGGAGCTCGCGGGTGCTCGTGTGGACGGTGGGCGTCGGCACGGTCCTGGCGCTCGGCTTCGGGCCCGAGCGCAAAGCCTTCGATCCGCCGGGCGTGACCAGCGGCTTCGGCTGGCTGGGCAACCTGCTGGCGGCCCCGGCGGCGCGCTGGGACGCGGCGTGGTACCTGGTGATCGCGCGCTACGGCTACCGCCCCGACCTCGGCATCACCTCGCGCACCGCGTTCTTCCCTCTGTATCCGCTCGGGCTGCGGACGATCACGTGGTTCGGCGTGCCGCCGGTGCTGGCCGGCGTGCTGCTGTCGGCGGCGGCGTTCGCGCTGGCGCTGTATGGCATCCACCGCCTGACGACGCTCGAGCTGACGCGCTCCGCGCGCCCCACGCTCGCCGGCGACCGCGTCGCCGACGCGGCGCGCCTGGCGGTGCTGCTCGTGGCGTTCGCGCCGATGGCGTTCTTCTTCTCGGCCGTGTACTCGGAGTCGCTGTACCTGGCCCTGTCGGTGGGTCTCTTCTGGAGCGCGCGCAACGGACGCTGGATGTGGGTCGGCGTGCTCGGGGCGCTCGCCGGCGCCACGCGCAGCACCGGCCTGGTGCTCGTCCTGCCGGCGCTGATGATCTACCTGTACGGGCCGCGCGAGGACCGCCCGCCAGATCGCCCCGTCGATCGCGCGCGACCGCGGCGCCGGCGCCTGCCTGCCCGCGCCCTCCAGGGTGTGCCGGCCTGGGTGAGCCCGCGCTACCGGCTGCGGCGCGATGCGCTGTGGTTCGCGCTGCTGCCGGCGGGCGCGCTCCTCTACGGGGCAGGCCTGGCGCTCGCGGGCGGCAACCCGCTGGCGCCGCTGCACGCCCAGGAAGCCTGGAACAGGTACTTCGCGGGGCCCTACGTGGGCGTGTGGGACGGCATGAAGGCGGCGTTCGAGGGCGCCCGCCAGCTGCTGTCCGGCCAGCGCCACCACATCTACTTCCCCACCGGCCACGACAGCCCGTTCGTGGAGGCGGGTCACAACCTGATCCTGCTCGCCTTCCTGGCGGCGGCCGTCCCGGCTGTCGTCGGCGTCGTGCGCAGGCTGCCGCTCGCCTACGGTGTATATGTGGTCGCCGCGCTGGCCCTGCCGCTGTCGGACCCGGCGAGCTCGCAGCCGCTGATGTCGCTGCCGCGCTTCCTGGTCGTGCTGTTCCCGCTGTTCATCTGGCTTGCGGCGTGGCTGGCCGAGCGTCCGCGCCTGCAGCGCCCCGCGCTCGCGCTGTCAGCCGTGATGATGGCGTTCTTCCTGGCCCAGTTCGCCACCTGGCACTGGGTGGCCTAGGCGATGGAGGAGCCCACACCGATCGATGAGCCAACACCGATCGAGGAGCTCCCGCCGATCGAGCGGTTCACGCCGATCGAGCAGGACGGCTCACGCTCGCCGAGCACCGGCTGGCCGGCGTGGACGGCGCCGGTGGCGCTGATCGGGGGGCTCGCGCTGGCGCTCGTGGGCGGCCTGGTCGTGGACCTTCCCGCGCTCGCGTTGGGGGCGAAGATCACGAGCTCGCACACGCCGCCCGGGGTGACGATCGCCGACACGTTCGTGCAGGACGTCGGGTTCGTGCTGGCGGCCGTCTACTGCGCGCACATCGGCGGGCGGGCGGTGCGCTCGTGGCAGTTCGGCCTGCGCCGCCCGGGCGCCGGCTGGCGCTCGGCGAGCGGCCTGATCCTGCTGCTGCTCGTCGCGTTCATCGCGCTGAGCGCGATCTGGTCGACGCTGGTGCATCCGAGCGAAGAGAAGCTGCTCGAAACGCTCGGCACCAACGAAGGCACGTCGCTGCTGCTGGCGAGCGCCGCGCTGACGTGCGTGGTGGCGCCGATCTGCGAGGAGTTCCTGTTTCGCGGGTTCATCTTCACGGCGCTGCGCAGCTGGCGCGGGACGCTGCCCGCGGCGGTGATCACGGGGCTGGTGTTCGGCGGCGTGCACGCCGGCTCGGCGCCCGCGCTCGACCTCGTGCCGCTGGCGGGACTCGGCTTCGGGCTGTGCCTGCTGTACCGCTACAGCGGCTCGCTGTATCCGTGCATGATCGCCCACTCGCTGAACAACTCGCTGGCGTTCTCCAGCCTCGAGAACTGGGGCTGGCAGACGCCCGTGCTGATCGTGTGCGCGCTCGTGGGGATCGGACTGCTGGTGCAGGTGTTCAAGCGCATCGGCCTGATCGCGCCGGAGGCGCGTGTCGCCCGCGCGGGTGCATAGGATTCTGCGCGTGAGCCGAACCTGTCGCTCGGCCGCGCTCGGCGCGGCACTGGTGTGCTTTGCCGGCTCGCCCGCGTCCGCCGCCGCGGAAGCGCCAGCCGCTCCCGCGGCGTCTGGAGCCCCAGCCGCCGCGAGCACACCGGCCTCTGGCCCGGTGTCCGGGACGCTCGAGCTGGCGCTGCGGAAGGTCGGCGGCAGTCCTCCGTTCGCGCTGGTGGGGAAGCGGATCGTGGTGCGCGGCACCGTCACGCCGTACGTCGCTGGCCAGACGGTGACGGTCAGCTTCTACCTCGACGGCCGCAGGCTGGCGGCGAACGTCGCGAGCGTGCTCCCGGCGGCGGGCGGCGCGGGACAGTTCCATGTCGGCTTCTCGAGCCGCTACGCGGGGCTCCTGCGCGCGCGCGCGGCGCACGACGCCACGGCCGGGCAGGGCGCGTTCGCCGCCAGCGCGCCGGCGGTTCGCATCGTGCACCCGAACCTCGGCCCGGGGGCGCGGGGACTGTCGGTGCGGCTGCTGCAGTCCGAGCTGGACGCGCTCCACTATGCCGTGCCGCTGACGGGCATCTTCGACGAAGGCACCGGGCAGGCGCTGATCGCCTACCGCAAGATGACCGGCCTGGAACGCGTCCCCTACGCGGGCACGCGGGTGTTCGAGCTGCTGGCGCGCCGGGCGGGGAGCTTCCACGTGCGCTACCGCCGCGACGGCCGCCACGTCGAGGCCGACTTGACGAAGCAGGTGCTCGCGGAGATCGAACCGGGCGGGCGCGTGCGCAGGATCTACACGATGAGCTCCGGCAAGCCCTCCACGCCGACGGTGATCGGGCGCTTCCAGGTCTACGAGAAGACCCCGGGGGAAAACAGCGAGGGCATGGTCGACTCCAACTACTTCATCCGCGGATACGCGATCCACGGCTACGCGGAAGTCCCGACGTACGCGGCCAGCCACGGCTGCCTGCGCGTGCCGATCCCCGACGCCCCCGCGATCTACGCGTGGGTGCAGGACGGTATGCCGGTCGATGTGTACAACGAAGACGGCGGCGGCAGCGCGCGCGTGCGCGCGAACGCCGGGCCGTAGCCCCGCTCCCGCGTAGCCCCGCTCCCTGCGACCGGGCGCGAGCGCCCGCCTACACCCTGACGCGCAGCACCCGCGCGAGGTAGCTGAGCCCGAAGCCGTAGACGGCGAGCGCGAGCAGCAGCTTCACGCCGCGGATGACCCATTCGCTGCTGGATCCGGAGACCAGGCCGGCGAACGGCGAGGTGAGTTCTTCGGAGGCTTCGTCGATCGTCCTGTGCACGCTGCTCTCGCCGCCGCTCGACGTTCCGGCCGAGCCCGGCGCGTGCGCGCTCGTGCCCGTCGGGGCGCCGGTGATCGCCTGCGTCTGGCGGCTGGACGCGCTCTTGGATTCGTTGACCACGAAGATCGCGAACGACGCGATCACGATCATGCAGATCACGACTGACGCAAGTCTCAGCAATCGCACGATCAGGCTAGCCACAACGCTAGATTAGGTGGCCAGGTGGACACCATCGACGGACATACGAGCGAGCTGGCGCGCGCCCACGCGCGCCTGGTGGAGGAGCTCCGCGAGCACGCTCTGGTGATCGGCGAGGTGACTCTCACGAGCGGCGCTCGCGCGCAGTACTACGTGGACGCCAAGCGCGCGATCCTGCGCCCGGAGGGGTTCGCCGCGCTGGCGGCGCTGCTCGCCGCACAGGTGGCCGAGTGGGAGGGCACGGCGGTCGGGGGGATGACGATGGGCGCGGACGCGGTCGCGTGCGCGGCGCTCGCCGGAGGAGCGCGCGCGAAGGCGTTCTTCGTGCGCAAGGACGCCAAGGCGCACGGGCTGCAGCGGCGCATCGAGGGTCCGCCGCTGGACCCCGAGGACCGCTGCGTGGTCGTCGAGGACGTGGTCACGACCGGCGGCTCGACGCTCGCGGCGATCGCGGCGCTGCAGGAGGCCGGGCACGAGATCTGCGGCGTGGTCAGCGTGCTCGACCGGCTGGCCGGCGGCGCCGCGGCGATCGAGCGCGCGGCCGGCGCGCCGTATCGCGCGCTGAGCACGATCGACGACGTCTACCCCGCGCGCCCCGACCGAGAGGCCGGCTGACGGGCGTGGCCGGCGAGCACGACGATCCCGCCGCGCCGACCGTCGTACGCGCCGCGGGCCCGCAGGACGTGCCCCTGCTGCTGGAGCTGTTCTGGGAGCTGGCCGAGTACGAGCACCTCGAGCACGAGATGCGCGCCACCGAGGAGCGCCTGCGCGACGCGCTGTTCGGCGAGCGCCCCGCGGCCGAGGCGCTGATCGCCGAGCGCGGCTCGCAGACCGCCGGCTACGCGCTGTTCTTCCCCACGTTCTCGAGCTTCCTGACCACGCGCGGCGTGTGGCTGGAGGACCTGTTCGTACGCCCGGCGCACCGTGGCGCGGGCGTGGGCAGGGCGCTGCTGGCGGCGGTCGCGGCGCGCGTGCGCGAGTCGGGCGGCGAGCGCCTGGAATGGGCGGCGCTCGACTGGAACGAGCTGGCGCTCGGCTTCTACCGGCGCATCGGCGCGCGCACGATGGGCGAATGGATCACCCACCGGCTGGTCGGCGAGGAGCTGGCGCGGCTGGCCGGCGAATCGGCGGACGGCGCCGGAGGGGGCGTCGGTAGCCTTCTCGCGTAGCCATCGCCGGCGCGGTGGGCCACGCCCTCGTAGTCCAATGGATAAGACGACCGCCTCCTAAGCGGTAAATCCAGGTTCGACTCCTGGCGGGGGCATGGGCTTGAAAGTCCTGTATTCAAGCGGCTTTGAGGCGCTGCCCGTTGCTCGCCGCCAGCTCTGTCCAAGGCGTCTGCGCCTCGCTGCTGCCCATTGCTGCCCATTCAGCCCCTCCAACCAGCGCTCGCAGGCGGTCCTTGGCGGCCAGGTCGCGGCGCACCGCGGGGCGGTAGACGCGGAGTGCAAAGCCAGGTCGGTGTGCCCGAGCTGGTGACGGTGCAGTTAGGGGACTCCACCTGCGGGCAGGCAGAGTAGGGTCGCGCGTGATGTCACCTACGGAGCTGGACGGCCCACTGCTCGATGAGCTTGAGCGAGCCTGCGCGGCGGCGTGTGACCTGACGAAGACGGCTGATGGTGTGCCAATGAGAGACGTGCCAACACTACGGAGAGACCCCGGTGGGGCGCTTGTCGCGGAGACCGGTAGTGAGATCAACTGGGAGACCTTCCTGAACCGCCCCGCTGACCAAGCAAACCGTTGCGGTCCTGCACGCCTGGCTCTCAGAGCGAGCCGGAAACCCGGACGACCCCGCGTTCCCGACCCGCACCGGCCGGGTGCTCAGCCGCGACGCGCTCCAACGACGAGTCGCCGAACACACAACCACCGCCGCGCTCTCGTGCCCGTCGATGGCGACCAAGACGATCAGCCCGCACGTGCTCAGGCACACAGCCGCGATGCGGCTACTGCACGCCGGGATCGACACCTCTGTGATCGCACTCTGGCTCGGCCACGAGCACGTCGAGACGACCCAGATCTACCTCCACGCCGACATGGCGCTCAAGGAAGCCGCGCTCGCAAGGACCACCCCGCCCGACACGCCACCCGGCCGCTTCCAGCCACCCGACAAGCTCCTCGCCTTCCTCGAGACGCTCTGATTATGCCGACCCCGACCAGCCCAATCCGCGCACCACCACCCACTTCCGCAACCCACCTCGGCATAACCCCGACCTCGGCATAGTGCACGTTATGCGGATGTCCGCATAACCGCCATTTCGTCAGGAACATGCACCAGCACTGCCGGCCCGCGCAACGCGGTCTGGTCTGCGCAGCCCTCAGGGAGCTGTTCACGGCCGAGGACGGCGAGCAGGCGAAGGAACGCATGACGCAGGTGCTGGAGCGTCTGCGGCCAACGGTCGCAAAGGCCTGCGAGCTACTCGAGGACGCCGAGGAAGACCTCCTCGCGTTCTATGCGTTCCCCGAATCGCACTGGCCGAAGCTGCGCTCCACGAACCCGCTGGAGCGCGTGAACCGTGAGATCGGACGACGCTCTGACGTCGTCGGGATCTTCCCCAACGACGCCTCCGTCATCCGCCTCGCCGGCGCCCTGCTGATCGAGCAGAACGACGAGTGGCTCGTCTGCCGGCGCTACCTCTCCGCCGAGAGCATGAACCAACTCGACGCCGTGAAAGCCCAAGACCCCGACGGCCAAGAGGAAAAGGACGAGGAGGTAGTCGAGCTCAACGCCGCCTGAGCACCGCCACGCACCGACGAGCTGGCGTTACACCACAGCAGACGACTTGACTGCCGTACAGGCCTGAATCGCCAGTATCCGCTGATAGATCAGGCGCTCGCGGCGAGCGTCGTCGCTGTGATGACGCGCTCGCGTCCGTCAGCGGAGACGAGCACGACGGCGTAGCCCTCGTCGAACGCGCGCGTGATCTCGTGGCCGGCATGGGGCGACTCGGCGTCGATGAATGCGGCGTGCTCGGGGTAGGGCGAGTTGCCCTCGATCGCCAGGTCGATAGCGCGATCCATAGCCTTGGCTGTAGGCGACTCGGAGGGATTCACGTTGTGCGCCATGCGGCGATCATCTCCTTGTAGTCGGCGCGAACCGCCGCGATCGCGGCTCGCATCCCTTCTCCAAGGGTACCGGCATGGAAGGCTGTCGCGGGTGCCTTCTCGCCGCGCCGGTTGTGCCGGTGCATGTCGTTGACGCCGTGTGCGCCGTCGTAGACGCGCACCGTCGCCTCGCTGCCCTCGTCATCGACCGTGAGGATCACCGCATAGTCCACGATCGAGCGGCGGTCGGTCGTGAACTCCACGACGATCCGAGCACCGATCTCGTAGTCGAGCACGTCGCGGTAGCGCTGGGTCATGCGCACGAGCCTGCCAGCGGGCCCGGACGCCACAATCGTTTGGGCAGCAGCCCCATTCCGCTGCCCAAACCACGCCAAATCACGCCTAATCCGGCCCCATCCACCTCACCCGCAAAAGCCCGAATCGTCAGCATCCGCCTATAGATCGGGCCTTTTCGGCCGCTGCGCGAACCGGCCTCCTAAGCGGTAAATCCAGGTTCGACTCCTGGCGGGGGCATGGGTTGGAAGCGGGGCTGTGGCGTGGCGAATCCCGAGGACCGGCGCACCCGAGGTAGACTCTGCGGCCAGTAGGTGGCTACTTTGCTGACACCCAGGGTGTGCTTCCTCCACGTACCGAAGACCGGAGGTACATGGGCGACGCAGGCGCTGATCGCCGCCGGGGTGCCATGCCGAGCGGTGGAGATCCCGTCACGCAACCACTATGCGGAGCACGGCCATGTGTGGCTCGCCGACATCGTGCCCGACGAGCGACTGTTGAGCGTCGCGTTCGTGAGGCATCCGCTCGACTGGTGGCGTTCGGTCTGGGCACACCGCATGCGCGAGGGCTGGCTGTTCCCCAATCACGAGATCGACTCGCGGGCGAGTTCGACGGACTTCGCGGAGTTCGTCGAGATGGTGATCGAGCACCTCCCAGGGTTCCTCGACGGGTTCTTCGAGCGCTTCACCGGCCCACCCGAGCGGCCGATCGCCTTCGTCGGCCGCTTCGAGCGTCTCGTCGATGATCTCGTGCTGGCATTGCGTCTCGCGGGGGAACCCTTCGACGAGGTGGCGCTCCGCACCCATCCGCCGCAGAACGTCGGCACCTACGATCGCTTCGCTGCCAGCTACGACCCCGAGCTGGCGCGGGCACTCGCGATATCAGAGCAGCGGACGATCGATCGCTTCTACGCGGGCGAGGTCGTTCCTACGTGCTTCCTCCCGATCGACAAAGGGCGCAGAGCGACGCGTGCGCACGCGATCACTCGTAGCCCCCGGAGACTGGGTGAGCTGCAGCCACAGCGGGGAATCATTTCGGCGCGCTCGTACTCCCGATCGCTGACGTGCTCGTCCCAGCCTGCCCCATAGCGATCAACATGCTGTTCTACGGAGAGAACGCGGCAAGCTCATGGGTTGGCCGCTCCTTTCCGGCGGGTAGAAGGGACCTATCGATCCCCCGTGGGCAACAAACGTCCACAGGGGCCTGATCCCCAGAGACAGGTGCATACTCTGCGGTTGGCGGCGGACGAGACGGCGATGGCGTCGCCCTACCCGGACTCCTGAGGAGGCTTGAAGATGTCGACCGTGCCCACGTACCTCGAGCCGCGCGCGCACACACGACCGTGGAACACGAGCGAGAGGGCGGGGGTGTCGCGGCACCCGCTGGCGGCTGTCGCGGCGCTGTCATCGTTGCTCGCGCTGGTGTTCGTACTCGCGCAGAGCCTCGCTGGCGGCCATGCCTCGACCGCGCCCGGCGCGCGCGCCAACCATGGCTTCTCGCACGCGGGGCTGCTCAGCCTGCCCCTGGCGGCGCAGGGTCCCGTGTCGGCGACCCTGGGCGCGTATGCGCCGGTCTACCGCATGACCGCCGCGAAGGACGGGTTCGCGGCGATGAACCCCGCGCAGCGCCTGGACTCGCGCTTCGACCGCACGGGCGTGTCGGTCAGCGCGGGCGCAACGCGCGTGGGGTTGAGCCTGCAGGCGGTCGGCTACGGCGCCTCGCTGCGGGCGCTCGCCGCGGCGACTCCGAGCGCGAAGGCCAACCGCGTCGTCTACGCACGCGGGAACGTGAGCGAGTGGTACGTCAACGGACCGCTCGGCGTGGAGCAGGGCTTCACCGTCCAGCGAGCCCCATCTCGACGGGCGACGGAACCGCTGACGCTCTCAATGGCGCTCTCCGGCGACGCGCACGCCGCCCTGGCTGCGGGCGGGCAGAGCATCACGTTCAGCCACGCCGGCGGCCCGGCGTTGCGCTACAGCGGCCTGAGCGCCACCGGCGCCGGTGGGCGTGTGTTGCACAGCTGGCTGGCGCTGCAGCGCGGGCGCCTGCTGCTGCGCGTCGATACGCGCGGCGCGCGCTACCCGCTGCGGATCGACCCGTTCATCCACCAGGGTGAAAAGCTGAACGGCAGCGGTCTGAGCGGACCGTACGGCTACATCGGCCAGAGCGTGGCGCTGTCGGCCAACGGCGACACCGCGCTCGTCGGCGCCTCCGCGGACGGCACGTACACGGAATACAGGGGAGCGGCGTTCGTGTTCACGCGCTCGGGCGCGACGTGGACGCAGCAGGGCCCGAAGCTCACGGGTGGCGGGGAGGTGGGCAGCGCCTGGTTCGGTGAAAGCGTGGCGCTGTCGGCCGACGGCAACACCGCGCTGATCGGCGGCCCGACCGACAACGGCCAGGTCGGCGCGGCGTGGGTGTTCACGCGCTCGGGCTCGACGTGGACGCAGCAGGGCGAAAAGCTCACCGGCGGCGGGGAGCAGGGCGAAGGCTTCTTCGGCAAGAACGTCGCGCTGTCGGCTGACGGCGACACCGCGCTGATCGGCGCCTACAACGACAACGAACACCGGGGCGCGGCGTGGGT
>Ga0187879_10002851_pt1 | contig 11666 bp, 7 predicted proteins | sample June2016WEW_19_1_FD_132423 | JGI IMG/M metagenome (GOLD analysis project Ga0187879, IMG submission 132423) | Peatland microbial communities from SPRUCE experiment site at the Marcell Experimental Forest, Minnesota, USA - June2016WEW_19_10 | ecosystem: Environmental > Terrestrial > Soil >... | reverse complement strand
TTGAGTAACGGCGAGTCGGAACCCATTACCGCGAGCACATTCAAGGTGACGTTTTCCGAAGGCTCTGAAAGCGAGGCTATGGAAGGCGCGATCAATCCGGCAAACGGGGAGATGAGCGGTACGCTGACGGCGAGATGGAAAACTCATCGCTACGGGCTGTGCTCGACCGGCCGTGTCTCATGGGTCGCACAGCGACAGGCCGCCGTGGCTTCGACGGATGCTCTGACAACTGCGGGCAATTACAACGGTTGGACGAATCAAAATGATCACATCCTTATCACGGTGGCCCCCAACGGTAGGCAACTCACCGATCTTGACTTCTCAGCGCTCTACGAGTGCCCGCGGCACCATAGCGTCCACATGACCGAGTCGTTTCTTACGCCTGCCGAACCGTGGGCACTCGAAAGTTTTGGGACATTCACAGTCTACCTAGCAGGCCATAATTACAGCGGACGTGTAGACGGCACCTTCGGTCTGATGCCGAACAACGCCGTGTTCGGGACTCTTGAAGCATCAGCGCTTACACGCTACGGACATTGCCACACGGGAGTCGTACCCTGGGAGACCTAAACGTCCCTCGGCAACGTCATAGGGACACGCAAATCGAGATCATCTACGGTGTAGATGCCAGGTCCAGCCCGGTGTGGTAGTGAGTCGCTGAGCACGCTGCGGATCAAGCGTGCCGTGTTTGTAGTGCTGGCGCTGATGTAGAACCCACCTGCCCAGGCCAAGGCCGGACTCGACATGCCCCTGCGGCACGAGTGCGTGCCCCTCGCGCGCGACGAATCCCTGTAGCGCTGCGAAGTTCTCCTCCCACGCGGCTTGCGGGACATCCCACGCCCAGCCGGGGACCTGTTCGAGCCGTCGGACGCGCTGCGGGTCGAGCGTCCCACGCCCATAGGACTGGCGCTGAATACTGACCCACCTACCCAGGAGCAGCCCGTCCTCCGCGTAATGTGTGGGGACGCGAGCGTGTCCCTCGCGCCGCGCAAAGACCTGGAGCCGGTCGAACGCTTCCTCCCACTTCGCGCTTTTCGCGCCCCACACCCACCCGGTCACTGACTCAAGCGTTGCCTTGCGCTCGGCAGAAAGGCGCTGACGATCGGCGCGGCGGTTAGCAACCCATTGGCCCAGTCGGAAGTCATCCTCTATATGCTCCCTGGGAACCCGCGCGTGTCCCTCACGAGCGACGAACTGTTCGAGCTTATCCAAGCCGGTCTGCCACCCGTGATCGCGGACATCCCATGACCAGTCAACAAGACTTTCGAGCCTTTGCTGACGCTCAGCGCTGAGGTTGCCTTCCTTAAAGGTTTTGCGCTGAACGCTGACCCATTCGCCGAGCGGGAAGTTGTCATCCCAGTAGTCACTTGGCACGAGCGCTGTGCCCTCCCGACTGGTGTAATTGGTGAGTCGCGCAAAGCCGTCATGCCATCCGGCGGTTAGCGCGTCCCATGTCCACCCTGGTAGGTGCTTTAGAGACTGAACCCTCTCCGCCGAGAGCTTGCCAGCACGATTTTGAGTACGCTGATTTATCACCCAGCGGCCGAGCGAAAAGCCGTCCTCCTGGTGAGCGGAAGGCACCCGCGCATGTCCCTCCCGCTGAACATATTGCTGTAGCATCTTGAAGGCTTGCTCCCAGCGCTTCACGCCCTCGGCCCGATGACGTCCGAAGTCCCATTGCCATCCGGGGATTTGGTCAAGTGCCTGCTTTTGGGCCGTCGGCAAATTGCCCTTTTTCAACCCTCGGCGCCTGCCCGACACCCACTCCCCGAGCGGGAAGCCGTCCTCCTGGTGTTGCTGAGGAATCCGCGCGTGCCCTTCGCGGGCCACGAACTGCTGTAGTCGCTGCAAAGCCTGCTGCCAGCTCGCTTCGCGGGCGTCCCAGGCCCAGCCTTTGAGCAGTAAGAGGCGCGCGCGTCGTTCGTCGGTCAGCTTGCCACGTCTCGCCGCCAATCGTTGTCGCAGGACCCACTGACCCAGCGGGAAACCATCTTCTACATGCGCCTTTGGCACGATCGCGTCACCTTCGCGTTCGACGTATGCTGACAGCTTGCGGTAGCCGATCTCCCAATCCTCCTCCAGCGCGCCCCAGGTCCAGCCAACGACAGCTTCTAGCCTGGCGACGCGGCTGTCACTTATCTGCCCACGAGTGAAGGTGCGTCGTTGCACCGCCACCCAAAGGCCGAGACGATGATCCTCCTCACGATGGCGCATCGGCACTCGGGCGTGCCCCTCACGAGCGGCGAACTGCCGCAGCCGCGCAAAGCCCTCCTCCCACTCAGCTTCGTAGTGATCCCAAATCCAGCCCGGAATGGAATCTAGGCGCTCTGTGCGTTCGGGGTCTAGTTCACCTGCGCGGAAAGCCGCGCGCTGCTTGCCGACCCACTCCCCGAGCGCATAGCCGCCCTCACGGTGGAGCATCGGAACGCCCGCGTCGCCTTCCCGCTCGGCGTAACGCTGGAGCAGTCCGTACCAGAACTCCCACGACTCGGTTGTTCGCTCAACGAGGCGGGTGTTAAACGCTTCGGCGAACCATGCGCCGACGTAAGCTGCGGGTACGTCGAGCTTGATCTTGCCGGGCCGACGGCGCGGTGACAGTCTCGCTCCGAGATTACGGCGAAGCTCGTCAAGCTCCTTTCCCAAGGTCTCGTCGTGGGCGCGTAGGGCCTTGAGGACTTCCCACACGTTCTTGAAGGCGGAGTCTTCCAGTGTTTGCTCGGGGTCCTCGTCTGTGAGGAACACGGGCAGGATGATCGTGCCGACGCGCTTGTCGGGTGCCTTGCGGATCGCGCGGCCGACGGCCTGGATGATGTCGGTCGTGGAGCCACGGGGGTCGATGAACGCGATCCCGTCAATACTCGGTACGTCAACACCCTCGCCCAGGCAACGGGCGTTACTGAGCAGGCCACGCTCGTCTGAGGCGAGGTTGCGGAAGCGCAGTAGTAGCCGATCGCGCTGGCCGCTGGTCATGGTGCCGGAGACATGCTCACTCCAAAGCGCACCCGTCGGCCTGGCGTGGGCGGGCATCCATGCGATCACGCCGGGCACGTTGGCGCTGAACTCGCGTGCTGCCTTGACGCGACCGTGGAAGCTGATGACACGGCGAAGGTCGTACTTGCGCATCGCCTTGGCAAGGCCGATCTGTCCCGCGAGCGTGCGCGCGTCGGTGATGGTCTCCCCATCGTGTGTGACCAGCTCGCCGCGCTCGGCCCACGCTCGGTAGGTCTCCTCGTTAACGCCCACGACGACGACTTGGTAATCGGAGAGTAGGTCGCGCTCGATCGCCTCGGCGAACGTCAGCTTGTGCAGGACCGGGCCAAAAACCGTCTCGTTATCCATCGAGGCAATGTCCACGTCAAGTTGCCCCGCCTCGTGGCGTAGACGTGGTGTGAAGTAACGCGGTGTGGCGGTCATGAACAGTCGTCGCCGTGCCCGGACGCGCTGACCGTCGAGGATCGTGGCGAACTCGCCCGCGACTCGTCCGGCGCAGCGGTGCGCCTCATCCGCGATCACAAGGTCAAAGGCTGATGTTCTGTTGCGACCGTAGGCATCGGCAAGGCGCGTCGAGGATTGGTAGGTCGCAAACACCACACGCCGGCCACGGCGGCGCAGAAACGCGGCGATCGTGTCCGGGTCGGTCGTGACGGGCAGCCCAAGCTCGGCGGTGTGCTGCACCATCTCGTCCTCACCAATGACGGTCTCATCCGAGCAGACCGCCAGATAGTCGAATGGTCCGGCGGCGTTTGCACTCCACTCGCGTAGCGTCTGTGCCAGCAGCGACAGCGACGGCACGAGGACGAGTGTTCGATTGCATCTCAGGCGCTCGGAGACCCACAGCCCGGCAAGCGTCTTTCCCGTCCCGCACGCCATGAGCAACTGACCACGATCCGTGTGCTTGAAGCCCGTAACTGTCGCCTTGACGGCTTCGCGGACGTGTGGCAGTGGTTTCTTGCGCACCGGACGCCGGGGGCGCAGATCGGCCGGTGATGCGGGCCACGAGACCGGCGTGAGATCAAGCTGGGAGCGCAGCAGGTAGCCGACTGGCTGGCGCTGAGCGTTGAGCGTCTTGCGTGCGGTCGGACCGAGGCGGTCGGTCGTGACGATCAATAGTCGGTAGGCGAAGTCGCCGCGTGCGGACTCGCTCAGGAACGAATCGACATCGGCCTTCTTGATCGCGTATGCCGGGTCGTACAGCTTCGCCTGGATCGCCCACAGGCCGCCGTCGTGCTCCTCGGCCACCAGGTCGATGCCCGCGTCGCGTCCCCACGCACCCGGCCAATCCGACCACAGCCACACGCTGCGTATCCGCGCACGGTACTCGGGAGCGTTGAGCAGAAGCCACCGGCAGATACGCTCGAACTCCCGGAAGCGGACATCGGGGCGTGGATCGAGCGCGCGCAGTAGATCGCTGAAGGTCGAACCGCTCATTGTTGCCGTGGAACGGTACGGCTTGCCGGGCGCACCCACCAGCTCGGCGCCGTGTCAGCGTGGCGAGGGTCCATCTCAGAGGGGGTGCTACCGCCGCGGCTGCTCGGCGAGCCAGTCATCGAGCATGACGCGCGTGAAGCGGATGTGCCGTCCTACCCGATGGCAAGGTAGGCGACCAGCCCGCACGGCCTCATAGACCCAGCTCGTCTTGACGTTGAGATACCACGCGGCCTGCTCAGGGCGAAGAAGGCGATCCTCCTCCAGCGCAGCCGGCAAGTTGGCTGTTGCTTGTCCGTTCATCCCTATCACTGACCACCAAGGCAGCAGGGCGGCCAACGAGTTTCGTCCTGCGCCGCGCTCGGGGCCGGCGCGTTCCGCTCAGCCCGGCGGGAGCCCTTCGATCACCGCTCCAGGAGCCGGTTTTGCCCCGCCGCGCCCCCGGAGCGGCCCTCTGGAGAAATCCGTAGAGAAATCTGAGCGCCCCGCCGCACGCCCTGGTACACTGAAAAAGGTTCGATTTGCGGGGCTTTTTTTGAGGCCCGAGGCAAGCGGTGGACCCCCGGATGGGGGATTATGATTCCGCTGCTCTAACCAGCTGAGCTACTCCGGCCCGGATGACGCAGGAGTCTAGCCGCAGGGCGCGCGGCGGTCTTCGCCGCTAGCCTCGTGGCGCGATGACGCCGCCGATGCTGCTTGCCGTCCCCAACGTCTCCGAGGGGCGCGACGCGGAGACGATCGCGGCCATCGGCGCCGCGTTTGCGGGTGACGGCGCGAGCGGCGTGCGCGTGCTGGACGTCCACTCCGACCCCGACCATCACCGCTCGGTGTTCACGATCGCCGGGCGTCCGGGCGAGCTGGTGGACGCCCTCATGCGAGGAGCGCGTGTGGTGGTGGAACGGATCGACGTCATGAGCCATACGCGCCCCGGCGCGTCGGAGCGCGCTCAGCGCTCACGCGCCGGCCAGCACCCGCACGTCGGCGCGCTCGACGTCGCGCCGATCGTCTACCTCGACCCGCGCGATCGCGGCGACGCCTGCGCGCAGGCGCTCGTCCTCGGCGACCGCATCGGCGCGGAGCTGCACGTGCCGGTGTTCCTCTACGGCGAGCTGTCCGGGGAGGACCCGTCGTCGCACAGAACGCGCGCACAGCTGCGCCGTGGCGGCGTCGCCGGGCTCGCCGCCCGGCTCGCCGCCCGCGAGCACGGCGTGACGCCCGACTTCGGGCCAGCCCAGCTGCACGCCAGCGCCGGCGCCGCGCTGCTCGCCGCGCGCCCGCCGCTCGTCGCGTTCAACCTGCAGCTGACACCACCAGCGAGCGTAAGCGACGCACACGCCGTCGCCAAGCTGATCCGCGAAGGCGGCTCCCACGGGTTGCCCGGCGTCCGTGCCATCGGGGTCGAGCTGGCGGGCGGCGTCGCGCAGGTCTCCATGAACATCGAGCGCCCGCTCGAGCTGCCGCTTGCCACAGTCGTCGAGGCTGTCGCCGCCCATGTCGATGTCGCCAGCGCCGAGCTCGTCGGGCTCGCGCCCGCCGCCGCGCTCGAGGGCTTCCCGCACGACCTTCCCATCCTCGGCTTCGATCCAGCTCGCCACGTGATCGAGAACGCACTACGCTGCTGAGTCATGGCTCAAACCAGACGCAAGCGCCAGACCAAGCATCGCGGCAACGCCGCCGGCGTGGTCGAGTCTCGCGGACGCACCGGGCGCAAGCCCACAGCCGGGGAGAAGAGCGGCGATGCACGCGTGCTCGCGCGTGAGAAGGAACGCAAGCTCGACAAACGCGACCAGCCGCCGACGTGGCGCGGAGCATTCATCAAGGCGATGTTCGCCGCGGTCGTGCTCGTGCTGATCGTGACCGTGCTGCTGCACCAGTCCGCCAGCCACGCCTACCCGCTGTTCCCGATCGTGCTCGTCTTCTACACGCTCGTCAGCTACTACACCGACAAGTGGGTCTTCGATCGCCGCCAACGCAAGAAGGCCAAGCAGGCTGGCGGTGGCAGGGCGCCGTCGCGATGAGCGCCTTCGACGTGCGCGCATTCACCGTCGGGCCGGTGCAGGAGAACTCATACATCGTGCGCGCCGGCGCGGACGCCGCCACCCAGTCCGGGGGTCTTGCTCGCGCGGTGATCGTCGACCCCGGCGATGAGCCCGAGCGGCTGTTGCAGGCGATCGACGCGCTGCACGTCCAGGTCGAGGCGATCCTCCTCACGCACTGCCACTTCGACCACATCGGCGCGGTCGCGCCGGTGGCCCGCGCGACCGGCGCGCCCGTCTACTGCCCCGAGATCGAGCGGCCGCTGCTGACCGACATCATGAGCTGGGTGCCGCCCGGGTTCGGGCCGTTCGAGAGCTACGAGCCCGAGCACACCGTCAGCGGCGGCGAGCGCCTCAGTCTCGCCGGCCTGCAGTTCGACGTGATCTTCACGCCCGGACACAGCCCCGGCCACGTCACCTACGCGCTACCCGGCGTGCTGCTCTCCGGCGACGTGCTGTTCCAGGGCTCCGTCGGACGCGTCGACCTGCCCGGCGGCGACTGGGCCACGCTCGAGCGCTCGATCGCCAGCCTGCTCGCCGCCTACCCGCCCGAGACCATCGTCTACCCCGGGCACATGGGCGTCACCACGCTCGGGCGCGAGCGCGACAGCAACCCCTTCCTCAGCGAGCTGCGCGAGCGCGTCCCCAGCGCTCGAGCCGCTGACTCGCCGGCAGCCTGACGTTGGCCGCATCGAAGATCAAAGCGCCGCGCGGCACCTTCGACGTGCTCGGCGAGGATGCCTCGCGGCGCACCGCGCTGGAGGTCCGCGCGCGCTCGATCCTCGAGCGAGCGGGCTACGAGCGCATCGAGACGCCCGTGTTCGAGGCCACCGAGCTGTTCGCCCGCGGCGTCGGCGAGTCCACCGACATCGTGCGCAAGGAGATGTTCACGTTCGAGGACCAGGGCGGACGCTCGCTCACGCTGCGACCCGAGGGCACCGCCCCGGTGTGCCGCGCCTACGTCGAGCACGGCATGCACAAGCGCCGCCAGCCCGTGAAGCTGTGGTACCTGTCCTGCTTCTTCCGCCACGAGCGCGCGCAAGCCGGGCGCTACCGGCAGTTCTGGCAGGTCGGCGCCGAGGCGCTCGGCTCCGAGGACCCCGCCGTCGATGCCGAGGCGATCGCACTGCTGGCGACGCTGCTGGACGAGATGGGCGTGCGCGAGCTGCGGCTGCGGCTCTCGAGCCTCGGCAGCATCGACAGCCGCCGCGAGTACCGCGAGCGGCTGCAGGGTTACCTGCGCGCAAACGTTGCGAGCCTGTCCGAGGACGTCCGCAGCAGGATCGAGCTGAACCCGCTGCGCGCCTTCGACTCCGATCACCCCGGCACACAGGCCGTCATGCGCGACGCACCGCTGCTGCGCGAGCACCTCAGCGCCGCGGACGCCGAGCACTTCGCGCACGTGCGCGAGCTGCTCGACGTCGCCGGCGTCACCTACGAGCTGGACCCCACGCTCGTGCGCGGTCTCGACTACTACACGCGCACCGTGTTCGAGTTCACCTCCGACGCGCTCGGCGCGCAGAGCGGCGTCGGCGGCGGCGGGCGCTACGACGGCCTCGTCGAGCAGCTCGGCGGGCCACCCACGCCCGGCATCGGCTGGGCGGCCGGGATCGAGCGCATCATGCTCGCCGGCGAGAGCAGCAGCGGCGAGCGTCCTGCAGCGCATCACGCGCCGCCCGCCCCGCTGGAGCTGTTCGTCGCGCTCGACGGGCCCCGCGAGCAGCTGAGCGCAGCCGCGTTCGGCCTCGTCAACGAGGCGCGCTCGGCAGGTCTCTCCGCGCAGATGGACCTCGGCGGACGCTCGCTCAAGGGCCAGCTCGGCCACGCCGATGCGCTAAGCGCACGCTACGTGGCGGTCGTCTCCGACGACCACAGCCTGCTCAAGGACATGCAGGCAGGCGCACAGCAGACGATCGCGACCAACGCCGTCGTGCACGCCGTCCTGCGCGGTCATCACGCGCTGTAGCGCGCCCGCTCGAGCACTCGAAGCGTCCAAGGCGCAAATCGCCGTTCAACTTCTGCGCCCGAGATGCCGAAGCATGACCCGATGGCGCAGCTCTCACGTCCATTTCAGATCGCGCTCGCAGTCGTCGTCCTGTTCGCCGGTGTCTGGCTGTTCGCGCTGCAGGGGCGCTTCACCAGTACCAGCACAAGCGGCTCAGGATCTTCCGCGTCCGTGTCGAGCGGTGCGTCCTCGAGCTCCGCGCCCGCCGGCAAGGCCGCGGCGCACGGCTCCGCGTCGACCGCCCCGGCGAAAGCGCCAGGCACATCGACGCACGTCTATCACGGTCCAGTGCCAGGCCTCGAAGGCCTCACACGCGACGTCAGCCGCGCCCACAAAGCCGTAGCCGCGACCGGCGAGGCCCCGCAGACCCCGAGCACCACCGCCGCGCCTCAGCCGTCGGGCGCCGCCGCCGTCAAGACAGCCGCGCCCGCCGCCAAGACCGCCGCGCCGGCCGTCAAGACGTCCACCACCGTGCCCACCAGCACAGTCCACAAGACCTCGACCGCGACGCACGCGGCCTCCGGCGCCGCCACGCTCAGCGGTCAGCGGACCGTCGAAGCGGAGCTCAAGAAGGGCGACGTGGTCCTGCTGCTGTTCTGGAACCCCAACGGAACCGACGACGTCGTCGTGCACCGCGCCGTCCAGCAGGTGCAGAGGGCCGGGCGCAATCCGCGCCAGCCCATAGCTGTGCAGGAAGCGCCCGCGAGCCAGGTCGCCTCATACGGGTCGGTCACCCGCGGCGTGCAGGTCTACGCGACACCCACGCTGTTCGTCATCAACAAGCGCGGGCAGGCGATCGTGCTCACCGGCGTACAGGACGCCTTCTCGATCGAACAGGCGATCTCCGAAGCGCGGAGCTCGTAGCCGAAGCGTCGCAGTCCTGGCCTTACACTCGCTCGGGTGAGCAGTTCCAGCGCATCGTCCCCGGAGGGGGAGCCACTCGTCAACCATCTCGAACACCCGCTCGGGCGCGGCCACACGCCGGCCGACGCGTTCACAGGCGCCGCCGGCGGAGCCGCCTGCGGAGATCTGATCCGCATCTCGATCGCGCTCGACCCGCTCAGCGCCGACGGTCGCGTCAGCGACGCCGGCTTCGATGCCAGCGGCTGCGGCGCCACGCTCGCCGCCGGCAGCGCCGCCGTCAGCCTGCTGCGCGGCGCGCCGCTACTCGCCGCCGCGCGCATCGGAGCCGGCGAGATCGCGGACGAGCTCGGCGGGCTCAGCACCGCCAAGCGCCACGCCGCCGAGCTCGCCGCCGACGCGCTGCACCGCGCGCTCGGCGCCGCCGCCTGCGCCCGCGCGTCCCTGAGCGCCCATGCCGGGCGCACGCTCGTGGCGATGAGCGGCGGGGTCGACAGCGCTGTCGCCGCCCTGCTCGTAGGCGACGCCGGTGGCGAAGCCGTCGGCGTCACGCTCGAGCTGTGGAGCGACCCGCAGGGCGACGGCGATCTCAGCTGCTGCTCGGCGCAGGCCGTCCGCGGCGCGCGCGCGCTCGCGCACGAGCTCGGCATGCCGCACCTGTCGATTGACCTGCGCGCCGAGTTCCGCGCCGGCGTCGTCGACGGCTGGCTGTCCGAGCACGCCGCCGGCCTCACGCCGAATCCGTGTGTTCGCTGCAACGGCAACGTGCGGCTTGACGCAATGCTCGAGCTCGCCCGTCGCCTTGGTTCGGAGACGCTCGCCACCGGCCACTACGCGCGCGTCATCGATGCCTCACCCACACCTCTGCTCAGAATCGCCACCGATGTGAGCAAGGACCAGAGCTACGTGCTCTCGGCGCTCGCGCCCGATTCGCTCGCGCGTATGCGCTTCCCGCTCGGCAACATGGAGAAGACGCAGGTCAGAGCGCTCGCCGAGCGCGCCGGACTGGCGGTCGCCCGCAAGCGCGACTCCCAGGACCTGTGCTTCCTCGCCGGAACCCATCACGGCGAGTTCCTCGAGCGTCACGCCGGGCTCGGCCCGCGCCCCGGTCCGATCGTCGACCGCCACGGAGCGGTCCTCGGCGAGCACGCCGGCGCGCACCGCTACACCGTCGGCCAGCGCCACGGCCTCGGCGTCTCCGCGCCCGAGCCGCTGTACGTGCTCGCCACCGACGCGCGCGCGAACACCGTCACTGTCGGGCCTCGCCAGGCGCTGCTGGCGCGCGGCGTGAGCGTGCGCGAGGCGACGCTCCATCGTGACGGCGGCTGCGTCGACGGCGTGCGCGTGCGCGCCCATGGGCGGCGTTTCGCCTGTCGCCTCGCCGGTGAGGCGCCAGCAGGGCGCCACCAGCGTCTGGCGCTCGAGCTGCACGAGCCCGCCGAGCGCACCGCCCCGGGCCAGATCGCGTGCCTCTATGCCGGGGACCTGGTCGTCGGCTACGGCACCGTTGCCTGATCGGCCCCGTCCGCCACGCATCAGACGCCTAAGATCCGTCGCACGATGATGAGCACCGACGAGATCCGCGAGCGCTACCTGAGCTTCTTCGAGGAGCGCGAGCACCTGCGCATCCCCTCGGCCTCGCTCGTGCCCTCCGCGCATGACGCCTCCGCGCTGCTCACCGTCGCCGGCATGCACCCGCTGAAGCCCTACTTCCTCGGCCAGGAAAAGCCGCCCGCGCCGCGCCTGACCGACTGCCAGAAGGTGTTTCGAACGGTCGACATCGACAACGTCGGCAACACCGCCCGCCACCTCACCTTCTTCGAGATGCTCGGCAACTTCTCGTTCGGTGACTACTTCAAGCGCGAGGCGATCGCGTTCGCCTGGGAGCTCTCGCGCGAGGTCTTCGGCTTTCGCGCAGAGGACATCTGGGTGACCGTGTTCGAAGGCGACGACGGCCTCGGGCTCGGCCCCGACGAGGAGGCGATCGAGCTGTGGAGCGAGCTCGGGATCCCGTCCGCGCGGATCGTGCGCTGCCCGCGCTCGGAGAACTTCTGGCAGGGCGGCCCCACGGGTCCCTGCGGGCCGTGCTCCGAGCTCTACGTCGACCGCGGCGTCGAGCACGGCTCGCCCAACGATCTGCCAGGAGGCGAGAACGAGCGCTTCCTGGAGTACTGGAACCTCGTCTTCATGCAGTACGACCAGGAGCCCGCGCCCGACGAGCCCGGCTCGGTGCTGAAGCCGCTGCCCGCCAAGAACATCGACACCGGTCTCGGGCTCAACCGCATGGCCGCGATCCTCCAGGACAAGCAGTCCGTGTTCGAGACCGACCAGTTCCAGCC
>Ga0187879_10002849_pt1 | contig 11667 bp, 8 predicted proteins | sample June2016WEW_19_1_FD_132423 | JGI IMG/M metagenome (GOLD analysis project Ga0187879, IMG submission 132423) | Peatland microbial communities from SPRUCE experiment site at the Marcell Experimental Forest, Minnesota, USA - June2016WEW_19_10 | ecosystem: Environmental > Terrestrial > Soil >... | reverse complement strand
CTCGACCGGCACCTCGAGCACGCGTTCGAAGTGATGAGCGACATGGTCTGGCACCCGCGCTTCGGCGAGCTGGAGGCCGAGCGCGAGGTCGTGCTGGAGGAGATCGCGATGTACGAAGACGACCCCCAGGATCGCGTCTTCGACGTGCTCGGCAAGGCGATCTTCGGCTCCCATCCGCTGGGCCGCGCGGTGATCGGCACCGCCGAGGTCGTCGGCGCGGTCACGCGCGAGCAGCTGGCGGCGTTTCACGCGCAGCGCTATCTCCCCGACGGCATCGTGATCGCGGCCGCCGGCTCCGTCGACCACGACGATCTCGTGGAGATGGCCCGCGGCCTCGACCATGCGCGCCTGCGCCAGGCCGAGCTCGCCGGTGCCCCCGGCGATGCGCCCGCGCAGGCCAACGGCCACTCCGCACAGGCCAACGGCCACCCCTCGCAGGCGCCCGCGCTCGGCGTGCCGGCCGACGCCGCGGCTTCCGGCGCACCGGACTTTCGCCCGCGTGCGCGCTTCCTGCAGAAAGACACCGAGCAGTACCACGTGTGCCTAGGCGGCGCGGGGATCGCACGCGACGACGAGCGCCGCTTCGCGCTGCGCGTGCTCGAAGGCGTGCTCGGCGGGACGTCCTCCTCGCGGCTCTTCCAGGAGGTGCGCGAGCGCCGCGGCCTGGCCTACTCGGTCTTCACCTTCTCCAACCTCTACGCGCACACGGGCGAGGTCGGCCTGTACGTGGGCACGCGCCCGGACAACATCAGAGAGGCGGTGGCCGTCGTGGCGTCCGAGCTCGAGCGCTGCGTCGAGAGGGTGGGTGGGAAGCCAATCACGGAAGAGGAGCTCGTGCGCTCGCGCGAGAACCTCAAGGGGCGGGTCGTGCTCGGCATGGAGTCGACCGGCGCGCGCATGAGCCGCCTCGGCAACTCGCTGCTCAACGGGCTGCCGATCCTGTCGGTCGACGAGATGCTCGAGCGGATCGACTCGGTCGAGATCGACGCGGTGCGGGCGATCGCGTCGGAGCTGTTCACGCCCAGCCGGCTGTCGGCCGCCGGGGTGGGGCCGGCGGAGACGGAGTTCCTGGCGGCGATCGAGCCGCTCGGCGCCGCGCTGGGCGCGCCGGACGCGGCGCGATGATCAGGGTCGCCGTCGCCGGCGCCGCCGGGCGCATGGGCCAGGCCGTGTGCGAGGCGGTGCAGGGCGCGCAGGACATGGAGCTCGTCGGGCGCGCGGACCCGCTGCTCGACACCGCGCTGGCCGACGTCCTGGAGGATGCCGACGTGGTCGTCGACTTCACCCAGCCCGACACGGCGCTGGAGAACGCTCTCCAGTGTGTGCGCGCCGGCGTGCACGTGGTGATCGGCACCACCGGCTTCGATCCGGCGCCGCTCGAGGACGTTCAGCCCGCCGCAGGCCGCCCGCGCGCGAACGTGCTGATCGCCCCCAACTTCGCGATCGGCGCCGTGCTGATGATGCGCTTCGCCGCCGAGGCGGCAAGGCACATGCAGAAGGCCGAGATCATCGAGCTGCACCACGACGGCAAGCTCGACGCGCCCAGCGGCACGGCCAAGCGCACCGCCGAGCTGATGGCGCAGGCGAGCGGCGGGCCACCGCCGCCGATCCACTCCGTGCGCCTGCCCGGGCTGGTCGCCAACCAGGAGGTGATCCTCGGCGATCTCGCGCAGACGCTCACCATCCGCCACGACACGATCGGCCGCGAGTCGTTCATGCCGGGGGTGCTGCTGGCGGTGCGCCGCGTGGGCGAGCTGGAGCAGCCGCTCGTGATCGGCCTGGAGCAACTGCTGTTCTGAAGCCCGGGCTTCGGCCGGCGGCGCCCGCCATCGCTCTCCGCCCGGGCCGCCTTGATCTTCGTGAGATACTGCTCGCCATGTACGGCCCCGACCTCGGCACGATCCTGACGGCGATCGTCACCCCCTTCGACGAGCAGCTGCGGGTCAACGAGGACTCGTTCGTCGCCCTCATGCGCCACCTCGCCGAGAACGGCTCGGACGGGTTCGTGGTGGCCGGCACGACGGGCGAGGCCTCCACGATGACCGACGCGGAGCAGCTCGGGCTGATCGAGCTCGCGGTCGCCGAGCGCCCGCCGGGCAAGACGATCGTGGCGGGCACCGGCACCAACGACACCCGCCAGGCGGTCCACCTGACCGAACGCGCCACCGAGCTGGGCGTCGACGCGACGCTGTCGGTGACGCCCTACTACAACAAGCCCAGCCGCCTCGGCCTGACGCGCCACTACGAAGCGGTGGCCGCTGCCACCGACAAACCGGTCCTGCTCTACAACATCCCCGGGCGCACCGCCACCAACATGCCGCCGGACCTGCTCGCGGAGCTCGCGCAGATCCCCGGCATCGTGGGCGTCAAGCAGGCCAACGCCGATGAGCTGCAGTTGATCGACGGCCTCGACGTCTACGCCGGCGACGACGCGACGTTCGCGCGCACGCTCGACATGGGCGGCGCGGGCGGCATCCTGGTCGCGAGCCACATCGTCGGCAACGACATGCGCCGCATGGTCGACGAGCCCGAGCACCGCGCCGAGATCGACGCGTCGCTGCGCGACGTGTACAAGACGCTGTTCCTCACCTCCAGCCCGACGTGCACCAAGGCGGCGCTGAACCTGCTCGGCCACGACGTCGGCGGCCTGCGCCTGCCGCTGGTGGAGGCCACCGTCGAAGAGACCGAGGCCGTGCGCGCGATGCTCGAACGCCACGGTCTACCGATCGCAGATCGGCCAGCGAGCACGCCCGCGTGAGCTCAAAGCTGCGCGTCCTGCCCCTCGGAGGGCTCGGGGAGATAGGCAAGAACATGACCGTCGTCGAGTACGACGGCCGGATCATCGTCGTCGACGTGGGCCTGCGCTTCCCGACGCCCGAGATGGTCGGCATCGACCTGGTGCTGCCCGACTTCTCCTACGTGCGCGAGCGCGCCCGCGACATCGAGGCGATCGTCGTGACCCACGGCCACGAGGACCATCTCGGAGCGCTGCCGTGGGTGCTGCGCGAGCTCGGCCAGCGCGGCGACCTTCCGCCGGTCTACGCGGGCGCGCTGACCGTCGCGATGGCTCGCTCCAAGCTCGACGAGCACAAGCTGCGCGACGTCGAGCTCAACGAGGTCGATCCCGGCGAGACGCTCGAGCTCGGGCCGTTCTCGCTCGAGCTCGTGCACATGACGCACTCGATCCCCGACTCCAGCGCCGTCGCGCTCGGCACCGACCTCGGCACGGTGCTGATCACCGGCGACTACAAGTTCGACCAGACGCCCGTCGACGGGCCGCCGGCGGACGTCTCGCGCCTGGCCGAGCTCGGGCGCGAGGGCGTGCTGCTGCTGTGCGGGGACTCCACGAACGTCGATCGCCAGGGCTTCTCGCCGTCGGAGTCGGTCGTCGGCCCGCACCTGGAGGAGGTGTTCGCCCGCTGCGAGGGGCGGATCGTGGTCACGAGCTTCGCGTCGAACATCCACCGCGTGCAGCAGGTCGTCGACGCGGCGTACGCGCTCGACCGCAAGGTCGCGCTGGTGGGGCGCTCGATGCGCAAGAACGTCGGCATCGGGCGCACGCTCGGGCACATCGACGTCCCCGACGGGATGCTGGTGGGCCCGCGCGAGATCGGCGACTTCCCCGACGAGCGGGTCGTGATCATCTCGACCGGCTCGCAGGGCGAGCCGCTGTCGGCGCTGCGCAGGATGGCCTACCGCGACCACCCCCAGGTCGAGCTCAAGGCCGGCGACACGGTCGTTTTCTCGGCCACGCCGGTCCCCGGCAACGAGCGCGCCGTCAACGAGACGATCGACCGCCTCTACCACATCGGCTGCGACGTGATCACCCCCAGCGACGCGCCCGTGCACGCCTCCGGGCACGGCTACGCGGAGGAGGTCAAGCTGATGCTCAACCTCGTCAAGCCGCGCTACGTGATGCCCTTCCACGGCGACTTCAAGCGGCTGCGCCTGCACGCGCAGCTCGCCGAAGCCGTCGGCGTGCCGCCGCGGGACATCTTCCAGGGCGACAACGGGCTGCCGCTGGAGCTCGACGAGCGCGGCGCGCGCTTCGCCGAGCGCGAGCAGGCGGGCATGATCTTCGTCGACGGCGTCGAGATCGGCGAGATGGCCGACGTGGCGCTGCGCGACCGCCGCATGCTCTCCGCCGACGGCATCTTCATCGTGGTCGTCACGATCGCCGAGCAGGACGGCAGCTCGGTCGCCGATCCGGAGGTGATCTTCCGCGGCGTCCCCTTCCTCGACGAGGCCGACGAGCTCGTCGAGGAGATCCGCCTGACCGTCGAGCGGACGCTGCGCCGGGCGGCGGGCGAGGAAATCAGGGAGGTCGACCTGCTCCAGCAGATCCTGCACGACGATCTGGCGAAGCTAGTCTACGACCGTCTCAAGCGACGGCCGATGGTGCTGCCCGTCGTCGTCGAGGTCTGAGCAGGCGGGCATCGTCACCACGAAGCGCGCTCCCTTGGAGCCCGCGGGGGAGTCGAGCGTGACGCTGCCACCATGCGAGTTGGCCACCGCCTGCACGATCGCCAGGCCCAGGCCGAACGAGCCGCCGCGGTCGCCCGCGCCGCGCACGAAGCGCTCGAACAGCGTCGGCGCGAGCTCCGGGGGGACGCCCGGGCCGTCGTCCTCGACCACCAGCTGCACCTTGCCGTCGGGCCTCGTCAGCACCGACACGCGAATCGCCGTGCCGGGCGGCGTGTGGCGCAGCGCGTTCTCGAGCAGGTTGATCGTCATGCGGTGCAGCTCGTCGTGCGCACCCATCACGGTGGCCGGATTGATGTCGAGTGAGATGTCGTGCGCGCCGCTCACCGGCCCCAGCTCACCGGCGGCCTCCACGACGATCTGCGCGAGATCGCACGGCTCGCGCGCGACCACGCGCGCGGCGTCGGTGCGCGCCAGCAGCAGCAGGTCGGCCACCAGCCGGCGCATGCGCTGCGAGGAGCGCAGGGCCGAGCGCGCCGCTTCGCCCTGTTCGTCGTGCAGGGAGTCGGCGAGCAGCTCGAGGTTGGCGAGCACGCTCGTCAGCGGCGTGCGCAGCTCGTGCGAGGCGTCCGCCACGAACCGGCGCTGGCGGGCGAGCATCGACTCGGTCTCCGCGCGCGCGGCGTCGAGCTCGCGCAGCATGCCCTGCAGCGTGCGCGCGAGCTCCGCGACCTCGTCCTCGGCCTGCGGCTCGGGGACGCCGCGGGAGGGATCGCGGGTGCGCGCGATCTCCGCGGCCGTGGAGGTCAGCGCCGCGATCGGCGCCATCGCCCGGCGCGCGATCGCCATGCCCGCCAGCAGCGCCAGCAGGCTGCCGGCGAGCACGCCCAGCACCAGGAACAGCTCGACGCGCTTGACCGTCGCCTCCGTCGGGCCCACCGGCCGGCCGTACTCGACGTACAGGTAGCCCCAGATCTGGCCGTCGCGGAACACCGGCACCGGGCGGCTGAGCACGCGGTAGCCGTCGATCGTGATCGGGTTTGGACGCGGCGCGCCGAGCCGCGGCGCGCCGGGTGTCTGTGCGAGCAGCACTCCGCCCTGAGTGAAGACCCTGATGACGGCGTGGTTGTCGGTGAACTGGCTCAGCGGCGTCTTGAATTCCAGCGGGTACACCGTGATCTGCAGCTGGGAGGGGAGCCGTTCGGCGGCCTCCAGCACCTCGCTGTTGAAGTTGGCGCGGATCCGCTCGACGGTCAGCGAGCCGATCGCCAGGGCGAACGCGCACAGGATCACGAATGTCAGCAGCGCCGAGACGCCGGCCAGGCGCGTGCGGATCGGCAGCCGGTCGAAGCTCGCGGAGACGCGCGCGCCGGCCCTGCGCAGGGAGGGCGGGAGCCAGGTTCTAAGCGCGGAGGACGTAGCCGGCTCCCCTGATGGTGTGCAGGAGGCGGGGCTCGCCGTCGGACTCCAGCTTGCGGCGCAGGTTGGAGACGAATACCTCGATCGTGTTGGTGGTCGAGAACGGGTCATAGCCCCACACCTCGTCGAGCAGGCGCTGGCGCGAGATCACGATGCGCTCGTTGCGCATCAGGTACTCGAGCAGCTCGAACTCGCGCTGGGTCAGCTCGATCGTCCGCTCGCCGCGGACGACCTCGTGTGTGTCGGCGTTCAGCGTCAGGTCGCCGACGCGCAGCGGCGCCGAGCCGCGCGGGGGCCGGCGGCGCAGCAGGGCGCGCAGGCGCGCCAGCAGCTCCTGGCGCTCGAACGGCTTGACCAGGTAGTCGTCGGCGCCGGCGTCCAGCCCCTCCACGCGCGACTCCAGCGCGTCGCGCGCGGTCAGGATCAGGATCGGCACGTCGTCGTCGGCGCGCAGCTCGCGAGCGACCTCGACGCCGTCGAGCTTGGGCAGGCCGAGGTCGAGGATCACCAGATCGGGCGCGAACGCGTGCCCCTGCTCGAGCGCCGCCCGTCCGTCGGCGGCCGTCCTCACCTCGTATCCCTCCATGCGCAGGGAGCGCTGGAGCGCTTGGGCGATGTCCTCGTCGTCCTCTACCACGAGGACGCGTGGTGCGCGGGAGAAGTCGTTCATGGTCTTTATGTAAGTGACCGCGTGTAAAGCGATGGTAAGGCCCCGAGGCAGGTTCCGGGCTGCCGGTGTCGAAGTTGCGCGAGATGGCCTCCACCCGCAAACGCCCCTCCCGCGCGTCCCAGACGCGGCGGAGCGCGCCCGCACGCGCGCGCACGGCGCGCCGGCGTCGTCGCGGCGCGGTCCCGAGCCTCGGATCGCTGCTCTCCGGCGGGCTCCCGCGCCTGCTTGTGCCCTCTCGGGTGCCCGCGCTCGACCAGCGCGAGCGCGACGTGCTCGGCCTGGCGCTGGTGGCGGCCGGCGTGTTCATGGGCTTCGTCCTGTATGGAGGCTGGAACGGGGGGCGCGCGGGGCACGGCCTGGCGGTGGCGCTCGGCTGGACGCTCGGGCGCGCGCGCGTGCTCGCGCCGGTGACGCTCGTGGTGGGCGGCGGCGCGCTGCTGCTGCGCCCGGTGCTGCCCGCGCTGCGACCGCTGCGCACCGGCGCGCTGTGCGTGTTCGCGGCGGTGACGCTCGCCCTTGCCGCCGGGATGTTCGGGTTGAGCTCGCCGCCCGGAAATGGGGCGCACGCGTGGGCATCCGTTCATCTGCAGACGCACGGGGGCATCGCCGGCGAGGCGCTCTACCAGCTCACGCATCGGCTCGTCCAGGACGTCGGCGTCGACATCCTCGTCGTCTTCCTGCTGCTCACCGGCGCGATCCTGCTGACCGGCGCATCGATCGCGAGCGTGATCCGCGCGACCGGCAGCGGCCTCGCCGACACCACGCGGATGGTGCGCAGGCGGCGCGAGCGCGAGCCGCGGGCCCGCAGCGGACGTGGACGCGTGCCCGCCACGGTCGCGATCGAGGACGAGCTGGATGCCTCGTCGCTGGTGCCACCCGAGCCCGCGCCGCGGGAGCTGATCGTGCGCGCGACGCACGTCGAGGCGCCCGCGCACGACTGGCGCGACGAGGACGAGCCCCCATCGGAGGAGACGCCAGAGCCTGATCACGAGCTCGTCGCGGGCGATGAGCCGCCCGCGGGCGAGGCGCATGGGGAGGAGGAGCGGATCGCCGGGGTGGCGCACGCCGATCCGGCGTCGCTCACCCCGCAGGGCCGGCTCAGGGGCTCGGTGACCGACGACCCGGACTTCGTGTGGGAGCTGCCCGACGCCGCCGGGCTGCTGACCCGCTCCAGCGCCGAGCAGACGCGCCCGGACACCGCCGGGCAGGAGCGAACCGCCACCAACCTGGTCGAGGCGCTCGGGCACTTCGGCGTGCAGGCGAAGGTCATCGGCACCGTCGCCGGCCCGCACATCACGCGCTACGAGCTGCGCCTCGCGCCCGGCACGAAGGTCGCCAAGGTGGCCCAGCTGAAGGACGACCTCGCCTACGCGCTCGCCGCGACCGACATCCGCATCCTCGCGCCGATCCCCGGCAAGCAGGCGGTGGGGGTCGAGGTCCCGAACGTGCACCGCAAGATGGTGCGCCTGGGCGACGTGTTCCAGGAGCCGCCCAAGGACTGGTCGCCGCTGACGGTCTGGCTCGGCAAGGACGTCGCCGGCAAGGCGATCGGCGCGGATCTCGCGAAGATGCCCCACATCCTCGTGGCGGGCACCACCGGCGCCGGCAAGTCGGGCGCGATCAACGCGATGCTGTCGAGCATCCTGCTGCGCGCCACGCCGCACGAGGTGCGCCTCGTGCTGGTCGACCCCAAGCAGGTGGAGCTCAACCACTACGAGTCGATCCCGCACCTGCTCACGCCCGTGATCACCAGCCCGCGGATGGCGGCCAACGCGCTGCAGAACCTGGTCAAGGAGATGGAGCAGCGCTACGGGATCATGTCGCTCGCGCGCACGCGCAGCCTGATCGAGCTCAACAAGGCGCGCGCCAAGCGCGGCGAAGCGCCGCTGCCGTACATCCTGTGCGTGATCGACGAGCTCGCCGACCTGATGATGGTGGCGCCGGCCGACGTCGAGGACTCGATCATCCGCCTCGCGCAGAAGGCGCGCGCCGTCGGCATCCACCTGGTGCTCGCCACGCAGAGCCCGCGCGTGGACGTGATCACGGGGATGATCAAGGCCAACGTGCCCTCGCGGATCGCCTTCTCGGTCTCCTCGCAGACCGACTCGCGCGTGATCCTCGACCAGAACGGCGCCGAGTCGCTGCTCGGGCAGGGCGACATGCTCTTCAGCCCCGTCGGCTCATCGCGCCTGCAGCGCATCCAGGGCGCCTACATCGACGAGTCGCAGATCGCCAAGCTGACCGACCTGTGGCGCCGCCAGGGCGAGCCCGAGCTGCGCGAAGAGCTGCTGGAGGAGGTCGAGCCCGACACGCCGGAGGGCGCGCCGGACGAGTTCGACCCCGACGAGGATCCGCTGCTCACCGACGCGATCAGGCTGGTCGCCGAAATGCAGACCGCCTCCACCTCGATGCTCCAGCGGCGCCTGCGGCTCGGCTACACGCGCGCGGGGCGCATGATCGACATGCTCGAGCGCAGGGGGGTGATCTCCGGCTACGAAGGCTCCAAGCCGAGACAGGTGCTGATCACCGAGGCCGACCTGCCGCGGGTGCTCGCGGCACTGGAATCCTCACCCACGGAGTCCGCCACGGCTCTCAGCGACTAGCCTCTTGGCTGAGATGCCCGAGATCGGAGCAACGCTGCGCGAGGCGCGTATGCGCGCGCATATCGACGTGTCCGAGATCGAGGCCAAGACCAAGATCCGCGCGAAGTACCTGCGCGCCCTGGAGAACGAAGAGTGGGGCCTCTTGCCCGGCCCGACGTTCGTCAAGAGCTTCCTGCGGACCTACGCCCAGGCGCTCGACCTCGACGCGAAGGCGCTCTTGGAGGAGTACCGGCTGCACCACGAGCGCCCGAGCGAGGCGATGCTCGAGCCGATCGTCTCCACGCCGCAGAGCAAACGCCCGCGCACCCGTTCGGGCACCGGCGGGCGGCCGGGATCCGGTCAAGGGTCCTCGCGGGGCTTCATGATCGCGGTGAGCGTGATCGGCCTGGTGATCGTGGTGCTGATCGTGCTGCTGATCACCGGCGGCAGCTCGCCGACGAGCACGACCGGCACCACGACCGGCGCCGCGACGCACGGCAAGGCGGCGGGCTCCAAGCACTCGAGCACGGGCACCGCGCGCCACCGCGCGGCCTCATCCGAGCTCGTGGCGCTGTCGCTGAAAGCGACCGGGGTGGTGTACGTGTGCCTGATCGGCGACGACGGGCGCAAGCTGATCCCGGGGACCGAACTGCAACCCGGCGAAACGACGCCGACGTACCGTGCAAGGCGCTTTGAGCTCACGCTGGGGAACAGCTCGGTGACGCTGCTCGTCGACGGCATACCGCGCACTGTGGCGCCCTCGAGCGGGGCGATCGGCTACTCGATCACGAAGGCCTACGGCCGCCGCCCGCTGGCCGCCGGCCAGCTTCCGACGTGCAAGTGAGCGCGCTTTGAGCGTGCGCGCCGGCATCGTCGTGACCGGCACCGAGGTGCTGACGGGCAGGGTCAGCGATCGCAACGGGCCGTGGCTGGCCGAGCGCCTGCGCGAGCTCGGAGTCGACCTGGCGTACACGACGATCGTGGGCGACCGCCCGCAGGACATGCGCGCGGCGCTCGCGTTCATGGCCGAGCGCGGCATCGACGTGATCCTCACCAGCGGCGGGCTCGGGCCGACCGCCGACGATCTCACGGCGGAGGTCGTGGGCGAGTTCCAGGGCCGCGAGATGGTGCTCGACGAGCCGCTCGCCGAGCGCATCGCGCGGATCGTGGCGCCGCTGCTGAGACGCTGGCCGAACATCGATCCCGAGGCGATCGCCGAGGCCAACCGCAAGCAGGCGACGATCCCCCGCGGCGCGACCGTGCTCGAGCCGGTCGGCACGGCGCCCGGGCTGGTGGTCGGGCCGGCGGCCGGCGACGCATCTCCCGGCCAGGCGCCGACGATCGTCGTGCTGCCGGGCCCGCCGCGCGAGCTGCGGCCGATGTGGGGGCAGGCGGTCGCGACCGAGGCGCTGCGGGCGGCGCTCGCAGGCGCGACGGTGTACCGGCAGCACACGCTGCGCCTGTTCGGGATCCCCGAGTCCGAGATCGCGGAGACGCTGCGCGTCGCCGAGCGCGAGGGCGTGCAGCTGGAGAGGCTGGAGGTCACGACGTGCCTGAAACGGGGCGAGGTGGAGGTCGTGACCCGCTACGAGCCCGACGCCCAGGACGCCTACGACGCGTTCGTCGAGGTCCTCGCCGCGCGCCACGCCGACACGCTGTTCTCGCGCGACGGCAGCACCGTCGACGAGCAGGTGGCGGCGCTCTTGAGAGGATCCCACCCACCCGACGACTCGCATCCGCGCCGCACGATCGCCACCGCCGAGTCGTGCACCGGCGGCCTGCTGGCCGCGCGGCTGACCGAGCTGGCGGGCGCCTCCGACTATCTGAACGGAGGGATCGTCGCGTACTCGAACGACGCGAAGGTCTCCCAGGCGGGCGTGCCGCGCGAGCTGATCGACACGCACGGGGCGGTCTCCGAGGAGGTCGCCCGGGCGCTGGCCGACGGCGCGAGGGCGCGCCTGGGCGCGGACGTGGGCGTGGGGATCACCGGCGTGGCCGGTCCCGGCGGCGGCACCGAGCAGAAGCCCGTGGGCCTGGTGTGGCTGAGCGTCACGCTCGACGGCGGCGAGCTCACGCGCTCGGTCAACCTCCCCGGCGGCAGGGCCGACGTCCGCGATCGGGCGACCACCGTCGCGCTGCACCTCGTGCGCCGGGCGCTGAGCGACGCCTGAGCTAGCATCGCTTAGCGCGATGTCCCGGGGTGCCACAGCGAGGCTGTTCGTGGCGGTCGATCCGCCCCTGGCGGTGCGCGAGCAGCTCGTCGAGTGGGCCCGCGACGTGGCCGCGGCGGCGCGGGAGGCCGGCAGCGCGCGCGGGTCGCTGCGGCTGCTGGACGCCGAGTCGCTGCATCTGACGCTGTGCTTCCTGGGCAGCCGCCCGGTGGGGGAGATCGACGCGCTGGCGGCGGCGCTCGCCGCGGGCGCCGAGGACGCCTGCGAGCTGTCGGTGGGAGCGCCGCTGTGGCTGCCCCCGCGCCGCCCGCACGCGCTCGCGGTGGAGATCCACGATCGCGACGGCGAGCTCGCGCGCCTGCATGAGCGGGTCAGCGGCGAGCTCGCGAGCGTCAGCGGCTGG
>Ga0187879_10002847_pt1 | contig 11670 bp, 8 predicted proteins | sample June2016WEW_19_1_FD_132423 | JGI IMG/M metagenome (GOLD analysis project Ga0187879, IMG submission 132423) | Peatland microbial communities from SPRUCE experiment site at the Marcell Experimental Forest, Minnesota, USA - June2016WEW_19_10 | ecosystem: Environmental > Terrestrial > Soil >... | reverse complement strand
GGGTCGGCGCCGGGCGCCGGGCGCGCTCCGATCGCTCGCACGCCGACGGGTCCGGGCGCGAGCGCTCGCTGCCGGCCACGCCGCGGCTGAGCTTCACGCCGGAGGCGATCGTCCTGTACCGCTCGTGGCTGGCGAGCGAGGGCGCGACCTACGAGGCGCTCGCGTCGCGCGGCCTCGCGGCGGCCGCGCGCTGAGCGCGCGCGGCCGGCGTCAGCTTTCGTCTTCGCAGACGAAGCTGGAGCTGTCGCCGGCGGCCGCTTCGCAGGCCTGTTCGCCAGAGCCGGAGCTCGAGCCGGGGGTGCAGCCGAGGGCTTCTTCTTCGCATTCGGCTTCGCCGGCGTTCGCTTCGTCTTCGGCGGCCACGGGGCACACGAGGCTCCTGCCGTTGTGGGAGGGCGTCGGCGTCGCGCCGTCTTCGCACTGAGGTTCCGAGCCGTCGGCGCAGGAGAAGGATCCTTCGGCCCGCACCGGCGCGCTGCCGTCTTCGCATTCGGCCGCCACGGCCGCAGCGGCGGGAGCGCTCGTCTTGGAGGTCTTCTTGGAGCTCGTCTTGGGCGTGCGCTTGGCGTGGTGCTTGGCGGCGTGACGCGCCTGCGCCCTGACCTTGTGCGACGGCTGCGTGCACGCGCGGGCGCCGCGCTTCTTGGCGTGAGCGGAGGTCGGGCAGGCGGGCTTGTGCGTCTGGGCGAGCGTCTGCGCGGGTCCGAGCAGCGCCACGAGGAACACGCCCAGCGTCAGGGCGAGCGTGATGGCCAGGGCGAGGCGTCGGGCGGGTGCGCGGTTGGTCATGGAGTGCATGGGATCTCGGCGGCGGATTGGATGCTCTGTTGGCCTATCGTCAGACCGGGCCGCCGACGCAAGCGCCGGCGGGGCCTTTGGACGAAGGGCCGGAGCCGCTCGGCGCGGCGGCTGCGAGGCAGGCCGCGGATCGCGTCGCCCGGCGGCCGCGAGGCAGGGCGCCGATCGCGTCGCCCGGCGGCCGATACGAACAACTGTTCCGTCCGAGGCGATGGCTAGCTTGTCCCGTCCATCTCGAACCGAGGAGTCAGACCATGCCTGTGACCGACCAGGAGAAGGCCGCCAAGGCGCGCGACGCCGCCCTTCAGGGCGCGCTCACGCAGATCGAGCGCGAGTTCGGCAAGGGCACGGTCATGCGCATGGGCGACGAGGGCGCGCAGGTGCGCTGCGACGCGATTCCCACCGGAGCGCTGTCGCTCGACCTGGCGCTCGGGATCGGCGGCGTGCCGCGGGGGCGCATCGTCGAGGTGTTCGGCCCGGAGTCATCGGGCAAGACGACGATGATCTACCACGTGCTCGCCGAGGCGCAGAAGCTCGGCGGCGTGTGCGCGTTCATCGATGCCGAGCACGCGATGGACCCCCTGTACGCGAGAGAGATCGGCGTCGACATCGACGAGCTGCTGGTCTCCCAGCCCGACTACGGCGAGCAGGCGCTGGAGATCGCCGACATGCTCGTGCGCTCGGGCGCCGTTGACGTCGTGGCGATCGACTCGGTCGCGGCGCTCACGCCGAAGGTCGAGCTCGAGGGGCAGATGGGCGACCAGACGGTCGGCGCGCAGGCGCGCATGATGTCGCAGGCGATGCGCAAGCTCGCGGGCAACCTGAACCGCACGCAGACGCTGTGCATCCTCACCAACCAGATCCGCGAAAAGGTCGGCGTGATGTTCGGCTCGCCCGAGACGCAGCCGGGCGGTCGCGCGTTGAAGTTCTACGCCTCCCAGCGCCTTGACATCCGGCGCATCGAGACGCTGAAGGACGGCACCGAGGCGGTCGGCAACCGCGTGCGCGTGAAGGTCGTCAAGAACAAGGTGGCCGCCCCGTTCCGCCAGGCGGAGTTCGACATCGAGTTCGGCAAGGGCATCTCCACGTCGGGCTGCCTGATCGACCTGGGCCTGGAGCACAACATCGTGTCCAAGTCGGGCTCGTTCTTCTCCTACGGCAACGACCGCCTCGGGCAGGGGCGCGCCGCCGCGAAGGCGCATCTCGACGAGAACCCGGAGGTGGCGAAGGAGATCGAAGACAAGATCTACGCGGCGCTGGGGCTGGGCAAGGATTTGGTCACGCCGATCGATCGGGACAAGGAGGCGACCAAGCCGCCGATAGTGAGCGAACCGGCGGTTGCCGCGGCCTAGCGACTCGTGGACGCGGCGCGATGCTGCGTCCTCGATCGGTCCCGGAGGTGCGTGCGTAGTTCCCGCAGCGTGCTTGCAGGATTCTGCGGTTGGCGGTGGATGAGAGCGGGCGTAGGGTCTGTCTCCCCGGATCTAGAGGAGGCTGGCCATGTCGACCGTTCTCGGACACCTCGCGCCGCGGTGGCGCGCATTCCTGGCAGGCGTGGTGCTCTCGATCGGCCTGGGCGCCGCAAGCAGCAACGTCGGCGTGGCGTATGCCTCCAGCCCGCTGCCCAGGGTCACGAGCGTGAAACCCGGCCACGGCCCGGGAACCGGGGGGACCTCGGTCCGCATCGGGGGCGCCAACCTCACCGGGGCGACGACGGTGAGGTTCGGCTCGACCGATGCCGCCGGCTTCACGGTGAAATCGGCCACCTCGATCATCGCCAAGGCCCCGGCGGGAGCCGGCACGGTGGATGTGACCGTGACGACCCCGGCAGGAACGAGCGCCACCAGCACGGCCGACCACTTCGCCTACCTGCCCGCCGTGACCGGGGTGGCGCCTGTCAGCGGCCCCTTGGGCGGTGGCACCGCCGTGACCATCAGCGGCGTCGACTTCACCGAAGCCACTGCGGTCGAGTTCGGCTCGACCGCCGCGAGCAGCTTCACCGTGAGCTCGGAGACCTCCATCACCGCGGTATCCCCGCCGGAGGCGATCGGCAAGGTCCATGTGACGGTGACGACCCCGGAGGGCGCCAGTCCGAGCTCGACGAAGGACACCTTCAAATTCACGCCCACGGTCACATACGTGAGCCCAAACGCCGGGCCTGATGCGGGCGGCACGAGGGTGACCGTGAGGGGCACCGGCTTCGCGGTGGGCACAGGCGCGACGCACCTCAAATTCGGGGTGGCGCAAGGCGTCTCGGTCGACTGTGCGACGACGACGGAATGCAGCGTCGTCTCACCGCCAGGCGGAGGAGAAACGACCGTGTACGTGACGGCGACGGTCCACGATGTGATCAGCCCGAAGGCGCCCGCTGACCGATTCACCTACCAGGGCTCCCCGCCGACGGTCGCCGTCGCCGGGGCGAGGGCATCGGAAACCCAGGCGACGCTGTACGCGACGGTGAACCCCAACGGCACAGAAGTCACCGAATGCTATTTCGAATACGTCGGTCGCGGCAACGGCCGATACGTGCCGTGCGATCGGCGGCCCGGGTCGGGCACCAGCCCCGTGGAGGTCTCCGCGACGGTCAGAGGGCTGTTCCCGGGCACGACCTACTCCTACACCATAGTCGCCCGGAACGCGGACGGCTGGAGCGAAGCAGAAGGGACGTTTGCGACGGAACTCGAGCTTCCCGAAGAACTGACCGTCTACACGTATGGGTCGTATGTGCTCTCGCCCACCTCGGCAGAATTGGTCGGGTACATAGAAAAGTACGGTCCCTGCGGAGGCTGCGAAGAATCCAAGCAGGAAATCGCGGAATGCTACTTCGAATACTACGGGCCCCATGCTTCGGGGTGGGTGCCGTGCCTCCAGCCTCTGTATGACCCGGAAGCCTACGCGGTCGTCACCGAACTCGCTCCGAACACGACCTACCACTTCCGGCTCGTCGCCGGCAACCTGGCGGGCACGAGCTATGGCAGATACGAGACGTTCACGACGCCGCCCGGCCCCCCGCCTACGGTGGTGACCGAAGAAGCGTCGGCGATCACCCAGACCTCGGCGACGTTGAATGCGACGGTCAACCCAAATGGCGAAGAAATCGAAGCGTGCTACTTCGAATGGGGAACGACGACCGGCTATGGCGAACTGACGGAATGCCCGTCGTTTCTGGAATTGTCGGGCACGACCAACGCGGCGGCGGTCTCCGCCGCGATCACTGAAGGACTGCGCGCCGGCACGACCTACCACTTCCGCATCGTCGCAAGCAGCCCGAGCGGCACCAGCTACGGCGAAGACCAGACGTTCACGACCGAATCGACGGAAGGCGAATGATCCGACGGTCCGACCGGCGTGGCCGCACGCCCATGGCCAGGGGCTCAGCGCGCGCCGCCACGCGACACTACCGCGCCGAAACCCGCAGCAGCACCGTGCTGTCGCCCGGCACCTCGGCGCCGATCAGGCCGCCCGTCGAGCTGACGTCGTGCGTCCAGACGTTGCGCACCGCGTAGCTCGAGGCTGACGGCAGGCCGACGGCGCTCGCGCTCGTCTCGATCCGCCTGGCGCTCGAGCCGCGGTTGAGCAGCGCCACCGCGCGCGAGCCGTCGACCAGCGGCTTCACCCATACCTCGCCGTTGCCCGAGGAGGAGAGGAGCGTGCCCTGCACGCCGCCGGGGTCCTGGTCGATGGCGGTCACTTCGGTGTTCTGCACGGCCGCGAGGCTCGCGGAGCCGATCTTGGTGAGGTTGTCGCTGATCATCAGCGGCGCCGCGAGCATCGACCACATGCTGAGCTGGCTGCGGAACTGGGCGGCGGACATGCCCTGGTCGGGGGCGAGGTAGTCGGGGTCGTTCCAGTGACCCGGACCCGCCGCCTGCGGCGCCGCCGCGTCGGCGTCGATGTTGCGCAGCACGTCCGCGAAGGGCACGTTGCCGGGGAAGCCGACGTCTGTGTCGGTGCGCCAGCTGTTGCCCACGCTCGGGCCGAAGCTGTAGGAGGAGAACGCCGATTCGTCCAGCGGCGGTCTGCCTTCGCCGTACTGTTCGGGCTGCAGGAAGTCGCAGATCGACAGCAGCATCGGCCGGTGGCTCGAGTTCGCCGCGATCGCCGCGTGGAACGCGGAGTACGCTGCCGCCGGGTTCAGGTGGTATTCGGCGCCGCCGCAGAAGTCGACCTTCACCGCGTCGAATCCCCACGCCGCGAACGTGTTCGCGTCCTGCTGGTAGTGGCCGTAGCTGCCCTGCCCGGCGCCGCCGCAGCCGTTGGGACCCGCGTCGGTGTACAGGCCGACGAGAAAACCGGCCGCGTGCAGCGTGCGCGTCAACCACGCGAGGCCATGCGGCCACTGCCTCGGGCTGACCGTGATTTCGCCGCTGGCGTTGCGCGTCCCGTGCCACCAGCCGACGTCCAGCCACACGTAGCGGTACCCCCGCCGCTCGAGGCCCAGCGAGATCAGCTCGCTCGCCTGCCTCAGCACCGTCGCCTCGCCGTAGGACCCGCCGAAGGCGAAGTACGTGTCCCAGCCCATGTACGGGGTTGCGGCCAGCACGCTCGCCGGCGCTCGCGACGTGCCCGCCGCGATCGGGCGGCGCACGGCATGGGCGGATGCGGTGTGCGAGGAGCTGCTGAGCGTGATCAGCTGCTGGGCGAGCTGCGCTTCGATCACGCCGATCACCGTTCCGGTCACGTACACGTTTGCGGTGAAGCGCCGCTCGGCGGCGAGCAGGCGCCTGCCAGTCGCGTCTACGGCCGCAACGACGGTCGTGTGCGCGCCCGGCGCGAGGTGCGCGCGGACGCTCGCGAGCGTCACCGTGCGGTGGCGCAGCGCCGCGGCGCTGCCATGGGCGCTGCGCTTCGCGTGCGCCGCGACCGCCACGATGCGACCGCCGCTGAGCGTCTCGACGGCCGTCAGGCGCAGCGCGACCTCGCAGCCGCCGCTCGCCTGCGCCGAGCACGCGATCGGCACGCTCAGCCGGCCGCTCTTGAACGAGGCGGCGCTCACCGCGGTCTCTCCCGCGGACGCCGGCACGCCCCCGACGGGGATCGTCACGAACGCGCTGCTCGCCGTCGCGCTGCCGCCGCCGTCGGTCGCCGTGACCTGGCACTGGAGGTGGTGGCCGGTGTCCTGGCCTTTGACCGAGTACGTGGACCCGGTCGCCCCCGCGATCGGGATCAGATCCCGCAGCCACGCGTAGGTGAGCTGCGCGGAGGCGCCCGCCGGCGTACCCGGACGGCACGTGAGCAGCTGGCCGTCTGCCGGCGTGCCCGTGATCGACGGGTGCGGGTGGACGATCGCCACTTCCGAGGAGACCCCGGTCGTGAACGCCACGCCAGCGCCCACCGTCGTCCCTGACGGGCTGGAGGCGAGCACCCTGTAGTGGTAGGTCGTGTTCGGGGACAGCCCCGACAGCTGTGCGGAGACGGCCTGGGCGCCGCCGGTCGCCGCCGGCAGTGGCGAGGAGCACGCGATCGACTGGCTGTACGGCGCGCCCACGCCGCCGGTGCCGTATTCGAAGGCGCATGTGCCGAGCACGGCGTCGTTCGGATCGACGACGCCCGCGAGCGTGGCGCTCGCGTCGGTGACCAGCGGCGGGGTCGACGTCGTCACGTCCGGCGCCGGCACCCGACCCGCGACGAAGCGCCCGTTCGCGTCGACCGCCATGCAGAAGCCGCCCGGCAGGCACGAGACGCCGGTGAGCGGGTCCGAGTCGGGGCGCGATGCGCTCCACGCCGGGATCGGCGCGGCCGGGTCGTCGCTCGCCCACGCTTCGCCGCTGTCGTCCACCGCGACGCATAGACCCGACGACGCGCACGAGACGCCGGTGAATGGTTTGGTGTCGATCGGCGTCACGCTCCAGGTCGGCGCCGTGGCGAGGGGGTCGGCGCTCGCGAACGCGTTGCCGCTGCCGTCGACTGCGACGCACGCGCCCGCCGCCGAGCAGGACACGGCGAGCAGTTCAGTGGAGTCGAGCTTATGCGCGTGCCAGGCCGGGGCGCCGCCTTCGGGTTCGGCTGTGGAGAGCGCATAGCCGCTGCTGTCGACCGCCACGCACAGCGACGGGGAGGAGCACGACACAGCCGTCAGGTGGCGGCCCGAGTCGATGCTCGTTGCGTTCGTCCAGTCACCCGCTTCGGGGCTCTTGCTGATCGCCACGCCGCCTTCGTCGACCGCCACGCAGAAGGACGCCGTCGGGCACGAGACCCCGGTGAGCTTGCCGGCGCCCGAGATCGACGTCTGGGACCACGCGGCCGCGTCCGGCCCGACGCTCGCGAACGCATGCCCGGCGCCGTCGACCGCCACGCACGGGCCGCCAGGCGCGCACGAGACGGCCTTCAACACCCCGCCGCTGTCTGGCTCGGCGTCGCTCCAGAGGGGGCTCGACGCCGTCGGTTCTGTCGTGCTGCGCGTGTGCCCCTGTTCGTCGACGGCGACGCACAGCGATTCGGACGCGCACGAGACGGCGCTCGGAGTCCTGCCGGAGTCGAACGCCGCCGGTGCCGACCAGCCAAGCGAGGGGGCGGCCTGGGCGGGCGCCGGCGCGAGCGCCGCGCCCAGGGCTATCGCCAGCGCGATCGCGAGCGCGATCGGCGCGTTGGAGTCCATGATGGACGCAACCCGGCGCGCGGCCGGGTGTTGCGGTCTGCGCATCCGCGCGGGGTACCCTTTCGCCATGAAGCGCTACCACGTTACGACGTTCGGCTGCCAGATGAACGAGCACGACTCCGAGCGGATGAAGGGGATGCTCGAGTCGCTCGGCTACGCCGAGGCGCACGAGCGTCACGAGGCCGACCTGATCCTGTTCAACACGTGCTCGATCCGCGAGTCGGCGGACAGCCGCTTCATCGCCCACCTCGGGGAGGCCAGGCGCCTGAAGCGCGAGCGGCCCGAGCGTGTCGTGGGCGTGGGCGGCTGCTGGGCGCAGTCGCTGAAGGAGGAGGTGTTCGAGCGCTTCCCGTTCGTGGACGTGGCGTTCGGCCCCGGCCAGGTGCACAAGCTCGCGGAGTTCCTGACGAGCGACTCGCTCACGGCGCAGGGCTTCTTCGAGTTCGAGGGCTTCACCGGGCACCTGCCGGCGCGCCGCGAGCGCCGGTTCCAGGGCTGGGTGCAGATCAGCGTGGGGTGCAACTGCGCGTGCTCGTACTGCATCGTGCCCTCCACGCGCGGGCGCGAGGTCAGCCGCCCGCCGCAGGAGCTGGTGAGCGAGGTCCGGGCGATGGCCGCGGACGGCGTCAGGGAGGTGACGCTGCTCGGGCAGAACGTCAACTCCTACGGCCGCGACCTGCGCGAGCGCAGCAGCTTCGCCGAGCTGCTGGAGCTGATCGACGGGATCGGCGGCATCGAGCGCATCCGCTACACGAGCCCGCATCCGAAGGACATGCGCGAGGACGTGATCCGCGCGCACGCGGAGCTCGCGAGCGTGTGCGAGCACATCCACCTGCCGCTGCAGTCGGGCTCGAGCCGCATCCTGAAGGCGATGCGCCGCACGTACGACCGCGCCCGCTACCTCGACCGCGTGGCGCTGATCCGCGAGCACGTTCCCGACGCGGCGCTCACGACGGACATCATCGTGGGCTTCCCGGGGGAGACGGACGCGGACTTCCGCGAGACGCTCGAAGTCGTGGAGGAGGTCGGCTACGACAGCGCGTTCACGTTCGTCTTCTCGCCGCGGCGCGGCACGGAGGCGGCCACGATCGCCGACGGAGTGGTGCCCCATCCGCTGAAGGTGGAGCGGATGCAGGAGCTCCTGGAGCTCGTCCAGCGCAGGGCGCGCGAGCGCGCCCAGCGCTTCGTCGGGCGCACGCTGGAGGTGCTGGTGGAAGGTCCCTCGCGCACCGACCCGGAGCGCCTGCGGGGACGCACGCGCCACAACAAGGCCGTCAACTTCGCCGGCCTGGCGGCCCCGGGCGAGCTGACCGACGTGGAGATCGTGAGCGCCACGAGTCAGACGCTCGCCGGCGAGGAGCGCCTGCTGGCGCGAGCGGCGCCGTGAGCCGATGAGGATCCGCGCCGCCGTGCTCGAGGAGTTCGCGAGGCCGCTGGTCGTGCAGGAGGTCGAGCTGTCCGAGCCCGGCCCCGGCGAGGTGCTCGTGCGCCTGGTGGCGTGCGGCGTGTGCCACACCGACATGTACACGGCCTCCGGAGTCGACCCCTCCGGCTACGCGCCGACGGTGCTGGGCCACGAGGGCGCGGGCGTGGTCGAGCGCTGCGGCGAGGACGTCTCGCTGGTGCGCGAGGGCGATCACGTGGTGACGCTTTTCTCCCCTCAGTGCGGCGAGTGCGTGCACTGCGTGAGCCCGCTGACGAACCTGTGCCTGGCGATCCGCGAGCAGCAGAACCTCGGCTACCTGCCCGACGGCACCACCCGCCTCTCGCGCGCCGGCGAGCCGCTGCGCCACTTCATGGGCACGTCGACGTTCGCCGAGTACACGGTCATGCCGGAGATCGCGCTGGCGCGCGTCGACCCCGAGGCGCCGCTCGACCGCGCGTGCCTGTTCGCGTGCGGGCTCTCGACGGGGCTGGGCGCGGCGATGAAGACGGCGTCCGTCCGCGCGGGCTCGACGTGCGTGGTGTTCGGGGCCGGCATGGTCGGGCTGGGGGCGGTCGCGGGCTGCCGCCTGCAGGGGGCGGAGCGGATCGTGTGCGTCGATCTGTCGCCCGAGCGGCTGGAGCTCGCGCGCGGCCAGGGCGCCACCGACCTGCTGATCGGGGGCGAGGGCACGGTGCAGGAGATCCTCGAGATGACCGGCGGCTTCGGCGCCGACTACACGTTCGAGGCGACCGGCAGCGTCGCCGTCATGCGCCAGGCCGTCGAGGCGGCGCGCATGGGCTGGGGCCTGTGCACCGTCTGCGGCGTCGCCGGCCGCGGCGAGACGCTCGACGTCGTGCCGCGCCTGCTGATCACCGGCCGGCGGGTGTGCGGCTCCTCGTTCGGCGGCCTGAAGGGGCGGGAGGACGTGCCGGCGCTCGTCGAGCGCTACCTCGCCGGCGAGATCGACGTCGACCCGTTCATCTCGCATCGCCTGCGGCTGGAGGAGATCAACCGCGGCTTCGAGCTAATGGAGGCTCAGGACGGCATCCGCAGCGTGATCGAGCTCTGACGCGACGCACACGCGGTTGCGTCCGCTGCGCTTGGCCCTGTAGAGCGCCGCGTCCGCCTCGGCGAACACCGCGGCGTAGTCGAAGCGCTCCATGCGCCCGGAGGCTCCGACGCCCACGCTCATCGTGACCGACAGCCCGCCGCCCACCGGGTTGGCGGCGACCCCCTCGCGCAGGCGGTCGGCCAGCTCGACGGTGCGCTCGAGGTCGGATCCGGGGACGAGGATCAGGAACTCCTCGCCGCCGAGGCGGTAGGCGAGGTCGAACGCGCGCAGCTGCTTGCGCAGCAGATAGGCGACCTCCTTGAGCACCACGTCGCCGGTGGTGTGGCCGCATGTGTCGTTGATGCGCTTGAAGTGGTCGAGGTCGGCGACGATCACCCCGACCGGCTCGCCGGTGACCTCCGACTGCTGCGCGAGCTCGTGCGTGCGCGCGCCGAGCGCCTTGCGGTTGAGCATCCCGGTGAGCTGGTCGATGACCGCGTCGCTGCGGTGCTGGATGTCCGAGCGCATCAGCGGCGTGGAGAGGACGGCGACGCAGACGATCAGGGCGAAGGGGGCGATCACCACCTGGGGGCTTTCGAGGACCGTGTGCGTCTCGACCCCGAAGCACACGGCGAGCAGGAGCGCGAGGGCGATCGCGACGCCCGCGACGACACCATGCATCGAGAAGCGCGAGCTGAGCGTTATGACCGGGATGGCAAGCCATGACAGGGCGACCACGCGCGTGCCGCCCTCGAGCGAGATCGCGCCGGCGATCGTCAGCTCGCTGCCGATCCACGCGGCGAACATCACCAGCTCCGGGCGAGCCGCTCGCGGGAGGATGCGGTCCGCCGCGGCGAAGAACGCGAGCGAAGGGATCAGAAACAGCAGCGGCCACCACCCGACCCACGGGGCCGCGAACGCGATCGCCGCCGCGAGGATGACGAAGGCCCGTCGCCTGACCGGACGCACGCGCTCCTCCATGTCGAGCATGCGTTCCCGGTCGGCGTCGCTGCGGCACAGCCACGACGACCTGCTCTTCGGCTTGCGATCGGGATATGGCGGGCGATCGGGGCTCACGGGTAACCGCTCGGCCGGCGCACCGATGACGATTACCGCTCCACGGCCGCGTGGACGTACGTTGATAACCGTAGAAACCCGTATTTCTCAAGGGACTCGCTACGGATCTCGCGGGACGGCGGCGACGGGGTGGGACCGCGCACGGTCCCACCCCGTCGAGATTGCCGTGCCGGCCGTGCCGGCGGGCGCGATCACTGGGCGGTCGCGCCCACCGGTCCGCCGGCGTAGCCGGCGCCCGAGTTGGGGCCCCCGCTGGAGCTGGAGCCCATGTTCGGGCAGGGTTTTCCGCTCGGGGAGCCCGATTTCTGGGACGGCTTCGGGGTCGTCGGCGACGTCGAGGTGCCCGGCGACGTGGAGGTCGTCGGGGTGCTCGATTGCGTGCTCGTCGTGGCCGTGCTCTGCGTCGTCGTCGCCGCGCCCGCGCTGGCGATGCCGGCGGCCGCGCCGCCGGTGGCGAGCGCGCCCGCGACCATGGTCGCGCCGAGCAGTCTGGAGATGGTCATCGGATTGGTCCTCCTGGGTCGGGTGGGGGTGTGCCGACCATGTTGGGCGAGGACGCTAAGCGCGAGGGCACGTGCTGTGTAGGGCTTGTGTAAGGGGTGGGACACCCCGTCGGGGGCCATTCAGATCCTCGCTGGAACCCGCGAGGAGCACTCGACACGTATGGATGGCCGCCCAAGCCGCTGACGCCCCGAGAGCTTGTCCAAACATTCACAAATC
>Ga0187879_10002844_pt1 | contig 11672 bp, 7 predicted proteins | sample June2016WEW_19_1_FD_132423 | JGI IMG/M metagenome (GOLD analysis project Ga0187879, IMG submission 132423) | Peatland microbial communities from SPRUCE experiment site at the Marcell Experimental Forest, Minnesota, USA - June2016WEW_19_10 | ecosystem: Environmental > Terrestrial > Soil >... | reverse complement strand
GGATTGCGTCTCGGGTGACACCGAAACAGGCGCAAACGCGCGGTCCCTCGGCGGCGGCCTGGTCGTACAGCTTGGCGGCGAGCAATCGGCCGCGTGCATTATCCGGCACCGGCGCGCCCAATACCGGGACCAGAGCAGCTTCCGGGGGCAGCGAGGCGCGGTCGCGTGCCAGGAACAAGGCTGCCTCCACCGCCCCGTCTACCAACGCGGCGACCCGGTAAATGCCGCGTTTCGGGTCGGCGAGTTCCAGCCACTCGGCGCCGTCGGGCGTGCCGAGCCACGCAGCAGCGCAACGGGTTAAGGCTTCGCCTTCGGGCAGCGCGCGCAGCCCGGTCAGACGATACAGCTGCCCTTCATTCAATGGGATTCGGACCCAGTGGCAGAGATCCGCCAGCGATCGATCGATCGATCGGTCGGCCGGCTCGCCCAATTGGCCGGTTCCGGATACGTGAGACCGTGCCCCATCGGATCGTCCGTTTCGCGCGAGCCCGTGCCGGCCTCCCAGCGGCTCAGTTGCCGGGAAAGTGGTGCGACGCAGCAGCACGCCGTAGAAGCAGGCCGGCACCGGTTCAATGCTGGCCGGCGTCGCCTTCAACTCCGGCTGACCCGAGAGCGGATCGCGCTTCGCCCCAACAACACACTCCAGTGGTCCGCTCGAGGAGAACTGATCGGTCCAGTGCATCGGCGCATACACCTCGCCGCGGCGTTGGCCGTGGGTCACCTCGGCGCGCAGCAGAACGCTGCCTTCGCTGGTGGTAAGGCGCGTCAGGCCGTCTGTCTCGATGGCCCAGGCAGTAGCGTCGACAGGGTTGATGGCGAGCAGTGGTTCCGGTGTATGCGTCATCAGGTTCGGTGCCAGACCGGTTCGGGTCATTGTGTGCCACTGATCGCGCACCCGGCCGGTGTTCAACAGCACCGCATGATCGCCAAGGTCCGGACGCCCACTCCACGCCACCGTCACCGCCTGGGCCCGTCCATCTGCGGTCGGAAATCCTCCTTGAGCGAACAGCCGCCCACCTTCGCCGACCGCACCGGCGGGTAGGGGCCAGCGGACCGGAGGGAGCGCGTCGTAAGCGGCGTCGTCCAGGCTCGCGAGCGCACCGATGTCGAACACGTGGCGTCCGTGATTGGCGTAGCAGGACAGTGCGGCATGTTCGCGAAACACTGCCGCAGCGGATGCCCAGTTGAATTGCTTTTCCCAGCCCATCCGGCGGCCGACTTCGGCGAACTGCCACCAGTCGGGCCGCGCTTCGCCTGGCGCGAGCCGAAACGCGCGCTGACGTGAAATCAGGCGTTCGGAGTTGGTGACCGTGCCGTCTTTCTCGCCCCAGCCGGCAGCGGGCAACAGCACATCGGCGAAACCTGTCGTATCAGTCGGCCAGCAGTCCGAGACAACGACAAAAGGGCAGGTTGCCAGCGCGTCCCGCACCTTGTCTGCACGCGGCATGCTGGCGGCCGGGTTGGTGGCGACGATCCAGATCGCCTTGATGCGGCCCTCGGCGACAGCATCAAACAGATCGACGGCCTTCAGGCCGGGTTTTGCTGCCAGCGCTGGCGCATTCCAGAACTCGGTCAACGCCGCGCGGTCGTGCGGATCATCGAAATGCTTATGCGCGGCAAGTTGATTGGCCAGTCCGCCGACCTCCCGTCCGCCCATGGCGTTCGGTTGGCCGGTGACCGAGAACGGACCCATTCCCGCCCGTCCGATCCGTCCCGTCGCGAGATGCACATTGACGATCGCGTTGACCTTGTCGGTGCCGACCGAGGACTGGTTCACTCCTTGAGAGAACACCGTCAGCACACGTTCCGTGCGGGCGAACATGTCGAAGAAGGTTTCCAGCAACTCCGGATCGATGCCGCATTGTTCGGCGGCCCAATCGATCATGTCGACGCCCGGGATGATGGCGGCGGCAATCGCTTCATCCAGGCCGGCGACGTGATCGCGCACCCACAGCCGGTCGATCTTGCCGACCGCGTTCAGATATACCAGCAAAGCGTTGAACACCGCGATGTCGCTGCCGGAGGCGATCGGCAAATGCAGATCGGCGGCATCGGCCGTCGCGGTGCGGCGCGGATCGATCACCACGATTTTCGTGCCATGCGCGGCTTTGGCGGCCAGCAGCCGCTGGTGCAGCACCGGGTGGCACCAGGCGGCGTTGCTGCCGACCAGCACCACCAAATCGGCGTCGTCCCAGTCTTCATAAATGCCCGGAACGATGTCCTCGCCAAACGCACGCACATGGCCAGCCACCGCGGACGCCATGCAGAGCCGCGAATTGGTGTCGATATTCGCGCTGCCGATGAAGCCTTTCATCAACTTGTTGGCGACGTAATAATCCTCGGTCAGACACTGGCCGGAGACATAGAACGCCACGCTGTCCGGTCCGTGTTTGGTCATGGTTTGCCGGAACCGCGCAGCGATCAGGCCCAGAGCATCGTCCCATGATGCGTCTCGCCCGCCGATCGTGGGGTGCAACAACCGGGATCTGTCGTCGATTGTGGCACCCAGCGCGGCGCCCTTGGAGCACAGGCGGCCTCGGTTGGCCGGGTGCAGCGGATCGGCGGCAATAGTGCCATCCGATTTCGCAATGATGCCGCAGCCGACGCCGCAGTAGGGGCAGGTCGTGTGAATCTCGGTCATGACCCGAGTGCCAACAAAATGTCGGTGCCTTCGAGCTGTGCCGGCACGGTATGAACGCAGCCGCTGTCGGGATCTTTTGCCAGACCGTCGTCCAGTCCGATGACCCAGTTGTGCAACGGACAGGTGACCGACGTGCCGTGCACGATGCCCTGCGACAGTTTGCCCTGTTTGTGTGGGCAGCGGTCGAGCAGTGCGAATATACGGTCATCGGCAGTGCGGAAGACGGCGACGTCGGTATGGCGCGTTTGCACCACACGGCAGCCCAGGCGCGGGATGTCGTCCAGCTCTCCCACCCGGGTCCACGTGGTCTTTGACGCTTCGTCGCATCGATCTTGCATCGTCATGATCCCGTCCAGGGGCGCGCGGCGACAGCTGACCGGGCCCGGCGACATGCCGGCTCGGTTGGTCCCGCGGGGCAGTGTCCCCTCAGCGTCATCACCGGGCATCTGTCGCGGCAATGTGCTGGAAACGAGGGCCGGGTCGGGGCCCGGTGATGACGGTGAGGTGCCGGTGTCGCGGTCCGGCCGTGCCGATGCGGGCATTATTCTACGACCGCGAGCGAACGGAACTCGTGACTTTCAGCACCTGCCGCGCGTGCGGACCAGGGATCATGTTGCGCGTGGCGTTGCGAGGCGCGGAATCGGTCACGTAACAGCCGTCGGCCGCCGGCATCGCTCAACCGGTTGCGGACATAGGCGATGCCGACGCGTTCGATCCACGGCGCAGTGCGTTCCAGATAATGCGCCTCCTCGCGATAGAGCTGCATAAACGCGGCACAATATTCCAGCACCTCGGCTTCGGTGGTGACCTTGGCGAGCAGATCGGTGACCCGGACGGTGATGCCGCCGTTGCCGCCGACATGCAGGTCCCAGCCGCTCTCGGTGGCGACCACGCCGAAATCCTTGATCGTTGCCTCGGCGCAATTGCGCGGGCAGCCGGACACCGCCATTTTGGTTTTGTGCGGGGTCCAGGAACCCCAGGTCATTTGCTCCAGAGCAATGCCCATCGAAGTGGAATCCTGCGTGCCGAAGCGGCACCATTCCGATCCGACACAGGTTTTCACCGTGCGCAACGCCTTGCCGTAAGCGTGGCCGGAGACAAGGCCGGCGGCATTCAGATCGCGCCAGACATCGGGCAATTGCTCCTTGCGGACGCCCAACATGTCGATGCGCTGACCGCCGGTGATTTTCACCGTGGGGATTTGGTATTTGTCCACCACGTCGGCGATCGCGCGCAATTCGGCAGCAGACGTGGTGCCGCCCCACATTCGAGGGACGACCGAATAGGTGCCGTCCTTTTGGATGTTGGCGTGCATCCGTTCATTGACGAAGCGCGAGCGGGCGTCGTCGCGGTATTCGCCAGGCCAGGCGCACAACAGATAAAAATTCAACGCCGGTCGGCAACTGGCGCAACCATCCGGTGTCGTCCAGTTCAGTGCGCGCATCATCTCGGGGATCGATTTCAATTTTTTGTCGGTGATCGCCGCGCGTACCGCGTCGTGGCCCAGAGCGGTGCATTTGCAGACCGCCTTGACCTTGGGTGTCGCGTCGTATTCGGAACCCAGTGCAAACGAGAGCAGTTTTTCCACGTTGCACGCGCAACTGCCGCACGATGCCGAAGCTTTGGTACGGGCTCTGACTTCCTCAATGCTGGTCAGCTTCAACTCGGCAATGGCAGTCAGGATGCGACCTTTGGAGACGCCATTGCAACCGCAGATCTCCGCGGTGTCGGGCAGGGTTTCGACACCGCCCCCGGCATCCTCTGCAGTGCCTGGGCCGAATATCAAATCCTCGCGCAAAGCAGAAATATCGGTGCCGTTACGGATGTGGTCAAAATACCATGCGCTGTCCCGTGCATCGCCATACAGCACCGCGCCAATCAACTGATCGCCGCGCACCACCAGATGCTTGTGCACGCCGCGAGCCTTGTCGCTGAACATGATGGCTTCGGTCGTGTTATCACCGGTGAAATCGCCAGCCGAGAACATATCGATCCCGGTGACCTTCAGCCGCGTGCCGGTGACTGCAGGAAGATACGTGCTGGCGGCAGTTTCGGTGACCCGGTCGGCGAGAATCTTCGCCATGTCGAACAATGGAGCGACGAGACCAAACACCGCGCCGCGATGCTCCACGCATTCGCCGACGGCGTAGATTGCCGGATCGGAAGTGCACATGCCGTCATCGACCTGCACCCCACGGCCGACATCCAGTCCGGAAGATTTCGCCAACGATATGTTGGGACGGATGCCGACCGCCATCACCACGAGGTCGGCTTTCAGCATGCTGCCATCGGTGAGTTCGACCGCCTCGACGCGGCCGTTGCCGTGGATCGCGCGGGTGTTGGCCTCGGTCAGCACCGTCATGCCGCGCGCGCTCAGGTCCTGCTGCAATAACCCGGCTGAGACCGGATCGAGTTGGCGTTCCATCAACGTCGGCATCAAATGCAGCACGGTAGTGTGCATGCCGTTACGGGCGAGGCCGTTCGCGGCTTCCAGGCCCAGAAGGCCGCCGCCGATGACGACGGCATGGGTCTGGGTGCGGCTCGCGTCCAGCATCGTGCCCACGTCGGCGATGTCGCGGAACGCAATGACGCCTGGCAGGTCATGCCCGGGGAACGGAATGATCACCGGATTGGAGCCGGTGGCCAGGATCAGCACATCATACGGCCGCACTGCGCCGTTGGCGCCGGTCACCAAACGGCTGGCACGATCGATCGCGGTCACCGCCTCGCCGGCAATCAGTTCGATGTCGTTCTGTTCATACCAGGCATGATCATGGGTGACGATTTCGGCAAAGGTTTTCTCGCCGGCCAGCACCGGCGAGAGCATGATGCGGTTGTAATTGCCGTGCGGCTCGGCACCGAACACGGTGATCGAAAATAAATGTGGTGCCCGCGACAGAATTTCTTCCAATGCCCGAACACCGGCCATGCCGTTGCCGACCAGAACCAGCCGGCGACGCGCGGCGATGTTGGCGATCATGTTCATGATCAGACCCTCGCCGAGCCATAGAGTTGACTCCATGTCGTCCGCCAGCGGCCGCGCACCACGGTGATGCCGACCAAAGCCGCGGCCGCAAGCATGGCAAAGACAAGGAACCCAAGCCCGTAGCCGCCAGTGTATTGCTTGGAGAAACCAAGACTGGAGGCGAGGTAGAAGCCGCCAATCCCGCCGGTCATGCCGATCACGCCGGTCATCACGCCGATCTCGTTGCGGAAGCGTTGAGGCACCAGCTGGAATACCGCGCCATTGCCCATGCCGAGGCAAAGCATGCCCAACACGAATACCGGCAAAGCCAGGAAGATCGTCGACAGGCCGCTGGCGATAGTGGCGAAGGCTGCCGCCGCAACGGTATAGAGCACCGTCAACGTCCGCACGCCGCCGACGCGATCGGCGACCGCTCCGCCCAACGGCCGGACCAGCGAACCGACGAACACCACTCCGGCAGTGCAGTAGCCGGCGACAACCGGGGTCAGGCCGTACTGGTCGTTGAAATAGATCGTCAGCGAGGCAGCCAGTCCGACAAAGCCGCCGAACGTGACGCTGTAGAAGAACATGAACCACCAGGCGTCGGGGATCCGCAGAATCCTGGCGTAATCGGCGAGCGTTTTCGGTGCCGGCGTGCGCGGATTGTCTTTCGCCATCAGGATGAATACGCATAGCGTAACGAACAGCGGAATGGTGGCAAGCCCGATCACGTTCTGCCAGCCGAATGCCAAAGCCAGACCCGGCGCAAACAACGCCGCCAGAACGGTGCCCGAATTACCGGCTCCGGCGATGCCCAAAGCAGTGCCCTGATGCTCGGGCGGATACCAGGACGAGGCGAGCGGCAGAGCGACCGCGAACGATGCTCCGGCGAGGCCGAGCACGCAGCCCAGAAGCAAGGTAGTGCCGAAGTTGTGGATGCCGATCGTCCAGGCGGCGAGCATGCCCAGAATGACGATAATTTGTGCGGCGATGCCGACTCGTTTCGGCCTGAAACGGTCGACCAGGATCCCCAGCACGACCCGCAGCAGGGCACCCGCGAGCACCGGCGTGGCAACCATCAGCCCTTTGTCGGCCGGTGCGAGGTGCAGGTCCCGACCGACCGCGACCCCAAGCGGGCCGAGGATCACCCAGACCATGAAACTGAAATCGAAATACAGGAACGCAGCGAAGAGCGTCGGCAAATCGCCGGCTTTGAGGAAACCTTTGTGCATGATTGGTCACATCGATCAGATGGATCGCCGTTGATCCACCGGTCCTGCGTCTGGAGCGGCACGCCGCTCCAAGGTCCGGTCCCGCTCGCCGTTGAGGCGGTGCCGTGGGCACCCGATCTCAAATGGGGTGCCGCTGCATCCCTGTGCAGCAAGAAGGGTGCCAGGTTTCGGTAGGAGCATATGACCGGAAATTAAGCGGTAGCGTTTCCGATGAATGATTAAAATATAGGCGTATATGAACGACTAACCACCAAACGCATAATAAATATGCGTTACTGCGATTCGGATGGGCCGCTCGCGAACGTCGGCTCCTCCCAGGCGGCCGTGGGAACCGGAATGTTGCGCGCGATGCCAGGCGGGACGAACAAATCTTCCATGCGGGCCGCCAAAGAAAACAGATCCGGGCGGTAGACCGTCCGCGCGGTAGTGGCGATGATCGTTCCCTCGGCCAGCCAGCCCCAGCGACGCATCTGCCGCAAGAACCACATCGCATGCGGCAGCGCTGGGAATGCAGCACCTGCGCCATGGAAATGGATTTGTTCGTGGCTCGACCCGCCCGGCAGAGCCGCGCGTGCCGCTTCTCGCGGCAATGCCAGCCCGGTTTCATCCGCCAAAGTGGCAACGATCCCGTCTGCCGCCTCGGGTTGGTCGCAAATTGCCTGCGCGCGCATCAAGGCGCGGAGCAACCGGGTCAGCGCATCGGGATTGGCGACGGCCCAATCATCGCGGACTGCGAGACACTTCTCCGGGTGAAACGGCCAGATGTCGGAGGTGCCGAGAAGTACGTTCCCCACGCCGGCCAGTTCGGCTGCCATGCCCCACGGCGCCCCAGCGCAGAACCCGGCGATCTGCCCGTTGGCCAGCGCGGCGACCACCTGCTCGGGCGGAACGACGACGGTCTCGATGTCGCGGTCGGGGTCGACCCCGGTCAACGCAAGCCAGTACCGCAGCAGCAGATTATGCGTGGAATACTGGTGCACGACCGCAATGCGCGGTCGTCTGTTCTGGCCCGCCAACCAGGCGACCAAGCGGGCGCCGGGGGGCAGACTGGCCGACTCTTTGATCGCCTCGCCACCTAGCACGATGGTATTTCCGCCCTGCGACAATCCCATCGGCACGATCAGCCGGACCGCCGGGCCGCGCAGGCCAATTGCCGATGCCAGCACCAAAGGCGGCAGCATGACTGCGGCATCCAGCAGGCCATAGGCCAGTTTGTCTGCGAGATTGGCCCAGGAGGGCTCGATGGATAGCACGGGGTGGAGATCCAGGGAGCGGAACAGGCCGTGCGCTCTTGCCACCACGACAGGCGCTGAATCGGTCAGGCGCAACATTCCAATTCTGACCCGCACCGTCATTGCGCCCCCCTGTTCTGGGCTTCGGCGCCCATTGTGTTGCTGCCTTGGGTGTAACTGCCTTGGGTGTTGCTGCCTTGGGTGTTGCTGCCTTGGGTCGTGGCGGGAGCGCTCGCTGGATTGACTGACAGCACCTGTACGTTCTCGCGCGCCACGACTTCCCGGGCGATGTCGGGGATGCGCCGGCCGCTGGACATCGCGCGGGTGCGCAGCCAACGATAGGCGTCAGGCTCGCCCATGCGGCGTTCCTTGATCAGGATTGCCTTGGCGCGGTCGACGATTTCCCGCTCATGCAGCCGCCTCTCTGCGTCGCGTAACTCGGCTCGGGCGATCTGGTGATGGCGGAACATGGCGGCGGCAGCGCGCAGGATCGGCTTAACGTCCGGCGGCGGCACCCCGAGCACGTTGTAGGATGACACCCCGGCGCGGATCGCCTCCTCCATGAACACTGCGTCGTCCTGATCGACGAACAACACGATCGGTCTGGGCTGGTTCGAGGCAACGATGCGAATGCCCTCGAGCGCGTCGCGATCGGGACGCGCCATGTCGACCAGCACGACATCCGGGGCCAGGGCGGCGACCGCGTCGGCGAGCAATTCACCCGGTCCGGGACGAAGGATTGTCAGACTCGGGTCAGCCGACAGAACTTTGGTCAGAGCTCCGGCACGGGCGGCGTCGTCGTCGGCGAGGAGAATTCTCACAACCAGGGTTCACTTGTCATCCGGTTGATGCCGTCCCGTTAACCTGTAGTTTACCAGCAGCAAGAACCATGCCGGTTGTGCTGCGGTGCAGCATAAGATGACCGGTCCAGGCCGGCTACACAAGTCCATTGACGTTGGCGGTGCGACTTTGGTTTCTGTCTCGTCTGATCGTGCGCCCCGAGGAAGTGTGAGACGTGGTGTGAACGAGCCGGACACGGTCGGACGGGGTAGGCCGGCGGGAAAACACGCAATTGTCCCTTGCGGCTCGCAACCAAAGTCAAGAATTCCGGTTCCCAGGTAAGCGGGCGGGACGAGGCGTGCCGTGCTGACGAACGGTTAGGGGGTCGAGGCCCTGAATGGGCAGACCATGCGCATAACAAGGGAGAAGCGTGATGTTCAGAGGGTTCTTCGCCGGCGTCCTGGTGACAATAGTCGTCATCCTGGTCGGTGGTTACTTCGGCCTGCGCGACGGCGTGGTGCCCGCCAATGCCGATGCGACCCCCGGTCCGTTCGAAACCTGGGCCGCGCAAACATCGCTGCATGCGACATTGCAGAACGAGGCCCCGACGACGCCTAACCCGGTTGCCTTGACGGACGAGAATCTGATCGCCGGCATCGATCTCTATGGGCAGCACTGCGCGATCTGCCACGGCACGGCGAAAGGCACGACCTCGGCCTCGCCGTTGGCGAAAGGTCTCTACCCGCAGCCGCCGCAATTGGCGACGGACGGGGTGGAGGACGATCCCGAGGGGGTCTCATTCTGGAAAGTGAAGCACGGCATTCGCTGGACTGGCATGCCATCCTGGCGGGATACGCTGAACGACCAGCAGATCTGGACGCTGGCACTGTTCCTGAAGCACATGGATAAGCTGTCGCCTGCCGCGCAACAGGCGTGGCAAAAAGTCAGCAACTGACGCAGAGGCGCGGTCGCCGTCAGCGCGCCGTGCCGAGTGTCCGAGCGTAACGCGATCACGAGGGTAACACCAGCGCACTCAGTCTGAACGTTGGCCTTAACCGCGGCGGTCTTGCGGCGCCGCCCTGCATGCGCGCTCGACGCAGCCGCCTGGCCGGACTTATGGTTGGCGGCCGATATTGCGGATGCGAGAGTGAATGGTCATCCCGTGGCGAGGAGTGCGCACAATTGCGTTTGAACTGGCATGAGCTGAATGGCGCGCGGGCCGATTCCGCCGACGGCACCGTCGTTGAGATCCACGGCTTCCCTGCCACCGTGCTGCCGTCAGTGCATGCGACTCATTTCATCCTGACTTTTGAACCAGGCTGTTGCCCAGGGTGTTTCCCGCGCGATCGCGCGGCGTCGGTTGAGGTGTTCGCGGCCTCGCCGATCCCGACGCGCGGGCAGCAACTGCGCCTGAGCGGTCGCTGGCGCGTGCAGCGCGACGATGCCGAAGGCTGGCGGTATCAATTGCACGGCGCGCGGCTGCTGGAACCGCCGGGCTGGAGGTCGGTCAGCCGGCGCGGCGTGTTGGCTGCCGGCCCGCTGATGTGTTTGGCGGCGTGTTCCGGTGGCCCGTCCTCCCCCCAACAACAGGCCGACGCACAGCGGGCGATCCAGGCTGCGGCGACTGTGGATATCCACAGTCATGCCGGCAGCATCGCCAGCACGAACCACATCCGTAATGGTGGGCCGTTCGGTGCCGTCGCGCGGCCGATGCAACAGGGCGGGATGGCGGCGATCTGCCTCGCTGTGGTGTCCGACGGCCCAACGCATCGGGTCATGGCCGACGGTCGCATCCATCCGTACCGCAAGCCGGATCCCGGCGAATTGTACCAGTTTGGCCAGTTGGCGTTTGGCCGGGTGCATGACCTGGCGCGCGATCAGGGGCTGGCGGTAATCACGGATGTCGCTGGATTGCGGGCCGCTCGGGCAGGCACGGCATCGGCAATCATTTCCGCGGAGGGCGCCGACTTTCTGGAAGGTCAGGTCGATCGGGTGGATGAAGCCTATGCCAAATGGGGTTTGCGGCATCTCCAATTGACGCATTACCGGGTGAACGAATTGGGTGACATTCAGACCGAGCCTCCAGTGCATGGTGGTCTGACGGATGTCGGGGCGGAGGTTATCAGACGCTGCAATCGGCTGGGGATTGTTGTCGATGTGGCGCATGGCACGTACGATCTGGTCGTGCGCGCGGCGTCGGTCACCTCGAAGCCGCTGGTGCTATCGCACACCTCGCTATCCTTGTTGCCAGCCCCTTACAGCCGTCGCATTTCACGGGAGCATGCGCGGGTCGTTGCGAAAACCGGAGGCGTGGTCGGCGTATGGCCGCCTGCCGAGGAATTTCCCACGCTGACTTCGATGGCAGCCGGCATGGCACGGATGGTCGACGCCGTCGGCATCGATCATGTCGGTTTGGGCAGCGATATGAGGGGCCTGGTCGGACCCAGTATTTTGCCGGACTATGATCGTTTGCCAGGGCTGGCGGAGGCCTTGATCGGAGTGGGGTTTTCGGTACCCGACACCAGCAAGATACTGGGGGGCAATTATGCCCGGGTGTTTGAGACGTGCATGGTGTGAGACTCGAGCAATGTCCTAATTCGCCGTCATTCCACCGTCGATCACCAGTTCGCTGCCGGTCACCCAGGACGCTTCGTCCGAAGCAAGGTACAGGCAGCCCAATGCGATATCGATCGGCTTGCCGAACCTGCCCAGAGGCGTCGCGTCCATGCGTGCCTTGCCGCTTTCGTTGCCGAGCAGTCCCGGTCTCGCCATCGGCGTGTCGACAAATCCGGGATGCACCGAATTAACCCTGATCTGGTCTT
>Ga0187879_10002841_pt1 | contig 11676 bp, 12 predicted proteins | sample June2016WEW_19_1_FD_132423 | JGI IMG/M metagenome (GOLD analysis project Ga0187879, IMG submission 132423) | Peatland microbial communities from SPRUCE experiment site at the Marcell Experimental Forest, Minnesota, USA - June2016WEW_19_10 | ecosystem: Environmental > Terrestrial > Soil >... | reverse complement strand
GTTACGAGCGGGCAGACGCCGGACGCCGTCGCCGAAGCCGCAGGCGTCTGCCCGCGGACCGTTCGAAAGTGGGTTGATCGATATCGCCGCGAAGGATTGGCGGGATTGCCGGACCGCTCATCCAGGCCGCATCGGCTGCGGCAGCCGAGCGACCATCAGCCATCAAAACGATTTTGCTAATGAAATGGCCGGCCGCGCTCCTGCCCCGCCGGGGATCGAAGCTGGCAAGGGACGCCAAAGACAATGAGCACGCCATATCTCAGACCAAACACCGCGATGCTGTAGTAAGCATCGATATTAGCAAGAACTCATTCCACGTTGTTGGGCTTGATCATCGCGGCGCGATCGTGCTGCATTGCACCGAAATCTGGTAGCAAATCGACGTGATGGGTCACGAACGACCGATTTGCAGAGTCCGCGCCATGTCCACTTCTCACCCGTTAGCGACCGAATTGCTGCACGACGGCAAGTGACGTGACGGGCCAGAAGCGACATTTCGCACTGCGGAAAGACAGCGAGCCTTCTCAACGTCTGAGGCCGCGTCTGTCTTAAAAAATAGAGATTCGCTGAATGACCCAGAACGCCGAAACACTCCCGATGGCGTACGTGGGAATGCGCCATGCCCACGCTGGTTGGGTGACGCCGATGCGCTGCTCGGCCTGTCGCAAAAGCGCAGTAATGGCGAAGATGGACGCGATGAAGAACAGTTGTCCAACCTCGACGCCAACGTTGAAGAACAGCAGTACAACGGGAATCGCCGATTGCGGCAGTCCAACTTCGCTTAATGCACTTGCAAAGCCGAAGCCGTGCAGCAAGCCGAAGGTGAACGCGACGATCCACGGAAATTTTTCCGTAATGCCTATTCTTCCCTGCCGGCTATGCACAATTTCGGCCGCTACAAATACGATGCTCAATGCAATGCCGGCTTCGACTGGCGGTCCTGGCACATGCACGAATCCGAGCGTTGCGCCCGCGAGCGTCAGGCTGTGGGCGAATGTGAATGCCGTGACGGTCGCAACAAGCCGGCGCGTTCCTTTCACCAAAATAAACAACGCGAGGACGAACAGCAGATGATCAACGCCGAAAAGGATATGTTCAACGCCTAGCACAAGGTAAGTGCGAGCGACCTCCAGCGCACCCGAAGCGGATTCCACTGCAAACGACGGAGCAGATGGCGTAAGTCGCGTGATTTGCGTGGTGCCGTCGGCACGCTCCACGCGGACAAGCACGTCGGTCCCCGTCCCGCTGAGGCCGGCGATGTGAATCATGCCCCCGCTTAGCCCACCGGCGCACTTTACCGTCCAGCGTTCAGTCCAGGCACTGTTAATCATAGACCCGCGCGGCTCGGCGACGTTCGTGCAGCTCGCGGGGAGTTCCACGTAAACACCAAGCCGCAAGTCATCTCCGAGGCCCGGCACCTTCCAAAGCGCGTCGTAAGTTTCCGATCCGGTTTGACGCAATTCGAGATATGCGGGACGAACCTCGTGCGCGAACGCGACGGGCGTGAGCGTGATGAGCAGTGCCAAGATGAGGAGCGCGCGTTTCATTTCATTTTGTGGCTGCGATTTATTTCGCCGCCTCCGCGGTCGGCTGTTCGATGGTCACGGTGTAATGTTTCAGCAGCCCTTGATAAAACTCGTCATTGACGCCTAGCCGCCGGGCATCATCCCATTCGCGGCGCACGGCGTCGCGCACTTCCGCGAGTGCAGGCGGGCGTTCCTCCGTGCGCTCTTTCAGAAAGACGAGATGCATGCCGTAGCTGGACTCGACAGGCCCTTCCCAAGAGCCAGTCTCAAGTTCGCTCAAATTCGCCGCAAATTTTTTGCCGAACCGGTTCGCCACTTCGCCGGCTGTCTCCGCCGAGAAGCTATTGCCCAGCGGGAACGGATCTCCTACCGCCGTGACGCTGGTATCCCCACCAGCTTGGGTTAGCTCGGCGAGCAGTTGCGCGGCGTCGTGGGCGAGGTTTGCGCCGCGCTTCTGCGGATCAAGATACAACTGACGGAAGGTGAATTTTTGCTCCACGCGAAACTTGTCGGGATGCGCCTGTAAATATGCATTCAAGTCGGCGGCGGACGGCGCGGCTTGTGCGGCAGTGTCCTCGGAGACAAATTCCAGCTTCTGTTGCAAGCGGCGGCGGATGATCAGGTCGTCCTTGTCCAAGCCCAGCGCCAGCGCCTCGCGGTAATAGACTTCTTCCCGCACCCGCTCCCGGATCAATCCCTCCAACTCCTCGCGCGTGGGCGACCGTTGTCTGATGAGGGTGAAGGTCTCCACTATGGACGCAAGCTGGCCTTGCGAGACTACGATCTGCGCGGGCGCGGGTTCGCTGTTGCGATTGAATAAGCCATAGCCGACAAAGAGCAGCGCGCCGAGCACAAGGAAGTGAACCAGTGGCTCTCTGACAAATCGTTTCATCACGTCGCTGGCGAATACCAAACGGGTGAGGTGTAGGCCCGATCTGTGACCGTCATCGGAACATAGTCGGGCATCTTGATGTGGAAACGTTTCTGGTCATAGGCCGTCCAGCGCGGCGACGGGATTTGGATCACACGCACGTAGTAGAACGCGCGCTGCGTCGCATCGAACTCCGGGTCCTTCCAGTACGCCGACAGCATCGCGGCGCCGATGCTGTTGGTGTAAGTTGCGTTCGCTACGTCCACGGTACTGCCGACCGGCGTCATGCAGCGGCCGTCCGGGCCGATTGTGCGCCCCCCGGAGACCGCGATGTCGTAGATGCGCTCTAGCGTCTTGCCGTCCGCGCCGAGCCAACCCTTGATGATCTGGATGCGATCTAGGTTAGGTCCGTCCGGATCGCGAAGCGCGTGGACCATGAAGACTGGGTGCTGGCCGGCTGGCGCCTTAGTGAGATCACCGCCCATGGGCACGCCATGGGCGTAGCCGTTCGCCGCGAAGTCTGGCTCGGGACGGTCGAGGTCCGCCGGCACGAAGTCCCAGCCCGCGAACAAGCGTACGATCGGTCGGTCGCCGGTGGTGGCGTAAACTTCCTTGCGCTTGAGTGCATCCCAGATCGCGTCGCGTGTGTTCTCTCGCGCCCAGACGCCACCGAGGCCCGCGGCTTGCTCGCCCCAGACTGACATCAACGGCCCTTTGCTCGGATCATTATTGACCATAGCGAGCGGGGTTTTCCAACGCTCGGGTGACGGCAAACCGTTGGCAAACTCACCGAAGAAGTTGTCTTCCCGCTGGGTGACGACGCCCACATGGGCATCGCTGCCGCCGATCAGGCCGGACTTGTAGGGGTTGGCTCCAAGCTTGGCGTCTATCTCTAGTCCCAACCTGAGCGCCGAGCGGACGTAGTTGCCGTGGAGCACGTTATTCTGCGCCGGCTCCATTTTGTTGAAATTGATGTCCCAGCGCTCAAAATTGGCGAATTCGTCGTTCGGCGAGAGGTAGGGATTTGTCTCGCTGTCGCCCTTGATCTGCGTCGCCTCCAGAAGCGGCTCGTGGGCGGCGCGTGTCTCGGCGTAGGCCGGATCCATCGGTTTTCCATCGAAGGTCTCCGCCGTGTACATCAGGCCATTGCTCAGGTTGCCGTTGTGCGGGATGGCAAGCACCTGACCACCCGTCTTCTTTGCGTACGCGTCCATGTAGTTCCAGAGGTCCGCTGGATCCTGGCTGTCGAAAGTGGAGAAGGGAACGACCTGGCTCACGCGGTCTGCGTTGTCGCGGAAAATGACCGTGCGATGTAAATTGTTGCCGCCTGGTGCGGAAGTCCACTCGAAGCCATGCAGTGTGGTGAATACGCCCGGTTGGTTCCACTTCTCGGCGGCCGCGGTGGCGTGCGCCCAGGCTGTGGCCGTGAGCTTGCTGGCGTCGAAGACAGGCTTGCCGTTCTGCATGGAGACAACCGCCTCGATGGCGGCTTTAACACCCTCCTGAGGACCTTGCTTGGACATCTCGTACCAGCGCTTGCCCTGCGGGTTGGCGAGGAGATCGGGGCTGCCGGCACGAATTTCATCGGATATGCCCATGTACTCGGCATGGTCAGTGATCGCGACCCAGTCCAGCGGCCGGTCCTGTTTGAAACGCAGACCGTTATCGAGGACGACTTCGCCACCAGTGGCAACCTTGAAGAGGTCGTCGGGAGTAAGTGTTATCCCGAACATTCCCGCGTCGAAGGAGTAGCCGGTGTGGACATGGGCAACGCCCCAGTAGACGCGGTTGGGAAAATTCTGGTCCAGATAGGGTGAATATTCGGGCTTCTTTTGTTCGATCTTCGTTTGGTCAGCCGGAGGCCTATTTTGGGCTGCGGCGAAGTGGGTCATGCCGCCGGTCACAAGCGCGAGGCCGATGGCCCCAAATGCCGCTCTATTCAATCTGGTGCTTCGCGTCATGGCAGAACGCCTTTGCATCTGGTTCATCGCCTTTGCTCTATTTCAGCTCAGATTATCATTCTCGACAGGCACTATAAAAGGCTGTGGCGATGGACCTGAGAATGTTTCCAACCTTGTGACCGTCACAGACTTTGCACGTCTTTGACAATCCGCTCGGCGATCCACGACGCCAGAGCGGAGATGCTGAGTTGTGGCCCCGCAATCGTCATGGTCGGAAGCATCGAGGCGTCAGCAACATACAGACCGCGATGCCCAAACACCTGTCCCCTGAAATCGACCACGCCACTGCTGGCGTCTGCCGCCATGCAACAGCCACCAAGGGGATGAAAGCTGAGCCAGGGGCGGACGCGCTTTCCCGGATCGGCGTGGCGAGGGGGCTTCTTCCGCCCGAACGCTTGCGCGATGCGATCCAGCGATGCCTGTAGTCGTCTGACGACGGCTTGCGGCCTGTGCCTCACCACGATGCTGCGGCCCTTCCAACTTACCTCTCCGTCCATCTCGTCTGGTCCGAACCCGAACAATGGGATTAAGCGCCGCTGGATTTGGCGCAACACCCAGCTTCCAGGAATAAGGGGGCTGGTAGGGATAAGGATTTGATGGTCAAACTGGTTCTCTGTTCCAGGTACGCGTATCTGAGCGTCCATGATGTGCCCGTTGACTGTTTCTGGCACGCTCTCGCGCGCTACCCGGTAGAACGCGACCCAGTCCCCGGCCATGGAGAAGCGCTGACCGAGATTGGGAATCGGACCGAGGCCGCCGGTGACGGTCGAGCGCAGGAGTATCTTCAGGGTGTTCAGCGTGCCCGCTGCCAGAACCACGCGCGGTGCGCGCAAGGCAGCAGCGCGTCTCTGGTGCCCATCGTGGAATCGAACCTCATAGCCGCCCGCGATCGGCTCTATTGTCTGCACCGTGCACAGATCCCGCAGCACTGCCCCGGCCTTGATAGCACTCGGGATCAGCGTCCGGTCCATCCCCTGCTTCGCACCGACGTTGCAGCTGAACATGCAGCGGTTGCATTGCGTGCACGGCGGTTTGGACGCCGGATCGTCGCTGGTCCAGCGGATCGCTTGAGGCGTCGGCCCGAGCGTCCATTGTTGCTTGTCGGCAAGAGCCGCCAGCACGGCGAGTTTACGCTGATCCTGCGGCCCGGGCGCAACTCCGAGGGCGCGCTCTATTCTGTCGTAGTGGGGTGCGAGTTCTGCAACCGTCAACTCCGGCGGCAGCGCATCGTAGAACTGGAGTGCGGGACGATGCAGATACGCCCCGCTCACCACCGAGTTGCCGCCAACAGCCGAGGAGTTCACCACGATGGTTCCGTTGTGAAGCGAAAGCTCCAGCAGACCGTATCGCAATAAAGGGATGCTGAGGCCGCGCCCAAAGCCAGACAGGTTCAATCTGGCGAGCGTCGCCGCGATCTGCGGCAAAGTCTCCGGAAGCGGGCGATGCCTCTCGAACCCGCCCCACCACGTTCCCCGCTCAAGGATGCCAACCTTCAGCCCAGAGCGTGCTAGAGATTCCGCTGCGCTCGCTCCACCGTAGCCAGTGCCGACAACGATCACGTCGTAATCGTAAGAACCGCTCATGTTGCTGCCCGGACAACACCGTTACGAGCCGGATGCCACCACCACATCACCGCGCTTACGGCGAAAAGCAGAGGGATGTCGGCCCACAGGTGCGCGTGCTCGTTCGGGTAAATGAAGGCTTGAACTACCATCAGCGCCCCATGCATTATGTTGGCAAGAATGCCCCAGTCGAACAGCGACGCCGCAGCTACAGGATCTTTCGCGCCGCGAATGAGCAGGATCGCCCACGCCGCATGGATAGCAAAGATCATGAGTAGATACGGATGCGCGCCAGGATAAGGTGACGGGGGATGTGGGGGACCGCAGAGAGGAAATCCCTCCGGCAATTCTCCCCAAAAGAAGCCGGGCGCATAGGAAAGTGTCACGATTGGGCCACCGAGAATCGTTCCCCACCCTACGAGTCTCATCACAAGGGCAGATGCACGCAAGTGTTGGTCCAGTTCTTTCATGTCGAGTTTCCCCCATTGAATTTACATCGTTGCGGTCGGCAGCATTTGGTAAGCCCAAAGTTAATTCACCGCGGCGATATCGTTGAGCTTCCACGTTCCGTCGAAGGCCGGTGCTTGCGGACCGTAAATGCGAAAGCCGCTCCACCACCCTTTGCCCGGAATCGTCTTGATCCACATGGCTTCCTTGCCCGCCGGAGCCTTGGGGCCGAAGTAGAGGTCGAACGAGCCGTCCGCATTGGCCTGCGGATTATCCAAGACGGCTGGCGTAAAAAACAACTCTCATCTCAGCCAGCGCAGTGTAGGCGGCTTCCTCAAGGAGGCGCCGCGCGCGGGCGTCCGTGTTGAAGGGCTTGCCCTGCTCGATCCCCACATGGGCCAACATGCCGAACATTGGGCGGAACTCGTTCAGGGCTGCCTCGGCTTGGATCACGGCGTTCAGTTGCCGCCAGTAATCCAACTTGCCCTCCCAAGTCAGGATCGGCAGAGGCACACTCTTGGCGCTCACATCAATGAAACGATGCGTGACCGGCTCGCCAGCTTTGGCCAGCGGATACACCTTGATGCCGTTGACTGCCTGGAGCGCCTTGGCGACGTCGCCACCGATGGGCATTATCCGAACGAACACCACCACCTTCCACGTCTTGCTTCGGCTCGCGTAATAACCCTCGGGCATAACGCCGGTGTAATCCGGCGGAAGCACCAGATGTTTGCCACCCTGCCCCTTTTCCGGCCCGATGGTGCCCATGTCCAGCACCCAGCGCATATTGTGGTCATTCACGAAGCCAATGAACGGGCCTGGGGGCAACTCGACCACCATCGGCCCCGCAGCCTTGAGGTCCACTGTCGTGATGGCATAAGGCGTGTCGGCGTTGGCGCCGCCGAACTGTTGCCGTGGCCCGGTGGCCATCACGATGCCAACCTCGTTGACCTTGACGCCCGCAGCGTGCCCCTGTTGCATCACGGCTTCGGTGGCGACGGTGCCATAGAAGAATTTGTAAGCCTCGATCGCCCGACGCAGGTCGGCGTCGTCGTAGGCTTTCTCGGCAGTGCCGGCAGACGGAAAGCCGCACTCGAACTTGTAGGGTGATTTTGCGGACTGCGCATGGGCAGCGGTTGACGCTTCCGACCAAACGACGGCGGCGCCTATGATGGTTTGTCTGCGTGTGGTTTTCATCGTCGGGTGCTCTTGGCGGTTGATTGGTTCGGTCTTTTCAGCATCTCCGCCCGGGACCCTGACGTGGATTAGTCGGGTCTTACAGGCTGCGGTATTCCTCAAGCGTCTGCGCCACGAGCTGCTCTACCGACAGGATAGCCTTCACCCCTGACGCAGAGTGGCCAGCGCTCCAAATATCTTTCCAGCGCTTCGGACGCTGCTCCTCCGCCTCGATGGTGATGTCTCTGACAATGTCCAGCGGACCGCGTTCGGGCAGATTGTCGGGATCGAGCCCATTTCTGATCAGCGCTGGTCGCAGGATGTTTGCGGGCAGGCCGCTGATCGCAGACGTCAAAACGATATCGTCGGCCGTGCTGTCGATCAGCATTTGCTTGTACTCCAGCGGCGCGGCGCTCTCCTCCGTCGCGATGAATTTCGTTCCCATATACGCAAGATCGCAGCCGAGCGTGACGGCTGCCGCAAGCGCGCGGCCGTCGGAGATGCCTCCCGCAAGCACAAGCGGTCCACCAAAGAACGCGCGAACCGCGCGGACGAAACTGAATGGATTGATCCATCCAGTCTGGCCGCCCGCGCCCGCTGAAAGCAGAATTAGCCCGTCGGCGCCCGCGTCAATGGCCTTCCGCGCCTGTCGAATTGTCGCTACATCGGCAAAGACTAGCACGCCTCCGGCATGCAGCTCGGCGATGACGGGAGCAGGCGAGCCAACGCTCGTGATGATCATCTCCGGCGCGTGCTTCAGCAACACGCCCATGTCGTCGAACAAGCGCGGATTCGACTTGTGTACTATCAGATTGGGGCAATAGGGCGCCGATCGATCGCCGGATCGTGCGTCATGTTCATCCAGTCGTTGTCGCATCTCGACGATCCAGGCATCGAGCTCGCGTGGAGTGCGACAGTTGATGGTGGGGAAGGCGCCGATCACGCCGTTTCGACAGGCGGCCACCACGAGATCGGGATTCGAGACCAGGAACATCGGGGCCGCAATCAGAGGAAGCCGCAGGCGCTCTCGAATGGCAGTGAGATCCCGCATCGGCGCTTCTTCCAATGCCGCGTCGGCCCGGCGTTTCAATTGATTCAATTCGCGGACGGCGGGCTGGAATATTGTTTGCGCAGCTCCCGCTTCAAAACCTTGCCGACCGCGCTCCTTGGCAACTGCGCGATGAAATCGATCGATTTGGGCGCTTTAACGCTGCCCAGCGCGTCCTTGCACAGGCGAATGAGTTCCTCTTCTTTCGCGCTCTTGCCGGGCGCCAGTTCGACGACAGCTTTGACAGCCTCGCCCCATTTCTCATCCGGCACGCCGATCACCGCGCAATCCTGGACCGCGCCATGCGTCAACAGGACCTGCTCGACCTCGATGGGAAAGATGTTGAATCCTCCGCTGATGATCAGATCGCGTTTTCGATCGGTCACATACACATACCCGTCCTCGTCGCGGTACGCGAGGTCGCCGGTGTGTTGCCAGCCGAATTTTTTGATGTCGGCGGTCGCGTCGGGGTCGTTGATATAAGAGAACATGACCATCGGGGCTTTGACCACGATCTCGCCGACCTGTCCCGGCGGCAGGATCGCGCCGTTCTCGTCCATGATCTCGAGCGCGCTGACAATAGCCGTTTGCCGTCCGGCGGACCTCAGACGGCGCACATGCTGGGATTGGCGATCGCTTCACTGATTTCCGTCGGTGAAATAAAGGTGAGGGGCATGCCGCATTCGGTCTGGGCATAGGTCTGGCAAATGACCGGACCGAAAATCTGGTGCGCCTGCGCGAGTTTCTCCGCGGTGATCGGCGCCGCCGATGACAGCAGATAACGCAGCGAGGAAAAATCTGTGTCGCGACACTTCGGGTGGTTCATCAACGTGTAAATGACGGTCGGCGGCAGAAACAACATCGAGACGCGATGCCTCTCGATGCTGGCAAGGAGATTCTCAAGATCCGGCGTCGTCATCATGACTACGGTTCCGCCCATCGCGATCGTTGCTAGAGCGACGAGACCGCCGGCATGGGTAATCGGCGCCACTGCGAGATTGACCGGCGGCCGCTCAAAGCGCATCTCCAGCATGAAGCCGAGCGCGCTCATGCTGAGGAAAGCCTGGCTGCTTTGGGTAACCTTGGGTAACCCGGTCGTGCCGCCGGTCGATCCAAGCAAACCGACCTGCGAATGCAGGAGGTGAACGTTGCCCGGGGTATGCGGTGCGTCGCGGGAAAAAGTCTCGATCGAGGGAAACCCGGCGAAATCCTTATCAACGCAAATTGCGAAGCGCAGCGATTCCACCTTGGCTTTGATCTCGGTGACCATCTCACGGCAGCTGCTGTGAAAGAAGATCGCCTGGCATCCACCGCGCCTGAGGATATCGATGTTGGACGCCAGGGAGTTGCGCAGGTTGATGTTGGCCCAGGCCCCTCCGGCGCGCTGCCCTGCGATATGAGCGACCAGCGCCAGGCTTGTGTTAGGGCTGAGGATCGCGAACGGCGTCTCCGGTTCGAAGCCATGAGCAATGAGCGAATTGGCAAAGCGGCTCGTGAGCACATCGATCTGCGTATAGGTTAGCTCGCCACTGTCGTCGATCAGCGCGACACGGCTGCCGGCCATCCTGACGGCACGCTCGAAGAGGTCGACATACGTCAATGCATTCATGTTGCTCTTCCCTGGGTTAGTTTTCCCGTCGTCCGCCCTTCGCGCCAAAGCCGCGCCATGCTCATCGCCGCGCGCAGTTCCCAGGACTTTGCCTGCTGCACCCGCGCGACCGCTAGCGTGCGCTCGGAATAGTCTCCGCCTTCGCCACATCCGGCTCCGGAGACATGAGTGCGATTTCCCTAGCGGTTCGGCGGATTTCCGCTTCGAACAACTTTTCCTTGGTTGTTTCCATCGTACTTATCGCTCCGCCAATGCAGCGCCATGCTGATATCTCACTTCCCTGCTGCACCTCCGAAGAAGGCCGAGCGCGTCCAGAAGCTACATCAGGAGCCCGCCGCTGACGGCAATGATCTGGCCGCTGATATAATTCGATTCGGGGGTGCAGAAGAGATAGACGGCGTCTGCCGCCTCCTCTGGCGTTCCGCCTCGACCCAGCGGCACCATCTTCTCGAATGTGTTCAGGAGTTGCGGTTGGATGCCGACCTTGATCTCGCGGCCCGCAACGTCGATTGTGGCCTGCTGCGCCTCGATCGCTTGCGTCAGTCGCGTGTGGATCAGGCCGAAGGCGACGCAATTGACATTGACCTTGTAGCGTCCCCATTCCTTGCAGAGAGTGCGCGTGAAGCCGATCAGCGAGGCCTTGGCGGCGGAATAGCTAACTTGGCCGGCATTGCCGTAGAGGCCAGCGAGCGACGAAATGTTGACGACCTTGCGGAACACTTCGCGTCCCGCTTCGGCGTCCTTCTTGGCGAGCATACGGATCGGCTCGGCCGCCGCGCGCATGATGCGGAACGGCGCCACGAGATGCACGTCGAGCATTGCCTGAAACTGCTCATCGCTCATCTTCTGTATGGTCGAGTCCCAGGTGTAGCCGGCATTGTTGACGATGATGTCGAGCCCGCCGAGTTTCTCCATTCCCGCACCGACGAAGCTTTCGGCAAAGCCGGGCTTCGTGACGTCGCCATTGACGGCGACCGCCTCGCCGCCGAGCGCCTTGATCTCGTCGACGACGGCTTGGCCCGGCGCCTCGTCGAGGTCGTTGACGACGACCTTAGCACCGTGGCGGGCGAGCTTGAGCGCGATGGAACGCCCGATGCCGCGTCCCGAACCGGATACGAGAGCGACTTTTCCTGCCAGATTGCTCATTTCGTTTTCCTCGTTAGAGAGCGACGACGGCTTCGCCGGAAAGTTTGACGTCTCCGGCTTCGTCCTTGGCGGTGAGAGCAAGCCGCGCGCGCTTCTCGCCATCGACTTCGAGGAGTTCGGCGACAGTTCCCTCGCACTGGATCTTGGTGCCAAGCTGCGTGATCGCGACGAAGCGCGTCGACAACGAGCGCAATCGGTCCGGACGTGCGACATCGGTGAGGGCCTGCCCGAGCATCGCCATCACGAGCATGCCTTGCGCAAACACGTCCGGGAATCCCGCCTTCTTGGCGAAGTCGATGTCGATATGCATCGGATTGTGGTCGCCGGACG
>Ga0187879_10002840_pt1 | contig 11683 bp, 11 predicted proteins | sample June2016WEW_19_1_FD_132423 | JGI IMG/M metagenome (GOLD analysis project Ga0187879, IMG submission 132423) | Peatland microbial communities from SPRUCE experiment site at the Marcell Experimental Forest, Minnesota, USA - June2016WEW_19_10 | ecosystem: Environmental > Terrestrial > Soil >... | reverse complement strand
TGTGATGGTGTCGAGGTCGATCGCCTGGTAAGCCTCGGCGGGCGACAAAGTACCGGATGCAACCATCAGGCTGGCACCCACCAACGCGACGCCGGCTCGATCGATGCTAAGCCCGGGGATTTTTCCCAACGCGAGGGCGAGGTAGCTGCCGGCGAAGACGACGGCGGCGGCGATTTTCCGGATATCGCCGGCGAATGTGGCGCTGACCGGCGGCAAGTGTGGCGTGACGCCGGCGATGAGGGCCACCGTTACGACAAGGCCTGCCGCCACAACTCCCGCGACTTTGGTCCAATGCCGCGATCCGGTGGCCGCGTTTTGCGTTTGAAGCCGTCGTTCAGGCGAAGGTGTCATTGCACCGGTTTGCTTCTCATGCATGATGTTCATTACCATGTCGTCTGGATTTGGTTCCGTTCCTCGGCATCGTCCGAGCGAGCCCTCCCGTCCGCACTGGCATGAGATCGTGCCGGAAGGCCCGGTCGAACCTGCCGGCGGTGATTGCGAAGACCGCCGCAACAACGCAATCTGCGCGCGCCGACTGTGCGGCGTTTGGTGCATTGACTCCCCACCGCGCCGGCGCAAATTCGCGGCCACCGGATCTGATGAAGCAATCATCCTGTCACAATCCAGGGGAGAAGACACAAATGCGGGCAATGCTGCTGACCGGCCATGGTGGACCAGAGATGCTCCGCCTCGGCGAGGCGCCGGACCCTTTGGCCGGACCCGGCGAGATCGTGGTCGATGTTCACGCCGCCAGCGTCAATGCGGCCGACTACAAAGTTCGCCTCGGCGGCTACAGTAGTCTCAAATTTCCCTATATCCTGGGCCGCGACTTTTCCGGCGTGGTTGCTGCGATCGGCGAGGGTGTTGCTGATTTTGCAATCGGCGACGCGGTCTTCGGTGTGCTCGACGCCGGAAAGGAAGGCGCCTACGCGGAGAAACTTGCGATCAAGGCCGCGATTGTTGCGCGTAAGCCGGATCGCCTGTCGCACGCTCAGGCTGCCGCAATGGCTTTGACCGGCATCACCGCAATCTGGGCTATCGAGGACACTGCTCAGCTCCAACGTGGCGAGACAATTCTGATCCAGGGCGGCGCAGGCGGTGTTGCCGGTTTCGCGATCCAGTTGGCGAAATATCTCGGCGCCACCGTGATCACCACCGCCAGTGCCGCCAATGCTGATTATGTGCGCGGCCTCGGTGCCGACCGGGCGATCGATTATCACACTGAGGATTTCACCAAAACGGTATCCGGTTGCGATGTGGTGTTCGATACGGTTGGCGACGATGTGCAGGTGCGGTCGTACAGCGTGTTGAAGCCTGGCGGGCGGCTGGTTTGGGTCGCACCTGCACCGGCGGGATTCAAGCCGTCCCGGACCGATGTGAAAGTGCTGCGTCCGGCGGTGTCGCGGGATCGTGCGCATCTGGAACGGATTGTCGCGCTGCTCGAGGCCGGGGCAGTGGCGCCGCCGCCGATCAAGCTGTACCCGCTCGCCGATGCGGCAGAGGCGCACCGTGTCAGCGAGGCACGTCATCTGCGCGGCAAACTGGTACTTGCGGTGCGTTGAGTGACGCGGCGTGATGGTTCGGCGACTGAAACCATTACGTCATCTCCGAGCTCGACCCGGTGATCTGTTGCGGCACGTGCGGCGAGAGATGGCCGACCATGACGGAAGCAGCGTTCGTGCGAAGCGTCAATCGTTTGGGGCATCGGCACAATTCGGCATTGCGCAAATGCTCCGAGTGGGCGAACGTGCGTAAAGGACAATATTAGCGAGGATGCCATCGCATGAGTGGGAAAGGCGACTTCTCATGACGACGACCGCGGCTGTCGAACCAGCACCAACTCCGGTGTGGACGCCTGTGCCCGTTCCGCAACAGGCTCCGGCGCGTGAGGCCGTTGCCAAACTGCCGGGAACCAGGTTGTGGTACTGGGATACCGGCGGAACTGGGCGGCCGGTGATCCTGATGCATGCGGCGACCCATAGCGCGGCCGGATGGGTGTATCAGCAGCCGGTGCTCGCGCAGGAGGGATACCGGGCGATCGCGTATTCGCGGCGGGGATATTACCGATCCGATCCGGGCGATCCGGCAAATCCCGGGTTTGCGGCTGATGATCTCGACAATCTGCTGCAGCACCTGAATGTAGGCAGCGTGGATCTGGTAGCGGCCGCGCACGGCGGCTTCTTTGCGCTGGATTACGCGCTGGCGTACCCGGGCAAAGTGCGCAGCCTGACGATCGTGTCCTCACTCATGGGCATTACCGACGCAGATTACGAAGCGGTGACTGCCCGTCTGCGCCCCACAATTTTCAACAGCCTGCCGCACGAGTTTCGCGAACTGTCACCGTCCTATCGTGCCGGCAATCCGGACGGCGTTGCGGCCTGGCTGGATCTGCATCACCAGGCGCTGCAAGGCGATCGCCTCAATCCCTTCGCCAGGCAACCGCTTACCTGGGCGCGGCTCGAAACGATCCGGCAGCCGACATTATTGATGACCGGAGAGTCCGACATGTACACACCGCCGTCGCTGCTCCGCATGCAGGCGCTGCACATGCCGCACGCTGAGGTCGCGACGATCGCCGAATCTGGGCATAGCCCGTATTGGGAGCAACCAACGGTTTTCAATCGTCTTCTACTGGATTTTCTCGCACGGCACTAAGCGATGCGGGCCTTCGGTCTGGCCCGCTTCCCGTCACGAACGAAGCGATTCCCGACCGTATGGCCCTACTCGGCCGCCAGCTTCTCCGCATCCGCGGCGCGCTTCAATTCGGCGGCCTTCGCTTCCACCAGTTCAACGATGTGCTCGACCATCGTCGAGCCCTCGATCGTGTGATCGGTTTTGCCCGCGCTGTAAATCATGTGCCGCCCATTGCCACCGCCAGTCACGCCAAGGTCGGTCATCAGCGCCTCGCCCGGTCCGTTCACCACGCAGCCGATAATCGACAGGGTCAGCGGCGTTTCGATGTGCGCGAGCCGGTCTTCCAGGATTTGCACCGTTTCGATCACGTTGAAACCCTGCCGGGCACAGGACGGACACGAAATTACCTTCACGCCGCGATGGCGAATGCCAAGTGATTTCAATAAATCCCAACCGACGCGGACCTCTTCCTCGGGCTCGTCGGACAGCGACACGCGCAACGTATCGCCGATGCCGGCCCATAACAGCGAGCCAAGGCCGATCGCAGACTTGACCGTGCCCATGCGCCGCCCGCCGGCCTCGGTAATGCCGATATGCAGCGGGTGATCGCATACCTCGGCGAGTTGCTGATATGCCGCCACCGCCAGGAAAACGTCGGACGCTTTCACGCTGATCTTGAAGTCATGGAAGTCATGCTGTTGCAGGATGTTGGCGTGATACAATGCACTCTCGACCAGCGCCTCGGGATTTGGTTCGCCGTATTTCTCCAGCAAATGCCGCTCCAGCGAGCCGGCGTTCACCCCGATCCGCATCGAGCAGCCGTGATCGCGCGCTGCCTTCACCACTTCCTTCACGCGTTCGTCGCTGCCGATATTGCCCGGGTTGATCCGCAGGCAGGCGGCGCCGCTTTCTGCTGCCTCGATCGCCCGCCGATAGTGGAAATGGATGTCGGCGACAATCGGAACGCTGACCTGTGCGACGATGTCTTTCAGCGCCAAGGCGCTTGGCTGATCGGGGCAAGAAACCCGGACGATATCGACACCCGCCGCCTCGGCGCGACGGATCTGTGCCACGGTGCCGGCAACATCGGTGGTCAGGGTATTGGTCATGGTCTGCACCGAAATCGGTGCGCCGTCGCCAACCGGGACCTTGCCCACATAGACCCGCCGCGAGGTGCGGCGATGGATCTCCTGGTAGGGGCGATAACTCATTCGCAGACTCCCAATTGCATCGAGACGTCAAACTCCAAATGCCGGACGTGCGTTCCCGGCCACAGCGTATGTCCAGTCTGTCGTCTCACTGCGCAAGATAAGTCAGCCGGCATTGCTTCGCCAGGGACCACGTTGTTTGAAACCACAATGTCACAGGCCGGGTTGCCAGGACAGGGCGTCACCGATGCCCGGAAACCGGGACGGCCGGGCCAGCCATAAGCAGATCTGGATCCAACGGCACATCTTTGCGCACCGATCCTGGTCCGCCGATCGGCGGCACGTCGGACCCATCCACCAGGATCTCGATACGCCCGGCGTTGCCCGTGTTCAGTACCAAATTACCACGGTTCGGCACCGGATAGGTTTCGCCGGCTCGCATGACCTTGGTGAGCAACGCCTCCCCGCCGCGTTCCTTGACCTGAACCCAGGTATCGCCAGTGAATCGGAGTACCACTCGCGAACCGTCAGGATTGGCCGGGGTTTCGGGAGTAGTGCCTGGTTGCGGGGCGGGTTCCGGCTGACGTATCGGCGGCGGCACGGGCATCGCGATCGCCGTGGTCGCCGCACCTTCCGGGATCGACGCCACATGCGTTTCCTCAATCGGCGCCGGGGTTGGTGGGGTTGGCGCCGGTTGTAATCGCGGACTCTCCGCTGCGGCATGGCGCGGCTCAAACAGCCCGATGTCCTCAGCCGGAGGTGGTGGCGCGGGAACGGAGACGGCTACCAGGCTGTGTTTATCTGGTGCGGCAACAGGTACTGGGACGGGCGCGGGCGCTTCCACCAAAGCTGCCAGGCGGGCCGGCACGGGCGGTACCGTCTCGGCGGGCAATCTGCCCTCGCCTGAAAGACGGTACCAGCCGATATACGCACCGCCCACCAGGATCAGGCCGAGCAGGAGGACGGCTCCGGCAGGTAAGCCTCGCTCCGGCATCGGAACTGGAAAGACCAGTTCTGAGTGCCGTGGTATTTCGCCGGCCTCAGCGCGGAACCGACGGGATACTTCCTCGACGTTCAGGCCAAGTGCGGTGGCATAGGTGCGCAGGAACCCGACCGCATAGACATTGCCCGGCAGATTGTTCAGCCGTCCGCTTTCCAGCGCTTCGAGATAGGATGAGCGGATTCGCAACATGGCGGCAACGTCGGCCAGATCCCAGCCGAGACGCTCGCGCGCGGCGCGTAGATCTGCTCCGGCACGGGGGGCGTCCGAACATTCCGGAAACTGCGTCTCGATCTGCGACACCTCTCCGGCGTCAGGTGTCTTTAATGATAATTCCACTCGCGGCACGAGCGCTCCGCCTGTTCACTCGCCGTCTGACCCCAAGGTCGCTCCTCGGTCCGCGCGACCGTTTGACTGCCCCGGGCGCACACAGGCGCAGGACTGTTTAAACCAGGTTGCGGTTTTTGGCCATCCGCCTCGGTCAATATGACGCGGTTTTCATAAGATTTTTTTATTTTGCCTAGCCATCGGTGAGCATCGGCCAGAGCGCATCGGCCCCTCGCCTACAGGCATACGCGCCGACCTTGGCGGCCCATTCCGGATCGCCACCGAACTCCTCGCGCCACGACCACAATCGACGGGTGGAAAGCTGCAGCGAGTATTCCTTGGTAAAACCGATAGCACCGTGGACCTGGTGGGCGATTTCACACGCCAGGGTTGCAGCCTCGCCGACCCGGGTCTTGGCAACGGCGATAAGAAACTCCTCGCGGTCCGGGTCAGCCGCCGATAATGCCTCGATCCCGAGATTGGCCGCAGCGACCGCCGCTGCCGTCTGGCCGGCCAGCACCGCGAGGTTCTGCTGCACTGCCTGGAATTTGGAGATCGGACGCCCGAACTGTTGGCGTTCCTGGGCGTAGGTGACCGCGAGATCCATCGCCTTTTCCAGCGCGCCGGACATCATGGTGGCCCGCGCGAGGGCGCCGCGCCGATACAAAGCGCTGCGTGACACACCGCCTTTGACGGGTGCGGCCTGGTCCGAGGATAGCCGGACATTGTTGAAGGTGATTGTGTCGCGTGACTCGTTGGCGATGTTCCTGCCTTTGGCGAGGTCACCGCCTCCGGTGCCGTCCAACGCGACCACCATCTCGCCGTCGGGACCGTCGGCGATCAGGACCGTGCGCGCGGCAAACGAGGCATACGGCAACCTTGTGGCGGCACCCGACAGGCGCCAGCCGTTGCCATCGCGTGTTAAGGTCAGTCTGTCTGCCGAACGAACCGGGCCCACCGTCATCGGCCCATCGCCGGGTTCCAGGCCGCAAGACGCGGCTGCCCAACCGGCGAGCATGGTTTCCGCCAACGGGATCGGCGCCGAGAACCGGGCGGCGACGCGCAGGACGGCGTAAAGGTCTGACCACTCGGCGTCCGCGCCGCCGGCCGCCTCGGGCAACGCAGCCAGCGGAACGCCGGACTCGGCAACCTGGTCCCACAGGGATTGTGCGAATACCCCGGTTTCCGCGAGGTCGGCGACTTGTTTCGTGCAGTGATCCTCGAACAGCCGGTTCATGCTTTCCAGCAGCATCCGGGTTTCATCGCGAATGGCCATGGTCGTTTCCCCTTCTGCGCTTTATCTCAGGCCCAGGCCGCGAGCGATGATGCCGCGGAGGATTTCGCGTGTGCCGCCCTGGATCGAAAAGCGAGGCGCGTTCATCGTCGAGCGGGCGATCATCGACGTGTAAAGATCGATCGCTTCCAGCTCCGGTTCGGTCGGAAACAATTGTCGCGCCACGACCGGAATGTCCTGCTCATAACGGGTGCCGAGATCTTTCACCACAGCGGACTCGTTGTTCGGATTGAGGCCTTCCTGCAACATCCCGGCGATCGAGATCGACATGCTGCGCAACGTCGCCAGTTGCGAAATGAGTTTGCCGAGTGCGGCGGCGGTGGCTCGATCGGGGGTGGGGCCGGCCATGCGGAGCATTTCGCGTAACATTTGGAACAAGACGAGGAACCGGTCGGGTGCACTGCGTTCGAAGGACAGCTCGCTGGTAACCTGGTTCCAGCCATTGCCTTCCTTGCCCAACAGCCGGTTGTCGGGGACGAAGACGTCGGTGAGGAAGATTTCGTTAAAATGATGTTCGCCCAACAGATTGATGACCGGCCGAATGTCGATGCCGGGGGATTTGAGGTCGAGCAGGAATTGTGTGGCGCCGGCATGGCGATCGGGTTCTTCCTTGCCGTCGCTCGACATTTTGCAGAACAGGATGGCGTAATCGGCGCGGTGCGCGTTGGAGGTCCACAGTTTGGTGCCGTTGATCTTGTAGCCACCATCCACTTTGACGGCCCGGGTGCGGGTGCCGGCGAGGTCGGACCCGGAGTTTGGCTCGCTCATGCCAATGCAAAACGTCAGCTCACCCGCGGCGATGCGCGGCAGGAAGTAGTTCTTTTGTTCCTCGGTGCCAAACCGCAACAGGTTCGGGCCACTTTGCCGGTCGCCGGTGTAATGCGCGGACAAGGGCGCCCCGGCGACCAGCATTTCCTCGATCACCACGTAGCGTTCGAACGAGGTCCGTTCATGACCGCCGTATTGCTTCGGCCAGGTCATGCCGATCCAGCCTTGCTTGCCCATGGCGCGGCTGAAGTCACGATTGAACTCGCCCCGGGTGAAGCCCATCAGGTGTTCGTGTTGCTTGATGAAGGCCCGCACTTCCTTGCGGATGGCGACGGCTTCGGGCGGCATTTCCACCGGATCGAAGCGGAAGGTCGGTGTGGCCATTGGCGTTTCCTTTTATTGGTCCGTGCGGAACCCCTGGAAGACATGTGGGATGCGTTTGATGTCGGTGACCAGTTCTCGCACAAGTCCAGGCGGTGTGTGTTTCGGAAAATGGATGTCCACAGAATCGGCAGCGCCACCGAAACGTTCTTCGATCGCTCGCGGCAGTTGATCGTAGGTGCCGCAGGCGGCGAAGATACGGACAGCATCATCAGAGATTTCTGCGCCCATCGCGTCCCACTGGTTGGCGACCGACATCCGATGCAGCTTCAGGCCCAGGTCCCCAAGCCCATGCAATTCCAGAATTGGTAGGTAGGTGCGGGTGGAACCATAAAATCCGATCCGCTCCCGCGTTTTGTTCATTTCGAGCGCGACTGACTGTTCATCCGGGCCGGTACAGACGAAACCGCCGCCATGAACATCGAAATGCGCGCGCGAGCGGCCGCCGCGACGCATTCCCTCAAGCATTTGCGGCATGCAGACTTCTTCCAGATAACGTCTGGAACAAAGCGGGTGTAAGCGGACCCCGTCGGCGACCTGGCCGGCGACCCGCAGCATCGCGTCGCCGACCGCGGCAATGGTGACCGGAACCATGGGCAGGCCCGTCGGCTCGGGTGCAAAGGCCGGTGTCATCAAGGAAAGCTTGTAGTGCGGGCTGTCGAAGTTCAGCCGCTCTCCGGTTTCCCAGCAGCGCCACAACGCACGCAGCGCCAACACGTAATCACGCAGCCGCGGAGCGGGTGGAGTCCAGGCGATCCCGTAACGACGCTCATTATGACCTTTGACCTGTGAACCCAGCCCAAGCACGAAACGTCCGTTGGAATTGGCCTGCAGATCCCAGGCAATATGCTCCATCACGGTCGGCGAGCGCGGGAAGGCAATTGCCACCGACGGCGTCAGTTCAACCCTCTCGGTGGCCAGTGCCGCCTGGGCCAGCGGAATGAACGGATCGTGGCGCAATTCAACTGACATCACCGCATCGAAGCCGGCGCCTTCTGCGGCTTGTGCGGCCGGTGCCGCGTCGCGCCAATGGCGCAGCGGCAAAATGGTAAAAACTCGCATCGATCAGCCGCGCGCGAGGCGGCGTTCGACGAACGCCAATCGGTCCTGGCCCCAGAAAATGTCGTCGCCGATGACGTACGAGGGAGCGCCAAACACGCCGCGGGCGAGCGCCGCTTTGGTATCGGCGTCGCGGCGCTCGGTCCATCGCGGTTCGGCGCCGAGCTTCAGCACGGTGTCGGGATCGAGCGCACATTCCTTGATCAACATGGCGAGTGTCGCCGGATCGCCCGGATTGAGTTCACGTTGCCAAACCGCCTTCAGCACCGCGTGCGCCAATTTGATTGCCGGCTGGTCGCCGATTGTTTCGCGGACCGCGATGATACACGGGGCGGTGAGTGCTTCGCTGGAAGGAAAGTGCTTCGGCTGGATATGGATCGGGATGCCCAAATGCTCGCGCCAGCGGGCGAGTTCTTGCAACCGGTACGCCTGCCGCTGCGGACTGCGTCTGGGCAGCGGCAGGCCACCGGAATTCGCAAAGATCTCGCCGAAATCGACCGGGTAGATGCGGAGGGAGGCGTCATGCGCAGCGGCCATGGCCTCGATGCGCGCGGCGCCCAGGTGGGTCCATGGAGAGTTCAATGAGGCGTAGTAGTCAATATGCGATGCCATGCGCGCGATCCTCTGTTCTGACGTGATCCTGCTGGAGGTTAGGGCTGCAGGCAAGGTTCGGCGTGCCTTGCGTGACAGGCAGCGGAGCCAACGGATTGGATGATCCTCGCCCGACCCCCTGGGCTGGTTCGCCACGATCCGATAAGCCTCGAGCCAATGCGATGGACAAGGCGCGTTCCATCACAATGCAACTTTTTGCTCCGCTGGCCGTCATCCCCGGGCTTTCTCTGGTTTCGCAGCAGAAGGTTGAACCAGCCACCCAGGCGAGAAGGCCTCCCGCAGGGATGATTGTGCTCGACTGGACGGATGAGCTGAACGATTTCGCAGATACCGCAGATCTGGTCGACGCTCTGGATCTGGTCATCAGCGTCGATACATCGGTCGCGCATCTGGCGGGCGCACCTCGCAAGCCGGTGTGGGTTTTGAACCGTTACGATCAATGCTGGCGCTGGATATGCGATCGAACGGACAGTCCGTGGTATCCCTCGACGCGGCTGTTCCAGCAACGAACCCCAGGCGATTGGTCTGGCGTGATCAGGGACGTCACCGGGGTGCTGCGCGCGGAGACTCTGCAGCCATCGCTGACCGGCGGCACCGATGAGCTTTCCCATCGGTGAGCCGCCCCAGACGCTTTCTGCATGGCAAGAAAATTATTTCACGATTACCTTGGCCTGCATGAACGGATGCAGCCCGCACACGTAAAAAAACGTTCCGGTTTTATCGAACCTATAGGTGAACGCGCCGTCCGTATCCATCGCTTTGGAATGCACGCCCAGAGCGTTCAGCACGATGCTGTGCGGAATGTCATCGTGGTTGGTCCAGGTAACCTCGGTCCCTTGACTTACGGTCAATGGGTTGGGGCCAAATTTGAAGTTATCAATTCCAATCTGGCTTCCTTCATCGGACCAGGCCAGCAACGGAACGATCGGACTACCGAGCAGGACGCACAGCAGGGCTCTCCGGGCAAGCATGCCCGGTTTGGTAAATATCGACATGATGGTCTCCGTTAGCCGGCGAGCGGCGTATCAATGATGGCGAGTGGCTCCTTCGCAGTCACCAGACTGACCTTCGCCGTACCGAGATAATTCCTCAGTTCTCCAGGCGGCACCGCCATCGGCCCAGGACCCTTGGCGACACCGGGGACGCCTTGCGGGAACGCGGTCGAGCGGGCGGTATGAAACGCCACATGTCCCTCGACTTTCTGCATCACCTGGTGGATATGGCCGTTCAGTACCGTAACTGAACCGAACCGTTTCAGGTAACTCAGCGCCTGTGCGCCATCGGCGGTGCCCCAGCCCCAGTCCTGATACACGATCCACAGCGGCACGTGTGCCATCACCACGATCGGCGTGCTCGACGACAGCGACTTCACGTCCTTTTCCAGCCATTCCAACTGGGGTTTGCCAAGATCGCCGAGGCCGGCGCCTTGCAAATTGACCACGTTGACCAAACCGATGAAGTGCACGCCCTGGGCATTGAAGCTGTACCACCCATCTCCCTGAGTGCCTTTGCCGTAACGGTTCAGGTAACTCTTGCGGTCTTCCTCGAGGATATCGTGCTCACCCGGTACGGTATAAACCTGCAGATTCGTGGCCTTTAACAACTGTGCGCCGGTGTCGAACTGCTCCGGCTTCGACAGATGCGTGATGTCGCCGGTGTGAATGATGAAGGCTGGCTTCTCCGGCATTCCGGTGACGTGGTTCAACGCCTCCTGAAACGTACCCGTAACATTCGCATTGACCGGCTTGTCAAACCCCAGATGGCTATCGCTCACCTGGGCAAACGTGAAGCCGGTTTCAGCGGCTTCGGCCTGACCGATAATGTGCGAGCGGGGAACGCCGCCGGCGACGGTCCACAGCATAGCACTGCCGGCCCAGGTCATGCATTTAAGAAATCCGCGGCGGTTCGGATCGAGGAATTCGGTTGTCATCGTCGCGCTCCTTTGCGGCCTGACCCGGATGGTCTGACCTGAGCACTTGATCCCACTGCCTCCGTGCTTATTCCCGGGCGGGCGAAGATTTTTCGTTGGCTATCGTGCGGTCCGACTGGTCATATTGCAGCAACAGCGAATGGTGCCGAAATCTCGACCGCCCGCGCGGCGCGCAGCACGAGATCGTCGCGGAACTGCGCCGCCGCAATTTGCACCGCGTTCGGCAACCCGTTGGCGCGCGCGCCCATCGGAACTGTGATCGCGGGCTGCCGGCTCAGATTGAACATGAAGGTCCACGGCGCCCATGCCGCGGTGAGGGCGCGTATCGGGTCGGCAGTTGGCGCATCGGCCATTGGAGGTCCGACCGGAACAGTCGGGCACAACAACAAATCGTAGCGCTGATGAAACCGTCCCATCGCGTGGCCCACCTGGGCGCGCGTTGCCTCACTATCCATGAACTCCGCCGCAGTCATGCCGCCCAGTGCGGCGGCGACTTCGCGAATTCCCGGGTCCAACAGATTTAGCAATTG
>Ga0187879_10002838_pt1 | contig 11685 bp, 6 predicted proteins | sample June2016WEW_19_1_FD_132423 | JGI IMG/M metagenome (GOLD analysis project Ga0187879, IMG submission 132423) | Peatland microbial communities from SPRUCE experiment site at the Marcell Experimental Forest, Minnesota, USA - June2016WEW_19_10 | ecosystem: Environmental > Terrestrial > Soil >... | reverse complement strand
CGCGACCAGAAAAGACTCATGGACCAGTTGAACCGGCTCGTGACTATGGGAAACAGCGTTGTGATGGTCGAGCACGATCAGGGAATGATCCGGTTTTGCGACCAAGTCATAGACATGGGGCCGGGTGGAGGCGAAAAGGGGGGCGAAGTCCTTTTCCAGGGACCGCCCGGAGAACTCGGGCGATCTGTTAGGAGCCTTACCGGGGCATATCTCTCAGGGCGAAAATCGGTTTTGCCGCATTCGATGGCTCGCCGTCCGCCTCACCCATGGAAAAGAATAACTGTCATGGGCGCTCGAGAGAACAACCTCAAGGGAATAGATGCGACAATTCCTTTAGGTCTCCTGGTCGGGGTGAGCGGCGTTTCCGGGTCGGGAAAGAGCACTCTCGTCGAAAAAACTCTACACAATGGCTGGCTCAGAAAGAAGGGCAGGGCGGCTGAAACTCCGGGTCTTCACGACGACATTACGGGGGTCGAAAGCGTCAGTGAGATTGTAATGGTCGACCAGCAGCCGGTCGGCCGTACTCCGAGAGCAAACCTGTTGACATACACCCATGCGCTGGATCCGCTGCGCAAGATGTTTGCGGCCACGCCTGAAGCGATTGCGAGAGGGTTTTCGGCCAGGTACTTCTCATTTAACATGCCGGGAGGAAGGTGCGAGACCTGTAACGGCGAGGGGTTCGAGCGCGTCGAGATGCAGTTTTTGGCCGATGTCTTTGTGCGCTGTGCTCAGTGCGGAGGCAAGAGGTTCAAGGAGCAGGTGCTCGATATAAAACTGAGGGGAATCTCGATAGGCGATATGCTCGAGATGAGCGCGCGGGAGATACTCGATCGTTTTCCTGAAAACCGGCAGCTTGCCGGCGCGCTGGAACCCGTAATAGCGATGGGTCTCGATTACATCTGCATGGGCCAGCCGTTAAGTACGCTCTCCGGTGGAGAGGCGCAAAGGCTTAAGCTCATCCGCCATCTCTCCGGCGGGCAATCGTCCGGTGCAAAGCTATTCATACTGGATGAGCCTACGACCGGTCTTCACCCCGACGATATCTCAAAATTGGTTCATGTTTTAGGCAAACTGGTCGAAAAGGGCAACACTGTCCTGGTAGTGGAGCACAATCTGGATCTTTTGGCGGCGTGCGACTGGATAATCGACCTTGGTCCGGAAGGTGGAGAAAGAGGAGGAAGGATTGTCTGCGAGGGTACGCCGGAAACGGTGTCCAGGTGCGAGCACAGCTTAACGGGCCCTTACCTCGGGAAGCGCTTGGCGGAAGCTGCGGGATTAAATCTTGCTGCGGCGCCCGGCCGGGATGAAGGAGAACTTTCTGAGGCGGCGGAACCTCAGGTTGAATTTTCCGGCGTCAGCGCCCCGGCGCTGCGCAGCATCCACGTTACGCGAGGTGCCCGGGACCGGGAACCGGTCATCGCAGGGGATTCGAACAATCCTTTCGCACGGGCTCAGTCTCACGAGATTGTTATACGCGGAGCGCGCGAGCACAATCTCGATATCGAGGAAATCCGGCTCCCACGCAGGAAAATAAGTGTTTTGACGGGTCTGAGCGGCTCTGGGAAATCCACTCTGGCCTTTGACGTGATTTTTGCCGAAGGTCAGCGCAGATACCTCGAGTGCCTTTCTTCCTACGTCCGGCAGTATTTCAAGATAATGGAGAAGCCCGACGTGGACCAGATCGTCGGGCTGCCCCCTACTATTGCAATCGAGCAAAGGACGAGCAGGTTCGGCAGAAGGTCCACGGTCGGCACGATTACCGAGACGTATCACCTGCTCCGGTTGCTGTACGCCAAACTGGGGAAGCAGCGCTGCCCGGGGTGTGGCAGGAACCTGGAAACCCTTACCGTCGAGGAGATTTTATCGCGAGTTAGCCAGGAAACAGGTGGGGCCGAAGGATTGAGTGGTGCTCCAGTGAGACTTCTGGCGCCCCTGGTTCATGGGCGCAAAGGGATATACCGTGACCTTTTCACCCGCCTCAGCCGGATGGGATTCGAACAGGCAAGGGTCGACGGAAAGTTTGTTCTTCTCGACCCTGTACCCGAACTTGCACGGCGCCGCGAGCATGATATCGAAGTGCTCATGCCGGGGCTCGATCGCAGCGGGATAACTCTCGATCAATTGCTGGATGCGGTTCGCCGGGGGCTTGCGATGGGAGGGGGCATTCTCTACCTCGATTCGGGCCGGGGAGACACAAAGGTCTTCAGCCGTCATCTTTACTGCCCGGCATGCGACCGGGGACTTGCCCCGCTTGACCCGAGGCTTTTTTCCTTCAACAGCAGGCAGGGGTTTTGCCCGGCATGCATGGGAATAGGCAGGATAAAGCGGATCAGTTCGCAACGGCTTCGCGGCGCCCCGGATATTTCGCTTAAAGATGGGCTGCTCAATTTTTTGCGCTCGTCAATATGGCGCGGTTCGAAACGGGAAGCCCAAAGATTCGAACGGCTCTGGATAAGCGAATTGGGTGTCGATCCGCAAAAACCGGCCTCCAGTCTGGATGATTCAGTCTGGGAATCGATATTGCACGGCAAGAGCGGAAGGTTTCAAGGCCTTCTTCAAATCCTGGAAGCTGTTTCCGAAGAAGATGAAGCATGGAAATGGCTTCAGCCCATGCACGATGATCTGCCCTGTCCGGAATGCGGTGGCGGCAGGTTGAACCCGCAGGCGATGTCGGTCTACTTCCGGGATCTCAACATCGTAGGCATGAGTGCATTGAGAGTATCGGAGCTTGCCAAAATATGGAAAAAGTTTCGCTTCACGGTGGAGGAGGCCCCGATTGCGGGGCCTATTGCCAGGGAAATAACTGAAAGGCTGGCGTTCCTTCGAAAAGTGGGGCTGGGATATCTGTCCCTGGACAGGTCGGGTGATACACTTTCGGGCGGCGAAACTCAGAGAATAAGGCTTGCTGCCCAGCTTGGCTCAAATCTTCGCGGCGTCTGCTACATTCTGGATGAGCCCACCATCGGCCTCCATCCGGCGGATAACCGAAAACTCCTGGAGAGTCTGCAAAAACTGCGGGACAAGGGGAATTCGGTTGTTATCGTAGAGCACGATCCGGAAACCATGAAGAAAGCCGACATGCTCGTCGAACTGGGCCCTGGAGCAGGGAGCAACGGAGGAAAGCTGGTTGCCATGGGCAGTTTCAACCAACTGGCCAAAAAATCCGGGACCCTTACGGGCCAATGGTTCGGAAAAGCCCTTGGCGAACCCTGGCCTGTTTATGCCAGAAAAAAACCGGGAGATTTTGGCTGGATTGAGTTCAGGGGCGCCAGGGCAAGAAACCTCAAGAGAATCGACGTCAGGATTCCGCTCGGGCTCCTGGTCACTGTCACTGGAGTTTCGGGCGCGGGAAAGAGCACGCTTGTCAATGAAATAGTGTATCGAGGGCTTGTCGAGGCCCTGGGTCGGCGCTACGGGGAAGGGGGCAACCGCGGTTACGACTCGACGGGAGGATGCGAGAAAGTTCACCGGGTCCTCGAGGTTGACCACAATCCGATCGGGCGAACCCCGAGGTCCATCCCGGCCACGTACATCGGCGTCTGGGACGAAATTCGAAAAATTTTTGCACTCTTGCCCGAAGCGCGGGCGCGCGGGTTCGGGGCCGGAAGGTTCTCGTTCAACGTTAAAGGGGGCCGTTGCGAGGCGTGCGGAGGTCAGGGGCGGAGCAAGGTGGAAATGAATTTTCTGCCCGATGTCTTCGTTCCCTGTGAATCGTGCGCAGGCAGGCGCTTCAACAATGAAACCCTCGATATCAGGTACAGGGGCCAAAACATTGCAGATGTTCTGGCAATGTCGGTGGAGGAAGCAGCTCAGCTTTTTTCCGCGATCCCGCGCATCTCGCGGCAGTTGAAAATCCTCGGCGATCTTGGACTGGGGTATCTCAAGCTTGGCCAGCCCAGTCCGACGCTCTCAGGAGGCGAGGCACAGCGAATCAAGCTTGCCGGAGAACTCGGCAACAGCAGGAGCCACACACTCTATATTCTAGATGAGCCTACGACGGGATTGCACCGGGCTGATATAAAGCGTCTGGTGGATGTGCTCGTGGCGCTTACCGGGCACGGCCATACGGTACTGGTCATCGAGCATAACACGGATTTTATCTGGGCCGGCGATTACGTGATCGATCTCGGTCCCGGCAGCGGGGATGAAGGCGGCGAAATAGTCGCGCAGGGAACCCCAGAGGAAATAATTGCGGCCGGCAAAAAATCGCTTACCGGCCAGGCCCTGCTGCCGTACTTAAAAGCTGAAAAGCGACTCACATCTGATTATTGCAAGCCGTCCACTGGACAAAGTCGAATAAACAGGGTTACACTCGAATGATTCTTAATAGATTTCACGCGCATGCGCTGCGCTACGGCTCCAATAATTTCATCATCTGTTCTCTTCATAAGCGAGCGCTTATATACTGATTTCTTGCAGATGTCCCTCGGGGGCTCGGTCTTCGAGTGACCGAAAGGCGCTTCCCTCGCCTCTTCGGAGCCAAAGGCCGGATATTTTCTCAGGGCAAGTAAGTAATTTTCGGATTGCATTCCCGGAGGACCACTATGGGCAGTGATGATGCCGCTAAAGCCTGCTTGATTGATGGAAAATACGACATTGGCGATCTGGTCGATCTAGGCGATATGGGCGACCTTCGCGATGTCTTTGAGAAATTCACTCAAGCCACAGGGCTTGCCGTGGGCTTCGTGGATCATCCAGGCTTCAACGTTCTTATTGCCACCGGGTGGAGTGACATCTGTGCAAAGTTCCACCGAACATGTCCCGCTTCGGCAGCCAACTGCACAAAGAGCAATCGACATCTGTTGGATCGGTTGAAAGAACCGCGTGATCTGGTTATCGAACAATGTGATAACGGACTGGTGGACTGCGCCGTCCCGATTTTCGTTAAGGCAAAACACATCGCCAGTCTTGTCACCGGACAGATCTTGCTTGAAAAACCGGATCTCGGTCGTTTCAGACGGCAGGCCGAGATCTTCGGTTTCGATGTGTATGAATATCTTGAGGCACTGAAAGATATCCCTGTAGTTTCTGAAGAAAAGCTCAGGAGCGCTACCGCATTTTTGGGGAAAATGGCCTATTTCATCTCAAAACTTGGCTACTCGAACCTGATCGCCAAACAGGAATCCCTCCGCTTGGAAAATGAGATCGCCGAGCGCAAGTTGATGGCGGAGGAGATCAGGCAAACCAATGCCTACCTTGAGAACATCTTTGAGAATTCGCCCGATGTCATCACCATTGTGGATAAGCATGGAAGGTTTATCAAGTGGAATAAAATGGCTGCGGAGCTCTACGGGTATACCTTTGAAGAAATGCAGGGGAAGCCTGCGTTTGATCTATACGCGGATAAAGATGAGCTCAAAAATATGCTCATGAGCTTGCGCCGGGAAGGCTCGGTTAAGAAATGGGAAATGAGAATGAAGAGAAAGGATGGCAGCATTCTCCCATTTGAAATTTCCATTGGCTTGCTCAAAGACAGGCAAAACGAAACTCTCGGGAGTGTCGGCGTCGCAAGGGACCTAAGCGGCATTAAGGAAGCGTTGGCCGCCCTCAGGGCTTCTAATAACCTACTGAATCAGGAAATCATCGAGCGCAAACGAAGTGAGAAGGCCCTTACGGAATCGGAAGAAAAATACAGGATTCTGTTTGAGGGCAGCAGCCACGGTATTCTGGCGACCGATATGGAGACGAAACGGTTTGTATTTGCCAACCCATCCATCTGTCATATGCTTGGTTACACTGAAAATGAGTTACTGGATCTGGGCGTAGAGGACATTCATCCTAAAGATTCGCTGAAGCTGGTTTTTTCTACACTCGAATCTCAGTTGAAGCTATCTTCTTCTCTACCGTGTCTTAGAAAAGATGGGACCGTCTTCTTTGCCGATATTGCCGGTACTTTTACCTCTATCCATGGGCGTAAACTTGCCGTTGACTTCTTTTCGGATGTTACCGAACGCAAGCTGGCCGAAGATGCTTTGCGCGAGAGCGAGGAACGTTTCTCCAGGTTCTTTCGAGCGAGTCCCGTCGGAACCAGTATATCACGCTTGAGCGACGGCCAATTTACAGATGTCAATGATGCGTTCCTGGGTCTATTTGGCTACACACGCGAGGAACTCATCGGCCGCAACGCGTTGGATCTGGGAATGTGGGTCAATACAGAAAACCGGCCGAGGATGGTCGAGATACTGAAAGAGAAAGGCAGCATACACAATTTTGTAACCGAGTTCCGCAGGAAATCCGGTGAAATCCTGCTTGTGCTTGGCTTCGCGGAGATGATCGAGATAGCCGGGGATCAGTATGTCTTGAGCCTTGCATATGACATTACCGAACGCAAGAGGGCTCAGGAGGAAAGGAAAAAACTCGAGGAACAGCTTTTTCAGGCCCAGAAAATGGAATCGGTGGGACGGCTGGCGGACGGCGTTGCGCACGATTTCAACAACATGCTGGGCGTGATCATCGGCCGGGCGGAAATGGCACTGCAACAGGACGTCTCCACCGGCAAACTCCAGCACCACCTCGATGAGATCCTCAAAGCAGGCCTGCGTTCAGCAGACCTCACCCGGCAACTGCTGGCCTTTGCCCGCAAACAAACCGCCGTCGCAAAGATACTGGATTTGAACGACACGATCTCGGGCATGCTCAAGATGTTGCGGCGGCTCATCGGCGAGGATATCGACCTGTTATGGGCGCCGGAACTCGATCTGTGGAAAGTCAAAATTGATCCCTCCCAGGTGGACCAGATTCTGGCCAATCTTGTTGTCAATGCCCGCGATGCCATTCCCGGGGTTGGCGCCGTCACCATTAGGACAGAGAACGTTGTGATAGATGAATCCAATAGGGCACAGGCCGCCGAACTCATTTCCGGAAATTACGTGCTGCTGACCGTGACCGATAACGGAACGGGCATGAGTAAGGAGGTCCGCGAGAATATCTTCGAGCCTTTCTTTACCACCAAGGAACTAGGAAAGGGAACCGGGCTGGGATTGTCCACCGTTTACGGCGTTGTCAAACAAAACGATGGTTTTATTTATGTTGAAAGCGAACCGGAGAAAGGGACCACGTTTAATATCTACCTGCCGCGGTGCGAGGCTGAGACCGCACAAGTCCCGTCTGAGGAGGCAGCCGGCATGCGCCAGACAGGTACGGAAACCATCCTTCTGGTCGAAGACGATGGATCGATCCTGGACCTCAGCAAGACGATTCTCGAAAATCTGGGATACACAGTTCTTGCGTCACGGACTCCGGGACACGCCGTTCGTCTTGTCGAGGATCATCCGGGAGATATCCACCTGCTGATGACGGACATGGTGATGCCGGAGATGAACGGCCTGGAACTTGCCGAAAAGCTTAGCGCCATCCGCCCGGGCATCAAGTGCCTGTTTATGTCAGGTTACACCGCCGATGTGATAGCACATCGCGGCATTTTGGACGAAGGAGTAAATTTCATTCAGAAACCTTTCGGAGCGAATGATCTCGCGGCTAGTGTCAGACAAGTGTTGGACCGCTTGGATTAGGGTCTTCCGGCAAATAAGTGCCCGTTGATCGAGGTTTTTGCCCCGAAGGGTCTGGATAGTTATAGCCCAGGGTCAGTCCTGCGCCTCGCGGGACGCCACCCTGGGGTTGTGAGGCAACAAAAACCGGTTTTTTTACCCTGGAGAGGTTTCATTATACAATAGGGTTCATCAACTAAGAGGATTTCTTCATGTTTTCGAGCAGCAGGAGCATCGTATTATAGATTCTGGAGAAATTATCAGTGTTGTGCAAAATGGCGTCGGCGCTCTGAATGTATTCACCATCGGCAAGTTCATCGGAACAGTTTTGAATCAGAGCACGTACGCTATTGATCGACGATTCCAGGTGAAACTGAAGGGCCAGTACCCGGCCGCCATTGTATGAGAACGCCTGGGCAGGGCAGGCTTCGCTCTCGGCAAGCATGGCCGCCCCTGGGGGCAGAGAAAACGTGTCGCCGTGCCAGTGAAGTGCAGGGAAATCGTTCGGGAACCCCCGGAAAGGAGCCGATTCGAGCCCTTCGGGTCTGAGGCTGACCGGAAACCACCCGATTTCCTTGTACCTGTTACGCACGACCCGTCCTCCCAGGACGCCGGCGATCAACTGTGCGCCCAGACAAATACCGAGCACAATTTTGCCCTTTTCTATGGCTGTCCCGATGAACTTTTTTTCAGCGGCAAGCCAGGGGTAATCCTTTTCTTCATATATGTTCATCGGGCCTCCCATTATTACCAGCCAGTCCAGTTCATCCGGACTCGGAAGCTTTTCCAGCCTGTAAAGGTGGGTACCCGATATTTGCCAGCCCTGGTTTTCGGCCCATCCTTGGATATTGGCCGGCCCTTCGAACGGTACATGCTGAATGTAGTGCAATCTCATTTTGCTTCCCGGCTGTGATCTGAAAAAGGACTTGGCCGTGCACCCTCCGTCGGACTGGCCAACACAGACCGCACACCTTCGGGCAACCAGGCCAGATTAGACCGCGACACAGCCGGAGGTACTTACCGCTGCTTCCTTCCGGACCTGACGGGGTTCGTACTCGTCTGTTGCGTGGCGTCCAACCGGTGCCGGAATTAGATTCGGCCTGCTCAGCACTTGGCCCTTCAAAAGGGGATTCAACCCCGCTGAAGCGGATCTCGGGCTACAGGGCACCGCTAGCTCCCCATCTAGCACGGCCAAGAGGTTTTTTCGGCACTCACAAATGTTTTACTAACATATTCGACCGATAAATGCAAACCGTCCTGAACAATATGTTCAGCCTGCTGTCGTTCAGCCTGCTTGCATTTCTGTAAAAGCGGTGTTATGAGGAAACGCCTGAAAAGACACTGGTGGTATCCGATTGGGAAAGGCAGTATAATCTATTTTCTACGCTCTCCTGGGCCTGCTTATGACCGGAGGCGTTTAGCCGGTACGTTTCCGTCCCGGCAAGGAAACCGAAAAAATCCTCAAGTCAGCCGAGAAGAACATATGATTTCATGTCTCAACCTTGCAAAAGATTTGGTCCGCAAGGAGATAACAGCTCTTGAATCCCTTCATGCCCGAATCGGTCCCGAATTTGAACGGGCGGTCTTATGCCTCAACGAGATGCGGGGGAAAGTGATAGCAACCGGGCTCGGGAAGTCTGGAATTATCGCCGGCAAGATTTCCGCGACCCTTTCCAGCACCGGCACACCATCGATTTTCATTCACCCCGTCGAAGCAATGCACGGAGATCTGGGGATAATACAGAGAGGGGACCTTGGCCTGTTTCTCAGCAACAGCGGTGAAACCGTCGAGGTGCTTCAGTTCCTTCAAATGTTCAAGCGGCTCGGTCTCAAAACGATAGCAATTGTTGGAAGAGCGAATTCCACTCTTGCCAGGGATTGTGATATCTGTCTGGATGCAACTGTTGAGTCCGAAGCATGCCCCCTCAATCTTGCCCCCACCAGCAGCACCACTGTCGCGATGGTCCTGGGAGACGCGCTGACCGGGTGTCTTCTTACTCTCAAGGGGTTTTCCACTGATGATTTCAGCAGGCTGCATCCCTCGGGCGCTTTAGGCAGGCGGTTGCTCTTCCGGGTTAAGGACATTATGCATTCGGGAGACAATCTGCCCGTGGTAATGGGCGGAACGCTCATGCGGGACGCACTTCTAACGTTGACCGGCAAAGCAATGGGAGCGGTCCTGGTCGTCTCTGTGCAGGGCGGTCTTCTGGGGATTTTTACGGATGGGGATCTGCGCCGGGCGGTACAACAGCATGAGGACCTGCTGAATGTCGAAATCGATAAAGTGATGACCAGAAATCCGGTCGTTATTCATGACAGCCGAATGGCGGCCGAAGCCCTGAACCTGATGGAAAACCGCCCCTCGCAGATATCAGTGCTTCCGGTCCTGGATGGCGACGATAAGGTGGCCGGAATCATAAGGTTGCACGACTTGGTGCAGGCGGGCCTGTAGAAAGGATCGAAACGTTCAGCGTGCTCCTTTGCGCGGCAAGTCAATTCGCTTGCGAGGAACTTCCCCCTTTTTTGTAAAAAGACATGAGAAACTCAGTGTCCTTCGGCGAGAGGGCAAATCGCGTCACGGCTTCATTCACAAGTTTTTGCACAGGTTTGTCCGGGTTGTAGTTGATCTCGTCCGATATCCATTTTACAGCCCTGCGCAACGCTTCGCCTTCAGGCATTACTGTGGTCATAAATCTAACCTCCGGCAGAAGATTTAATTCCAGGTCCCCTTCGATTAATTATACCAGATTATGGATTATGGTCGCACTATTAAATCACACAAGGCAGGAATGCTTTCCCCCCTTTGAACTCTATTGACGCGTAGATTGTTCGCAAAAACGCCTGCCGCCGCAGTAAGTAAATGGTAAAAGGCGAATTTCGAGAGGAAAAAGCTATGACACGCCGGTTTAAGATATCGCTGATCGCCGTATGTATGTGCGTCTTGCTGCCGGGCATGTCCTGCTTGGCGGTGACCACTTTCGAAATATGCGAAGCGAGCGCTCTCAATCAGGTGATAAAGCGCAGCAAGCTGATAGTGGGAACGGAAGTTGAGTTTTTCCCGTTCGAATATGCGGACACAGACGGGCATCCCATCGGATTCGATGTGGACCTGGCAAAGATTGCCGCCCGGGAACTCGGCGTCCGGCTCGAGATAAAGGACATGGAATTCAGCGGCCTCATTCCCGCCCTGCAGCAAGGCAAGATAGACATGATAATTTGCGGAATGTCCCGGACGCCGGAACGCGCAAAAACTGTCGCGTTCACGCAGCCATATTTTGAAGCCGGCCTGTGTGCTCTCATCAGCAACAAACGGGCCCCGGAAGTTTCCGAAATCGCTCAGTTGAACGCCGAGGGCCGAATCCTGGCAGTAAAACTGGGTACCACCGGCGATATTGTTATGCCGAGACTGTTCCCGAAAGCAGAGGTGAAACGGTTCAAGGAAGAGACCGCGTGCGTAATGGAGGTTGTTTCGGGCCGGGCTGACGCCTTTATCTACGACCAGTTGTCGATCGGAAGGCACCACGCTCAAAACCCGGAAACGACTCACGCAATTCTAAAACCGTTCACCTACGAACCTTATGCGATAGCAATAAAAAGAGGCGATTTCGATTTTCTGAACTGGTTGAACATTTTCCTGGAGACAATAAAAGCAGATGGACGTTATCAGGAACTCCGAAAGAAGTATTTCAACGATCTTCAGTAGCGGCCGGCAGAGGGTGAACGTCTTCGCCTGCGTGGCGATACTGGCGAGTTTCGTCGTGACTTTATACCTGCTGCTCAGCCGGATGGAATACTCCTGGAACTGGCGCGTCGTCTGGGAATACCGCAGGCTCTACCTCTACGGGCTCTATTATACTCTAGCCATTTCCACGGGCGCCATCTGCCTGGGTTTCGTACTGGGCCTTGCGGGCGGCATTGCGAGAATCTCGGGAAACGCTTTCGCAAGGGAAGCCGCCAGGCTCTATGTCATATTTTTTCGCGGGTCCCCGCTCCTGATCCAGATATATATATTCTATTTTTGCCTTGCGGCCGCGATTGGCTACGACAATGCAGTCGTAATAGGCGTTCTCGCCCTGGCGGCGTTTTCGGGGGCATACATAGCGGAGATAGTCAGGGCCGGAATAGAGTCTGTCGATCGGGGTCAGTCTGAGGCAGCGCTCTCAACCGGTCTGACCGGATGGCAGACCCTGAGATATGT
>Ga0187879_10002835_pt1 | contig 11689 bp, 15 predicted proteins | sample June2016WEW_19_1_FD_132423 | JGI IMG/M metagenome (GOLD analysis project Ga0187879, IMG submission 132423) | Peatland microbial communities from SPRUCE experiment site at the Marcell Experimental Forest, Minnesota, USA - June2016WEW_19_10 | ecosystem: Environmental > Terrestrial > Soil >... | reverse complement strand
TGGACCGGGGTGCCCGGCGGGGAGCCTATCTCGCTGTATGTGCCGGATGAGCAGGTGTGCGCATCGACGCCGTCAGCGGACCTGAAGCCGTACGACTCCGAGTACACCGGGTACATGGGGAACTACGGCAACACGCTGGACCGCTGGTACCGGCGAGCGGCGGTCGTCATGTGGCCTCGACAGCATGCCTTCGCGGCCCGGGCGGAGGCGTCGCCTTCATGGGCACTGACCGAGCTGAGAGCCCGGCTGGACGCCGGGGACCTGCTCAGCGCGCGGGCCGCGGCGGAGTCCGTCGCGCCGTTCTGGAAGGCGCCCGGCCCTAAGCTGCTGGAACCGGCACTGGCCACGGCCGCGCGGCTGGAGGATCCAGGCATCGCGCTCATGCTGCTGCGGCCGTTCGCGGTCGAGTGGCTGACGCCCGCGCACGCGGGCGAGCTGGCGGTACTCGCCACGCGATACGGCGAGTCCTGGCACCGGAATCTGCTGGATGCGTGGTTCGGGTCGCGCAACACGTGGCGGTACACCGGGGACGTGGACCGCCAGGGCTGGGACGCTGCGCTGCCCGGGCTCACCGCGGCACTGCGGGACGCGGGCGCGGCGGCCACCGCCGGGTGGCTGCTCGCCGCTTCGTGGGGCTGGCTGGATGAGGAGATCCGGCTCTGGCTCAGGTACCCGTCACCGGCCACTCGGCGCAAGCAGCTCGCGGAGCTGGGCAAGCCGCTCGCCGGGCTGCTGGCAGCCGCCGACGGGACAGCGCTGGCCGGCGAGATCGTGACGGTTCTGCGGGAGCATGACGACAACGTGCTCGGCTGCCTGCTACCGATGCTACGGGCGGCCGGGCCAGGGCCAAGCGCGCCCCTCGATGAACTGGCACGAGACTGCGAGCGGAGGCTAACCGCGATCACCGAACGCCCGGCCCGGGCCCATGACGACTGGTCGGTCCCCTGGTCCAGCGGCTGCGGCTGCGAACTGTGCGGCTCACTCGGTGAGTTCCTCGCCGACCGCGGCGAGCGCACGTTGGAGTGGCCACTCGCCGAGGCCCGCCGCAAGCACGTCAAAGACCAGATCCGCGCCGGCGAGCTGCCAGTCAAGCACGAGATCTGGAAGTTCGGCAGCCCGCACACGCTGGTGCTGACCAAGACCGACGAGCTGTTCCGGCGCGAGGCCAAGGCACGCAAAGAAGCGGCAGCCAGCCTGGAATGGCTGGCCGCGCACCGGAGGCGTTAGAGCAGGATGAAGATCTCGAAGTCCCTTCCGCCCCAGGCGCAGGCCTGGACTGAGGCGCGCCAGCGGTACCACCTCTCTCATGCGCAGGTGCAGATGGCCCGCGAACTCCGCCTCCTGCCATGATCGGTCTTGACGAACTGAGGGTGCCGAAAGCGATCCGGCCATTGGTTGATGAAATCGTTGCTATCACCGACTCGGTGTGCCTGGCTGTTCTTGATGAGGAGTACGCCGATCTGGCCCGGCGTGCGGTGGCGAAGCTGGCCCGTAAGCGGCCGTCGCCGCTTGTGCGCGGCCGCCGGGCGACGTGGGCGGCTGGGGTGGCGTATGCGCTGGGCAAGGCGAACTTTGTGTTCGATCCCGCAAGTGAGCCATATGCCACAGCTGACAAGCTCAGCGAGGCGTTCGGCGTGGCCAAGTCCACGATGGGCAGCAAAGCCAGGCAGGTCCGCGGCCTGCTGCGGATCAGCCCCTTCTCACCGGAGTTCGGGCGGGCCGATGTGGCCGCCCAGAACCCGCTGAGGTGGATCATAGAGGTGGACGGGCTGGCCGTAGACGTCAGGCATGTGCCGTTGGAGATCCAGGTAGCGGCGTTCGGGCGTGGTTTCATCCCCTACGTACCGGCGCTGGGCCCGGACGGCACGGCGGCCTGGCAGGAGTCACGGGTGGCGGGAACGGCCGGTGCCGAGGCGCCGTCGGAGGTGGCCAGCCTGCTGGAGCATTGCAGCGAGCTGAAGCGCCAGCTGGTTGAGTTCGCTTGTTCACCGCGCTTTTCCGGGCAGCTCGACCAAGTGCTTAACGAGAACGCCACCGGCCGGGTCGCCAGCGAGGCCGACGTCGCCAACATGGTAGACCATTTCATCCTGCAGCAACCGCTGGCTGACGGCCGCACCGTGGCGGAGGTCTTCGCTGCGGAGCATCCCGACCTCACCGAGGACGACCGCCAGGTGCTGCAAGGCTGGCGCGAGGTGGTGGAAGGAGTTTTTGAGATCCGTGAGCAGGCCGGGGACTCGATCACCGCCACCAGCATCGGTGACGACCAGACTTACCGCATCCGGGCCAACGCCGGGCGTGCGGCCCTGGCGCCGATGCGGCCGGGCTGCTTCATGACCGCCCGCGTCGTCCGGTCGGCGATGACTGGATGCTCAGCGGAGCCCAGCAGCTGTACGCCGCCTCAGAGCGCCCCGCGATGCTCCGGCTGGCCGCCGAACTAGGTACGGGCACCCACGCGCCGGGATCTCGACGAAATGAGAATGATCCACCGCAGGTATCCCGGGCCAAAAACCCGCCTCAGGAAGCCGGAAGCAGCCGGACACAGCTGGACCGCATCAGTGCCCCGTAGCTGAGGAGTGGTTGAGCGGCAGCCCTGTTGCGCTTCGATCCACCGTCAGTGCAGCTCAGGGAACACTTGCGATCATGTCGGCCTACGCACTGTAAAACCGTCGGCTAAGCCTACGTTGGTTCGAACCCAACACCTGCCACCAGCAAAACCGCAGCTCAGAGCCAGTGTCTGCTTCGTTTCCCTCACTAAGCAGGGAGTTGCCCGGGCGAGCGTGCGTCTTTGCCGGGTTGCGCAGTTTCTGCAGGTCAGCTCGCCAGGCTAAGAGCGCGCCGGAGCGAGATGCGTGCGCCACGGAGAATACGCGGAGAAGTTTCCGGCCCTGGTTGCGCTGCCGCAGGTGCAGTGGGTGCTGAGGCCGCGAAGGGCAGCGGTCCGCCGACCGTCGGCGGGGACCCGCGAGCCAAGCTGCCGCTAGTCATAAGGGAAGGCAACCTGGTTACGGAAGGTGACGATCTGCTCGGAGGGTGTCGTGGCTTCGCGCCGAACGATGCTCCTATGTCCTGTCAAGGCCCTTCGGGTTCGGGGTCGGCCAGGAGGTCGGTGATCTGTTCGGTGAGGTGCTCGGCGCTGGTGCGGGACAGGCCGATGGTGGTGATGACGCTTCGGTGGCCTCGGCGGAGCCGGATGAGCCAGGTTCGCCCTGGAGGCTGTGCCCGGGTGCTGGTGGAGCCGGTATCGATCTCAACGCTGACGGCTGGCATGGCTGCTTTCTGGGATTCAGCGGACGGTGCTCGGGCCGGGGTTGCTGGGATGCGGACAAGACAGGGACGGGCCGCTCCGGGGTGGAGGGCAAGCTCTTATTAGGTCACGCTGCCAGCGGGCAGGCCGATGGGGCCGGGGACGGCCGACGAATCGTTCGAAGGCCAGCAGGAGCGGCAGCCGATTATCGGGTCAGGCCGTCCCCGGGGCAGGTGGGCGTTAGCGGGCGGCGCGGAGGTGGGGGTAGATCTCGCGGGCGACGTAGCGCTTGAGGCAGCGGATGATTTCCGGTTTGGATTTTCCTTCTGCGGTGCGGCGTTCGACGTAGGCGCGGGTGGCCGGGTGGGAGCCCAGGCGGGTGAACACGATCCGCCATAGGGCGTGGTTGGCCTGGCGGTCGCCGCCGGGGTTGAGGCGGTGCCGGACGGTCTTGCCAGATGATGCGGGGATGGGCGCGGCGGCGCACAGGTGCGCCCAGGCGGCCTCGCTGCGCAGCCGTTCGGGGTGGTCCCCGGCCGCGATGAGTAGCAGCGCCGCGGTGTTGGGGCCGATCCCGTAGAGGGCGAGAAGCCCGGGGGCATGCGCTGTGACGAGAGGCAGGATGAGTTCGTCGAGGCGCTGCAGCTGGCCGTCGAGGAACTCAGCGCGCCGTCCAAGCTCGCGCAGGGCGACACGGACGGCGTAGCCGACGACGTCACCGGGGCGGGGCCGCAGCGACGCCGTCTCGGCCACCAGGGCAGCGACGGTGTGCCGGGCGAACCGGGCGCGCAGGTCATCGGGCCCGGTCAAGATCAGCGACCTGGCCTGGTTGATCGTCTGGGTCCGCTCGGAGCCGGCGCTGCGCTTGGCGACCATCAGCGCGCGGATTGCCTCGACGGTGCCGTCCCGGCCTTTCGGCGCGCCGCGGGCCCGGCCGGACTGCGCGGCCCGGGCGGCACTCACCGCATCCAGGGGATCGGATTTGCCCTGCCGGCGGCGGTCCTGCCGGTCGGAACGGTCCACCTCGACGACCCGGACGCCGGCCGCGGTGACGTGCCGGGTCAGGCCGGCTCCGTAGCTGCCGGTCCCCTCGATCCCGACCAGGCACACCGTCCCGAACCCGCCCAGCCAGCCCAGCAGGCCGGCGTAGCCGGCCGGGGTGGTCGGGAACTCCCGGACGCCGAGCAGCCCGCCGACCGGGTCGAGCGCGGCCGCGACGTGCGTGTCAGCGTGGGTATCGACCCCGCCGGTAATGGCGCGTGCCTCTACGATGGTCAATGCCATCTCTTTTCTCAGGTTGAAGGGATGGCACGCACCCGCTGGCCGCCGGACCTGTGAAACCCCGGCCTCTAGTCCAGGCCAGGCAGATCAGGCCGGCACCGCCGGTGGGTGCCAGAAACTGGGACCCGGCCGACAGATCGTTTCGCAGGACAACCCGAGCGGCGTCAGCCGAATCGGAGGTCAGGCCGGGACCCAGGCTCCCGACCCTATGCCCGTACCACCTCAAAACCGGGGAAGCCGGGCCGGAAGCTCCAATCCACATCCTCCCTGCCGAATCGGCGCCGCAGACTTGGTGAAGTTGCAACGGGCTGTTACAGATCATCCGTTATTGAGCGTTGTTGATGTTTCGTTCAGCGTGCCGCCGACATAAATAACTCCCGGACCACCCAGCAGGCGCGGGATCCGCTGGTGGACCACCGGCGGAGTCCGGTTCCTGTGCTGGCGTGCCCGAGGTAGGTTCGGGCCGGTTCACCAACGTCATGACCTGTGTAATCGAACCTTCTCGGCCTCTGGTGCACTCCAGCCAGCGCGCTTTCCACCTGGCCAGCCTGCGGCGTCGGGCGCGCAGGATCGTCCTCACGGCCGCCTCGCTGACATGGTGACCGTGCCGCGCACACCTCGCCGTGCACTCTGCGATACCTCAGGCCGGGGCCGCGCGTGCCAGCCGCAGCGCCAGATCGCGGGTCTCCCGGCTGGTGCCGGGCGGCCTGGTCGGCTCGGGTCCACTTGAGCGTGATGAGGCGTCGCCCGGATGGTGCAATCACGGTCCGCGATGATGCCGGACTGGTGAACACGCGGGTGCCGTGTTCGATGACGACAGGGCGTAGATTCGCTGCAGCAAACACGGTGTTCACGTGGACGAAGTCAACCGTGAGGATGCTGCTGGCTTGCGCGGCCAGGAACTGCTTCCTGGTCGGGCCCATGCCGAGGGGCGGTGCTGATCCCAGCAGCATGCGGGGATCCCTTGTCCGGCGTGGGCTTTTGCTGATGACAGGGGGCTGTATGCTTTGCCGCGATCGAGCCACCCGATCCCACTTGGTTGGCCCGCAGCGCGCTGTACTGGGAAACGGTCGCCGTATTGCCGCCCTACGCGCGCACCCTGGAGATCGGGCAGTTCCTGCGCCGGTTAGCTGGGCTGCTCTATACCGGGCTCGCCGCACGCGCCTTTCCCGGCGACGCGCACATCGATTTCGTCCTTGCCTTCGCGGCGGATCTGGAGCAACTCGATCCCGCAGAATTCGAACGCTGGCGTGCCCGCTTTCGCGCCGGGCAGGCCACCCGGCTGTACCCCGAGCAGTTTCTTTGTCGAGTGCTGCCACAGCAAGCGGATGACCTCGATCTCGCCGACATGCATCCAGCATCAGAGGTCGTAGCGGTGGAAACTACTACCGCTCAGGAGTGGATGTCCGCCGTCGCGCTCGGCCTGTGTAATCCGAGGAGCGGCTGGCCTCGAGGAACGACCGGAGGCGGCAAGATCGAAAAGCGGGTGCCGGTGACAGGCACCGCGGAGTCATTCCTCGCGCTAAGCGAGGCATCCGCCACGTGTATAGCTGATCGGCCACCGCAAATGAGGATCAGGGGCTCGCTGACGAGGGCAGAACCCCGGATCACGGCACTGAATGGCGTACTGCCAGTTCCGCGCTCGCCGAACGCCGATGAAATCGCTTCGTTCCGGGACAAGTACGGCGACGTATTGATCAACATGCGGGAGGATCTGGATCGGCGCGTCGACGACGCCCTGCGGACTCAGGACGGCGAGCTGTCGCACGCAGCAGCGGCCCAGCTCGTCGAGGATTTCCAGCCGCAGATCTATCAAGCTGAGCGGGTCTTGCGGACGGCGGGGTGGCACTCGTTGACCGCGATGACGTTGGCAGTGGCGACGAAGGTTGCCGTAGACGACGCGGCGACAGCATCGAGTCATATGCGCTCCTCACCAGGTTACGAAGCTGAGCCGCTCGCCTGTGTTCTGATCAACGGCGGCGGCTGGCCGGGAGGACGGGGATCGGAGGCACGCCGGTCCGCCCCTAGCGTCGATCATCGAAGACAGACTGGCCATGGAACGGGGAACGAGCTCCTGCTGTCCATCGCCGGGTGTGCCACCTGCGCCATCGCCGCCACCATCATCCGCCGCACCCAGCCCTCGCCGGTAAACGACAAATACGGTTAACAAAACCCCGGTAATTGCTCCGGATCAGGCCAGCGGAAAGGACCATTCCATGACATGGCTGCTCGGCAATCGCACACCCAGCGAACGACACCCTGGGCGTCAGCCATTGGCCGCCAGAACGGTCGCCGTCGCGGCGGTCGCCGCCCTGGCACTGGCCGGCTGCGGCGGTGCCGCCAGCACCAGCCATGCTTCGGCTACGGCGACCAACGCGAGTCCGGCGAACTCCACCCGGCCCAGCGAATGCGTCTTCTCCAGCCAGTACGGCCCCGGTGTAACGGACTGCACCAGCGCCGATCCCACGGTGGCTACGGACCTGTACTCCGACGGGAATTGCTCGACGACCACCAACAGGATAACGATCAGCTGGGGGGATCGATCTCAGGACCAGACCGTCACCATTACCGGCCCGAGCACCGCGAACAGCCCGAAGCTCGAGGGGGATCACACCTACTCCCGACACGGGTCTTATACGCTCACCGTTTCGGGGACCATCACGTCGGGTCAGTGCACCTACAACCCGCCGACCGCAACCTACACGTTCACGTACACGCCGGCGGTCGTGGCCAGCCAGGTGGACTGCACCCGCCAGAACCCGTCCGCCTGCCTGCTCGCTTCCAACGCTGTAGCCGGGCTCGACGCCGGCGACGACAGCGACGCGCCGACGGGGATGGAAATGAAGGCCCATGACGTGGACAACGATGGCTTCGCAGGGGCGGAGTTCACCGACGGCCAGGGCAACATCATCATCGCCGACGAGGACGCCGATCTCGCCTCGCCATTCGGCACCGCCACCCCCTACCAGAACTCGTCCTTCCTGGCCGAGGTCCAGATCTACCAGGGCGTGTCACCGGCCGCGCTCAGCACAGCGGTGCAGTTCGCCCAGCAGGTGGCCGCGACCGACCACAACGCCAGGATCTACGTGACCGGCTTCGGCCTGGGCGGCGCCGAGGCGCAGGCCCAGGCCCAGGCGCTCGGCTCCCGGGTGACCGGCGGGGTCACGTTCGGCGCACCCGGCCTGCCCGGCCACGAGGTGGCGGGCAGCGAGAGCACGCTCACCAACTTCGTCGACTACGGCGACCCGGTGGGCAACTGGGCCTCCGACCCGCAAAGCGAACTGGCGGACCTGGCCTCGGAGGGCACCGACCACTTCGGCGGAGTCGACCTCGTAGGCAATCCGGCGACGGCGGCCCTGCCCCGCCTGGCGGCGAACACGCACAAGCTGGAACTCTCCGCCGCCATCGAAAACGTGGTCCACGGCCTGCCGGCCAACCGCGCCGTCAAGCTACTGCTCAAGCTTGGCCTTTCCGCTGAAACCGTGGCAAAAGCGGAGAAGGTCACCGGCATATACGATATGTCGCTGCAGCTCGCCACCTTCGCCTACCTGAGCGGGGCCGCGCTGCTCTACCACTCGATCGGGCAGTACGCCCAGGACCTCGGCGTGACGCTGACCCCCACGGTCGCAGCCCCCGACGCGATAGCCGACTGGTACCGGGAATATGACCCCGCCGCGAGCCAGGCCGTCCTGCAGGACGCCGCCGGCACAACGGTCAGCGCCGACGGCGCGGTCAACGCCCCCACCTACCAGCTGACGGCGGACACGTCCACCGACGAGCTGGACACCCAGAAATTCGGCACACCGGACGACCCGCAATACGACGTCACCTACGACCCAGCCGAGCAGATCTCCTCGATGGCGGTCAACGACCCCAGCGGCACGTCCTACGTGATCTCCAACGACGACGCTGGCCAGCAGGCCTGGAGCAGCCGCGTCTACTACTACAGCGGCCCGGACGAGACCGGCACGCTGACCGGGACGCTATACAACTGGCACTCAGGCGGCTCCCAGCTGCAGCTGTTCGCCGGCCTGCCCCAGGGCGTCAGCAAGCAGACCCTCGACTACAGCCAGCCCGACGCCACCGGCACCCTGCTCAGCAAGAGCTCAAGCTAGCCAATGAGCTCATCGGAGGTGCCATCAGGCATGTCAAGTTGGGCCGAATCTCTCGAACAAGAGATGCCCGAACGGGCACGTTCTGCGGGCTTCCAACGCACCCAACCGAAGGGACTATTCCAGCGATAACGGCGGGTTGGTGCGCTCGCCAGCGACTACGCTTCGTGACAGTCGAAGCTCACCCAGCATTTAGAGGCAGCGGACGTGGATCTGCCTCTGTCGGCGGGGCCAGTTAGGGTCCCTTCGTGGATGCCAAGACGGACGAGCTGAGGGCTGCGCACGATGTCCTGGCCGAGTTTTACGCTCACCGCCTGGCTGGCGCTTTGGACCGCATGCCCGCCGAGCGGGCGGTGCTGGGCCTGTTCTGCGACCTGACGCTGGCCGCAGGCCTGGGCACCACGGTGGGGGATATCGGCTGCGGGACGGGCCGGGTCGCGCCCTACCTGGTCGCGAGGAGCCTGTCCCCCCAGGGGATCGACCTGTCACCCGAGATGATCCGGGTAGCCCGCCGTGACCAGCCCGGCTTCGATTTCGGCGTTGCCGACCTGCGTGCACTGCCCTTCGCGGATGCCTCGCTGGTCGGCGTGGTCTGCTGGTACTCCCTCATGTACCTCGCGCCGTCCGATAGGCCGGTGGCCTTCGGCGAGCTGGCCCGCGTGGTCAGGCCGGGAGGCTACCTGGTGACAGCGTTCAAGGCCGGTGACAGCCAGGTCCGCCGCGGGGGCCGCAGCACCGGCCTTGGTGTCGAATTCGATGTCTACTGGCTGTCGCCCGGCGAGATGGAACACCGGGCGGCCGATGCTGGCTTTGCGGCCGTGTTCTGGGGCGGGCGCCCCGCCGAAGGCCAGGAGGGTTCCCCGCAGGGATACCTGCTCGCTCGCAGGTCCTGAAGCCACCCGATCCAAGTCCATCAAGTCCATCAAGTCCGTAACATCGGCAGAACTGTTCGCCTCCCGGCGCTGGCGTGCCGATTCCAGTCCGGAAAGGGTGTCGTAGGTTTCGGTGCCCAAAGCCTGGGCCGCGCGGCGTCACCTGCCCGCCGCGCGGCACGGGGTTAGATCCGGCACGGGTCATGGGCTCGAGGTTGTCCGCTGCCGCCGGGCTGCTCGGGTCCGGTCGAGGATTACTGCTACGGCGGCGGCCAGGGCCGTGGCCGCCGCCACGATCAGGGTGATCTGCCAGCCGGGCATGCCGCCGGTGGCGATGGCGTTCATCTGCGTCGCGGGGCGGGCGGGCGCGCCGGACCCCCGCGCGGCGGCAGGCGGTAGGCGAAAGCCGCCGGGGACGCGGCGCCGTATGTCAGCAGGGCGGCGGCCAGCCCGGCCAGGATGCAGGCGAGACGGCCGATGGTGCGGATGCGGTTCATGATGACCTCCAGTGGTGTGAGATGCGAGCGGGCAACTTGCCCCAGACGTGCGGGCCGCTGACGGGCAAGAACGGGGGCGGGCCTGCCGGTGATCGGTGCTGGCCACTCAGCCGGTGCCGGCGCGGCTGTGGCGGGTCAGGTGTTGCGGACGCTCAGCACGGTGAGCACCCAGCGCCTGAGGACGGCCGGGAGCCTGATCGCGGGATGCCCGGGCTGGTGCCGTGGCGTGCGGCGGACCCGGCGGGCGGCCTTGGCCGTGCGGTCACGCTCAGCTGCCTGGTGTAGGTCGGCGATATGGGCCTTGGCGATTTCGTAGTGGATGGCCGGGTGCATCGTGGTCCCCTCTCGTGCGCTTGTCTGGTGTCTTCCTCCGGCCGGTCGGGCCGGACGGTTGAGACGAGGGTCACGGGAGGGCGTTGAAGGCTGGTTGGAATCGTGTTGAAGCGGCGGGAGCGCGTTACGCTGGCTCGCGGCCGGGCTGAGGAAGGAGGCTGGCCAGGGCAGCCCTGGTTTTCTCGGCCAGGAAGGTTGCCCGCCGGTCTTCATAGATCTGCAGGGCTGCGCGCAGGCTGGTCGCTGCCCGGCCGGTTGCCCCGGCGAACCGGTTCACCTCGGCTTCGGCCATTAGCACGTCAGCCTGCTCCAACGCTGAGGAGGCCGACGAGATAAGCGCCTGAGCCTCGCCCATCACCCGCCGGGCAGCGGGGAAGTCGCCCGCGCCAGGCGAGCAGCTTCGCCCGCGTTGTCTGCCAGTAGACGTCGGTGTCAAGGTCGTCAGGTCCGGCAGCTGCCTTGGCTTCCTCGATCATCTGCTGTGCCTCGTCGAGGCGGCTCTGCTCATACAGCGCCTTGGCGAGCAGGGTGGCTACGGATGTGAAATACCCCCGCTCGCCCATCGCGCGGAATGCCTCGTATCCCTCTCTGAGGTACCGCTCAGCCGCGGCTGGGTCTCCGATGGCCAGTTCCATCAGGCCGGCCGGGACGGCCCTTTCCGCCAGAGCGAGTCTCGCCCCGAAGCCGGTGAATACCGACCGGGTGCGCGCGAGGGCGGCGCGGGCCTAGGTGACGCGGCCGGTATAGGCATACAGCACGCACAGCGGCTTGAGCAGGTCCGCTTCGGCCCACGGGTCGCCGCTGGCCTCGCGCAGCAGTTGCTCGGCGCGGCGCACCGCGGCATCGGCCGGGATCGGCAGCTCATGAAAGGTCACGGCGAGCCAGTGGCTGGCCCGCATCTGCGCGCGGTGATTGCCGCTTCGCCGCGCACAGGCGATAGCGCGCTCAAGAATCTCCTGATCGGCCGGTGTGTCTCCCAGCCCAGAACCGCAACTTGCCGACCGACGTCAGCGCCTCGGCCAGGCCCTCCAGATCACCTTCGGATTCCAGGACAGCCGCTGCCGCCTCGCATTCGATCAGCTCCCTGGCGTTGCCCCCGCCTTGCAATCTGCGGACGTCGGCGAGCAGGATGCGGATCCGCGTCTGCAGTGCGGGCACGACCGCTGCCGCCGCGACCTCGGAGGCCTCCGACAGCGCGGCATCGGCGCGTTCCAGGTCGCCGGCCTGGTACCGCACCGTTCCCAGGAGCCGAAGCAGGTCGGGTCATCGGCGCATCAAGCGGCATCGGCGCAGCGGTCGCCCGGGAACTCGCATCCCGCGGAGCCACCGTAGCGATCTCGGCTCGCCGCG
>Ga0187879_10002829_pt1 | contig 11709 bp, 5 predicted proteins | sample June2016WEW_19_1_FD_132423 | JGI IMG/M metagenome (GOLD analysis project Ga0187879, IMG submission 132423) | Peatland microbial communities from SPRUCE experiment site at the Marcell Experimental Forest, Minnesota, USA - June2016WEW_19_10 | ecosystem: Environmental > Terrestrial > Soil >... | reverse complement strand
GCACTGAACCAGGCCTCTACTATGTCCTCATCCGCTGGCATCCGGGCTACATGAGCGCGCCACATACCTATACGACCGACCGGTACTGCGTCGTTGTTTCTGGGGCCTGGTGGGTTAACAGCGGCGCCGATTTTGACCCGGCTTCGTGCGTGCGTGCGCCGGCCGGCAGCTTCGTGCACCGTGTGGCTGGAACTCCGCACTATGACGGGGTTATCCGCAGCCAAAATGAGCCGGCGGTCATCGCAATCTGTGGTAACGGTCCCGTCAACTTCGCGCTCGCCGATCCATCGAAACCCCCTTGGCGGGCCGTATGATCGATGGCCGCCAACCGCACTGCGAGCCGAAGCCCTCGTTGCGTGTTCACACAGGTTGTCGCTCCGTAGACAATCGCGTCGCCGGGTTTGCGGTGGCGTTAGTTGTCCACCCACAATGGAACAGTGAAGCGGATATCGGCGCCGTACAGTTCGCGCGGCGCTGCCCACAATCGGCCGCCGTGGGTTTCGATGATTGACCGGCAGATGGCGAGTCCCATGCCAAGGCCATCTCTCTTCGTCGTGAAGAAGGGCTGGAACATGCGTTCCGCGACTGCGGGATCTAGCCCCGTGCCCATGTCTTTGACCGCAACGAGCACGCTGCTCGGCTCTGAGAGCATCGAGGAGACTGTCAGCTCCCTCGCCCGATCCGTTACCTCTTTCATGGCTTCAACGCCGTTCATGATCAGGTTCAAAAGCACCTGCTGCAATTGGACGCGATCGCCCAAGACCGGCCGTCCGATCGCGGTGAGTTCGGTGCGCAGCACGACGTCGTGGCGCAGCAATTCGCCGCGAGCGATCGCCAGCACGTCCCTGATGACGTCGTCGAGGTCGAGCCTGGTCAGTTGCGGTCCGGATTTCCTGGCGAGCGCCCTCAGGCCGCGGATCACCTCGCCCGCGCGCATGCCATCCTGCCTGATCGCGGAAAGCGCATCCTGGACTTCGTCGAGATCGGGTTCGTCCCGGTCCAGGAACCGCAACGCGGCCTCGCTCTGGGTCACGATGGCGGTGAGCGGCTGGTTGATCTCGTGACCGATTGACGCAGTGAGCTCGCCCATCGTGGTCAGCCGCGCCATTCGCTCAAGGTCGGCGCGCGCGTCCCTCAGCGCCGCCTCGGCAAGTTTGCGCTCGGTGATGTCGACCGCGACGGCCGCGAGGACAGGCGCGCTTCCGGCTGCCGGGGCACGAAAGGAGTCGACCTCCGCCCACATTACATCGCCATCCTTGCGCCGATAGCGCTTCTCGATGCGCCGCGGGGGCGGGCCGCCCGCGGCGTTAGCCGCGATGACCGCCTCGGTGGCGGCTTGATCATCCTCGTGGGTGATGTCGGCAGGCGAGAGACGGCGCAGTTCTGCTTCGGTGTAGCCTGTCATTTTCTGAAGAGCCGGGTTCGCGGCGATGTAGCGTCGGTCCGAGCCAAGCAAGGCGACGCCAACGGGCACGCTTTCGAAAAGCTTGCGCCAGCGCTCCTCGCTCGCCGTCAGTTCGGCGTAGAGCTGGGCGTTTTCCAGCGAGATCGCGGCCTGCGACGCCAGCAGCTTCAAGACCACGATCCGGGCGGGAGTGAAAACGGACGCGGCCGCGTTGTTCTCGATGTAGAGGACGCCCACCAGCTTGGCCTGCTTGATCAGCGGCAGACAGAGAACCGATCGGACGTGTTTGGAAGCGACGTATTCGTCCGCCGAGAACGGGCTTTCCCTGGAGGCGTCGTCGGAGACCACCGGCTGCTGGGTCCGGATGGCATACTGCAGTATCGAAAGCGGGAGTTCCGAGGGCGCCACGAGCGCCTGTCGGAGGTTGACCTCAACCGCATTGAGGCCTGTGGCAGCTTCCGCCTCGACATATAATTGGTCTCCACGTGGGAGGATCAGGAGGCCTCGTTCAGCCCCCGCGTGCTCGACCGCGATCGCCATCAATGTCTGGATGAGGTTTTCGAGGACAATCTCGCCCGACACGGCCTGCGAAGCCTTAATCACCGTCTCGACGTCCAGCTGCGCGACGGGCGCGCCAATCGTGGCGGGGCCGGAGGTCGCGGGTCTTTCGTCTTGCAAGTGGGGGTAGCGCTCGTCGAGTTGCTTTACCTTACCGTACGCGCCCCACTGGAGATAGCAGTGTCGGGCCTCCCTCCGACAGACATCGGCGAACCTTTCGAAGCCTCGCGCCGCGTAGAACCGTGCGGCCACTTCTTGGGCAAGCCCTTCGTTCTGCACGAAACCGTGGTCATGGGCCGATCGAATGGCCTCTTCGTACAGACGCATCGCATCGGCGTCCCGACCTTCCAGTCGAGCGATCTCAGCCGACACCAGTGCGTGCTTGTCGGCGAAGGTTGGTGGATAGTTTTCGGCCCACTCGCGCAGCTGTTCCCGGTGCGCCGTCAGGAGGTCGCGCCATCTGCTCTGCTCGTCGACTGGCCCGTTCTCATAGAGCGCCGTCACCGTCAGCGCTGCGTAGTAGAAGTAGTCGAGTAGCTGGATCTGGGCGGCGACGGCAAAAAGTAGCAGCTTCGCATTGTCAGCTGCTGCCAGCCCCTCTGCATAGTCGCCCGAAAGGAAGCGCGCCTTCAGCTTTAAAATCCAGTAAAAGCAGACCATCGTGGCCGTCCGATCGTTGGTCAGCTGCTCCTCGAACGCCCCTTCGTCGAACTGCGCATCGGTGAAGGTGGAGAAGGTCGCGGTCCGGCCCTGCATGGTCGCGATAAAACGTTGCTGGCTCACGATGATATCCACGACGTCGCCGTATTTGGCTTCCCGGGCGAAGCCCAATGCCATCTCCGACTCGCGCCACACCGCGTCGAGCGGGTCGTTTCGCACCAGAAGGTTCGCAACGGTGTGATCGATGCTGTAGCAAGCGTAGGTTAGGTCCCCCGTCTCAATCGCGGCGCGAAAGGCCGCCCGCATGAAATCGATTGCCGTCGTCATCGGCTGGGTCCAGAGCGCCACTATTCCCATAGTGAAGTTGGTTTTTGCCCGGCTAGCTATAAAGCCGTGCTTGTCGACGAGGTCGCATGCAAGCTTGGCGAAGCGATAACTCTCGCCATAGCGGTGAAAGACCGAGCCCAGAATAGTACCGAGCCAGCCACAGCCGTGCGCGGAAGCGCTGCACATTCCGTGCTGCACGCTGATGTTCACCATGCGGCACAGATGGAAGCAAAATAAGTGATAGTCGGTGACGTATGCCGAGGTGAGTAATGTCGAGAGCACCCGCATGGCGGCTTGCAGCTCTGCATCTGTCATCAGCGGCACATCAATCAGGGTCTCGATCGGCCGCCCATCGAGGGTCTGCCAGACTGTCTCGTATTCGGCTCGGACCTGTTCCCAGGTCGGATGCGCCGGCAGATCAATGCCGAACAAGCGCAGACACGTGAGCGCACTGGCCACGGCCTGCGCGTTCTCCGACTTCACGGTATGAACCAGCACCTTCAGGTGGTAGGCCGCCGCCTGGTCGACTTTCGATGACTTGGGTTGCACCAAGTCCGCGATCAGCTGCTCGGCGGTCTCGAAGTTGCCAGTCAGAAACTCGCACTCCGCGCGTTCTAGCCGCAGGCTGAACATCAAGTCGTACTGGCTGTCCCATTCTCGTTCATCGAGCAGCGCTATGCCGGTCGAAAAATACGCACGCGCCGACACATAGGCTGCCGACGCCTTGGCCCTTCGCCCGGCGAGCAGGTCGATTCCCGCCACCCGCGCTTTCTCGTCGAGGTCGAACAGTCGCGCGGCGCCCCGATTGAGCTGATCCGCCACGTCGAACAGATGCTCGGCGAGCTGGTCCGCGTTCATGGTCCTCAGGAGCATGCGGCCGATGCGCAGGTGGGTGTCGGCGCGGCGCTCTTCTGGGATCAGCGAATAAGCCGCCTGCTGAATCCGGTCGTGCAGGAATGAGTATGTGCTCTTCTGCCGCAGGACGAGGCCTGCATGGACGGCCTCCCACAACGCCGTGTGCGCCGCCTCCTCAGTCTCCTCGTAAGCCAGAGCGAGCGTGGAGACTTCCGCGACATTCCCAAGACAGGCGAGCTGTTTCATCGCCTCCTGGGTGGGGACGGAGAGCCGCTTCATCTTTTCGACCAGGAGATCCGCGACGTTGTCGGTGTAACTCCTGGCGCGGATGCGATCGATGTCCCAGCGCCAGGCCGGCGCGACCGGATCGAATGCGAGGAGCCCGTCTTCGTTCAGCGCCGTGAGGAACTGAATCGCGAAGAACGGATTGCCGCTGGTCTTCCCGTGCACCAGTTGCGCCAGGGGCCGCGCGAGCTCGGGCGCGGAATGCACGGCGTCGGCGACGAGCCGGCCAATGTCCTCGATCGGAAGAGGGCTCAGCACGATCTCCTCGACCTTTGCTCCGGCGTTGCGGATCGCCTCGATCGTCTGCATCAGTTGGTGCGCGGGGCCGACCTCGCTGTCCCTGTAGGCCCCGACAAGCAGCAGGCGCCGAACCTCCCGATGGGTGACCAGATGCTCGATGAGGTCGAGCGTCGCCGCGTCCAGCCATTGCAAATCGTCGAGGAACAGCGCGAGCGGGTGCTCCTGGCGCGCGAACACGCCAAGGAAGCGCCGGAAAACCATCTGAAAGCGATTCTTGGCGTCCTGTGGCGGCAAGTCGGCGACTAGCGGCTGGGCGCCGATAATGAGCTCGAGCTCGGGAATGAGGTTAACGATGAGTTGGCCGTTCGGGCCCAGCGCCTCGCTCAGGGAGTCCCGCCACCGGCCAACCTCCGCCTCGCTCTCGCTGAGAAGGGGCCGCACGAGGCTGCGGAAAGCCTGGGCCAGGGTGGCGTAGGGGATGTCGCGTTTGTACTGGTCGAACTTGCCCGACGCGAACAGGCCGCGCGGCGGGACGAGCGCCTTGTGGAGTTCGTTCACCACCGAAGATTTGCCGATGCCGGCGTAGCCGGAGACGAGCACGAGCTCTGACGCTCCGTTCACCACGACCCGGTCGAAAGCGCCAAGCAGCGTTCCGATCTCGTGCTCCCGGCCGTAGAGCTTCTCCGGGATGAGCAGTCGGTCCGGCACGTCGTCAGCGCCGAGCAGGAATGGCTCTATGCGGTGATGCCGCTCCCATTGCCCCAGGCACTTCCGCAGGTCGGCCGCAAGACCCGCAGCGGTCTGGTAGCGGTCCTCGGCATTCTTGGCGAGGAGCTTCATCACAATCGCCGACAGCGGCGTCGGGATGCCCGCGACCCTCTCGTGAGGCGGCGCCGGCTTGCGGGCGATGTGGCAATGCACCCATTCCATCGGATCGGAGGCAGCGAAGGGCGCTTCCCCGGCCAGCATCTCGTAGAAGGTGACGCCGAGGGCGTAGAGATCACTGCGGGCGTCGATCGACCGGTTCATCCGGCCGGTCTGTTCGGGAGCCATATAGGCGAGCGTCCCGGCGATCACCTCAGGGGGCGCAGGGGCCTGGCGCTCGCGCGGGAGGCGCGAGGCGATGCCAAAGCCCATGAGCCAGGCGCGGCCGGTGACGGAATTCACCAGAACATTCGCCGGCTTGATGTCCTTATGAATGAGGCCGCGCTGGTGGACCTGAGCAAGCGCGGCAGCGATGCCGACGGCGAGGCGCAGAAATGAGAGGATCTCCAGGGGCTGTCCTATGAGCCGCGACAAGGGATCGCCGCCCGGGTCCTCGCACACGAGCGTAAGCCGCCCTTGGCGAGACTCCAGCCTCAACGGCCGGGCGGCCCAGGCAGGATCGATCTCCTCCCGCAACGCATGGGCGCGTTGCAGCCGCGCGAGTGTTTCGGGCGAGGGTTGCGGCGATGAGGGCCTGACAGCGAGGAGCGGGAACGGTTCGCCATCCCACACGCCCCGGGACACGACGAACTCCCCGTCCTCCCAAAGAGTCTCAGATGGATGTTCGGACGAAGCCGTCACGCGCGGGCCTCTCAGACCTCCTGTCGGCGCTGATCCGACGCGCCCTGACCGAAATCGTGATCGGTAACAAATCTTACTAGGCTTACGAGGAATCCCGCGCAAGCGTCTGCTCGCAGTCATCGCCGCGGAGCGCCAATAAATGAGCCCCAGACGCTCAGATCGGGCATCCCCTGTTAAGCTGTAGATAGGACCGCCCTGCATGTCCGGATCGACACGCAACTGGTCGGCTACGGATATCCGGCGTTAGTGCGACCCATTGTGCGCTGACGTGCAACTGCTTGATCCGCGTACGCGCCCGTAGCTGCAGAAGTGCTATGGGCTACCCCGTCTCTTGGTAAAGCCCGTCGGGCAGCTCGGAATAACGAAGACGGGAGTCCCGCGGCTGTGTTCGACGCCGGCCGCGATTCCCCCCTGGAACCGGACCGACCCACTGGACATCACGGCAGGGTGGAACAAGGGCAATACCCATTTGGCTCACACTGATAGGGTTCATTGGCGACGATGAAGCATTCGCTGGGGTGGTAACGCATCCTATGACGCCCTCTGTAGTGCATGCTTAGTCGAGCCCCGGTCGAGGGCTCGTGCCTGCCCGCCAGAGCGGTGGGGCCCGCAATGTGGCCAGGAGCGATGGCTAGAGGCGTGCCTTGGAGTCTGCCTACGGAAGGAGCGCCGAGGTGGCTGTCAAAGCCGCCGAACCCGCTTACGCGGCTACTGTAGCCGGCGAAATGGCTACCCTCAAACCCACCGACGGGGCTACTCCCGAAGGCGCCGATGGGACCTCCTCCGAACCCCCCGACATGACCGCCAAAACCGCCGCCGGATCCAGCGACGAAATCACTTCCAATCCCGCCTCCCATATGACCGAAACCCCCGCCGTGGCCTCCGCCTCCTCCGCCCCGCGCCGCCGCGACGTTCGCCGCCGCTCCGGATAAGGCAACCGCAAGGGCAAGGGCGACGATCGTGTGCCGCACCGTATTCTCGGTGTGTCGGCGCGCCATTGGCAGCCGCCTCGAGAGCTGCAGTGGCAAGTCCGCGATCCTGCTGTGAGTAGTCATGGAAGTCTCCTTTGCGGAAGCGACGATAGAGCCGCAAGAAGGAGATAAAATTTGAGCGGAATGAAATAAATTACACTTAGGTATACGGTCGTAGAATATAAGTATTGTCAATGTGGTCACTCATTGACTGGCTAGTGCGTCAGTTTATTTTCCTAATCAAATTGGTAGTCAGAGCGACACTTAGGCACCCAATCGGGGCGCACTGTTGTTTATGCGGGCGCACAGATCTAACGACGCAAGGAAAGGCGTCAATCGCACGAATGCCCTGTTGAAGATCTTGGCTACCCTAAGGAGCAGTCTCAACAAAGTTTTGATCCGAGACTGACGACTCGGTCGGCGTCCGGATGACGACCACGCCATGGTTCGTGGCCTGATGGCAGGAGTTGCATGCCGAGGTCAGATCTTCATAGGCCTTGGAAAACGCTAGTCGGTCCTTCGACTCGATTGCCTTGCGCAAGTCCACAAAAGGCTGAGCGGTTACGGATGAAATCATTTCTTGCAGAGGTATTTCGTGCTCCGTGGGGTGCGCACGGCCGAGGCGATCGAAGGCGCCCTTCAGATTCCCCAGCTCATAGGCGGCAAACGGCCAGTCTCCGCTCCTTGCAGCGATCCACAATCTGACGTGCCGGGGTTGAATAGTCGCTATCATGAAATCGCTGATGCTTGGAAGATAGCTCCTCGCCTCCGAGGTCGGCGAGGCGTCCGATTGCGCTGACGTCGCCTGAGTCCACAGCATCAGACAGAAGCATCCCGAAAACGCCGGGGCCAGGAGAATCCAGGAATTCTTCCGCCATCGGTTTCGAGGATTCTCTGTGGGTAGGCCCATTTGATTCACCTCAAGAAGTGGGGGTAACCCCGGACGGAAAACGAATCGCCGATACCTATTCGGCTGCCTCGCAGCGCGCCGATGTGCGATCAATGGGGCGCGGCGCCCGGCGGATCGCCGGCAGGTCAGTCAGGACTGCAGGTGACTGCGTCCTTTGCCTCGGCGTCATTGAAGTCGCGAAAAACGGGGCATTGCTCGGGCGGCTCGATTGCGTGGGTCGGGTCGATATTGGAAGTAATGGGGGCGCCAGTATGTCCAGAAGGGTTCCCGTACCCCTCAACCGTTGCGGGCCCCGTAACCGCCGGCGCGCCACTGGGTCCAGAAGAATTCTCGTACCCTTCAACAGTCACGGGCGCCGTGCCGGCAGGTGCGCCGGTGATTGTATCCTGGGCGGCGACTGGTTTGGCGGATAAGACGGCGCAGATCGCGGCCGTCGACAGGAATGTCAAGACTAAGCGTTTCATTTGATAGCTCCACTGAGTAACCGCAAACGATCGGCTGCCCAACAGCGCGCCGCGCTTGACCGATCGGTGCATTGGGGCGGGCGCGTTGGACAGCCGGAGAGCAGTTCAGGGACCGCAGACGCTCGTGTACCTTCCCTGGAAGCCGTAAAAGTCTCGAGTAACGTGGCACCGCTCGGCCGGCTGGATCGCGTAGACCTGGCCGCCATTGGAAGCAGATGAGCCGGTGTATCCAGAAGAGTTCCCGTACCCTTCAACAGTCACAGGCGCCTCGCCCACAGGCGCGCCGGTGACCGTATCCTGGGCGGCGGCTGGAGTGGCGGATAAGACGGCGCAAACGGCTGCCGCCGAGAGGAAGGGCAAGACTAAGCGTTTCATTTGATTATCTCCAGTGATTGACCGCGAACGATCGAAATCGTGCGGTTTTCCAACGACAGCCTTGCAATCTTGCGTTGATGTCTGAGCCGCTCTGTACGAAAGAAACGAGCCGAAATCAGTGCGCAGGTTTGCTTTCTGTCGCCTCGTTATTTGAACGATCGCCGGGCAGTTTCAAAGCTCTACCCAGGATTTCGGGAGACATACTTCAGGATGATTTGGATAAGACGATCGTAGCTTATGTCCTCGACATCGCTCGGAGAAACTCCGGGCATACACCGCAAAGGCGATCTGATGCCACACAGGGCAGAGCGGGGTCCGTGACTCGCCACAGCGAAATCATAGCAGCCTGACGCTGGACCCCGAACCGCTCAACCGGCCCGCATCGCGCTGGCAAGAGCGGAGGGCTTGGCGCGACTGGGGGCCGACAGGGCCTGACCGATCTTGTCCATGTAGATGAATACGATCGGCGTGGTGAAGAGCGTGAGCACTTGCGACACCAGCAATCCGCCGACGATCGCATAGCCCAGCGGTTGCCGGATTTCAGACCCGGTTCCGGTTCCGAGCATGAGAGGAACGCCGCCGAACAGAGCGCACATGGTCGTCATCAGAATGGGCCGGAAGCGGAGGAGGCAGGCGTGATGGATCGCGTCCTCGGAGGAAAGACCCTCATGGCGCTGCCCTTCGAGTGCGACGTCGACAAGCATGATGCCGTTCTTCTTCACGATGCCAATCAAGAGGATAATGCCGATAATTCCGATCACATCGAGCGGACGGCCGACGAGCATGAGCGTAACAAGCGCGCCGAGACCGGCCGAAGGCAGTGTCGACAAGATCGTCAACGGATGGATCGTGCTCTCATAGAGCATTCCAAGAATGATATAGACCGCGAACAACGCCGCGAGGATCAACGGAGGCGTGGTGCTGAGCGAGCTTTGGAACGCCTGCGCGTTGCCCTGGAAACTGGTGGCTATCGATGGCGGCAAGTGAAGGTCGCGGGTAGCCTTTTGCACCGCTGAAACTGCGGCGCCGATCGTCGCGTCCGGCGCGAGATTAAAGCTCAGGGTGACCGACGGAAACTGGCCCTGATGATTGACGACGATGGGGGTCACGGCCGGAATGAGACGCGCGATCTGGCTCAAGGGGACCATTGTGCTGTTCTGGGAGAGGACGTAGATGCGCTGCAGCGCATTAGGGCCGAGTTGATATTGTGGATTGACTTCGAGAATCACGTAATACTCGTTAAGTGCGGTGTAGATCCGGGCGATATGACGCTGGCCGAACGCATCGTAGAGCGTGTCGTCGATCGTCGCAGGCGTGATGCCGAACAGTGCGGCGGCTGGGCGATCAATCTCGACCTTCAGGGTCCGGCCTGGCGCCTCCTGATCGCTTGCCACTGCTGTCAGCTCCGGCAATTCCTGCAACTTCGCCATGAGTTCTTGCGCGTAGAAATTGAGTTCGTCCTGGTCGATGTCGACCAGCGTATATTGATACTGCGTCTTGGACAGGCGGCTGCCGATGGTGATGTCCTGCGCCGCTTGCATGTAGAGATTCATCCCCTGCACCTGCTGCACCGCTGTCGCTAGGCGTGCGATCACCTGGTCGGCCGTTACGTTCCGCTCGCCATGGGGCTTTAGAGTTATGAACACGCGGCCGTCGTTCTCAGTGACGGTGGGGCCGCCCGGCCCGATATATCCAACCGCGGAGGCGACTGCCGGATCGCTGGCGGCGATCTCGAGGATCGCCTGCTGACGTTCTTTCATCCCGTCGGGCGAGACATCCTGGGCCGCTTCACTGACACCCATAATGATGCCCGTGTCCTGTTGTGGGAAGAAACCTTTGGGGATGACGACGAAGAGCCACCCCGTAGCGGCGACCGTCGCGATCATGACGCCAAGCGTGGTCCGGCGATGTCTGAGAGCGACGATGAGAGCGCGATCATAGACGGTCACGAGCCCAGCGAAGAACGCTTCGAGGGCGCGTGAGACCCGGCCCTCCTTCCCATGAGCTGCGGCCGGCAACAATTTCGCGCAAAGCATCGGAGTAAGCGTCAGCGATACCAGCACCGAGACCACAATCGAGACGGCGACGGTAACGGCGAATTCCCGAAACAGGAGGCCGACCACCCCACCCATCAAGAACAGCGGAATGAAGACCGCGATCAGCGAAATCGAAATTGACAGGATAGTGAAGCCGATCTCGCCGGCGCCATCAAGCGCCGCCTGTAACGGCGACGCACCGCCTTCGATGTGCCGGACGATGTTCTCGACCATGACAATGGCGTCGTCGACGACGAAGCCCACCGCGATCGTGAGCGCCATCAAGGACAGATTGTCGAGGCTGTAGCCCAGGGCGTACATCACCGCGAATGTGCCGATGATCGATATCGGCACCGAAATCGCGGGAATGACGGTCGCCCAAAGCCTGCGGAGGAAGAGTGCGATCACGCCGACGACAAGGGCGATCGTCAGGAGCAAGGTGAAGCGCACGTCGGCGAGGCTGGCCGCTATGGTCTGGGTTCGGTCCGATACGATTTCAACGTCGATGCCCGGCGGCAACGAGGCCCGGAGTTGAGGCAAGGCCTTCTTGATCGCCTCAACGGCCGACATGACATTTGCCCCCGGCGTCCGGAAAACAGCCAGCAAGACAGCCGGCTTGCCGTTCAGCCAGCCTGCAACCGTCTTATCCTGGGGCGCTTTGATCGCCCGCCCGATGTCGCGGATGCGAATCGGCCCCCCGTTGCGATAGGCTACGATCGCGTCGTCGTAGCCTTGGGTTGTTAGCAGCTGGTCGTTCGTCTGAAGGGCGACGGCTTGTTGACCGCCGTAGAGCAGCCCGGTTGGCTGAACGACGGTCAGGCTCGCCAGAGCAAGCCGGATCGTTTCGAAATCAAGGTTCATGGCGGCGAGTTGGGCGGGGTTTAGCTGGATCCGGATCGCCGGACTTTCGTTGCCGCCGACGGTTACGAGGCCGACGCCAGGGACTTGCGAAAGCTTCTGCGCCAGGACCGAGTAGGCATAGTCGCTGACCGTCATGATCGGCAGCACATCCGATGTCAGCGATATCAGCAGGATCGGGGTGTCGGCCGGATTGGTC
>Ga0187879_10002826_pt1 | contig 11712 bp, 6 predicted proteins | sample June2016WEW_19_1_FD_132423 | JGI IMG/M metagenome (GOLD analysis project Ga0187879, IMG submission 132423) | Peatland microbial communities from SPRUCE experiment site at the Marcell Experimental Forest, Minnesota, USA - June2016WEW_19_10 | ecosystem: Environmental > Terrestrial > Soil >... | reverse complement strand
TGCCCCGTCCGCCGGGGCGAAGCCCCGGCACCACACAAAAACTTACTCTCCTACCAGCCATCCGTACTGCGCCACCGTCAGTGGCACCACGCTTAATCTTCCCTGCCGCACCAGCGGAGACTCCGCGAAAGCTGGCCGCTTCTTGACTTCCGCTAGTGTCTTGGGCGTCGCAATCGGCTTCCCAACTTTGATCTTCACCTGTGGAGTCTTGGGATCGCTCGCATCCACCGACACCACTGACGCTGTTCCCACCGCGCTCTTCTCGTCACCGGTGTGATAAATGACCAACCGCTCTCCCGGCTTCATCTCGCGCAAGTGCTTCACGGCTGCGGGATTCGTCACTCCATCCCAAGTCGTCGTCTTCTCGCGCTCAAGATCGGCGAAGGAATACACGGTCGGTTCCGTTTTCAGAAGATAGTCCATAGATAGTCCTTGGGCAAGATAGTCCTTGGGCAGGTATTGTAAACACATAACCATGCACGGGAAAATCAAACCGCAGATCCTACTTGCGCTCCCCAGCAACCTTGCTATAATTTCGCAATGTTTTCAGGATGCCTGAATCGTGGCGTCAACTACGAGCAGGCCGCGCATGCGGGGCAGAGCGAGCGGAAGGAACCGATGGCCAATGGCTGAGAAAACGGCGGCGAGAAGACGGATAGGCTGGCTGTTGGGGTGCGGCGTGCTTCTCGGACTCCTGGCCGCTTTTGCAGGACGTCAGACGGTTAGCTACACCTCGACGGACGCATTCTGTAATGAGAGTTGCCATTCGCACCCGCACGCTACCGATTACTGGGTTCAATCCGCGCACTACTCCAACCGGCATGGCGTTGTAGTCCACTGCACAGACTGCCACCTGCCCCCGGACGGGATGCAGTATCTCACGGAAAAAGCCCGGTTGGGCGCCCACGACGCGTACGCCAAGCTGTTTCGCGACGTCTCCAAGATCGACTGGGCACGGCAGCGCAAGCTCGACCGCGCCGTGACGTTTACTTATGACGCGGGCTGCGTTCATTGTCACAGTAATCTTTTCACTGAGGGGCTCTCCAAAGTGGAGGACACGCTTCCCTCCGCCGATCAGGGAACCGACGCTAATCAAATCCGCGAGATGAGAATCGTCGCGCGCAGGATGGAAGCGCACCTCTACTACCAGCGCAATCGGGAAAAGTTGCATTGCGTTAATTGCCACCTGTTCTCCGGGCATCTCATGGAGAAGAAGATGGTGCCCGTCGCTATGGCTGCGGTCGAGGATTCCCGGTTCCCGCTTGCCGCCTCGGGCTTTCAGGATTACACGGAAGCCGTGCCTGGATTGCCCGTCAAGTTCCACATGATCGCGGTGCCGGGTGGAACTCTGGCGGCGGGGAGTCCGGAACTGGGCGCTTGCCGCTTACGAGACGCGGGGCCGGTGCACTCCATTAGCGTGAGCCCGTTCTGGATGGCGCAAGCCACGGTCAGCAGCCACGACCTTGAATTGTTTTCTGCGCAGCGTAAATTGAAGGAGAAGCCAAGCACGCTAACGGCGGATCTCGCCGAAGCTTACACGCAATGGTTGTCGCAGACGACGGGAAAGAAATATCGCCTGCCGACAGACTTCGAGTTGGAGTACGCCTGTATTGCGGGCGGTACCATGCAAGCTTGGAACCGGCTCGATAGCCGGGCGGATTTCCATGATCCCGGTGTGGCCGTGCCCAATGCCTGGGACTTCTTCGACTTGCCCGGAAACACCCCCGAAGGTTCTGCCGGCACAGGCGTCCGCTTCCGGGTGGTGAGGGAACTTGAGGAGAAACCGGCTACCCGCGCCAGCCTCGAGCGATGAACCATTGACGCAATAGAACCTAGCACCGAACCTGGGCCAGAAAGAGTTGAGACCTATGAAGGATGCACGCGATCACGAACTGGGCATGGACCGCGCCATTACCCGACGCGATTTTCTGAATGGGGTCGCCATCGGGATTGGCAGCCTGGCGCTCGGTTCCTCGCTGACCGGGTGTACGCGGCACGGCGGCTCGGATTCCAGCGCGGCACAGAACGGCGCGGGGTACAACCCGGCGGCGGCGAGTGGGATGCGCGGCGATAACACGGGGTCGTTTGAAGCCGCGCATGGCTTACGCGACGGAACTTTTTGGCAAACTGCCGGCCGGGCGACGCACACGGATACCACCTACGACCTCATCGTGGTGGGGGCGGGTATCAGCGGATTGGCGGCGGCTCACTTTTTCCGCAAGCAGGCCGGGGCCAATGCGCGCATCCTGATTCTCGAAGCGCACGACGATTTCGGGGGCCACTCCGCGCGGAAAGAGTTCCATGCGGGAAACCGGATGCTGCTTGGTTACGGCGCCCAGTCGATTGAAAGCCCATCGCTCTACAGCGCGGAGTCCAAGGGCTTGCTGGCCGACTTGGGCGTTGACGTGCAAAAGTTCTATCGCTACTACGACCAGAGTCTCTATCCGTCGCTGAAGATGGGAAGCGGCATGTTTTTCGATCGGGAGACTTTCGGAGAAGATCGTTTAGTGGCAGGCTTCGGTAAGATTCCGCACCGGGAATTCTTTGCCAAGGCGCCGCTTTCCGACACGGCCCGCCGGGACATCGTGCGCCTCTACACCGAAAACGTGGACTACTTGCCAGGCCGCACCCCCGAACAGAAGCGAGCGATCCTGGAAAAAACCAGCTACGCCGATTTTCTGACCAAGATTGCCAAGTGCACTCCGGAAGTGGTCCCTGTCTTCCAGACCCGCAGCCACGATTTGTTCGGGGTGGGCATCGACGCCGTCTCCGCCCAGGCGCTCTACGATGAAGGCGACGACTACGGCTATGGGTATCCTGGGCTGGATGCCACGTTGGGACACGCCGGCGATCGCGGCGAGCATAAGCCGGATCCTTACATTTTTCATTTTCCCGATGGCAATGCTTCCATTGCCCGCTTGCTGGTGCGGGCTCTCACTCCAGAGGCAATGCCGGGACACACCATGGAAGACGTGGTCGTGGCCCAGGCGGATTACGGGCGCCTCGACCGCGATTCTTCTCCGGTGCGCATCCGCTTGAACAGTACTGTCGTGGGAGTGCGACACGACGGGGTGCGGCACGATGGAGACCCAGGGTCGGCACACGAGGTGAAGGTGACCTATACGCGCGATCGGCACCTCTATCAGGTGCGCGGCCGCCGGTGCGTGATGGCCTGCTACAACGGGATGATTCCTTATCTTTGCCCCGAGCTTCCCAGTAAGCAGAAGGAAGCACTGGTGTATGGGGTGAGAACGCCGCTGGTGTACTCGCACGTGGCCATTCGCAATTGGAGCTCGTTCCAGAAGTTGGGCGTGTACCAGATTGCGGCCCCCGGAAGCTATCACGTATACGCCGCGATCGACTTTCCCGTGAGCATTGGAGAATACAAATTCCCCAGCCGTCCGGAGGAGCCGATGGTCGTGTTCATGGTGCGTACACCGTGCCAGCCTGGCTTGTCGGAACGTGAGCAGCATCGCATCGGGCGAGTGGAACTTTACGACACACCGTTTGAGACCTTTGAGCGTAATATTCGCGACCAACTGGCACGCATGCTGGGCCCGGGAGGCTTTGATCCAGCGGCCGACATCGAGGGCATCACGGTTGGGCGCTGGGCGCACGGCTACGCCTACGGATATAACTCCTTGTTCGATCCCGACTTTGCCGAGGGGGAAGCACCCCACGAGGTTGGACGAAAGCCGTTCGGCCGTATCGCGATTGCCAACTCCGATGCGGGTGCCATTGCCTACATGAATGTTGCCATCGACCAGGCGTATCGCGCCGTACGGGAGCTCTCACAGTACCAAAGCTGACGGCCGGCCTGAGCCCCGAGACACGATTTCAGCTCCTTCGTCGCCTTCTCATCTTCGGGGGCATTCTCAGGAATTGGTTTTGCTTCACTTGGTGGAGAATTTGTAAATGGTTTCCTGCCGGTAGACGGAGCTGGGTTTGAGGATTACCGACGGGAAATCAGGATGGTTCACGGAATCAGGAAAGTGCTGGGTTTCAAGGCAGAACGCCGAATGCTTCCCGTAGTGAACTCCGCGCTTGCCCACAATGCTGCCATCGAGAAAATTGCCGGTATAAAACTGGATGCCGGGCTCCGTGGTCCAGACTTCCATCTGACGACCTGAGCCGGGGTCAAATACGCGCGCGGCGAGTTTTAATTTGCCTGGGTCTCCTAATACAAAGTTGTGGTCGTAGCCCCCGGGGTCTCCCTTGATTTCAGCGATGCGGGCGCCGATTGCCGTTGGCTGGGTGAAGTCCAGCGGCGTTCCCTTCACGGTCACGATTTCCCCGGTTGGAATAGAAGTCGCGTCAACCGGGGTGTAGGTAGCGGCGTTCAGAAGGAGAATATCCGCCAGGACGTCCGTCAGCGCACCCGGCGTGCCGCCCAGATTGAAATAACTGTGGTTTGTAAGATTCACCGGCGTGGGCTTATCCGTCTTGGCGGTGTATTCCAGCTTCAGTTCGTTGTCGTCGGTGAGCGTGTACGTCACCGTAACCGACAAGTTTCCAGGAAAGCCTTCATCGCCGTCGGGGCTCAGGTAGGAGAAGCGAACAGATGCCGCATGAGGCGTCGGCACGGGCTCGGCCTTCCAGACAACGCGGTGCAAGCTGTTTTCTCCGCTGTGCAGGGTATTGGGAGGGTTGTTAATCTCCAGCGAGTATTGTTTTCCGTCCAGCGTGAACTTTCCTTTGGCAATCCGGTTGGCGACTCTGCCTACGGTAGCTCCAATCCAGGCATGAGTGCCCATGTAGCCTTGGAGCTGGTCGAATCCCAGGACCACGTCCGCCGTTTTTCCGGCGCGGTCTGGAACCCAGAGCTCGGTGAGCGTAGCGCCGTAAGTGATGATCTTGGCGAGGGAGCCGGTGGAATTCTTCAGCGTAAGCATGTCAACGACAGTGCCGTCGTTGAGGGTTCCGAATTTTGTTCGTTCCACTCCAGCCTTGGTCATCCCAGCCTCGGTCGGATTCTTCGGTTGCGCTTGGGCCGACGTCGTCGTCAGAACGCCCGATCCTATCAGGATCAGGAACGTGATTCTCACTACCATCGTCACTGCCGTGTGCATACGGTCGTCTCCGCGTTTTGCTCTAGAAGAATTCTAGAGGAAATTCGATTTGCTGCCATGCCAAGAATGCTACCTCGCGAACCCTGAGGGGAGTTCTGCGGCTTCCACTAGCGCACGCTGAACACGGCGAGGGTCTGGGTCGGCAGTGAGACGCGCACTTTGCCGTCTATAATTTCCGCGGCGCTATTGCCAAACACCGTCTGCAACTGGTGGGCAGTTTCCAGGGGCGTGCCTTCGACGGGGATGTTGAGTGCGGCCGTCTTCGGGGCGTTGTTGTAGACGACAAGCAGCTTATCTTCGTCTTGCGGCGACTCGCGCAGGAAAGCGTAGTAACTGTCGTCCCATCCGATGTGCCACTGCTTTCCGGTGCGCAGGGCGGCGTGGCTCTGGCGCAGCGCCAGCAGTGACTGCACGTAGGAGAATACATCCTGTTGTTCGGCGGTGCGGCCGCTGGCGGTGAAGGCGTTTTGCGGATCGCCCGGGAAACCTCCCGGGAAGTCGCGCCGGTTGTCGGGGTCGCCGCCGCCCGGCATCGCGATTTCGTCACCGGAGTAAATTTGTGGAATTCCGCGCAGGGTCAGCAGCAGTGACAATGCGGCCTTGAGTTTGGCGGGGCTACTGCCTTTTTCACTCACGAAGCGCCCGTCGTCGTGATTGCCTATAAAGGTAACCAGCGTCTCGGGATGCGGGTAGAGTTCGTCATGGCGAAGAACATCGACGACCTTCTGCATCGATGCGCCCCTGATGGTCACGTCACGTAAAACAAAGCTGAGCGGGAAGTCGAAGACCGTAGCCAGGCCGGAGTCGATACCATCGAACTGCTTCCGTCCACCTTCAAAGAATGAGGTGATAGTCGAATCGCCGTCCCACACTTCGCCGACGTCGTTGATCTGCGGATAGATCGTGCGTATTCGCTCGTGCCATCCGCTCCAGAACTGGCGCGTGGAATAGGGGAAGGTGTCCAGACGGAAGCCATCCAGTTGGGCAATTTCCGTCCACCACATCGCGTTCTGCGCGAGGTAGAGAGCGAGTTTGGGATCGTCCGGATTCAGATCGGGCAGCTTGTTCGCAAACCAGCCGTCGAGCGTGTTGCGATATTCGCGCGGCGAAGCATGCGGATCGACCAGCCCTGTGAACGAATAAGAGGGTTCCAGATGATGCTCGGGCGTACCGTGAAACCACGTAGGCGTCGGTGCGTCGTTGGCCCAGGGATGATGTGGGCCGGTATGGTTGACGACGTAGTCGACCAGCACCTTCATGCCGAGCCGATGAGCGTCAGCCACCAGCGCCTGATATTCGGGCATGGAGCCCATGTGTTCGTCGAGGGCGTAGAAGTCGATGACGTGATATCCGTGGTAGTCGGAGTCGGTGTTCTTCCAGACGGGAGTGAGCCAGAGCGTGGTCACCCCGAGATCGTGCAGATATCCAAGATGATCGCGAATGCCGCGGAGATCGCCGCCGTGATACGCCATGGGGTTACTGCGATCATAGTCAGCGTTCGAGCCCGCGGGCCGATCGTTCGAGAGGTCGCCATCGGCGAAGCGGTCGGGCATGATCAGGTAGATAACGTCGTCGCGAGAGAAGCCTTCGAAGCGGCCACGGGAGTCGGCACGAGCCAGCAGCGGCAACGGGACCGTCGCTGATCCCGCGGAAGTGATCAGGCGCAAGGGAACGGTTCCGGACGGCAGATCGGAACTGAGTTGCAGGTGGACGAAGAGATAATGTCCGTTCGCAGAAGCTTCCGCGCCGAGCACAGCAACATTCTTGGCCGGGCTTTCCACGCGAGCGCCGCTGAGATTTTCACCGGTGAGCAGCAACGTGAGTTCAGGCGTGTAGTTCACCCACCAGTTGGGCGGATCGATCTTCTTCACGAGCGGCGCAGGCTGCGCCCAGGCGCCAACGTTCAGGACTGCCATGATAAGGGCGAAAACACCCGCCTGCCACCCACGCCTGCATGGATTCATGAGTGCGAACCTCGAAAAGAGCACGGAGAAAGGGGGACAGACGAAATCTGTCCCCCGGGTTGGTCAAGCTAGTGGTTAGAAGGTAAAGCGGGCTACCAACTGCACGTGCCGCTCTGATGACAAGCGCGAGCTGTTGCCAGCTGCGGGACCAAGCTGTCCAAAGGTCCCGTCAGTAACCCCGCCGTCCGGATTCTGGAAGAGCGGATGGTTCAGGACATTGATCCCCTCAAGGCGAAGCTCCATCTTGTAGCGCTCGGTGAGCGAAAAGGTCTTGAAGATGGACGAATCCCAGCCCTTAACACCGGGACCATGGAAGTAGCCGCGAGGCAGGTTCCCTGTCGGTAGTCCTGTCGTAATGTGGGCGAACGCTCCGCTTGGACAGCTCAACCAGACGAATTCCGAGACACCCGTGCGACAGCCCCCGTTGTACGTCGTATAGAGTAGCCCGCCGTCGTTGACATTCATCGGCGCACCAGTCTGCAGTGTGAGGATGTTGTTCCACTGCCAGCCACCGATCACGTAGTCAACCACCTTGGGGGCATCGTTCATCCACATGCGGCCCTTGCCCCAGGGCAGTTCATAGAGCGCCGCACCGACGAAACTGTTGCGGATGTCGTTGTCCGCATTGCCCCAGTTGTGGCTTAGGTGCGCGTTGCCGGAGTTGTCCACGATTATTCCCGTGTTGCCGCCGTTATTGCCGAAGGTGCTGGCCGCGTTATCCATCGTATGTGACCAGGTATAGGCCGCAGTGAACTGCAGGCCGCGCGACATGCGATGCTTCAGGCTGGTCTGCAAACCGTTATAGTTTCCACTCCCGATATATGCATACTCGTTAATGCTGCCGACGGTCGGGAACCACTGCGGTCCACCCAGAGTTGGATTGTTGGCACCGAAGGTGGTGGTGAGATGGCTCATTTTGGTTCCGACGTAGCCTAGATCCAGAACAGTGGCGGAATTCAACTGGCGCTCGATTTGGAGATTCCACTCGTCAACCCTGGAGTTCTTGCTGTTCTTCGGGTAATAGATCACGTTAGCCGCAGTCGTGAGGTTTAGCGGGTCCACCGAAGATGCGCCAGAGGGCAGCGTGCCGGTGGCGCCCACCGGGTTGTTGCTGCCCGCGGGCGCGAGGCCGCTTAGCGTGACGCGGTAGCCGTTCGCGCACAGGGGGGTGGTTGTGTCGGGACAGGCGTAATAGCTGGAAACGCCGTTGAAGTTGGCGTTGTTCGCCAACTGGTTGCCAACGCCGCCGCGATCGAGGAAATAGAAAATACCGTAGCCGCCCCGCAGGACCGTCTTGCCATCTCCATAGATGTCATAGGCAAAACCGAGGCGCGGACCCCAGTCGTTCTTATCGGTTGCAATCAGCGAGCGATTGATCGCGTTCGACGCCCCCGCATCAATGAGCGTGACCGTTGCTGGGTCAAAGTTCGACTGCTGGTTGTGCGCTTCGTAGGGCCAGGTGTAGAGGTCATACCGTAAGCCGAGGTTGAGGGTGAGTTTGCGGCTTATGCGCCAGTCGTCCTGGCCGAAGTAACCGGTCTCCCAGCTCCTGGTCTGACTGTAGCCGTTAAATCTTCCGATCTGGTAGCCGGACATAAAGCCGGCTTCCAATTCGGACATGGTGTTGCCGGTAAACGGGCCCAATCCGTTAGAGCCGTTGGAGTTGGGCTGGCCGCTCCAAACTGACTGGCCGCCATCGGTGGCCCAGAAATAACCCTTGGCATCGTTACCCTGTACGAAGTCAACGTGACGATCGATGAAGTTGGCGCCGAACTTGAAAATGTGCTGGCCGTGCGTCCAGCTTACGCTGTCCAAATACTGGTACGACTTCTGCGGCACCTGGTAGACTCCACCATCGCCGGTGTAATCATACTGATAGCTGCCTGTCCAACCCCAACCACCGATGAGGGCGATGCCGCCCAGCAGGGGGTTGCTAGGCATCTGGATGCCCAGCTTCGCAGATAGGTTGACGCCGTTCTGCGGGTTCTCGTACCCGAAGAACGGACGGAGGATGCCGAAACGGAATTCGTTGATGACGCTGGGGCTGAAGGTATGGTTATATCCGACAACGAGCCCGCGTGGATGGTTGAAGTTGTTGCCCGAGCCGAAGCCCGAGGGCAGGTCGTGGGTCGCGTCCACGAGTTGGTCCGTCACATCAAACTGATCCCTACCCGTACTTCCACGGGCAAAGACGGTGTCCTTCTGGGTAGCAACCCAGTCAATGCGAACGTCGTAGTCATCAAAGGTACGGACTTGTTGACGGTTGGCCGCGAAGTTGTAGGAGTTGATTGGAGCGCCCGCGATATTGGGAAGCGGGAAAGCATTAATCAAATTCATGCCAGCCGCGTTCTGGCTTCCTGTGGGAATGATGTTTGTGCCCACGGTGCCGTTCCATCCGAAGGGAAGACAGGTCTGCGGATCGTAGATATAGCCCTTGCTGGCAAACTGGGCAAGAGGAACAGGAGGGGTGGTGGGGGGGTTACCAACGTTGGAATACAGACTCGGACAGATTTGAGGTGCCGGCATCGTTGCCATGCCCGTGGAGCCGGGAAAAACATAGCCAGTGTCTCGTCTGGTATAGGGGCCGCTGGTGTTGGCAGGCAGCATCAGCTCAGAAAAGTCGCCGGTGTGTTGTTTCGCGGTCGGCACGAACAGGTATTCAGTGCCGTTAGGCGATTTCTGCCGCAGGCCCTGATAATCCGCAAAGATGAAGAGCTTGTTTTTCCAGATCGGAGCACCGACGGTGCCGCCGAACTGGTTGCGATGCTGGGGCGGAAGCAGGCTGTTGTAGGAATGGGCGTTGTACGCCGACTGTTGGTCAAAAATGAAACCCGAGCCGTGAATCTGGTTGGTGCCCGACTTGATCTGGGTCTGGACGATGCCGCCGCCACCGCGGCCGAACTCAGCCGGGGCGACCGAGGTGTTGACGCGGAACTCCTGGATGGCCTCGGCAGGTGGGAAGAGGACAATGGAGTTCACCAGCGCCTCGTTGTTGTCGACGCCGTCGAGGATGAAGTTGTTGGCCTGCGAGCGCAGTCCGTTGACGACGATTGACGAGCCGCCGGTATCGGAGTTGCGGAAAGCCTCCGCATTCGTACCGCTGGTACCGCCCATTGAGACGTCGCCATAAGCGCCGCGGGTGACACCGGGGGTGAGCAAGGCCAACTGCGTGAAGTTGCGGCCATTCAAGGGAAGTTCGGTGACCTGCCGGCCCTGAATGACCTCGCCCGTGCCCGAGGTGGCAGTGTCGACCAGCGGCACTTCACCGGTCACATCGACGGTGATACCGGCCGCGCCGGTTTCCAGCTTCAGGCTGATTTCCTGAACCTGTGAAACCTCGAGAGTAAAGTCGGCGGTTGCAGTCTTGAAGCCTGACTGCTTCACTTCGATGTGGTATTTTCCCGCGCTTAGCGCGTTGAAGGTGTACTCGCCCGACCCGCCGGTTTGGACCGTGACGGTCCGCCCAGTCCCCGTGTTGGTTACCGCCACGGAGGCATTCGGTATGACTGCACCGCTAGAATCTGTGATGGTTCCGATGAGACGAGCTGTATCCGTCTGCGCTAATGCCAAGCCAGTCAGGCACAGCACAAGAATTAGAACCAGAAAGAACTTAGTCTTCATGTTTCCTCCGAATAAGGGACATCGCGAGACGTCGGTTTTTTTACACACGATTTTCTACTCACGAACCATTGAGAACTTGCATGTTGTAGTGCAAAGCGAGCCGATGGGGAGGTTTCACTAGGTTTTTAAACGGTTACTGCTGTAAAATGCTTTTGCTGCACGAAGATACGATCACTGTTACGTCGGTGTTAAATGGTTGTGACACACACTTTCGCCGCAGGGCCAGAACAATTCTTCCAACAAATAGATAACATTATTAAAAGTCATAGCCTGCGAGGCTCGGAATCCCTTTGCAAGCTACTGCAATATCTGGCAAAACAGGCCATCGACCATCCCAACGCGCCGTTGAAGGAGTATCAGATTGCCACCGAGGTGTATGGGCGGCACGCGGACTTTGATCCGCAATCGGACTCAACCATCCGAGTTCAAGCTGGGCGTCTTCGTCTGAAGCTGGCGGAGTACTATGCCGGGGAGGGAGCGGCGGACCCAATCCTGGTCAAGATTCCGAAAGGCAGTTATCACCTCATCTTCGAGGCGCGACCGATTGAGCCGCACGCGCAGCCCCAGAGCGCGCCTTTGCACGAGGCGCTGCCACCGAGCGCCGTGGTCGAGACTGTCCCGGCGCGCTGGCGGGTTGCCGCTGTCTTGCTCACGATCGGCCTCATCGTCTCGCTGATTGCCTTGGGGGGCCTGCTGTGGGACCGGAAACGTCCCGAGCCAGCGATTGCGGCGCCCAGCGCACCGCGGGCCGCCGGTCCTCTAGCTGCGTTTTGGCGGCCCTTTACCTCTGGAGTTGAAGAGCCTTGGGTGATCTTCAGCAACGCTGCTTTCGTCGGACGGCCGGAGACGGGCATGCGTTATTACAATGCGCGTCAGGATTCGAAGAGCGCGGTGTACGACCATTACACAGGTGTGGGAGAGGTGTTGGCCATCCACGCACTCGATGACGCGTTCGGCGCGCTGGGGCGGAGGATCCTGGTGAAGCGCGGCAGTTTGTTCACACTCGACGACGTGAAGAGTAACAACCTGGTCTTCGTCGGCTCACCGTCAGAGAATCT
>Ga0187879_10002822_pt1 | contig 11715 bp, 8 predicted proteins | sample June2016WEW_19_1_FD_132423 | JGI IMG/M metagenome (GOLD analysis project Ga0187879, IMG submission 132423) | Peatland microbial communities from SPRUCE experiment site at the Marcell Experimental Forest, Minnesota, USA - June2016WEW_19_10 | ecosystem: Environmental > Terrestrial > Soil >... | reverse complement strand
GACCGCGAGCAAGCCGCCCGGCACCAGATCAATGTCTCGGACGTCCAGGATGCGATTCAGACCGCCGTAGGAGGGAATGCACTCACCCAAGTCCTCAAAGGCGAAGCGCGCTACGACCTTACGCTGCGCTACCTTCCGCAATATCGCAATACCAGGGAAGCCATCGAGAACATTCGTCTGCTATCGCCCTCTGGGGAACGAGTATCGCTGGCACAGCTCTGCAAGATCAGGGTGACGGACGGCGCTTCGGAAGTCTACCGCGAGGGCAATCGCCGTTATGTTGCCATCAAATATAGTGTCCGCGGTCGCGACCTCGGCAGCACGGTAGAGGAGGCGATCAAGAAGGTGAACGAACAGGTCAAATTGCCCACCGGATACACCCTCGGGTGGGAGGGGGAATACGCGAGCCAGAAAAGAGCCAACGCGCGGCTGCTCATCGTACTCCCCATCACCATCCTCATCATCTTCATTATCCTTTACACGATGTTCAAATCCGTCAAGTGGGCGCTGTTGATTCTCGCGAACATTGCCATCGCACCCATTGGCGGTCTGCTGGCTCTGTTGATCACAGGCACTAATTTCAGTGTTTCCTCCGGCGTAGGTTTCCTGGCGCTGTTCGGCGTATCGGTGCAAACCGGAGTCATCATGCTGGAATACATCAACCAGCTCCGGGCACGACGCTATCCGATCGAGGAGGCCGCAGTCGAGGGCGCTGTGTTGAGACTGCGGCCCATCATGATGACGATGCTGGTGGCAACTCTAGGACTGTTGCCGGCCGCTCTTTCGCACGCGATTGGTTCCGACTCTCAGCGCCCCTTTGCCATCGTTATCGTCGGCGGCCTCATCGCAGCCCTAATAATGAGCATCTTCCTGCTGCCCACATTGTATGTGTGGATCGCGGGCGACCGCGACGTGCTGCCCGCAGCCGAAGAAGGGTTCGAGATGGGCGAGCACGTAGATTAACCGCGCGGCGGATGAATTGAGACTACGTTTTGCAAGGCAGGTTACGCGCTGGTTTCGTCGAGCGTCTTCCAGCCTACACTTCTTCTGTGGGTAGCGGGCGAACGCGATGTGACGCTGATGCTGCTGGGCAAGTGTGTAGTCGTAAAAGGCCCACTTTCCGTGAATGCTCGCTTGCTTGGATTGGGAGCGATGGCCGTTCCTAGTCTGACAACACCGCTATTCGTTACACGACAGTTCGGTTCATTCAAAGCAGTGGTAACTTACAGTCATCGGCTAATTGCAGTAGGGCGGTGGTCAGGACGATGGTTGCGTTTGACAGTCCGGCCACAATTCAGGAGGACCACGATGAAGGTATCCGCAAGATTTTCGGCGTTGAGCATTGCGCGGCGAGGTTATAGCCGCTGTTTGCTGTCGCATATCTGGCTGTTGTCCCTTTTTGCTCTCGGGCTGGGCAGCGCTCCTGCCCATGCCCAAAACGCGGTTGTCCTGGTGGGGTCGGGATCGACCGTCCCGGCGCCTCTTTACACCCGGTGGACACAGGAGTACAAGCGCAACCCCAACCTGAAGATGCGATACCTACCGGTCGGCACCAGCGAAGGGATCAAGCAGATCTCACATGGCGCGGGCGACTTTGGTGCCGGGGAGGCTCAGCTGACAGATAAGGAGCGGAAAGAAGGCAGCTTGATCGAATTACCGGTGGTGATCATCGGGATCGTTCCCATCTACAATCTTCCCGAGATCAACCAGGAGCTTCGGCTTTCGGGAGAAGTGCTGGCCGAGATCTACCTCGGCGATGTGAAGACGTGGAATGCGCCACAAATCGTGAAGCTCAATCCCGGGATCACTTTGCCGAATCTTCCGATCCAAGTGGTCAACCGCCCCGCAGGAAAGGGATCCAACTACGTTTTCACTGACTTTCTTTCCAAGGTGAGTTCCAAGTTTCGGAACCAAATTGGAGTCACCCCTTCACCCAAGTGGCCGGTTGGGGTGTGGGCAGAACGCAGTTCCGATATGGCAGACAAGGTGAAAAACAGCCCCGGCTCCATTGGCTACGTGGAGTATCAATATGCGGTGAAAAATAGTATTCCCCAAGCCGCAGTGCAGAATCGCGCCGGTAAGTTCGTGAAAGCTTCCCCCGAGAGCATGAGCGCAGCATGCCAGGCGGCCGAGGCGCCAGGCTGGAAGGGCTTCTCCGCCTCGCTGATCAACACACCCGGAGCTGATGCTTTTCCCATTACCAGTTTCTCCTGGATTTACCTGCGAACTCTATCGTCTGAACCCGCTCGTGCCGCCGCGCTAAGCGACTTCTTAGATTGGATGTACACGGATGGCCAGCAATTTGCGGTTCAGGAAGGCTATGCCGCACTGCCTCCGCCACTGCTCGCAGCATTGAAAAAGAAAGTCAAAGATTTGCGATAGGGTTCAGTTGCGCTGGACCTGGCGCGCGCCTGACAAGAATCGCTGCATTTCGCTTCGGAGGAATCATGAGAGTTTGCTCTGTCTTCGTTTGCGTCGCGGGGCTGGCTTGTCTGACTCTGGCGCAAAAACCCACCGTGCCAGCTAAGACTGATGAGAGCCGGCCATCTAGCAGCGTCTCCGCCGACTCGGGGCTGAAGGATATGTTCGAAGCTAAGATCAAAACCGAATGGGAAGCGCTGAAGAACAAGGACAAGAAAAGTTACGCCGAATTGTTAGCGGATGACTATCAGGGGGTCGAAGTCGATGGCCGGGGCGAGCGGAACAAGATTCAAGCTGTAAACGAGCTGGTAGAGCAAAATGTCGCCAACTATACGCTGTGGGGATATAAGCTGATTCCGCTAGGGCCGGATGCCGCCTTGGTCATTTACGAAAGCACCATTCAGTTTCCGCCCAAGGCGCAAATACGCTACTCACGGGTGTACATCAGTGAACTCTGGGTGAAGCGCGCTGGGCAATGGAAAGAACTGCACTATCAGGAAACTCGCGTTAAGTAGTCCTCTTTCTGTCCCACAAATTAAGTGCAACCGTCGCCATAGCGTCGCCATCTCACTGCTGTGTGAGAGGAGGTATCTCTATGAAGAAGTTGTGGTTTGCTTTGCTGCTTTCGAGCAGCTTTCTCCTGGCGCAAAACGCCAATCCCAGCAACACGAGCCAGCAGAACTCGAAAGCTTCCAAAGGACAGGAAACCATACAAGGCTGCGTCAGCAGATTTAGCGGAGATTACATACTGACCCAGCAGGACCCAGGCATGACTTACGAGCTTCAGGCGACTGGCAAGATAAGGCTCCACAAGTACCTGGGACGACGAGTGGAAGTAACCGGGACGGAGTCACCGTCGATGATGACCAGTTCCGACGCTATGACAAGGGTGGGCGCTCCCTCCTCGGTGACGTTGACCATCACTTCGATCAAGACCCTCGAGAAGGAGTGCTCGGTGCGCTGAGCCTCTCAGCAGTAAGTTTTTGCAAAGGTTCGCTTTGGTTCCGATGGGGCCTTAGTCGCAGTCCGGCGGCATGGCCATGATCTCGGATTCAGAGTCACAGGGTGGCTTTTTCCTGGCTGGCTCCAGTCGGAACGGGCGATTGTAGCGAAGAATCCAGAGGCCTTCGTTGTTGGTGAGGTAGATCAAGTCGTGGCCACCGTCCGGAAGAAGGCTGGTGACGTTGTAGAACGTCTCCAGCGTTTTTGGATTGCGCGGGTCACTCAAGTCGAGCACGCGCACGGTTTCGGTGGGACGGTTGCTGCTAGTGAGAGTAGTCGGCGTTTTTTCCGGAGCTTCCGCGATCGCCACATCGGGGGCAACCATCTGCAGGTTTCCCGCAGTCGACTGATTCGATTCTGCCGTTCGTTTCAAAAGGCTCGGCTTCTCCGGCTGGGTGACGTCCACGATCATGAAGCCTTGCTTCCCTGCCTGTTGAACGTACAAGTAATGTTTCCCCTTTTCCTTCTGCAGCAACATTTGACTTCCCGTCGCCTGCGGCAAAGGCAAGTGGGCGATAACGGTGGCAGGGACGTCGGTTGGTTTTGGCTTCGTGGGTTCATTGGCGCTGGCCAGCAAGGCAGGCAACAGCAGAAGCGAGAAAGCAAGCAGCGCGCTCTTAGAAGTCTTCATAAATCACTTCACGATACGCGACGCGAAGCTTTCTCAGCTTCGCGCCTTAAGACAACTATATCACCGCGCGAGCGCATCTTCATTGTTCTGCGACGACCCCGACGCAACCATCGGAAGTGTATGGCGCACAGATTCCGCCCGCCTGAAAGGGCACAAAGGCATGGTTGGTGCTGGGGTCTACCGAGATGCTGTGCGCGTTAGATCCGGTTGGCATGTTGTACAGCCACAGGTTCGTGCCAGCATCAATAACGCCCATGACCGCTGTGGGGAGCATGTCGCGCGCCGCGAGATAGTATTTGTTGTCGCTGGGGTTGTACCAAGTCTCGTCCACGCCGCCCACTTGGGTGATCTCGGCAAGGATTGCCCCTGAAGTGCCATCAATCACGTACTCGTTGGGTGGAAATGCCTCGCCATCATGGTCCGCGCAACCCACCAGAAAATTATTGCCCGGACCCTGAACGACACTGGTCGGCATGCAATTGGGCATGACAAAGCTATTGACCACCACCGGCCCACAGGGTCCCCCGCAGGTATTGTTCCCTACCCTCGGATCGATTTCATCGATACTTCCAAATTTTGTGATGGGGATGGAATTCTCATTCGCCAGCAGCAAATGGCCCGTCTTGGGATTCCATGCCATCCCTCCCAGCCCGGCGGGCGCTATAGCTCCAGCGCAACTGGAGGAAGGCGCAGTTTGGCTACAAAATGCTCCCGTGCTGTAGTTGACCAGGGGACCGTGATGGCAGGGGATCGTGTACGGCGTCCCCGAAGGAGTAACGCCGATTCCAGGAACCAAAGAAGCGGCTGCCGACCCGGAAACGCCACTGAAGACCTGCGGATTGGAGGGATCGGGGCATGGGAACGTACCGTCAACGTTATCGACCGGAACCCCGGCATTCAGTCCTTGTTCGACCCCGCCCACGACTGAGGCCGTACCTCCTGCTCCGTCGTAATAGATCTGCCCAACCACGCAACTGGGGGGGTTGAACGCGGCGCCGGCCTGCGGTATCACCCAGGTTTGTGAGAATCCCTGGGAGGGATAAGTGGGAAAATCATTCGGATCGGAACCCGTCTGTAAGGGCGCAGCATAAGGACCGTAAGGGGTCGTCTGATCGATCGGCAAGCAATGCTGCAACTGCAGGCTGTCGGCGGGGTTCTTGGCGATGACGTTCGTCATGTCAAAAAACGTGACAAAGGGGAGTCCGGGATCGCCATTGATGATCGCGAGCACCTGATGGGTGGTTCCGTCGGCTGCGGTGGCAGGGCCCAGGGCCATTTCATCGCCGCGATCATCTCCACAATCGGCGGCGGAGCCGGCTTCGCCGTTCCAGGAAGAAACACAGGGAGCGATGCCCAGCGGACCGTCATAGTCGGCGGATACCCCGGTGGGAAAATCGGCGATCACGGTGGGCGCAGTGGGCGGATTCGTGCTTAATTTCATCGTGGTCAGGTCGAAAACGACCACGCTGGAACTGCCATTGCCGACAAAGAGGAACTTGCCATCGAGAGTGGTGGTATTGCCGTCTGGTCCGGACATCGGATTCACACCATTGGCGCGGGAAGCGCAGCACTGTGCGCCCGGAAATCCGCCAAAATTACCGTTGGCACCAAAGCCTGAACCGAGATGAAAGGGTGCGTTCCTGCAACCGAACCGGGTGAAATTGCCGAACACTGAGACGATCGGTGGAATGCTGGGATCGCATGGGCTGGCGCCGTTTCCCGCGTCGGAGACCGCATTGGAGCCTTGAATTGAAAACACGGCGAGATCCTGGGACGTGTCGATCACCTGCATGGCAATGCCGATACGGTCGGAAATATAATCCAAATAAGGCCCTCCCGTACCCGTCGGGTTCGGGGCGATCGTACTAATGTCGAAGGAGTTGAATGGACCGCCCGGCTCGCCGGTGGCATTGTGCTCGGGCACGGGAATGACGTTGATGACGGCGTAGCTGCCGTTGATCGTCGTGCCGCAAGTTGGGCAATTCGGCGTTGTGCCGCAGCCAGTCAGGATCACAAACAGCGCGGTGAGAAGAACAGTAACAAAAATGGTCGGTCTCATTCGAATTCCCTCCTGCGGTTTCCCTTCAGGACCAGCCTGCGGCCAGCCCTGGCATCGATTCACTGATTAACTACTGCGCTCATTTGCCGATATCCGCGTCGGATATCCGCGCGGACCACCCCTAGAATCTGAACTGCAACTGTTGCAAGAGTGTGTAGTAATTCTGCGGCACCGCGCCGATTGTGCTGGGATCCTTCAGCTGATCAATCGCCAGATTGAACTGGTACTTGACCCAATAATTGGGATACCAGGTGAGCCCCATGGTGATCTCGTCGGTGTGGTAATTAAACGTGGGCACAAACCCGGGCGTGTAATAGTTCAAGAGGTTCGCGCCAGGTTCGTTGGCATGGATGCCCATGAATCGAACACCGACACCCCACGCGCCCCATCCCCGTCCCTGGCCGCCTGGAGTGTCGGGACCAAACGTCGGACGATGGACCCGGGGGGTGCCGTTTTCCGGCTGTTTTTCGCCCGTGAGCAGATAGGTCGCGCTGATGTTCCAGGCCTTGGCTATGATGGATGGATAACTCAGGAAGCCAAGCCCTCCCACCTGTTCGGAGCCGACGTTGTTGCGAGACATATTGAGTTGATCGAATTCACCGCGCAGAGCGAACGCCGATTTGATGTAGGTGAATTCACCGTTGTAGCGCTGGATGGGTCCGTTAATGGCGAACCGCGGGAAGAAGTCGTAAACTCCGCCGGGCAGGGTGCCGTTAAAGCTTTGATCCCCGGAAAGACCGCGGGAGCGGCCTCGATCCGCGGATCCGCCAAAGGCAAGTCCCTTGAGCCACTCGTTCTTGGATTTGCGCCACAGATAGAAGCGAAGCCGGCCAATCACTTCGGGCTGATTGGTGGTGTTGAGCTGGGCGTATCCCTTGCCGTTGAACGCGCCAACCCAATACTGCATGACACCACCGTCAATATCGCCGTGAAAAGCAACGCCGGGGCTGCGGAACGCGGAGGCCGCCGACGGGTACAACATCGACTGAAATCCGCGTTCGACGAAGTCCAGGTTGGTAGCGCCGGTTCCGGCTTCTTGAGCGAACGGCGTCTTGAACTGGCCAACCTGGAATTGGAACTCACGCCGGATTCTTACGTTGAGGTAAACGTCACGCACGATCGAGCCCGCAGTGGCAGAAGCGTCGGTAAGCAGCGCAAAATCGAAGTGGGAACCGTAGTTGCCTTGAAAGCCAAAGCGGGCGCGGCGCAAAACAAAGGTGGCGGGGGGTGCGCCGTCGCCATTGTAAGCGCGGTAATCAGTGTCCACATAGCCATAGGGGCTGATGCTGAACTGTCCGTCCGCACTCCTGATGAAAAAGTGCTCACCGTTCCATCCTGCCGTCACCGGGGCATCTTTCTTCGGAGCAGGTTGAGCCTGATCCACGAGCGCCGCCTCGACCACAGGGTTCGGCTGCACGAGAACCGCGGGCATCAGACGAACAGCACCGCCGCCGGCAGCGCTAAGCGTCTGCGAATTGGGTTCTCCCGAAGCAGCGTCAGCCACGGGCCGAATCTGGGCCGAGCTGTTGTCGGTTACCTTCCCCGCAGCCAACTTCTCGACCAAAGCCTTCAGTTCCTCGATGGTCTTGCGCTGGGCGGCGACCTCGCTCCGCAACTGGTTGACCTCTTCCTTCGTTGCGGCTACGGAAACCGATCCGTCAGTCTTGCTCGCGGGTTCCGTGCCTTGAGCGTGGGCGAGCGAACCGGGCACCATAAAAACTACCAGAAGCACGAAAACCGTTGTTAGCGCGCGCATGTGTTTCCTCTCCCGGGATAATTTGCGAAACGGCCTGTCCTCAAGGCATGGAACGCGCGGGACGCGCGCTGCCTTGTTCGTTCGGGCCACGAACCGAAAGATTTTACAGAGGTGCAAATAAGTGCCTTCCGGTATGAAAAGCGGACCACTTTTTGTGACCGCCCGGTTTATCACATCGAAATCAAGCTTGTCAAGGAAAAGTTTCCTGCGCCGTTCGGGCCGGAAGGGTCCCTGACATTCCTGAAAAAATTGGCGCCCGTGTCTGCAGTCGCTTGCTTGCCCACTGGACCCCATTCTCCCGGCGTCTTGGTTTTACTCTTCTGGTTCGCGTTGGTGTTACTCTTCGCTCAGACCATCCTTACTTGACTTGCGCTTCGCGCAGGCGTTGATTCCGACCAGCCTCCACTCGCCTTTTTCATTCAGCCACAAGAAAATATTTGCTGTGCGCTTGACAACGGGAGTATACTGCTCCTCACGTGGTCCACTTATCGGACCAGTTGACTATGTCAGCACCGGCGAAATCCGACTTTGAGGTCATCCGAAGAAACAAGGTCTACGAAGAAGTCGCAAAGCAGATCGAACGTTTGATTCTGCAGAAACTGCAACCCGGTGACAAACTGCCCTCGGAACGCGAACTGGCAGAGATGCTTCAAGTAAGCCGCAGTTCCATTCGTGACGCGATTCGAAGCTTGGAACTGATGGGGTTGGTTGAACCGCGTCAAGGCGCAGGGACAATCGTTCGCGAACTATCGGCCGAGTCATTGGTCAATCCTTTTGCCAATGCGCTAAAGCGGCGGCAGGAACTGGTCAGCGAGCTTCTGGATTTTCGCAAGATGCTCGAACCGCCCTTGGCTGCGCGCGCAGCCACGCACGCTTCTCCGGACGAAATTTCTGAGATGGAAGAGATTCTGCAACGGCAAGAAGGAAAGCTGTCTCAGGGGGAAGTCGCCATCGCCGAGGACGCAGAGTTCCACTACAGCGTTGCTCTGGCATCCGGTAACAGCATTGTGCTTAAGGTGCTCGACATTCTCATGGACCTGCTGCGCGACACGCGCGAACGCTCTTTGCAGTTGAAAGGGCGCCCGGAAAGGTCGCTCGCAGGCCACCGCCGGATTCTGGCTGCGATCAAGCGCCATGATGCCGGGGCTGCAAAGGATGCTATGCGGCGGCACATTGAAGACGTCGAAGAGATCGTACTTGAGGATTCTTGACCAAGGGGGACCCTTGGGGTGGCTGTTCGCGATTCGCAATTCGTGGGGCGATCGCGTTAAATTGAGCGTAGCGGTTACCTCTGCCAAGGGCCAAGGGTGAGCCCTCGAGCAGATTAGTCTGGGGACAATCGGGTTGACTGAACTGGGAAATGACATGGCCCGTGTGGCCATCGCGTCTCACGAACCGGAGTCTGTCACGGCAACCCTTGCACTGCGCGTTGCCGAGGCACGGGTCGAAGACGTCGGCCGCGCCATTGCGCGACTGACGCCAGCCGATCTGTTGCGCATGGGTGCCCGAGCAGGCGACGTGCTCAAGATCACCGGCCGAGCAACCGGTGTCGCGCGCGCCGAGGTTTCAGATGAAGAATTCGAAGGCATGGTCCAGATCGACGGCACCTGCCGCAGTAATTGCAGCGCTGGGTTGCAGGAACAAGTAACGGTGGCGCCGATCGAGTGCGAGCAGGCAGTGGCCGTTCGTTTGTCGCCGTTATGGGTAGGCGTCGCGCCCGCAACCATTGCACCCGACCGCATTCTCGAGGATCTGGTGGGCGTCCCAGTCATCGCGGGCTGCGCCGTGCGTGTGCCGACGTTTGCCAAGGCGGTGAACTTCCAGGTGGTGCGCACGATTCCCTCGGGACCTGTCGTGATCGGGAAACGCACCGACCTGCGGGTCGTGGAAGGCGAGGAGACGGCGGCCCGCGCTCCGGCGGTTTCCTACGAAGATATCGGCGGGCTGGAGCGTGAAGTGGCGCGGGTGCGCGAAATCGTCGAACTGCCCCTGAAACACTCGCGCATCTTCGAGCGGCTGGGAATTCTCGCGCCGAAGGGCGTGCTCTTGTACGGTCCGCCAGGGACCGGCAAGACCCTGCTCGCCCGCGCCGTAGCAGCCGAAAGCCGCGTACACTTCATTCATCTCAACGGCCCTGAGATCATGCGGAAGTTCTACGGCGAAAGCGAGGCCAAGCTCCGCGAGGTTTTCGAGGAAGCAGCGCGCCATGCGCCGGCGATTCTCTTCATCGACGAGATCGACGCCGTGGCTCCCAAACGCACCGAAGTGGTGGGCGAGGTCGAAAAGCGCGTCGTGGCGCAGCTTCTCAGCTTGATGGATGGCTTTGTGGCGCGCGGCCAGGTCATCGTCATCGGTGCTACCAACATCCCCGAGGTCCTTGACCCGGCGTTGCGGCGTCCTGGCCGTTTCGATCGCGAAATCGAAATCGGCGTTCCGAACACTCAAGCTCGGCTGCAAATCCTCAGGATCCACACGCGCGCCATGCCGCTTGCGCCCGACGTCGACCTGCAGGAGATCGCCGAGCATTCCCATGGCTTCGTCGGCGCCGATCTCGAAGCGCTGGGACAGGAAGTCGGCATGATTGCGTTGCGCGGCTTCCTCTCGGCCTTCCCACTCCAGATGGCCGGCGCCGCATCTGCCGACCTGGGAGCGCTGCAGGTTACGCGCGACGACTTTCTCGCCGGATTGAAGGAAGTCGAGCCCAGCGCGACTCGCGAATTTTTTATTGAGAAAAGCGCGGCGACGTTTGCCTCCCTCGGCGGTCTCAGCGAGGTAAAACACCTGCTCGATGCTGTCATCGAGCATTCTCACATGCGCGACGAGATCTATGAGCAGGTTGGCTTGGCGCCGCCGCGAGGTATTCTGCTGGTCGGACCTTCGGGCACCGGGAAGACCGCCATGGCGCGAGCGCTCTCGGGTGAAAAACAGATCCCGCTCATCGCCATTGATGGCCCGCAACTGTACTCGAAGTGGTTGGGCGAATCCGAGCGGGCGTTGCGCGAAGTTTTCAAAAAGGCAAGGCGGGCAGCGCCTTGCATTCTGTTCTTCGACACGATTGACGCAGTCGCGCCCAAATTCGGCGCCGATCAGTTTGGTACAGACGTCTATCAAAGGATTCTCAGCCAGCTCTTGCGCGAGATCGACAATTTGCGCGACGTCAAAGGGGTGATTTTGCTCGGAGCCACCAATCGTCCCGAGCGGATCGAGCCGGCGCTCATGCGCAGCGGGCGCTTCGACTATATACTCCCGTTCACCAAACCCGACGCTGGCGATCGCGCGGCCATCATGCGGCTTTGCTGCCGGCGTGTGCCGCTGGCGCCCGATGTCGATTTCGAGGAGTTCGCTGGCCGGATGGAAGGACTCACCGGCGCCGATATCGAAAGCCTGTGCAAGAAGGCGACGCTGTTAGCGATTGCGGAATTTCAGGACGGCACTCGCGTCGCGCCTTTCGTTGTCTTGCGGGGCGATTTCCTGGCGGTTCTTGAGTCCGATCGTGGCAGTCCCCAGGCGGTTGTTAGTCCTTCGTCGTTTGCGAACGACTAGCGACCAACGACTGATAACTATGTTCTTTAACTATGCTAAGGACGAGGGTGGATCATGAGTTACACGGAACTTACGGTTTGGACACGCGGCATTATCATGGACAAAGAAGGACGCGACATCGTCAACTCCATTTCTGCCTCCGCCCGACTCGAGGGCAAGTTCTCTCAGGCGATGGAGAATTACGTCGACAATCCCGATCGCACCAACGCCCCGACGCGCAAGTATTGCCGCGTGAGCGATGCCGTGCTCGAGAACGAGCTCACCTACGAAAACGAGCAACCCAACATCGTCGTACTGGTCGAG
>Ga0187879_10002821_pt1 | contig 11718 bp, 10 predicted proteins | sample June2016WEW_19_1_FD_132423 | JGI IMG/M metagenome (GOLD analysis project Ga0187879, IMG submission 132423) | Peatland microbial communities from SPRUCE experiment site at the Marcell Experimental Forest, Minnesota, USA - June2016WEW_19_10 | ecosystem: Environmental > Terrestrial > Soil >... | reverse complement strand
CGACGCGCCTGCGTAGATCGTGCCCGCGGTTGCGTTCCAGAACGCACCGAGCCAGGACCCACTCGTGTTGGGGGCGCCCGGATCATCCGCCCTCCAGGACCGCAGCGGCCCGCGGCCCTCCACCGTCAGCGCGTCCGGGCCGAGGATCTTGAGGGCAAGCGACGTCACGAATTGGTGGTACTCGCTCCAGTAGAGCTTCGAGATGGAGGACTCGGGGCCGAGGACGCCGTCCCGGAGGACCCCGGTCAGGATGCGGAGGCCCAGGAAGCGCATGATCTCGCAGCGGGCGTAGGCCCGGGCGACCTCATCCCGGACCACCGGGTCGCGCAGCCGCCCGCGTGCCGCAGCCATGGCGACCAGCCGGTCGAGTTCGGCCCGGAACAGGATCGGGTTGGTCGCAGCCTCCTCGCCGCGCTCGAGCCCGAGGAGTGAGGTGGCGACGGCCCAGCCCCCGTGCACCTCGCCCACGACGTGATCGGTCGGCGTGACGGCGTCGTGGAAGAAGACCTCGTTGAACTCGCTCTCTCCCGACATTGCCCGAATGGGGCGGATCTCCACGCCGGGCTGGTCCAGCTCGACGAGGAGGAAGGTGATCCCCTTGTGCTTCGGAGCGTCGGGATCCGAGCGGGCCAACACGAAGATCCAGTTGGCCTCGCGCGCCTTGGACGTCCACAGCTTCTGGCCGTTGATCACCCAGTGGTCGCCGTCGAGCACGGCACGGGTGGTCAGCGAGGCCAAATCCGAGCCCGCCTCGGGCTCGGAGAACCCCTGGCACCACAGGTCCTCACCCGAGAGGATGCGGGGCAGGAAGCGGCACTTTTGCTCCTCGGTGCCCCAGCGCAACAGGGTGCCGCCGAGCATCTTGATGCTCATGTTGTCGTTGAAGCCCATGGCGGGCACGCCGGCCCGGGCCATCTCCTCGGTGAGCACGACCTGCTCCAGCTTCGTCATCCCCCCGCCGCCGTACTCGGTGGGCCACGCCACTCCGAGCAAACAGTTGGCGTACAGCGTCGCTCGCCACTTCGTGACGAAGGCGTCGGCCTCGTCCCGGTCGGCGATGGCACCGAGTCCCCGCCATCCCTCGGGCAGATTGTCCCGCAGGAAGGCCCGGACGCTGCCGCGGAACTCCTCGGCCTCCGGTGAGTAGCGCGGATCCATCGCTCCAGCCGGCCCGCTCAGTGCCCCGTGAAACGGGGAGGGCGCTTCTCGAAGAAGGCAGCCGCTCCCTCCGCGTAGTCGTCCGACGTCGAGACGACGCCTTGCGCCAACTGCTCCTCGAAGAGGACGGTGTCCAGGTCGATATCGAACGAACGCGCCAGGAGCGAGCGTGTGTAGCGCACCACGTGGGCGGGCAGCATGCCAAGGGCCTCGGCCCGTGTCTGGGCCCGTTCCACCAGGTCGGCTCCCCCGGCGAGTTCACCGACCATCCCCCACTCGTGCGCGTCGGCCGCACTGACCTGGTCCCCGAAGAGCAGCATCCGGCGCGCCCGGGCGACACCGACCAGGCGGGGCAGGAGGAGCGAAATCGCCCCGTCGGGCACGAGGGAGCGGCCCACGAAGGCGGCCACGAAACGGGCGTCCGCGGCTGCCACGCAGTGGTCGGCAGCCAGTGCCAGGGTGAGTCCCAGGCCGGCGCATGCGCCATGCACGGCGGAGACGATCGGGACTCTCGACCGCAGGAAGCGTTCGGTGAGCCGAGACGACGACCGCGCCATGGCCTGCGCAAGGTCGACGCCGCGGTTGGCGCCACCGGCCCGCAGATCCATGCCGGCGCAGAATCCGCGGCCCTCCCCGCGCAGCACGACGCACGTCGTGCCGTCGGACTCGGCCGCATCGAGCGCGGCCAGCAATTGGTCCCGCAGCGCGGCGTCGATGGCGTTGTAGGCATCGGGGCGGTTCAGGACGAAGTGGGCCACGCCCCCCGACCGCTCTACCAGGAGCTCCATTATGGATGACTGTACCGAAAGACTTCCGATACCGCTACCATCAGCCCGTGCCACCGCCCTCCGCTCGCACCAGAGTGGCGGTGGCCGACGGGGTGGGCGGTGACCCGGCGGCCGTGGCGCAGGCCCTCGAACGGTTCGACCCGGCGTCGGTGGACCTCCTCCTTGGCTGGGTCCCGGATGGCCAGCTGCTGCCCGCGCTGGACCGCTACGCCGACGTCGCGACGGTGATGGGCGGGTTCGCCCTGCGCGGCCCGATCGACCACGGTGCCGTGCGCTACGTCACGGTCCGCCTGGGCGCGGTGCCGTCGTTGCTGGGCGGGCCGCTGCGACCCGATGTCCTGGTCGCACCCGTCGCCCCGGTGGACGGCGGCTTCCTCCTCACCACCGAATCGGCCTGGCTGCGGGCGGCGATCGATGCCGGCGCCGAGGTGCACGGAATTGAGCGCAGCGGTCTTCCCGTGCTCGATGCCGGGCCGCCCATCCCGGCCGAGCGGGTCCGCGTCGTGGGGCAGAGCAGTGCACCGGCGACTCAGGTCCGGTGGGGCGAGCCGCAGGACATCCACCGCGCCGTCGCGGAACGCGTCGTCTCCCTGATCCCCGAGGGGGCGCGGGTGCAGTACGGCCCCGGACCCGTGGGCACGGCCGTGATCGACGCCATCGACCGCCCGGTCCACGTCGACACCGGGATGTTGTCCGACGCCGTCGTGGAGCTCGACCGGCGGGGCCTCCTGCTCGGCCGCGCCTACGCGCCCTACAGCGGCGGCACCGCTGTGCTCTACGACTGGGCCCCCGGACGCGCCGTCGTCGACCGCGTCGAGCACACGCATGATCCCGTCCGTCTGGCGGGCGAGCCGCCGCTGTTCGCGGTGAACACCGCCCTCGAGATCGACCTGGACGGCCAGGTGAACGTCGAGGCGGTCGGGGGCTCCGCCGTGGCCGGGATCGGGGGGCATCCCGACTACGCGTTCGGCGCCACCCGCTCCGTCGGAGGGCTCAGCATCGTGGCGCTGCCGACCGAGCGCGGGCCCCACCGCACCCTCGTCGAACGCCTGGCCGCCCCGGTCACCACGCCGTCGCACGACATCGACGTCGTCGTGACCGAGCACGGCACCGCCGACCTCCGGGGCCTCGACCGGGCGGGTCGGCGAACCGCGCTGGCCGCTCTGTGGCGGTGATCGCACCGGTTGTGCACTGAGCGGGGCGTCGATATAGTGAACCTTACGATATTGGCGTCGACTGTCGCCGAGGGCGGAGGTGAGCGTGACCAATCAGCGCCGGAGCCGACCGGTGGACACCGACGTGCTGCTGGCGGGTCCGCACCGCTGCGGCCGCGTCGGGTCATGACGACGGTGGCGGCACCATCGCCGGCCGAGCTGCGCCAGGAGCTGAGCTCATGGCTGCGCACCCACCGCGAGGAGTACGCGGCCGCGCGCGCCGAGAACGAGCCACTGCGCATCGAGGATGCGATGCACGCCGACCGGGCCTTCCAGCGGGCGCTCTGGGACGCCGGGTTCACCCGGCACGGCTGGCCCGAGTCCGTCGGCGGGAGCGGCGGCAGCGCCGAGCTGCGGGCCACGCTCTACGAGCACCTTTCGCTCGAGGGGTACCGGCTCCCCCTCCCCCTCGGCACGCTCGAGGTGCTCGGGCCGGTGATGGTCCTGGTCGCGCCAGAGCTCAGCGCGCGCTTCCTCGGTGCGTGCATCCGGGGCGACGAGGTGTGGTGCCAGGGGTTCTCCGAGCCCGAAGCGGGGAGCGACCTGGCGGCGCTGCGGTGCCGGGCCGTACCCGACGGCGACGGCTGGCGAGTCACGGGCCACAAGCTCTGGTCGAGCTTCGGCAGCATGTCCGACAAGTCCTGCGCCTTGGTCCGCACCGGGCCCGAGGGCCACCGGGGCATCAGCATGTTCCTCATCGACCTTGATTCCCCGGGCATTGAGGTGCGAGCGACCCGGGCCAGCAGCGACCGCAACGAATTCGCCGAGACCTTCTTCGACGACGTGTTCGTCCCTGGCGACCGGGTCGTGGGCGAAGTCAACGACGGCTGGGGGATCGCCATGACGCTCCTGCAATGGGAGCGCGGCATGTACGCCTGGCAACGCCAGTGCGTCCTCCACACCCGCCTGGCCGAGCTCGCGCGCTCCATTCCGCACCCGAACCCGGGAGAGGCGCGGGCCATCGCCGACGCCTGGGTCCGCGTCACCGCCCTGCGCTCCGCCGCCGCCCGCACGGTGCGGCGGTTGGCCGGCGGCGAGAACCCAGGTCCTGAGATCTCCGTGGACAAGGTGCTCCTGGCCACGACGGAACAGGCGGTCGAAGACCTCTTCCGCCTCCTCGACCCTGCCGGATTCGTGCTCGGGGACACGGACCGCGACGACCTGCATCGCGCGGACTGGTTCTACGCCCGCATGGCGACCATCTACGGCGGCGCGATCGAGATCCAGCGGTCGATCATCGCCGAGCGCGTCCTGCGCCTTCCCAGGGCGGGTGGGCGATGACCTTCGTGCAGGACGAGCTGCGGCGGACGGCGGACGACCTGTTCTCCGGGCGTTCCGGGCCACTGACGCTGACCGACCTGGTCGACCTGGGGTGGGACGAGCTCGTGGCCCAGGAGCCGGCGCTGGCCGTCGGGACGCTGGCCGAGGCGCAGGGACGCCACCGCGGCAGCTCGCGGCTCGTCGAGCTCGAGATTGGCCGCCGGCTCGGGATTGACCCCATCGACGCTGCGCTGGGCCTGCCCTGGCGGGGCACCACCCTCGCAGCGCCGCCGGCTGACGTGGTCGTGCTGGCCGACGCGGCGGACGCTCCATCGGTCCTGGTGCCGGTGCGGGCCCATGACGAGGTCACGCTGTGCCCGCTCGACCCTTCGACCATCGCGGTCGCCCTCGTCACAGGCGTGGACGCCGGAGCACGTTGGACCCGGGCGACCGGAACGTTCGACCCTTCTGTCGGCACCGTTGTGGCGCGCGACACGTGGGAGCGCGCGGTCGCCGCCGGGCGACTGGCACTGTCTCACGAGCTGATCGGGGTGGGACAGGCGATGCTCGATCTCGCCGTGCGCCACGTCACCGACCGGACGCAGTTCGGCGTGGCGCTGGGCACCTTCCAGTCGGTGCAGCACCGGCTCGCGGACGTCCACGTCGACCTCGAGGCGGCACGTGCCATCGCCCGCACGGCGTGGATCGATGGCGACCCCAACGCCGCCGCGGCGGCGCACCTGGCCGCCGGGCGGGCGGTCGAGTCGGCGACGGGCCACTGCCACCAGGTGATGGGGGCCATCGGCTGCACCTGGGAGCACGACATGCACCGCTTCATCCGGCGTGGCCTCCTTCTCGGCGTGCTCCTCACCGCGGACGACTGGACGTGGGCCGGCCTGATGGAGTCGTCCCGGTCTCCGGCGAGGGCGGATCTCTTCGGATAGCGGCCAGTGGGGCAGGCGGAGCCGGCTGGGCACCCTGTGGCGCCCCATATATAGACTGCCTTTCGGTAAGAGGATCGATATGTGCAAGGGGGGCCGGTGGACATAAAGCCCGGGAGCACTCACCCAGAGGGCGCCGAGCCGCTCCCCGCCTCGAGCTGAACGGTCCGAAGCCGGAAAGACCGAGGAGATGACATGAGCGACATCAGCTGCACCGACCAGGTGTGCATCGTGACCGGTGCCGGGCGCGGCATCGGCCGTGAGTACGCACTCTTGCTGGCGCAGTACGGCGCCAAGGTGGTGGTCAACGACGTGGGTGGCGCCCGCGACGGGACGGGCCGCGACGCCGGGCCTGCTCAGGAGGTGGTCGACGAGATCACGTCGTCGGGCGGCACCGCGGTCGCCAACGCGGACGACATCAGCACCTGGGACGGTGGCGAGGCGATCGTCGGTCAGGCCATCGACACCTTCGGCGGCCTCGACGTGGTGGTCAACAATGCCGGGATCCTGCGCGACCGGATGCTCTTCTCCATGACCGAGGCCGAGTGGGATGACGTGATCCGGGTACACCTCAAGGGGACCTTCGTGACGTCTCGGCACGCCGCCGCGTACTGGCGCGGCCGGGCCAAGAACGGCGGCGAGAACGACGCGCGCCTCATCAACACGACGTCGGTGGCGGGCCTCTACGCGAACCCGGGTCAGACCAACTACGGCGCGGCCAAGGCGGGCATCGCCGCCTTCACGCAGATCGCCGCGCTCGAGCTCGGCCGCTACGGCGTGACCGCCAACGCCGTCGCCCCGGGCGGCCTCACGCGGCTCACCGAGGACATGACGCTGCCGGACGAGATGCTCGAGCGCTTCGAGCCACGCTGGGTGGCGCCGCTCGTGGTGTGGCTGGCCTCGCCCCGGTCGCGCGATGTCACTGGGCAAACATTCGAGTCGTCGGGCGTCGTGTTCGGCGTCGCGGAGGGCTGGCGTCGGGGGCCGTCGACGACCGACGTGCCCGCCACCCCCGAGGAGGCGGAGACCATGGCGCGCAAGTTCCTGGCCGACGCCGCCCCGAGGACCACGATGGAGGACGTCGTCTGATGGCCCGCGTCGCCATCGTCACGGGGGCGAGCCGTGGCCTCGGAGCGGCCATCGCCGAGCGGCTGGCGGCATACGGCATGCACGTCGCGCTGACGGCGCGGACAATGGAGGCCGAGCCCGGTCGCCGGGGATCCTTGCACGACGTGGCGGAGCGCATCCGCTCCGCCGGCGGCACCGCCGTCTCCATCGGAGCGGACCTCTCCGTCCCGGACGACCGCCGGCACATCGTGGACGAGGCGACCCGGCAGCTGGGCCCCGTCGACGTGCTGGTCAACAACGCCGCGGTCACCTTCCTGTACCCGTTCACCGAGTTCCCCGAGAAGCGCTGGCGGCTCATGTTCGAGGTGCAGGTCCGCGCGCCCTACGAGCTGGCGCAACTGGTCGTGCCCGGGATGCTCGAGCGCGGCGAGGGCTGGATCCTGAACATCTCCTCGAAGGCGGCCCTGCACCCGGAGGGGCCGCCGTTCCCTGCCGTGCACGTCGCGCCGTGGACGGCCTACGGAATGGTCAAGGCCGCACTCGACCGCTTCTCCACCGCGCTGGCGGCCGAGCTCTCTCCCTACGGGGTGGCGGTCAACGCCCTCGCGCCGACCGACAACGTGGCCACCCCGGGCGCAACGACTCACGATCTGGTGGAGGGGTTCCCTCTGGAGAGCCCCGACCTGATGGCGGAGGCCGCCCTGGTCCTCTGCACCGGGGATCCGGCGGTCCTCACCGGCCGCGTCGCCTACAGCCAGGAGTTGCTGGCCGAGCTGGCACCGGCCGCGCTCGAGCACCGATAACCGATCACCAACGGGAGGTTCCATGACCGAGGTCCGAGACGCACTGATCATTGACGGAGTCCGCACCCCGAGGGGCAAGGGCCGGGCCACCGGCGCCATGCACCATCTGCATCCGCAAGATCTCCTCGGCCAATGCCTCATTGCGCTGGTGGAGCGCAACGTCGTCGACCCCTCCGAGGTCGATGACGTCATCATGGGCAATGGCAACTCGGTCGGCGACCACAATGCCGACATCGCCCGCCTCGCGGTGCTCGACTGCGGCTGGCCGGTGGACGCGCCCGGCCTGACCATCAACCGGTTCTGTGGGTCGGGGCAGCAGGCGGTCAGCCTGGCCGCCATGGGGATCCGCGCCGGCTTCCAGGAGCTCGTGGTCGCCGGCGGGGTGGAGTCGATGTCGCGGTGGCCGGCCGACCTGACACCGCTGTTGATCGACGGGGACAACCCGCACCTGCGTGAGCGCTACCCGATGGTGCCGCAGGGGATCTCGGCCGACGCCATCGCCGCCCTCGAGGGCTTCTCGAGGGTCGACTGCGATGAGCTCGCGGTGACCAGCCAGGAACGGGCCGCCAAGGCGATCGCAGAGGGTCGGTTCGACCGGAGCGTGATCTCCGTGAGCAACCCCGACGGCACGGTGGCACTGGACCACGAGGAGCACCCCCGGCCAGGCACAAGCCTGGAGGCGCTGGCCGGGCTCGTCCCCTCGTTCCAGACGATGGGGACGGAGGTGCTCCCGGGCATGGACCGGTCCTTCGACGCCATGATCGCCGAGGTCTACCCGAGCATCGGGGCGCACCTCGAGCACGTGCACCACCCTGGCAATTCGTCGGGAGTGGTCGACGGCGCATCGGCCATGGTCCTCGCCTCGAACGACTACGCCCGCGCGCACGGGCTCACCCCCCGGGCGCGGATCGTCATGGGGGCGACCGCTGGTGCGGAGCCGGTGATCATGCTGACGGCGCCGGCCCCTGCCGCCCGCCGTTGCCTGGAGCTCGCCGGCATGACCGTGGGCGACATCGACCTATGGGAGATCAACGAGGCGTTCGCGTCGGTCGTCCTCAAGGCAACCCGTGATCTGGAGCTCGATCCCGAGACGGTCAACGTCAACGGCGGCGCCATGGCGCTCGGTCACCCGATCGGCGCCACAGGGGCCATGTTGATAGAGACGGCACTCGACGAGTTGGAGCGCACCGACAAGACGACGGCGCTCATCGCGATGTGCACCGGCGGCGGCATGGGCACCGCCACCATCATCGAGCGCGTCTGAGCCGCTTGTGGACTTCACGTACTCACCCGACGATGAGGCCCTGCGCGCCGAGGTCAAGGCCTGGCTGACGGACCACCTCGTTGGGGACGTGGCGCGGCTCGGCCAGTCCACCCGGTTCACCCCCGTGGACTGGAAGGTGCGCGTCGCATGGGAGCAGGAGCTCGGACGGGGCGGTTGGGTCGGGCTCTCCTGGCCCAAGTCGTTCGGAGGGCGCGAGGCCACCGTCACCGAGGAGCTGGTCTTCGCACAGGAGTATGCCCTGGCCGACGGCCCGGTTCGTGCCGGCTTCTTCGGCGAAGGCCTGCTCGGCCCCACCGTCATGGCGTTCGGAACCGAGGCGCAGCAGGCCCGCTTCCTGCCGCCCATCCTGCGCGGCGAGGAGTACTGGTGTCAGGGCTTCAGCGAGCCTGGGGCCGGGTCCGACCTGGCGTCGGTGACATCCCGGGCCGTGATGGACGGGGATGCATGGCGCATCGACGGGCAGAAGGTGTGGACGAGCCAGGCACAGTTCGCCGACTGGATCTTCCTTCTGTGCCGCACCGAGAAGGAGTCGCAACGGCACCATGGCCTCAGCGTGCTGCTGGTCCCGATGGACCAGCCCGGACTAGAGGTCCGGCCATTGGTGGAGATGACGGGGAGCGACCACTTCTGCGAGGTGTTCTTCGACGGGGCCAGGACGGACGTCGACCTCGTCGTCGGCGGTCCGGGGAACGGGTGGAACGTCGCCATGGGAACGCTCGGGTTCGAGCGGGGCGCCGCGTTCCTCGCCCAACAGTTGCGCTTCGCCAAGGAGTTCGATCTCGTGGTCACGCTGGCCCGGGAGAGGGGTGCGGCGGGCGATCCCATCGTCCGCCAGCGGCTCGCCCGCAGCTACGCGGGCCTGGAGATCATGCGCTACAGCGGCTATCGCACCATCACCCGCATCGTGCAGCACGGCAGGCCGGGCCCGGAGTCATCGGCGGGCAAGCTGCAGTGGTCCACCTGGCACCAAGAGCTGGGCGAGTTGGCGGCGGACCTCCTGGGACCAGAGGCCACAACGATCCTCGGCCCGGACCACCGTTTCTGCGAGCTACAGCACTCGTTTCTCTTCAGCAGAGCGGACACGATTTACGCCGGCTCCTCCGAGGTTCAGCGCAACATCATCGGTGAACGGGTGCTCGGTCTGCCCAGAATCTGACGAGGTGACCGTGAATTGACGAGGCCGCTCATGACCTGCCGGCGCGGCTCCCCACCAAGCTCCCGATGCCGTCGATGAGAAGGTCGAGACCGGTGCGGAACGTGTCGTCGTTCAGCGCCGTCATGGGCTCGAGGTCGCCCAACAGCGTGAGCACCGGGAAGGTCGCGGCATCGAGGCTGCCGACCGTGTCAGCGATGCCAGCCCGCACGGCTTCATCCTGTTCGCCGGGTTCCTGCCGGAGCCCCCGTTCGAGCGTCACGAACCCTCGCACATACGCCGAGCACGCGATGTGGGCATGTGCCGCGTCGACAGGACTGAGACCGGCTGCCGCCAGATGAGCGATGTCAGCCTCCAGTCGGTTCATCACGATGGGAAAGATCCCAGGTTGCACGAGGACGAAGCGCGATCGTAGGGAGAACAGCTCCAGGTAGACGGGAACACGGCTGAGCTCGTCACGGAAGGACGTGAAGGACGCGCGGAGCTCTGTGTCCCACGAGCCGTCCTCCATTGGCTTCCACCGGCGGTACACGTCGGCGGTGACTCGCTCGGCCAGTGCGACGAGAAGCTCCTCTTTGTTCCTGAAGTACCAGTAGATACTCGTCACGCCGGCATCGACCTGGCGGCTCAATGCCGGCATGCTGAGTGCACTCAGTCCATCGTGCGCCACCAACTGATAGGAGGCTTCGAGGATCTCCTCGCGGCTCAACGATCCCCGGGCGCGCCGAGTTCGTGCTGGAGTCGACGAGCGCCGTGACGAGGTCGGTGTCAATGCAGCGCGTACTGCTGCCGGATGCCGGCAATCAGGAGTCGCAACCCGAACTGGAATTGGTTGTCGTCGAGCCACATCACCCGTTCGAAATCCTCGAGCTGGCCCAACGTCGGGAACTTCGACACATCGAGGTGATGGAGCTTCTCGGTCATGGCCGGGTCGACCGATTCGGATTCGAGTCCGTGCTCCAGAATGACGAAGCCACGCGTGAAGTTCGAGCAGGCGTTGAACGCCTCGGCAGCTTGCTCCGCGCTGAGGCCGGCCCGCATGAAGAGTGACAGGCCGTCGTCGAGTCGGCGGAAGATGGCAGGAGCGAACGCGGCGCGGGTGAAGAGCAGCCGCGCCCTGTATGCGAAAACCTCTCGGTAGATCGGCGTCGCCTCGAGAAGATTGCGAAATGCCGTGAAGTAGTCGACGAGTTCGTCGTCCCACGCCCCGTCGCCGATCGGCGGGAGCTTCAAGTACATGTCCTTCGTCACCCGGTCGGTGAGTGCCTCCAGGAGATCGTCCTTGCTCCGGAAGTACCAGTAGATGCTCGTCACGCCGGACTTCAGGTGCTTGGCCAGCGCCGGCATGCTGAGCTGTTGCAGGCCCTGCGCCTCCACCAACTCCTGCGCCCCGTCAAGGATCTCCTCACGGCTGAGCGAACCGCGTGCCCGGCGCGTGGTGCGCCCCTTGGAGGCGGCCGCCATGTTGCTCTTCGGGCGCTTCGGCCCGCCTCTGGCTGCTTCGCTCGCCTTGGTACGACCGTTTGTTGCCATCGGCTTCTACGGTATCGCGCTCGGTAGTGGATCCGGTACACCCGCGTTCCACTCCCCCATCGCCGCTCCCCGGATCCTCATGACGGCGCGTTTCCCGATCCGCTCGGCCCGGTGCGAGCCCGTCCCTCCCCGGTGGCCGGAGCATCCCCGACCGTTACGGTATGGACTACCGAGTACTTGACGCTTTCATCAAGTTTCGCTAGAACCGTGATCCCTTCAGCCGAGTGAGGGCAGGGATGCATTTCGAGGCGACCGAGCTGACCGGGGGGGAGCGTGCGCTCCAACGCGAGGTGCGCGCGTTCCTGGCGGCCGAGCTCGGTCAGGCCACGGTCCAGCCGGGGCTGGGGTTCAACAGTGCCAAGGACCCCGGATTCTCGAGGCGTTTGGCAGAGCGAGGCTGGGTCGGCATGGCGCTGCCGAAGGCCTACGGCGGGCATGACCGCTCCACGGTCGACCGCTTCGTCGTCGTCGAAGAGCTGCTTCGGTGGGGGGCGCCCATCGGGCACCACTGGGTG
>Ga0187879_10002819_pt1 | contig 11721 bp, 9 predicted proteins | sample June2016WEW_19_1_FD_132423 | JGI IMG/M metagenome (GOLD analysis project Ga0187879, IMG submission 132423) | Peatland microbial communities from SPRUCE experiment site at the Marcell Experimental Forest, Minnesota, USA - June2016WEW_19_10 | ecosystem: Environmental > Terrestrial > Soil >... | reverse complement strand
CAGTTCCTTCTCCACCTCCCGCCTGAACACTTCCCTCGGCATAAAGCGGGCTTTGTGCACCCAGGGTGCACAATCGAAGTGCTGACCGTCCCGGCGCGCCAGCTTCGCCAACTCCCTTCCTTTTGTCCAACCGATTTCCTTGAGATCCTTCCTGACCTGCGGCGGCAGGTGCTCGTGGATGGACATCAGGTAGTATGCCTTCCTTCTCGATTCCGGGAACCGCCTCGCCAGGAACTCGTCAAACGAGCACAGGTTCTCCAGCCTCCAGTACTGTCCCGCTCGCACCTCGCACAGATACCGGCCGAGATCGACGAAGCGCGTGTCCCGCTCTGCCTCTTTCTGTCTTTCCCACGCCAGGATCTCGTCGATCTTGGTTAGAACAAACAGTGCGCGCTTGCGATTGAGCTTCGGCGGCATCGGCGGATACCTAGTAAATAAGTTCGTCAAACAGACCAAAATCGACTCCTGGCTTGCGCACAAGGCCGGCCTCGACCAAGTCACGCTTGTCGAGGCAGAGCCCGACGAAGGGGCAGGTGGTACACGGATTCTGCGGAAAGCGGATGCCACTGTGCGGCAAGAACAGCCCGGACTCGATCCGTCGAACTGTGTCTTCGACCAGAGTCGCGAACTCCTGCCGCTGCTCGTCCGAAATGGTGGCCCTGAGGTACTGAACCTCGACAAGACGCTTGCGCACGAAAACAACCTGCGCGACTTGGTCGATCCCCGTCATCCACGAATAGCAGACGAGTTGCGGATCAAGTGCGGAAATGCCGGCCGGCTCTTCTGGATATCGCGCCGAGGTTGTCTTCCATTCCAGAACGCAGGGCGTGCCGTCCAGTTCACCAATGGCGTCAACGTAAGCGACAAAACTGTTGCCGGAGGCCAAGGTGCGATTGAACTGGATCTGCTGGGTGGAACGAGGGCGGCGAATGCGAACACGGCCATTTTGAGCGAAGCGCTCCAGCAACTGGATGCCTTGTTGCAGCATGCGGTCCCAGGTGTCGTTGCCCGAGTAGGTCAGACCCATGTCCTTGCACACGCCCCACTGCTCGAACAGCACAGCCGCCGGGTCTTCACGGCGAAAAAGGGCGCCGACGGCCAGTTCGAAGGCTCGGCCGAAGAGCATGGCGGCGCGAGTGTCTTTCTCTTGCCAACCGTCGAGGTAGCGGTGCCGGTAACGGCGCGGGCAGCTAAGGTACTGGCTGATCTGGGTGTAGGAATAGGTCATCGGGACGCCTCCGCGGTGTTGGAGCGAGAAGCAGCCGAAACCGGATTTGCTGACAGTTCTTCCCACTGGCTGGCCGGTGCGAAGCCATCGAGGTTGATGAGCGAAATGCCGTTGACGACGGTGTGGCTGATCTTGACGACGCCGCGGAGTCCGGGCAAAGCCTTCTCGTCAACCTGTTCGTGGGCCAGAAGTTCCGGGTCGTAGAGGAAATCCCGCAGGAACCAGCCCAGCTTCCACATCGCTTTCTGGGTGCAGTAGAGACGACCGACAATGGGCTGCCCGGCCAGTGTCCGGGGTTCGAGGATGGAGAGTCGGAGGACGTAGAACGGCTTGTGGGCGTGCCAGCGGAACTGGGCGCCGTCGACGCGCACGAGGAATACTCCGTCGGGAATCTCCGGATGAGAATCGCGGGCAGTTTCGGCGAGGCCAGGTACTTGGCGTTTCATGCGATCACCTCCTGCTTCGGATGCGGGTAGCTGTTGAGTTGGCAGAGCAGGGCATTGCGGTCCTTATCGGCCCAGTCGGCGAGTTGCTGGACGAAGTTCGCGACCTGTTCCCTGCTGGCATCTCGGAGAGTTTTTGTGCCACAGAAATCGACGGCGTAGGCCTTTACGAGTTCGGGGTCGAGCTTGTGTTGGCGGATGATCTGGCACAGACGGTCGCGGACCTTAGGGCCACCGCCGTTCCCGTTTCTATTGGCGTTTTGTGGAGGAAGCTTTTCAACCGGATTCGGAGTCGTTCCGATTTCCTCGACCGAGCAGATGCCGATTCCATAGGCCTTGCGCAGGGCGCGATTGACGGCACGGGTCTCGGCCACACGCATCTCGGCACCTCGGACGAGCAAGGAAACATTGGACGGGTCGGCGTCGCCATAGCCGACAAAGCCGGAGGAGCCCTTGGAGGGAAAAACCGTTGCCTTGAGGACGAATCGATTTGCCGCCGAATCGCACAGCGAATCGACGGCTTCAACATGGATGCCGCTGCATCTCTTGCGACGCGCCAGTCCGAGGAGGCCGGTATGGGTGACATACCAGCAACTGTTGATAAATTGCAGTTCGCCGTTATTCAGCGAAAAATTGAAGTCGTTAGAGAGGTTTGCCAGCGACTTCGCGGCTCGAGTTGGCAATGTGCCACCCAATAGCTGCCGGGCGACTCGTAGGTTCTCGCGGAGTGGATTGTTCTTTTGGGGTTTGCGAGTAGCACGTTCTTGACTGTGTTTCATGAACCCTCCGGTTTGGTGTACACATAGTGATAACATACGATAACATATGATTTGACCACATGCAATCTAATTTCTGGTTGTCCCTTCGTTTCGGGCACGGCTATAGTCTTTTTGTGACAACGAAGAAGGGTTTCTTGGCGTTCCGAGTTTCACCGGACCTGAAGAACGAGATTCAGGGAATCGCAAACAGTGAAGCTAGGAGCATTTCGCAGGTTTGCGAACTGCTCCTGACTGAGGGTGTGCATACCTACAAGAAGGAGGGGCCCAAGTTCATGCAGCGACTGGTGGCGAAACAAAAGGCCAGGGTTAAAGATTCATAGCCTGGCCACGAGAGGTTCGCGCGTGCGGGCCTGGGCTTGTTGTGTGAAGAGACAAATGTCTCGTCGCGGACTTTGGCGAAGGTTCGGGCATGCCTCGGCCTCAGGAATCTGACGCGCTACGCTGCCCGAGTCCATGCTCTTGCCTCGGTGTTCGCAGCGTACGCTGCACCTTCGAAACGATTCCTATCCCTGTTTCCTCTTCATGACCGAAATCACCGTTTTTTTCTCGCAACACCCAGAAGTCGGATACGCCGTACTGAAAGAACCCGTATCATGCCTTAAGTTCACCTCCCTTAAGTAACCTATCCACAATTGACAAAAAGTGTCAGAGTCTTGTTGCTAGCCCCAATACATGGGGGTTTCATTTGATAGTCACAATTAGGAGTATATGACAAATACAAATTCCGCATTTCTCAATGGAGCGCTCTGCAACGATGCACCTGTCAGCGACGAGTCGGTGAGCGATTCGTTTGGGCGCAATCCGTCGGCTGGCGGCAACCCGCCTTCGATCTCTCAAGGGAAGCCTGTTTCAACGGGGTGTCAGGGAGGAGCAACGTCAGATGAATCGAAAAACGGACACGAGCCCGAGAGCGCAGCGTCGGGAGCGGAAAGCTCCACTCAGCAGCCCGAGGTCTCTTCGGAGGACACCAGTCTCTCGAAACCAGAACCAGCGTCGCCGCCAACTGCGCTTCAGAAAAAAAGCAAAAACGCGATTGCCTCTGCGAACACTTTTGTCGTAAAAGTAGACGCCTCTACCGGCACAATTAAGGTTAATGGCAATTTGCAAATATTTGGAACGAACGACAGAGACTCGACCCTCGCCCTTACAAACCAGGTTGCCGGTGTCGTACAGACCAACGCCGGCGGGTTGGATTCGCAGAATTTGGGTTGGGCCCTGACCACAATATACCGGATTGCTCCGCAGGACGAAATTGAAGGACTACTCTCCGCACAAATGGTTTGTGTTCACAGTTTGGCTATGCAATGTCTCAAGCGAGCGTCACGGGGAGACCGAACGACGGGCGGAATAGATGCCAACATCAATAGCGCCACGAAATTGTTGCGAACGTTCACGACGCAGATGGAGGCGCTGAACCGCCACCGCGGAAAGCTTGGCCAGCCGATGGTGGTGGGGAACGTCAATGTTAATGAGGGTGGTCAGGCGATCGTTGGACCTGTGAGCCATGACGGTCGTGGAAGGGCTCCCACGGAAAATGACCCAGACAAAGTCGAATGAGCAGACGCCGTCCCTTCGAAGGGGGTGGCTGAAAAATGGGAATACGCCAGGGGACCCGAACAGCGCTCCGAGGTGTAGAGCGAAGACGCGTCGTGGCACGGCATGTCAGTCGCCCGCCATGCGCAACGGCCGATGTCGGATGCACGGCGGCGCCAGTACGGGACCTCGTACCCCAGAGGGCTTGGCAAGATCGCGGCGCTCGCGTTGGAAGCACGGGCTGTACTCTTCAGAAGTTAGGGCAGAACAGAAACGCGTACGTGAGCTTCTCCGACAAAGTCGGGAGCTACTGAAGCAATTGTGACCGGGTATCGCGCGGTCTTGGTATCACCCCACACTCTTTGCACCCCCCGAAAGACCCCGGACCAGAAACTGAATCACCTCTCCCGAGAAAGATCCCAGGCAATGTTAAAGAGTGTTTCTCCTAGGGGAGGCCTTGATTCCTGCGATCGAGCAGCACGAGTGGTCCCGATCCCGCGGTGCATGGGGTTCATCCACATTTTTCGTGCAGCGCCTGGTCGTCAAGCAGAAGGCAACTTTATCGCGCTCTGGACCAGCTGGAGCGTCTACAGAGGCAGCGCCGAGGAGAAAACGTGCCGCTCAACGTCAGTTTGGGAAGAAGGAGGTAGGATTTTTGCCAAACAAAGCCAAGAAGTGCTTTGTTTTCAATCGACACGTAACAGTGAAGGTCGGTGTCCCGCTGGAAGATGCTGGCACTCTCGCATCCCGATAGGATTCATCGGGGCGATCGTGCATCACGCAGCTGAGTCATGAGCCGATTTCGCAGACTAAGTTCCACGCAGTTGCCCGCAGTTCGAAGTCAGCGGGGCGCACTGCCGTCTTGGTATAATATTTTGGGTCGGATGCCTTACGAGTAAACACTCCCCTCTACCACGAAGATCCGTACGTTGATCGGGATTAATAAACATGGCTGTACAAGCTCTGAGCAATCGCGCGCCCCTTTTTAACCGTGAAGCATCGTGGTTGAAATTCAATTGGCGCGTGCTCGAAGAAGCGGGGGATCTCCGCAATCCACTGCTCGAACGCGTGAAATTTCTGGCCATCTCCGCCAACAATCTGGATGAATTCTTTGAGGTCCGGGTCGGCGGCCTGTTGCAACAAATCGAAGACGGCCACAATTCGACGACCGCCGACGGGCTCACCTTGGTCGAGGAGCGGGAACTGATCAAAGACGCGACCCACGACTTCGTCGAAGAACAATATGCCTGCTGGAACGAGCGCCTGCGGCCGGAACTGACGGCGCAGGGCATTCGCGTGCTCGGCATCGACGAGCTGGATGAGGCGGCACTGGCGTTCGTGGACGACTACTGCGAACGGGAACTTGATCCGCTGCTCACTCCGGTCACGGTGGACCCGGCGCATCCCTTTCCTCGTGTGATCAACAAGGCGCTGTGCGTGGCGTTGTTGCTGCGCCGCCGCCGCCGCTCTTCCCTCACCTATACGGGAGTCGTAACTGTTCCCCGGGCGCTGCCGCGCTTGGTCCGTCTGCCGTCCCAGGGGACCATCGACTTCATTTTTCTTGCCGACCTGGTCGTCCGTCATGCCGTGAAGATGTATCAGGGCTACGACATTATTTCTTCGGCTGCCTTCCGCGTCACCCGCAACAGCAACCTCTATTTGCAGGAAGAAGAATCGCGCAATCTCCTGGAAACTGTGCGCGCGGAATTGCACAACCGGCGCAAGGGAGACGCGGTGCGAATGGAGATCGAGTCCGATGCCGACCCCGAGATTATCGAGCGCCTGGGCACGGTGTTCGAGCTTGATCGCTGGCAGATTTTCCCGGTGAACGGGCCAGTGAATCTTTCCCGGCTGTTCAACATTTATGACGGAGCAGATCGGCCGGATTTGAAGTACCGCCCCTATGTGCCGCGGGAGTTGCGTTTAACGGCGAAGTCCCATGATCTGTTTGAGGAACTGCGCCGCCACGACATTCTATTGCATCATGTCTACGATTCTTACGATGCGGTTGTTTCCTTCATTCAGTCAGCGGCGGAAGACGAGCGCGTGCTCTCCATCAAGCAGACGCTTTACCGGACCAGTGAACATTCCCTGATTGTTCCATCTCTGATCGCGGCCGCGGCACACAAAGAAGTCACTGCCGTGGTGGAACTGAAAGCGCGTTTTGACGAGGCATCGAACATCCGCTGGGCGCGCGATATGGAAGATGCCGGGGTGCAGGTCTTCCACGGGCTGGTCGGCCTGAAGACGCACTGCAAACTTTGTCTGCTGGTCCGGCGCGATCCCGATGGCGTAACCCGTCAATACGCTCACTTGGGCACCGGCAACTACAACGCGACCACGGCCCGAATCTATACCGACCTCAGCCTGCTCACCGCCGACCCGCAGATTACCAGTGCGGTGCACGATGTTTTCAGTTTTCTGACGGCCTACGCCGAGCATCCGGGTTATGGGCCGCTACTGGTGGCGCCTCTCGATTTGGCGGATAAGTGCATGCACCTGATTGAGCGGGAGGCCGAGCATGCCCGCATGGGGCGTCCGGCACGCATTATCGCCAAAATGAACGCTCTTCTCGACGTGAATGTTATCCAGGCTCTGTATCGCGCTTCTCAGGCGGGGGTGGACATTGAGTTGATCGTGCGCGGCATGTGCGCGCTGCGGCCAGGGATCCGCGGCCTCAGCGACCGCATCCGCGTGCGCAGCATCGTGGGCCGGTTCCTGGAGCACAGCCGCATTTTTTATTTCGAGAACGGCGGCGAGCCTGAAGTCTACATCGGCAGCGCCGATTGGATGAATCGCAATCTGCACGAGCGCGTCGAAGTCCTGTTCCCGCTGAAAAACCCGCTGCTGCGCGACCGCGTGGTGCATGAGATTCTAGCGGCATATCTTGCCGACAATGTGAAGTCAAGATTTCTGCAAAGTGACGGCCGTTATTTGCGTCCTTGGCAATCGCCACGCGGACGCAGCAAGAAACCGCCTCGAGGCTCGGCCGCCTTCAGCTCCCAGGATTTCCTGCTCGGGGTGGCGGACGGCACCAGGACGCCGGAGGAAATTCCGGTTGCTATTCCGCGGCGCTCTTCTCGAGCCTTGACCGGCCGAGCATCGATCGGCCGAGCCTCGCCCATCCGAGCCGTGATCGGAAAGGAATAATCACTCCGAAATGTTTCTCTATTTTCTGCGCCACGCCAGTGCCGGACAGCAGTTGAGCGCTGCCAAGAAAGACGAAAAGCGCGGCCTCGATAAAGACGGCATCGAGCAGTGCGGATACATCGGCCGCGCCCTGGCTGCGCTGGGCGTGCAGGTGGAGATCATCGTCTCCAGCCCGCTGAAGCGGTCTACGCAGACCGCGGCTTTGGTGGGCAACGAAATGGGGCACGAAGGCAAACTGGTGATCGAGAATGCGCTCGGTCCGCAGGCCGGCTTCTCGGATTTTCAGAAGATGCTGGAAAAGTACGCGCGCCAGGACTCGATGCTGCTGGTGGGGCATAATCCCAACCTGCGCGAATTTCTCGGACGCGTAATCAGCGACACGGGATGCGAAGCCGTGGTTGAGCTGAAGAAGGGGGCGGTGGCCAAAGTCGAAATGCGGCGCAATTCGGGGTCGCTGAGCTGGTGCATCACGCCCCGCATCCTGCGCGCACTTCACGCGGCGGCGACCGAAAGCTCGCGCCCGAAAACTTCGCGGAAGTAGGATCGATCCTTCTCAATCGACCATACCTCCAAATCCACGCTTGCCTTTCCCCGTGGAGTCAGTTTCAATGAGACCCTTCCGCTGCGCGCCGCAACTCCGACCTTGCCCACAGATTGATTCCTCCCCATATTCAAAGCTCGCGCGAGCCGGAGCAGCACCGACGCCTTCTCCACATTTTCCTGCTCCTCGGGACTCAACGCACTCATCGGGCCATCTCCCGGCGTGGGGCGCGACTTTCCCAGGTAACGCGCGATCGAGCCAATGATCCGCCGTTGTTGTGGCGTGTATCCCAGAATTTCCGAGTTTGCGATGATGTAATAAGTATGGCGGTGGTGACCGTTGCGGTTCACGTAGTCGCCGACTTCGTACAACATGGCGGCGGCCGAAAGCCATTCGCGATACTCCGCCGGAAGCTGATGCACCGATTTCAACGAGGAAAATAGCAGCAATGCCGCCTCGCGCACGTGCAAAGCATGATGCAGATCGACACGGTAATGTTCCACCGCGCGCTTGATCGACTCCCAGCGTTCCGATTCAATGGCGCGGCCCGATCTCGTGCTGCGATCGTAGTCCGCCGCCATCTGGGCCAGAATGCCATCGCGCAGCCCCAGCGCGGAATAGCGAAAGCCGGGAAGATGGCAGCGCTCCAGCAACTCCGCATAGGCCAGCGTGCCGGCACAGATGATTTCAGCGCGGCGCGGACCGATCCCGGGCACCTTCACCCGCTGCTCCAAGGTTAGGCGCGTGATCTGGTTGGCAATGCGGCGGATCATCTCGCGTGTGGCGTAAGTCGCCGGCCGGCGCTTCCTGGGGCGCGCCAGGTGGCGGGCGACGCCCACCAGTGCGGCGGCGGTGCCGGAGGTGGCGATTACTGCGCCTACCCGTGCCGACTTGATTCGATCTTGAATGCGCGTAATCTCCCGCGCCACAAATCCCTGGAGCCGCTTCAGTTCGCTCTTGCGCGGCGGGTCGTGCTGAAGGAATTCGCCGGTCAGGCGCACGGCTCCGAGCGGCAAGCTCACCGTATCCCGGATTTGTCCCTCGCGGGAAAGCGTGACCTCGCAGCTGCCGCCGCCGAGGTCCAGCAACAGAACGCTGTGCGCGCCCACGCGGCCAGCCGAGATAATGCCCAGGTGAATGAGGCGGGCCTCTTCCAGTCCGGAAATGATTTCGATCGTCCAGCCCGTCGTCGAGCGTATCCACTCCAGAAATATCCGTGAATTGCGGGCATCGCGCAGAGCCGCCGTGGCCACCACCTTTACCGAATCCGTCCCACATTCTTGTATGGCGCGATTGAAGCGCCGCAAGACGCGCACCGTTTCCGACATCGCCTCCGGCGAAAGCATTCCGCCACTGAAGACGCCTTCCCCCAATCGAGTAACTTCGCGATCTTCGTGGATTTCCTTCAGCCTCCCGGCTTGCAGGCGCGAAATTTTTAGACGAACAGAATTCGATCCGATGTCGACGGCGGCAAAGGTGGGCATGGAGTGACGATCAAAGGTGAACCATCAGTATTCTCACACGCGGGTCGATTCGCGCAAGCTTGCACGCTTCCCGGTAGTGGATCAGGTCGAAACTGACCGCTGGCCTGCCGGTTTTCGACAAATGGTGGTACGACCGACCCGGTGTTTACTCTTTGGTATGAACGGCCGGGTACCCCCCCCTATATTTCTTGATGTATTAGAATCATGGGGTTAGGGGCAAAGTCATCGGGAATAAGGACTTACATGTAAAGTATTCCGGAATAAGAACTTAACGGAAAATAGCTTTGCCGCGCTCCCAATTTGGGAACAGGTGGAGGGCTTTCGGGTGCTATCTGGGTTTTCAAAGAGAGCTGGCGAATGGCTCTCGTGCGGCATCAGAGTCCGTCTCTGGAGGCGGGCACAGTTCTGCCTTGGCCAATCCGATTTCATTATTGGGGAAGGCGCGCGGGATGTCTGTGAGGGCGGTCACTCGCTGAATGTGATGAATCAGTGGGGAGCGCTTACGATGAAGATCCGGTGTCGGCGGTTCGGAGAATCCCGATGGCCAGCATGTGACGATGAAGTATGGCGGCCCCAGAGTGTAGCTTCCGAGTAGCCGACTCGCCAAGTGACCGGACGATTCTGGGGTTGTGAGTGCTATCGGGATTTTGCATCATCCGAGGGGGTTGCCATTCGCACTGTTAAGCCAAACTTGTCAGAGCCCAAGTCGATCGCGCATGACCAACTTGGCAACCTCCTCCATTATGCGGTTATCTTTGGTGGTGGAAAGCTGATCAAGTGGACTGTCAGGATCGACGGTTCCCTTGATCGCGTGCTTTATTCCGTTCACCTTGACTTCTCGGAGGTATTGTTCCAGATCCGCGTGCTTCGCCAAAATCTCCTTCATTCTGTCCATGTGTGCTAGTTTCGGAATTGCGACCGTGTTCAACCACTGTCCACGCGCAGCCCCTCGTTTGTTAGGTACGGCAAGCTCCAATATCTTGTAATACGACAAGAATTCGTAGAAGGTACTGCTCGAGTTTTGCGCCTCTCTGTACAATCCAAGCGCCACCTTCTGATCTGCGGTGAGTACCAACTTTGTACCGCGCTGCAGGTATCCCGGATCGACCCGGAGTCCTGCCGATAGTCGAGGACTATAGGCTTTCGAATAAGCTGTCCTTGCACCGCCGACGCCCCACTTGATCCGCGCATGTCCTCCATGCTCCCAGACAAGGAGGCTGAGGAAGCGGTTAAGCTGGTCATCCTCCGCGCTGTGGTCATGAAGATCGGCCACACCGATACTGACCGTCGCGTCAGCTTCCGGCGTGCCGTTGGTCCAACGCATGACCTTTCCTTCAAAGGTGACGTACGCATACGGATCAGTGCCAATCTTTAGTGTTGTATCGAGTACATAATCCATTTGGAACTTGAGCCCGTCGTCCAGCCACGTATGATCCATCGTCGAGAGGTTGATATTCCTGTGCCAAAAATCCCTATCGAGGGTCCCCGTAAGCGCGCCGAGAATATCCCCGGCCAGCCATCCTGGGTCACAGAGGTTCGAGTGCGGTCTCCACTTATATGAGCGCGAATAGTCGAAATGCAGAAAAGTCCACTCGCACTCAATCGGGCCGCGCTCGGACTCCGGTAGTGAAGCCTTAATCAGCAGGTGGTAGTGAGCCCGATTCCTCTCAAAGTCGTCCGCAATCGCAAACATAGAAAAAAGGCCGAGGAATTGATGTAGAAACCCTGTTCGAGAGACGAGCTGATTGAGGATGAAATCGAGCCGCGTTTCCTGGGCTGTCTTCGCACCGAGGATTTGAACGGGTTCGCCACGAGGGTTGAGGTAGTAATAATTCTCATCCTCGCCTTGAAAGACTTGTTCTGCTTCAGCATTCTGTCGACGAAATGACGAGTTCCAACCACTCAGATCGTCGATTTCCTTAATGAGGAAGTCCCTGAGCTCGCGCCACGCATCTTCGCAAGGACGACGAACCATGATCTCCAATGCGCGGATGCAATATGCAAGTGATGACGCCTGATTTGACGCGCCAGCCGTCTGGTAGTTCAAGAAGTTATTTAAGACTGCATACCAGGTCGAGTCCGGGAGCACCCGGTACTGTCCGTGGATAACCCCCTTCTTGATAAACGAACGAACTGAACAGCTGCGGCGCAGACTTCGTTTGCAAACCATCTAAGACGGACTGAGCTGCCTCGTATATATTATTTGGAGGATACACAGTCCCGCCGTCAAACCGGGCGAACGGTGTTTTCTCCGGCTCACCAATTTCTAGGGGTTGCTGTCGAGGTTGCTTTCTCATTTGGGACCTGTAAAGCTGCTACCAAGGGATGGCAGTAGTGTATCCGTCCTATACATGACGCGCGAACTTCACGACGCGCGAGCTTCTCAATTGGCGCTAACAGGCGTGGCTGTTGAAAAAGTCCATTTTTCTCAAAACAGTCTAAATTTGGGGGATAGAAAATGTCTACCCGAACCGAGAAGGTCGTTTATAGGGCATCCTAGCGCAAAGTTTTTTCGACCATTTTCTAGTGAGGGAGTTTTTCAACAGCCACAGGCGATAGCGCT
>Ga0187879_10002812_pt1 | contig 11734 bp, 7 predicted proteins | sample June2016WEW_19_1_FD_132423 | JGI IMG/M metagenome (GOLD analysis project Ga0187879, IMG submission 132423) | Peatland microbial communities from SPRUCE experiment site at the Marcell Experimental Forest, Minnesota, USA - June2016WEW_19_10 | ecosystem: Environmental > Terrestrial > Soil >... | reverse complement strand
GACATTTTCTGCCGCTCGGCATCGCGCACCAGCGCATGAATATAGACATTGCGGAACGGAACGCTGTCGTTCTTCTTCTCCGCCCAGCCGCTCGCCTTTTTGATCGCCGCATCCTGCTCGTGCCCCTCCATGAAGTGGCAGCCAAACATGATCATGCGCGCCACCCAAAAAAACAAAATTTCATAAGCCGTAATCAGCAGCGTAGTCGGATAGAAAACCTGCGCATCGCGCGTCTTCTCCGGCCAGCCCAGCGTAGTGAACGGCAGCAGGCCCGATGAGAACCAGGTGTCGAGCACGTCCGTATCCTGCTCCAGCTTCGCGCTGCCGCACTTCGGACACGTCGCCGGCGTCTCCCGCGCCACAATCACATCCTGGCAATCGCCGCAATGCCACACCGGAATCCGATGTCCCCACCACAGCTGCCGCGAAATCGTCCAGTCGTGGATGTTGTACATCCAGTTCAAATAAATCTGCTTGTAATTCTCCGGAGTGATCGTGATCTCGCCCGATTCCACCGCCGCGATCGCCTTCTTCGCCAGCGGTGCAATCTTCACGAACCACTGCTCCGACAGACGAGGTTCCACCACCGTGCCGCACCGGTCGCACCTCCCCAGCGGGACCGTGTAATCCTTCTCGGCGACCAAAAAGCCCTGTTCCTTCAAATCCGCCAGCACCGCCGCGCGTGCCTCGTAACGGTCGAGTCCTTTATAGGTGCCCGCGTTCTCATTCATGCGCGCGTGCAGATCCATCACGTCGATCTGCGGCAAGCCGTGCCGCTTCCCCGCCTCAAAATCATTCGGATCATGCGCCGGTGTAATCTTCACCGCGCCCGTGCCAAATTCCGGCTTGGCAATCTCATCAAGGATGATAGGAATCTCCCGCTTCATCAGCGGCAGCAGCACCTTCTTCCCGTGCAGGTGCGTGTAACGCTCATCGGCCGCATTCACCGCAACCGCCGTATCCCCCAGCATCGTCTCCGGACGTGTCGTCGCAACGGAGATAAATTCGCTCGCCCCAATAACGGGATACCGTATCTCCCAAAGCTTCCCCGCCACGTCTTCGTGCTTCACCTCAAGATCTGAAATCGCCGTCTCGCATCGTGGACACCAGTTCACGATGTATTTCCCGCGATAAATCAATCCCTCCTCATACAGCCGGACGAACACCTCGCGCACCGCGCGCGAAAGCTTCTCGTCCATGGTGAAGTATTCGCGCCCCCAATCCACCGAAGCGCCCAGCCGCTTCATCTGGTCGAGGATCGCGCCGCCATAGTGCCGCTTCCATTCCCACACCCGCTCGATAAACTTCTCGCGCCCCAGCTCGCGCCGCTTCTTGCCCTCGCTGGCCAGTTGGCGCTCGACCATCATCTGCGTCGCGATGCCGGCATGATCCGTGCCCGGCAGCCAAAGCGTGATGAACCCCCGCATGCGATGCCAGCGCACGAGAATATCCATCTGCGTCTGGTTGAGCATGTGCCCCATGTGCAGCCGCCCCGTCACATTCGGAGGCGGCAAGAGCAGCGTAAACACCGGACGCGAATCTCCAGGCGCCGGAGTCTCCACGTGAAACAGTTTTTCCCGGACCCAATACTCGGCCCAGCGCGTTTCAATCGCGCCCGGTTCGTAAGCTTTCGGCAATTCGTGCGGCATCGTGTTCCTGATCGTGTGGTGACGGGGCTCCGCCCCGTCCCGGCGGTCGAAGCCGAGCAAAGCCCGGCAGATTTCCCGGCAGAAGGAGGGAATGTTTGATCTTACAGGCGCAAGAAAAGAAGGGTCAAACAAACTATCCTCGATCGAGCGGATGATCCCCTGTAAATATACGGTCGTGGTGTTCAGCCGCGACAGTCTCCGTCCTGCTGATCAGCGGCGTCCTGCTCATGGGCAACGCGAGTTATACTTACTCGCCGGAGATATGCGCCACACGCCGAGGTTGGGGTTTGCGTGAATCGCACTGCTACCTTCACCGTTAGACGGGGAGCACATCCGGAGGTAGTCACTGGCCGATTCTTGCATCCAATCGCGAAGTCCGGTTCGGAAAGGTAAAGGTAAAGAGTGGCGTGGTTTTTTGTGTTTTTCTTTGTCTCCGGGTTCTGTAGCGTTCTGTGCGAACTCATTTGGTTGCGCCTGTCGATCGCGCAGTTTGGCGTAACCACGGCGCTGACTTCGATCGTCCTTTCCGTGTTCATGGCGGGCCTTGGGGCAGGATCATGGTTCGCTGGCACGCTGGTGCGGCGCTATGGAGACCGTGTCCGCTTTCCTCCGTTGCGACTGTACGCCGTTCTTGAACTCCTGATCGGCTTGTCGGCTCTGGTGGTTCCGGCGGAACTGGCTTGGGGGCATCGCCTGCTGGAGGGGCTGGCGGATCGCGCCGGCGTGTCTTCGGCCGCCTACTACTTGATTTCTGGAGTGTGGTTGGCAGCGACGATGGTTCCGTTTTGCGCTTGCATGGGCGCGACCATTCCAGTGGCCATGTTCGCCATCCGCAGCCGTCAGCAAGAAGGCGATCGTCGCTCGTTCAGTTTTCTCTATCTTGCAATGTGCTGGGCGCTGTGCTCGGTTCGTTCCTGCCGCTGCTCCTCATCGAGCCTTACGGATTTCATAAGACCCTGCGCATTGGGATGGTTCTGAATGTGGCCATCGCTGTTTCGGCCTTTGTGGTGACGTTCGCATCCCGTCCGCTTCAGCCGCGCCCCTCAAGCTCTTCCGAGACTGCCTATGGCCCAACCGGCAGCCGTAGCAGTGCGCTGGTCCTGCTCTTCACCACTGGACTGGCCACCATGGGCATGGAGTTGATCTGGATTCGGGTCTTCACGCCCTATATCGGCCCGGTAGTCTATTCCTTTGCCATAATCCTCGCAGCTTACCTGTTGGCCACGTATGCAGGATCGCAGATTTACCGCTACTGGAGCCGCAACCGAACCGAGGAGAGCCGGCTGACATGGATATCACTGGCCCTGCTGGGAATGCTGCCGCTGCTCACGGCGGATGCTCGCGTCCCCTTGGACATGGTGGCGCGGGTTTTCCTGGGAGTCATGCCGTTTGCGGGAATGATCGGATTCCTCACGCCCATGCTCGTGGACCGGCTGTCGGGAGGCGATCCCGACCGCGCAAGTCGCGCCTATGCCGTCAACGTGGCGGGGTGCATCTTGGGTCCGCCGCTTTGCGGATTCCTGCTGCTACCTCTCGTGGGCGAGCGCTGGTCCGTGCTTCTGCTTGCGCTGCCGTGGTTCGCGATGTCCTTTCCCATCCGGCGCGCACCCGGATTCCAGCCTTTCAGCCGCGCGGCGGCATACGGCATACTGGCGCTGGCGCTTGTTGTGCTGTTGACCACTAGGGATTTCGAAACCCAGTTTCCTGTCCGAAGAGTGTTGCGCGACTCGACCGCAACCGTGGTTGCCCGTGGAGAAGGCATGGAGCGGCGGCTGCTGGTGAATGGCATTGGGATGACCAAACTCACCCCCATCACCAAGATGATGGCTCACCTGACCCTGGCCTCGCTCGACCACACCCCCCACAGTGCCTTGATTATCTGCTTCGGGATGGGCACCACCTTCCGATCGGTGGTGTCGTGGAATATCTCCGACACGGCGGTCGAACTTGTGCCGAGCGTACCGAAACTCTTCAGCTACTACCACGCGGATGCGGCCGAGGTCATGGCGTCGACGCTCGCGCACGTGATCATTGACGATGGCAGGCGCTTCCTGGAACGTTCCCCCGCCAAGTACGACGCCATCATCGTGGACCCTCCTCCGCCGGTGCAGACGGCAGGTTCGAGCCTGCTCTATTCGCAGGAGTTCTACGCCGTTGCCAGGCAACGGCTGGAGCCGGGTGGGATCCTGCAGCAATGGCTGCCCGAGAGTGACGATCCGACGCAAGCCGCGGTCGCGCGGGCGATCAAGAATTCCTTTCCTTACGTTCGCGTGTATCCGGGAATAACCGTGCCGGGCTGGCATTTCCTGGCGAGTGAACGTCCTATTCCCGTCCGGACCGCGGCGGAATTGGTGGCGCGGATGCCGGCAAGCGCGGTAACCGACATGATGGAATGGGGACCCGCACCAACGCCAGAACAGCAGATGAATCAGGTCCTTTCCGGCCAGACGTCCGTCGATGCCATCATCGCGTACTCGCCGGCCACTCCCGCGCTTACCGACGACCGCCCCATCAACGAATATTACTTGCTGCGAAAACGATCGATATGGATGGGGCTGATCTCAGGTCGGTAGTGCTCCCCGATGTCGCCTCACATTACTTATACGTACGTACAATCAGACCTGCACAGAATGTTCCACGTGGAACACTGTACGTACAATTAGAGGCGGCCGAGGCGGCATGAGCTGATGGCTGACGGCTGAGAGCCGTCCTACTTCCCCGCCAGTTTCTTCGCAATCTCTTCCACGATCTTCGGGCGAAGATCGGCCATTACGCTGTCCACGATGCTGGCAATCGTGCTGGCGTCCGGTACAGACGCCGCCGTAGACGAGGTCGGAGAGCCCTTTGCCGCCGCTGCTGCCATAGCCTTCGGAGCCTCTTCGGCTGCGTCTTCGGCCTGTTTTGCCGCTTCCACCACCTCACTGTTCGCGGCTTCGCTGGTTGGTGCGGTGCGGATCTGATGCCACTTCGATTTCCCCGATTTCGCTTTCACGGCCTTGCCCATGGCTTCCCGACCCCCAACGTCTGTACTCGAATCCTGATTCTCTTTCGCGACCGCATCCGTCCCGCCGACCGGCTCCCTATTCTCTTCCTCCGTAACCTCGGTCTCGTCCTTGCCCACTGCATCCGCGAAGGTCGCTGAGGCGACTTCTTCCGCAGGTGCTTCCGCAGCCGGGAAATCTTTCTGCTCCGCTTCGATCTTCTCTGTTTCGGTCTCTGGTTCGATCTCTTGTCCGATCTGCGGTGCGATCGCTTGTTCGACCTCTGGTGCGATCTTCTCTGATGCGCTACCCTCCACCAAAGAACTCGCGGCGTTCGAGGCCGCCGTCACCACTTCTGCCGGTGCTTCCCCGGCCGATGTTTCAGTGACTCTGGCCTCTGAACCATGCTCAGATGAACAGCCCTCGGCCCCTCGTTCTGCCCAACTCGTCGAAGTGGCCGCCAACCCTGCTTCCGCCAATCTGTTCTCAACCGCAGCCGCAATCGCTGAAACTCCGGTGATCCCTACCGGTTCAGTTTCCCCGCTGGGCGCTGCGGCGGGCATTGTCGCGGGCATTGTGCTGAAAGTGCGGAACATTTCCGCCTCCAGCGAAATCGCCGCTTCCTCCGGACTCAGCGCCACTGGCTCCGCTACCCACCTCGGACTGGATGCCGCAATGCGTGCCGCTTCTTCCGCCAGCACCTGGCCAGCCGCCGCCAGGGTTTCGTGCGACGGAGCCGTCGAGACCTCCGCGGAACCAGTAGCGGGTGTCAGCCAGCGCAACGCTTCCGCCAGTTCCGCATCGCTCGGCATCGGCGCTTCCGCCTCCGCCGTCTCTGGCACGCTCGCCGCAACCGGGACCGGTGGCTCAATTTTCTCCGCCTGCAACTCTTCGCCCTTCAACTCCGGGGCCTCTGATTCCTGGGCCTTCGATTCTTCGGGCTGGGATTCTAAGCCCTTCGCATCCCCTCCTTCCGCCAGCGTGCTCGCCGCGGCCGCCTCGCTATTGGCGACGGCATCGGCCGGCTTCGCTTCAATATCTCGTTCGCCCTTGTCTTCTGCCGCCTCTTCTTCCGCGGCCTGCCCCATCGCGCTAGCAGCCGACGCGAACATCGGTTCGTCGGTTCTGTCCACAGGCGCGGGTTCCTGCGCAAACTGGCCGGTATTCACCGCGACAGCCGCCAACCCCGCCGCTGCATCGGGATCCTGGCTTTCGGCAACTACCGCAGCACCTTCGCTCGCCGGCTCCAAGTGCTCGACCGGAATTTCGACTTCACTCTTTGCTTCGGCCTTTCCTTCGAAGCCTGACGCCGGAGCCTCAACGGCTGCCTCCGCGGGCGCAACGACCGGCGCCGGAGTTTCAACCTCTCTCTTCGATTCCGCCGCAGCAGCAGGACCTTCCACTTCAGTGTTTGCCGCCGCCGCCGCATCCACCGGAGCCTCAACTGGGTCCATCCTTTCCGCCAGCTTTTCCGCCAGCGGCGCAACATTCTCAGTCTCCGGAATCGGTCCATCGAGCTTCGCGGCCAGCTCACTCAGTGCATCCAACTCAGCCGCCGTGATGTCGCGCGGAAGATCCGTGACCAGCCCTGGCTCCTGTCCCGGCGGCGCCGGCGCCTTCACCGTGAACGCCGCGCTCGCACCCGTCTTTCCCTTCCCCTTCCGGAAATCCCGGAAGGTCGCTCCCGCCGCGACATCCTCTGGTTCTGGTTCTTCTTTCTTATTCTTCGACGGAAAACCCAGCCGGCTCTTCCATCCGGCATCGGCCATCGCGCTTTTTTCCGTTTTCCTGCCGCTTTCCTCGCCGCCAAACCTCTCCATGGCCGAAACCGACGTGCTAAAGCGCCCGCCCTCGGATGCCTGCGGCACCATGCGGTCTTCGAGTCGCGTGATCGCAGTCAGCAATTCGCTGGCTTCAAATGGCTTCACGATGTGAGCGTCGGCCCTGACCCGGCGCGCTTCATCCGCCTTGAAAGGTTCCAGCTTGCCCACCGTCAGCAGCACGGGAATGTGCGTCGTCTCCTCCGAATCCTTCAGCCGCTGGCAGACTTCCAGCCCGCTGTAACCAGGCATGTAAACATCGAGCACGATCAAATCAGGCTTGATTTCGGTGATTTTCTTCAGGGCGGCCGATCCGTTATTGACCGTGACCACGTCATACCCGGCATCGGCCAGGATTTTTCGGCCCATGTTCTGGGCTGTCACACTATCATCGGCAAGCAGTATTTTCCGCGCCAAGCGTCATCCTTCGCAAAAAAGGAGAGATAACGCGAAACTATCCTGTCCCTTAACCTAAGTCAACGATTCCTGCACGGGTAACGGTTACGACTGTTCCTAGTCTGTTGGGGCGGGGGGAAGAGTCAGAATCAAGAGGTCAGATTGAGGAAGTGAGAGGCAAAACTTCAAGAGTTGGGGGGCGGATTCCAGAAGTCGGCTGACAAAACCGGTAGAAAACTCTGCAATCTGCCCGCTTAACTCTGACCTCTCTAGAACGGGTTCAGCTTTGCCAGTCCCTTCTTCTTTTTCTTCTTGCTCGAAGAAATATCCGCCATCTCTTCGTTTTTCGTCGTCGAGGAAACAGCGCTCGTCGCTCCTCCGCCACTGTCCACTTGATTGCTCTGCTGGAGTGGGGGAAGCGCGTTCGGATCGGGCTCGACGTTCGGCCTCAGTTCATTTGGATCCGTGACAGTTGGCTTCATCTGGGCTGCCGCAGGAGGAGTCGGAGGGACTGCATTTGTTGCCGAAGCATCCGAACGCGGCGCCTCCTGGTTCGGCGGCACAGTCCCGTTCACCGTCTCCACCTTCAGTTTGCTGTCCCCGCCGCCCACCGAATTGGTCAGTTCCCTCACCACGCCCGTTGCCGTCACCGGCTCCGGATCCACCATCGTCGGCTCGCCCACGTGTGCGGCCCTGGACACGTCGGGCGCCTTCTCGAAGTTCCCCAGTTGCCTCGACAGCATGCCCGTTTGTTGCCGGCTCGCCTCTTCCCTCTTGCTATTGTCGAGCGCCGCCCGCGTCGGCCGCGGCACCGGTTGATGCAGTGCCTCCAGCCGCGACTTGGCATCCACCGCCCGGTCCATTGCCGGATACCGCTTGATGATCCTGGCGTACGCCTCCGCCCCTTCCTTCGTGAGTCCCTCGATCATCCTGGTCTTTGCCACTTCGTTCAAGCGCGGATTCTTCCGCACCGCGTTGATCTCGCCTTCGTACGCCTGCCCCAGCAGATACAGCGCTTCGTCCGCGCCGCTATATAACGGATAGCGGTCTACCAGCGTTTTCAGCCGCGCAATCGCCGCCGGATACGCCAGCCGCAGATAATAGAACCGTCCGATCTCGAACTCCCGTTCCGCCAGCACTTCCTGCACTTCCCGCAACCGCTGTTTCGCCACCGGCACCATTTTGCTGTCCGGATACTCCAGGATCAGCGCCCGGTATTCCTCCTCCGCCCGCATCGCGTGCGTGAAGTCGCGATCTGGCTTTTCCATCTCCTGATAGTGGATGTTTGCCACCTTCAGCTGCGCCTCGGCCGCCTCCGGCATATTGGGGAAGAACGTCCGGAAATCCTTGTACTGGATCTCGGCCTGCTGCCACGCTGTCGTGCCCCCCTCGGCGTACCACGAATCCGCCACCGCCAGCTTAGCCCGCGCCACAAACTCCGAATCCGGATACGTGTTGATCAGCGTCTGCAGCGTCATCCGCGCCACGTCGAAGCGGTTGTGTTTCATGGCGTCCATGGCCCGGTCAAACAGCACTTTGTCCGGCTGTTTCGACCCCACGTTGGCCAGCGGATTCACTGCCTTCTTGTTGGTGCATGCCACCGTTAACGCCAGCAGCAATGCGAGGAGTACAACCTTAGAATAACGACGCATAGAAAACCTCAAGAAAACCATTTGTAATTGGTGATTTGTAATCTGGCAAACCAAAACCTCAGTGGCCCGACTGGTTTTCAAATCACAAATCGCAAATTACCAATTACAAATTACCCTACACTCGCTGCAAACTCGCGCTCCGCGCCGCTTCCAGCAGCCCCTGCGCGTTCACCCTGGCATCGCCCTTGCCGAACACCGCATTCCCTGCCACCAGAATTTCCGCCCCGGCGTGCACCACGTCTGCCACAGTGTCCATCCCAACGCCCCCATCCACTTCGATGCGGTATTGGTATCCCCGCGCCGCGCGAATTTCCGCCAACTTCCTCATTTTGTGCAGCGTTCCCGGGATAAACTTCTGCCCCCCAAACCCCGGATTCACGCTCATCACCAGCACATAATCCACCATGTCGAGCACTTCGCCGAGCGTTTCCACCGGCGTCGCCGGATTAATCACCACCCCCGCCAGGCATTCATGCTGCTTGATAAGGTGCAGCGTTCGGTTCAAATGCCGGCACGCCTCCTGATGCACTGAAATCCAGTCCGCTCCCGCATCCGCAAATTCCGCAATGTACTGGTCGGGGTTCTCAATCATCAGATGGCAGTCCAGCGGAAGCCGAGTTGTCCGGCGCAGAGATTTCACCACCGGAGGCCCGATGGTTAGGTTAGGCACAAAATGCCCATCCATCACGTCGACATGGATGACGCTGGCGCCGCCAGCCGTAGCCTGCGCCACCGCATCCGCCAGGTACGCAAAATCCGCCGAAAGTATCGAAGGCGCAAGCTCGATCAAGACAAGGGTCCAGGAAGTAGGGTCAAAAGCTGTGGAAATTCTAGCACGCCCGTGTGGTGAAGGGGCTCAGCCCCGTCCCGGCTGCTCGTGTGGGGACGGGCCCCTCGCCCGTCCAAGCCGAGCGCAGCTCGGCAGTTACCTGCCCGCAATCAGGCGCTCGATTTCGAAAAGCGCGTTTCCTCAGAGGCGGCCAGCACTTTTCGCACCTTCTCGACTCCCTCCGCCATCGCGTACTTCAGCTTCTCAATTCCCTCGCCGGTAACCGCCGAAATTGGATAGAGCTTCAGCTTCTTGCGCCTAGCCCACTGTTTCAACTTCTTAAGCTTCTCCGGATTGGCCACGTCAATCTTCGATGCGACCATCAAAGTAGGCTTCTTCTCCAGTCCCGCGCCAAAGCTAGCCAGCTCACCGAGAATCACATCCACGTCTTTCACCACGTCGTCCCGCCCGCTGCTGTCGGAAACATCCACCATATGCACCAGCAAACGCGTGCGCTCAATGTGCCGCAGGAATTGTGTGCCGAGGCCCGACCCAGTGTGCGCTCCTTCGATCAAGCCCGGAATATCGGCGACCACGAAACTCTCTTCTTTTCCCTTTTCACCCGCCAGCACAACTCCAAGGTTCGGCTCGAGCGTCGTAAACGGATAATCCGCCACCTTCGGCCGCGCCGCCGAGATGCGCGAGATCAGCGTCGATTTGCCGACATTCGGATATCCCACCAGCCCAACATCAGCCAGCAGCTTCAACTCCAGTCGGAAGTTGCGTTCTTCGCCAGGGCGTCCTTCTTCGTGCTCGCGCGGCGCCTGGTGAGTGGAAGTGGCGAACTGCGCGTTGCCGCGTCCGCCGCGTCCGCCACGCGCGATCACGACGCGTTCATCGGCGCGCGAAAAATCGTAAACTTTCTCGCCTGTGTCCTCGTCGTAAACGATCGTGCCCACCGGCACTTTCAGCACTATCCCTTCCCCATCGCGGCCAGTCTTCTTCGCACCCTCGCCGTGCCGTCCGCGCTCCGCCTTGTATTCAGGATTGAAACGGAAATGCACCAGCGTATTGTGGCGCTCGCTCGATTCCATCCAGATGTCGCCGCCCCGGCCACCATCCCCGCCCGAAGGCCCGCCCCGCGGAACGAACTTCTCCCGCCGGAACGCCATGCACCCGTTGCCGCCATCCCCAGCCTTCACTCGAATTTTGGCTTCATCGATGAACATCGGAATTATGTGGCGGATATCCTTGGATATCCCGGAAACAGAATGCGCCGGTCCGGCGGTTACTTTCGTACGGATCTCAGGCGCTTGAAGCGAAACCATTGGTGCAACGCGCGAGGAATAACTGCAATAATCCCTGCCGCAATAAAAGGGTGCTGAAATCGGCTCGTGGTGGTGACCTGGTCGAACCCCGTTAAAGCAATCACGAACCCTATCAATCCAAGAAGCGCGTCTTTAACAATCTCTTGGACACGTTGTTTCAGAATAATAGAAACCAGAAATCCCGAAAGCGCACCTATGGCCAGTCCAATGATTACGATCTCAAGAAATCCAACGATTGACACACTAAGACTGACTGGAAACACATCATCCCCCTTGAAGCGTTTGTTGATCGATTCCGACTCAAAATGTCAGGTCAGATCTTCGGATGACTTGCCCGGGAGACGAAAAAGCCTCGACTCAAAGCCGAGGCCGAAAAACTTCCTGCAGAGACGCAGCTTGCCGCAGCTCTCGCCGTGTCCAAAAAGACGGGGCAAGTCCCGTCTCTACAATAAATCCACGAGCTACTGCGCTTCTATCGCCTCGGGCTCGACCATCACAAACTTCCCCATCGATCCCTTATCGACAAACTTGATGCGCCCCGTGATCTTGGCGAAGAGAGTGTCATCCTTGCCGCGTCCAACGTTCAGCCCAGGCTTAACCCGCGTCCCCCGCTGCCGCACGATGATCGTGCCGCCGGGCACCAGTTGTCCACCAAAAGCCTTAAACCCAAGCCGCTGCGCGTTCGAGTCGCGCCCGTTTCGTGAAGTGCCTTGTCCTTTTTTATGCGCCATAAAATCAGTTCCCAGTGGCCAGTTGCCCGTAGTTCCAATTTCTTGCCGTGCAAAACCAAATTGTCATCCTGAGCGAAGCGAAGGATCTGCTACTTCTTTTTCTTCTTCGCCGCTTTCTTCGGCGCCGATTTCTTCCCGTGCGCGTGTGCGACGTGCTTCGCCGCCTTTTTCCCCGGCCTCTTCGAAGTCTTCACCCCTTCGCCGCCCTCCTGCGCCGGCTTCACCTTTTTTTCCTTCTTCGGAAGCTCAGGCGCTTTGAACGACTGACCATCAAAAGCAATCTCGGTGATGCGGACCGCGGTATAGTCCTGCCGGTGTCCCCGCAGCTTCTTGTATTGCTTCTTACGCTTGTAATGGAAGACCAGGATCTTGTTGCCGCGTCCCTGTTCGAGAACCTCGCCGGTTACG
>Ga0187879_10002810_pt1 | contig 11736 bp, 18 predicted proteins | sample June2016WEW_19_1_FD_132423 | JGI IMG/M metagenome (GOLD analysis project Ga0187879, IMG submission 132423) | Peatland microbial communities from SPRUCE experiment site at the Marcell Experimental Forest, Minnesota, USA - June2016WEW_19_10 | ecosystem: Environmental > Terrestrial > Soil >... | reverse complement strand
TGGCCGCTACCGGCCCCGCGTATGAGGCCATCCAGAACGTCGGCGAGGCCGAGTTCCATCGCGCGGCTGTCGAGCAGGCTCAGGGGCGGCTACGGGATGGCTTGCCGCTCCGGGCCGACATCAGCGTCGTGGGCTACCTGGCCCGCAAACCCGAAGGAGCAGAAGGCGCATGACAGGCAGCTTTCTCGACGAACCCGCGGTGTCCCGCCAAGCGCAGGCGCTCTACGACGAAGACCTCGCAGACACCGGCTACGTGTGGAACGCGTCCCGGTTGTGGGCGCACCAGCCAGGCACCGTGAAGCGGCTGTTCGAGCTGATGGCTGAGGCATTCACGCCGAGCGGGTTCTACGGCCGACCAGCGGCTCGAGCGCCGGCTGTCTGACCTGGCCTACTCCAACCTTCCGCGGCATCGTGAAGGGAAGAGGAGCAGGCGGTGGTCGTGACGACGCTGAGCAAGCGCCATAACTTGCTGTCGCCAAATCAGGTCCGGGTAGGCGGCGGCCCTCCGGTCTTCCTCTTGGCCGAGGTGGCGGGAGGGCCGCGCGGGGTGCGCGGAGGCAGCTCTTGAGTTGAGAAGTTCGGGCCGCCCTTTGTGCCAATCGCCGGCGGTGGGGTGCAGGCGCCGCCCTGCCAGCCTGGGTGCAACAATCGGCGCATGCCGGAACGACTCGAGGTGCAGCGGGCGGTGGCCGCATCAGCGGGCGAGATCTTCGCCGTGCTCACGGATCCCCGGGGGCACGTTGCCATCGACAGCTCTGGCATGTTGATGGAGGCCAGCGGCGACATTGTCACCAAGGCGGGCGACACCTTCGTCGTGCACATGGACCGGGAAGCACTCAACGACTATCCCCTCGGTCGCTACGACGTCACGGTCGAAATCGTCACGTTCCAGCCGGACCGGGAAATTGCCTGGACCGTCCACGGCCAGCTGAATCTCGGTCACGTGTACGGCTACCGGCTGGAGCCAATCGAAGAAGGCACGCTCGTAACGTCCTACTACGACTGGTCGGCCGCCGGGCAGGACTGGAAGGACGCGGCCATCTTCCCGGTGATCCCGGAGAGCGCACTGCGGGCCACGCTCGGGATCCTGGCCCGCACTGTCGCCCCCGGCAAGCCCCGCCCCGCGCCCTCAACCGGGTGACCGGCCGCTGCGGCATCCCTGGCCATCGCCTGCGTGGCTGGCAGGCTCCAGCACTGGTCCTCAGCAGCTGCCCGCCTTGACCAGGGCCATCGCGCCGTCGCTTTCCTGCTGGATTATCCGCTGCGGCCGGCCATCATCAGGTGCTCGCACGGGCAATGGCCTGCCAGCAGGGCCCTCATCCCATTTTCAGCGCCCGCTAAGCCAGCCGGTGGCGGCGAGGAACAGTATCGCTGCCACGACGAGGCACAGCAGCACGATGCGCACGGTTCTGCGCCCACGTCGTACGGGGACCGTTCGGCCCGTCTGGTCCGGTGTGGTCATCGGGGTTACGCCTCCTGCTGGGTTTCGGAGTTCGGGGTGATCGGGCCGGGAACTGTCGGTGCGGGTGCGCGGCGGAGCAGGCGGCCGGCCGCGGCGGCGCCGGCCCAGCCAATGGTGGCGAAGACCAGGGTGGTGAAGGCCAGGAGGACCAGGTTGTTGCCGAGCCGGTCGCTGATGGTGCCCCGGAGAGTCCCGCCGCCGTCCTGGTCGAACGGTCCGCCGCCGCCGGTCGCGGCGACCGCGATCGACCTGTACACGAACAGGCCGAGGCTGCCGGTGATGGCGGCGAGCCGGGCGATACGTCGCCCGACGACCGGGTCACGGCCCCACAGGGTGCCGGCGGCGCCCACGATGAACGGCACCGCGATCACCTGCACCAGCCGGTGCCAGGGCACGGTATTCGGCAAGATCTGGTCGAGGAAGGTGAACCCGGACAGGGCCAGGAAGGTCACGGCGATGAACAGGCCGCCGAGCAGGCCGGGAATCGCGACACCGGGCCGGCGTACCAGGGCGCTCGCGCCGATAAGGACACCGGTCACGAAGACGGTCAAAATCGCTGCCGCGATCCAGTCGCCGCCGCCGAGCCGGTAGTGGATGGCCATGGAGGTGTAGAGGCCGACGCTGGCGACCGCGAGCGTGATCATCGCCCAGACTCCGGCGGCGGCCCGTCCCCATGGTGGGAGCACGAGTGCGGCGCCGACGCAGCCGAGCGCGAAGCGCATCCGCCGGATCCGGCCGTCGAGGTGGTCCAACTCGCCGAGCATGGCCTGGCCCCACTCGTGGCGCTCCGGGGACAGCAGGCCGACCGCCCAGCGCATCAGCCGCAGCGGCGCGTCCTCGGTTGGGCCGTCCAGGAACCTCCGCGGGTTACGGCGGTACAGCGCTATGCCGATGCCCAGCAGGCCCAACATAGGGACGAAGAACAGGCCACCGAGCATTACGCCTCATTCCAACGGTTGTGCGGGTTCAGGGTCGTCCGGTCGGCGCGGGCGGCGGTCAGCGCCGCCACAAACTCCCGGCCGGCCGGACTCAGCCGGTACAGGTGGCGGGGCGGCCGGCTGCCCCGGCCGGGCTCCCAGGAGGTGTCCAGCAGGCCACGGTCGGCGAGCCGGACCAGGATCGGATACAGCGAACCCGACTTAAGGTGCACCTCGGTGGCCAGGTCATAGCCGTAGCGCCACCGAGCCGGATCGGCGGCCAGCGCCCGCAGGACGTTGATCGTCTGTGCCGACGGGGGACGGTTACGCTGCATGAACGGTAACTCTACTCATATAGCTGTAGCAGTGGTGCTGGCTTCGGGACGAAGGGGCCCATGAATCCGGCAACGCTGCCGGCCGGTGGGCTGCCGGAGGTCAGGGCTGGCTGGCGGCGTTCACATCGAATGCCTCGGCGGGCGGCAACTCGCGCCGGGCGATCACGTGGACGTCGATACCGAACGCACCCGCCTCCCTGATCACCCGCTGAACGTTCGACCCGCCGCCGGTGAGCTGCTGCCACCGGCTGCGCTGGCTGGACCCGATCACGATCTGAGTGATCTGGTGCTGCCGCGCGAAGCTGGCGATGGCCCGGGCGGGATCGTCCCCTTGTATCTCGTGCCAGCGTGCGCCGACGTCCGCCGCCAGCTCCCGCAGCCGGCGCGACATGGGCATCAGGACCGTGATGATCACCGGGGACAACCCGCTGACCGCAGCGGCCATCGCCAGGGAGGCAGGAGTCGACGACTTCCTGGCCGAGGCCACGCCCGAGGAGAAGGTAGCCCTCATCCGCCGGGAACAGCGCGGCGGCCACATGGTGGCGATGACCGGCGACGGCACCAACGACGCGCCCGCGCTCGCGCAGGCCGACGTCGGCCTGGCGATGAACACCGGCACGCAGGCCGCCCACCGCCAGGCGGATGGCTCGCTCGTCTACCGCGACGGCAAGCTCGTCGGATCGTCGCTGCTCGGCCAGAGCTTCGCCGACAGCAAGGGCAACCCGCTCCCGGCGTACTTCCAGCCGCGTCCCTCGGCCGCGGGGTCCGGGTACGACGGCGCGTCGTCGGGCGCCACCAATCTCGGGCCCTCGAACCCGCTGCTCATCGGGTTCGTAGCGGGAGTGAACACGGTCGGGCCGGACGGCGGCCCGGCCCGGTCGAACCCGTTCGCCACGCCCGCCCCATCCATTCGAGAACCCCACCGGCTTCACCAACATGTTCGACTTGCTGCTGGTCATCGTGCTGCCGTTCGCCATCGCCATCATGTTCGGCCGGCTCATCGGCAGGCCGCGGCAGGGCTACGCCATCGTGGCGGTGATGGCCATCCTCTTCCTCGGCCACACCGTCGTCTCGATGCAGGCCGAGGCGCACGGCAACCATCTGTTGCCGGCCACCGTGTCCCAGCTGGCGACGGGCGGCAACCCCGGCGGGAGCCTGGAGGGAAAGGAGACCAGGTTCGGGCCCGACGGGTCCGCGCTGATGACCGTCGGGACCATGGGAACGACAGCCGGCGCCACCGATTCGGCCCTCGACAGCTATACGCCGGTCGGCGGCGCGGGAGCGTTCGTCGGCATCCTGCTCGGCGAGGTCAGCCCGGGCGGTGACGGCGGCGGGATCTACAGCATGCTGGTGCTCGCGCTGCTGGCAGTCTTCGTGGCCGGGCTGATGGTCGGCCGCACCCCGGAATTCCTGGGCAAGAAGATCCGCGCGCCGCAGATGAAGCTGGTGCTCGCCTACGTGCTGACGATCCCGGTCGTGGTCCTGGTATTCGGGAGCATGTCGCTGGTGATCGGCCCGGGCACCCGGTCGATCCTCAACCCCGGCTTCCATGGCCTGTCCGAGGTCACCTACGCCTTCGCCTCGGTGGCCAACAACAACGGGTCCGCCTTCGCCGGGCTGTCGGCCAACACGCCGTGGTACGACACAACGCTGGGCCTGGTCATGCTGGTCGGGCGGTTCGCGCCGATAGTGCTGGCCCTGGCCATCGCCGGCTCGCTGGCCGGGGCGCGGGTCCACGCTCGCACCCGGGCGACCCTGGATACATCCGGGCCGACGTTCGTCGTGTTCCTGCTCGGGGTGATCGTGATCGTCGGCGGGCTCATCTACTTTCCGATGCTCATCCTGGGCCCGATCGGCGAGCGCATCGTCGGATGAAGATCATTGCCCAAGGCTCGTGACCGCGAAGCCCTCGCAGCACTGGTGACATGACGGTGACCAGTGGCCTAGCGTCGAGATGTGATAACGGCGGCCACACTGGCGGTCGCGATCCTGCTGGCCGCCGTCGCCGGGCTGGCCTGGACCGCACGCCTGGTCCATATCGGCAACCTGGACGCGCTGGCGCTGGCGGAGAAGGTCGCCGTGCCCGATCCAGTCTCTGCGCTCGACTGGCCAGAGCTCCAGGTGCGGGCGATCGTCCCGCAGCCAGATGAGCGGCCGCTGGTCCTCCTGCTGGTGGGCTGGCCCGCCCATCCGCAGCGGGAGGCAACGCTTCTGGTGGCCCTGAACATGGGCGATCACCGGTCGGTTCCGCTGCTCTCGCAGTGGTGCAGCACCCGGGCATCGGTCTCGCCGGCCGGGCGGGAGGGAGCGGCGCTGGAGCTCCGCCGCCGGCGGAGCCTGGAGCGGGTGCACGGGGTCCTGGTCGCGGAGCACCACGTCCCGGCGTGGCCCGGGTAGGACGGGACCGCGCCGCGGCCGCCCTCGCGCCGCGGCCGCCCTCGCGCCGGCGGGCGCGTGGACGCACCGGAGAGGAGGCAGGACGCGAGATGCCGATCGCGATCGGGGTCTGGTTCGCGCTGGCCGGCGCGGTCGCGGCGGTCGCCGGGCTGTCCGGGCTGCGCCGGTCGCGGCAGCTGCGCCGCGACGGCTTGTCGGCCTGGGCGGTGGCGGTGCCCCCCGCGGTCCCGGCAGGCGAGCCATCGGACGGGTCACCTCGCCGGACCTTGATCCAGTACTCGCTTCCGGACGGGCGGGTGGTCGAGCGGATCGCTCCCGGGCCGGCCAGGAAGGCGGCAGCGCTGCGTCCCGGCCAGCAGGTGCTCGTGTGGTACGACCCCGAAGACCCGGAGGACGTCATCGTCTACGGCCGGGAGGGGCGGACGGCGGACCGGGTGTTCGTTGCCGTGGGCGTGCTGTTCATGCTCATCGGCACGGGGATTGCCGTCTGCATCAGCTGACGGCGGTCTCAGCCGGGGCGGCCTCCAGACGGCGGGTTCGCCGTCTGGCCGAAACCGTGCTCGCGTATCCACCGCCTGCCGAGGGCGGCCAGCGCCGCCAGGTTCTCCAGGCGGAAATAACCGGTCAGCGCCCGCTTCGCGGTGCCAGCCGGATAGAGGCGGGCAATGCGCCCGCGCAGCACTTCGGGACTGGTATCCAGCAGTTCCACCCGGTCGGCCGCCGCGGCGAACGCATCAGGGACCGTCTCGCCCACGGCAACGCCGGTCAGTTTGCCCGCAGTTTCGGCCAGGCTCGCCAGATGCGGGACGTTCAGGCTCGACACGACATCGATGCCCGCCTCCAGCAGTTCCGCGACGTCCTGCCAGCGCTTCTCGTGTCGGCCGCCGGGAATGACCGAATGCGCAAGCTCATCCACCAGGACCACTCGCGGACGCCGGGCCAGCACCGCGGGCACATCCAGCTCATCGAACGCCGTCCCCCGGTAAGGCACCCGCCGAAGCGGCACCACTTCCAGGCCCTCCGCCTCGGCCTCGGCCTCGGTGTCCGGCCGGGCGTGCGTCTCCGCCAATCCGACCACCACATCGTCACCCAGGGCCGCCCGCCGGCGCCCCTCCGCCAGCATCGCGGATGTCTTTCCGGCACCAGGCGCGGCGGCCAGGAACAGATGCAGCTTTCCCCGGCCCGCACGCTCACCGGCCATCAGCAACCCCCGCTTCCCGTCTACGGCCAGCATCACCCCCGCAGGCCCATGACGGGCTCCTCGCTAACGGAACCCATACGTCAGCACGCAGCCTGGCGAACGGGATGGCGGCTGACGCAAGGCTGTTGCCGCCGCCGCTACGGCCGGCGGAGTACTTCGCCGTGAGTACGTGTTCTGATGAGTTATGCGCTCCATCCCGCTGCCCGACCGGCATATCGCGCTGCCAGGCACTTTCAACCTGCGCGACCTAGGCGGATACCCGGCGAGCGGCGGGACGGTGCGATGGCGGACGCTGCTGCGCTCGGATGGGCTGCACCGGCTCGACGACAGCGGGCGGGCCACGCTGGCCGGGCTTAACCTCCGGACCGTGATCGATCTGCGGACTCACGAGGAGTGCCAGCTCGCTCCGAGCGCGCTAGGCGATGCGCTCGGCCCGCTGCGGCGGCACGTCCCGGTCCTGAACACCGCGGCATTCAATACCCTCGCGCCGGAACTGAGCGCGGTCTACCGGTACATGGTCGACGAGTGCGGAACGACGATCGCGGCCATTGTCGGCTGCCTGTGCGCTCCGGGCGGGCTGCCCGGGCTGATCCACTGCAGCGCAGGCAAGGACCGCACCGGCCTGCTCGTGGCGCTGATCCTGGCAGCGATCGGCGTCGACGACGACGTCATCGCGGCCGATTACGCCCTCAGTAGTAACTACCTGCTCGCCGAGCCGACGGCCGCGATGCGCCAGGTCCGGGCGAGTACCGGGCTCGGCCATCGGCTCGACCTGAATCTGATGGGGTCTCCGCCGGAGATCATTATCGGCGCCCTGGCCCGGGTCCGCGGCCATGCCGGGAGCGTGGCCGGGTACCTGCTCAGGCACGGCCTGACCGCAGCAGACCTGGACATGCTGCAGGCCTCGCTGGTCGAGTAGCGGTTACGCGGCCGGCCGGACTCGGCGGCTGGCTGCAGGCAGGAACCCCCGCTCTGAGCTCCGGTCCTGGCCTCCGGCCCTGCCCTGCGCGAGACTGGGAACGAAACTGCGGAAAACCGTACTGAATGCCGGAGGGAGGTTCACGATGAAGTGGTGGGCTTTGGCGGCCGGGGCCACGGCTGCCGCCGTCGCGGTGGCATTGCTTGCGGGCAAAGATGACATTCGCCGCTTCCGCCAGATGAAGCGGCTGTAACGCGGTTCGCGGGCCAGGGCGTGCTTAGTGATCTCATCGCGGTGGCGCGCCTGGCCGCGCTGAACTGGCTGACCGGGGAGTGGCGGCCAGCGACAGGGCGCGCTCCAGCTCAGGGCAGCAAGCCCAGCGACTCCAGCACCCGCTGGCCGAGCTGACGGTCCCCCGTGATGTCGGTATCGCCAGGCGCGTCGGAACGCCCGCCGATCAGCGCCGCGAAGGTCGCCACCGGAATCGCCAGGCTCACGGTCGGGTCGCGCAGATCGGCCGCGAGCCGTCCCCGGCCGCCGGTCACCTCGACCCCGACCGGATCACGGGCGCCGATGCGGAAAGCAACGCTGGAACCTTCCGGTGCCGCGGCCCGCTTGCCGACCAGGTAAGGCAGGAACCGCGTGAAGTAGCCGAGCGCCTCGTCGGCGACGGGGCCCGTCAAGTGCCCGGGACGTCCGGTCGCCCGGCGGATGTCCTGCTCGTGGCTCCAGCTGTCCATCACCCGCAAGGTGAGCAAGCCGGCCATCGTGCCGGAGGACCCGTCAGGGGCGATCGCCTGCGCGGCGAGATCTGCCTCGGTCAGCTGCCGCAGCTGGGCCAGCCGCGCGGCGGTGACCTCGCGGAACTCTTCCAGCACCGCGGCCCCGGAGCGGGCGCGGCGCACATCGACGCCGATCTCATTGGACCGGCCGAGCTCGTTCTGCAGGTACGGCAGCGGGCCAGGCTCGTGCCGGGGCGCGGGCCTGCCAAGGGCGCGGGCCTCGTAGTCCACCAGGTGGGAGACGCAGTCCTTAACCGTCCATCCCGGGCAGCCGGTCGGCAGGTCCCACTGGCCGTCCGGCAGATCCGAGCACAGCTGATCGATGGACGGCCAGACGATGCCCAGGTTCTCGATCGAGGCGTACACAGCCTTCTCCCTCCGCCCGGCGAATACCGGCCCGCGCTGGCAGCCCAAGGCAGGATAGTCCCGCACGCACCGGCCACCGGGCCGTCCCGAGCAGTGTCTCAGGAACGCTCAGCCGAGTAGTAACGGCCACGGCCAGGCCGGCGACGTCCTGGCCGTGCCGGGGCGGCGCGGCTTAGAGTCACTTCCGTGGAGTCACCTCGGTAAGCCCGATGACCACGGCAGCGAGGGCGGCGAAATCATGACAGTGATCGTGGTGTCCGGAGCGCCGGGCACCGGTAAGTCGACCGTCGCGGCGGCGCTGGCGGCGGCCCAGCAGTGGCCGCTGCTCGCGCTCGACGCGATCAAGGAGACGCTGGCCGACATTCTCGGCCTGGGCGGAGAGGACTGGTCAGGCCTGCTGGGGGACGCGGCAGCCGAGGTCGTTTTCAGGCTGAGTGCGCAATTCCCCGCGGCGGTAGCCGAAGGCTGGTGGCGCGGGGCCAGGCGTGAGCGGGCGTTCGGTGCGTTCGCCGGGGCGGTAGAGGTGTTCTGCTACTGCGACCCGCAGCTGGCCGCGAACCGGATGCGAACCCGGCACAGCACCGCACGGCACCCGATCCACCGCGACGTGATCAACCCCTCGATCATGGACCGGGCGGCGACCCTGGCCGCGTCAGTCGTCCCGCTGAACCTGGGCGCTGCCCTGGTCAAGGTCGACACCGGGCAGGCCGGCGCGCTGGACCGGGCCGTCGCAGCGGTGAAAGCCGCCCTCGCTAACTAGTCCGCGTCCCGCTTGCGGCTGCTCACCGCGGCGGCAGCCAGAGCCCGATAACGCAGCCCCAGGGCGGTCGCGTCCAAGATCCGGTGTAAATGAGACGACGGGCGTAGGTTCCCTCAAGAGCTACCAACTCATCGAAGGAAGGACCTACACCCGTGCCTGTTCGAGTATCGCCTACCGACCGTGTCCGCCGCCACATCGACGATCTGTTCGCCGCTGACCGGCCGCTGCCGGAGATCCTGGAGGAGGTGGCCCGCCTCGGGGCGCAGCCGCTGATGCAAGCCGCCCTCGAGGCCGAGGTCACCGAGACCGCCGACCGGGCCGGCCTGACCGCCTACCTGCGGTTCCCCGCCGGGCACCAGCACCGGATCCGGCACTCCAACTTCATCGAGAGAACCTTCGGCGAGACCCGCCGCCGGGTCAAGGTCATCGGCCGGCTACCCGGCGAGACCAGCTGCCTCACCCTGGTGTGGGCCGTCCTGGACCGCGCTTCACGCGGCTGGCGCGGCCTGACCATGACCGCCGCAGGCCTGCGCCTCCTGCAGGATCTCCGCCGCTCGCTGTTCGAACCGCCCCGCCAGCTGCGGCCAAAGCGAAGGGCGGGAGACCCTTGCTGGCTCCGCTGACCGCGGCCGGGCGCTTTCAGGGAACTGGTCTGGTCTGCTCTCCGATGAGACACCGGGCCTGTCGCTTCGGTGGGAGAGCATGGTCTTGAATACGGCGCTGGCGGAAGCCTTGTCCGTCGTCCTGCTGGCGGGGGTGCTGGCTTGTGCTCTGGTGCGCCCGTGGGGCTGGCCGGAGGCAGTCGTGGCGGTCCCGGCCGCGCTCGCGCTGCTGGGCACGGGGGCGATCTCGCTGGACCAGGCCCGCGCGGTGGCGCAGCGGCTGGCGCCGGTGATCGGATTCCTGGCGGCTGTGCTGGTGCTGGGCCAGTTGTGTGATGACGAAGGGCTGTTCCGCGCGTGCGGGGGCTGGATGGCACGCGCCGCGGCGGGGCGGCCGCGGCGGCTGCTGCTCGCGGTCTTCGTTCTCGCCTCGGTGATCACGGCGGTGCTGAGCCTGGACGCCGCGGTGGTGCTGCTCACCCCGGTGGTGTTCGTCACGGCCGCCCGGCTGGGGGCGCGTCCCAGGCCGCACGTGTATGCCTGCACCCATCTGGCGAATACCGCCTCTTTGCTGCTTCCGGTTTCCAACCTGACCAACCTGCTGGCGTTCGCGGCCAGCGGGCTGAGCTTCACGCGCTTCGCCGCGCTGATGGCGCTGCCGTGGCTGGTCGCCATCGGAGCCGAGTACGCGGTCTTCCGCCGGTTCTTCGCCTCTGACCTGGACGCCGGCGCCCGGGCCCTGCCTGCCGCCGAGCCGCCCGAGGTGCCGGTGTTCGCCGTGGCGGTGGTGGCCTGCACCCTCGCCGGGTTTGCCGTCACCTCCGTCGCCGGGGTGAACCCAGCCTGGGCGGCCCTGGCCGGCACGGCGGTGCTCGCCGCCCGCGCCCTGGCCCAGCGGCGCACCACTCCCGCTGCCATCGTCACAGCAGCGAATATCCCCTTCCTGTTCTTCGTGCTGGGCCTGGGGATCGTGGTCCGCGCGGTGGTCGATAACGGGCTCGCCGGGGCTCTGGGGCATCTGCTGCCCGGCGGCGTGACGCTGCCCTCGCTGCTGGGCATCGCGGCGCTGTCCGCCGTCCTGGCCAACGTGATCAACAACCTGCCCGCCGTGCTGGTGCTGCTGCCGCTGGCCGTCCCCGCAGGCCCCGGCGCCGTCCTCGCGGTACTGCTCGGGGTGAACATCGGCCCCAACCTCACCTACGCCGGTTCCCTGGCCACCCTGATGTGGCGCCGCATCGCGCGCGAGCACGACACCAGCGCCGACCTTGGAGAATTTACCCGGCTCGGACTGCTCACCGTGCCTGCCGCGCTGATCCTGGCGGTGCTGGCCCTGTGGGCTTCGCTGCACGCCATCGGAGGCTGATTCCCGTGACCGTGATCGCCTGGATCGTCGAAGGCACCTGGCCGGCCTGCGTCGACGCCGCCAGCACCCACGCCCCTGACGGCGCCGATATCGTCTTGCTCCACGTCACCGGCCACGACGTCCCCGGTGCCGCCCACGGCGCCTACGCGGGACTGTTCGGCCGCGGCCGCCCCGACCGCGACCCCGGCACCCGCCTGCAGCAGCTGGCCGCCACCTCCGCTCAGCAACTCCTGCAGGCCGCCGCCGAGCGCCTGGGGCGGCCCTGCACCCGGCTGGAACGATCCGGGCGGATCGAGCGGGAAGTCGTTACCGTTGCCGACGGCGCCGATCTTCTCATCCTCGCCCGCGACGGCGACCGCACCCACCTGGGGCCCCGCAGCCTGAGTCCCGCCACCCGCTTCGTCGTCGACCACGCACCCTGCCCGGTCCTGCTGGTCTGGCCCGAGACCCCGCCGGCCATCACCACCATCCCGCCCGCGCCTCCCCGCCGGCCGGATTAGGAGCGCCGAAGCCACACTGCGGCACCGCCGGCATGCTCGCCCTGAGCTGCATCTGACAACGTCACGCACTCAGAAACTCCAGGCCGATCCCAGCTACCTACAAATATGTCGCGCACCCAACCGTGGCCGGCA